>ERZ1643251.5300-NODE-5300-length-10596-cov-5.820890_pt1 | contig 10596 bp, 9 predicted proteins | sample MGYA00579261_ERZ1643251 | MGnify/ENA primary metagenome ERZ1643251 (study PRJEB29033, sample SAMEA4952267) | chicken gut metagenome | biome: Broiler Chicken; feature: Gastrointestinal Tract; material: Caecum | place: Ireland | collected 2018 | study: Broiler...
AAAACCCGGTATTCGGTGTGCAGCGGCAGGCCCTTGTAGATACAGGGGTTACCCTCCACATCGTGGATGAACTCCCGCACCGCCCACTCGTTGGTGGTGCAGGCGCCGAAAACCGAGGGGGTGTGCAGCGGGCTGGCCAGCATCTGGCCCTGGTTCTGGATGAACACCAGGTACTGGCCCAGCTCTCGGACCTCCTTGGCGCCGGTTACTTTGGCATTGCGGAAGTCGAACTTGCTGGACCAAACGCCGGTCTTGATGAAGTAGTCCTTGTCCTCCTCCAGGCCAAAAACCTGGTAGCAGAACCGGTCAACTACCTCCATCGTGCCGGGGGTCAGCAGGCCATAATCCAAACGGCTGAGCTGCAGCATGGTGATGGGAACCTTGATGACCCGGGTCTTCGGAACCTTGAAGAAACTCTGCTTGCCGACAGCCGCGCATAGAGCGGGCAGCCAGTGGCCGATCGAGTTGCGGTTGAGCCCAAGCATCTCATAGGTCAGTCCATCCAGATCCAGAATGTCCAGACCCTGGCGGAAGTGGAAATAGAACCACTCTTTCTCCTTGGGATTCGTTGCCTCCTGCCACCGCTTGTAGTAGTACAGCAGCGCATGGCTTGTGGGCTCTCCAATATCGAGCTTCATTAGGTTTCCGGCCAGCTGCGGGCGCAGCGGTTCCGGGAAAGCCATGATCTCCGCCGCGGTGACCGGCTGGGCCCCATCGCCCAGGGTATCCTTGGGCTCAAGGATGTGGAGCTCCTTGCCGTCATAGTCCATGACCGGCGTCTGGGCGATCAGTTCGCGGACGATGCGGTCATAGAGTTGGCTGGCGGCCTCGGTAATCTCGGCTTCCGGGATGGCCCCTGCCGCCTGTTTGGCGCTGAAGTCGAACAGGCTGTTGGTATCAACAACGGCATCCAGGATGTCCCGCTGATAGCTGGCCTCGAAAGCCTCCAGGGCTTCCGGGGTCGTGTTGAGCAGCTCGGCAATTTGGTCTTTGGCCAGAGTAGCCTTCTTCCGGTCGGCATTGCTGAAGAGGTCTGCAAAGGAGAGAGGTGCCGATGCCGGCTTAGCGTTCTTCTTTTTCTTTCCAAACATTTGCATTTCTCCTCTCAGTCCAGGCTGAACCCAATGTCAGCCAGGTCGTCCTCGTCCAGCCCGGCAGCCTCAATCAGCTCGGCCAGATCAGTGCGGTCCTGATACAGCTCGTTGAGCAGGCGGCGCAGCGTGTCCTTGCAGGTGTGGTCCCGCCAGTCAATGTCGTCCGGGTTATACTCGGCCTCGAACTCCTCCAAGTAGTCCTCATCAGTGGCCTCCAGCTGGTCCTCGAACATGTAGCGGTAGGCGGACTCATATTTGTCGAACATTGAAAAATCCCCTTTCATTTATGTAGTATCCTGAAAACTTTCCTACCCAAATTGGAAAGGATAGGCATATCCTATGCACAGTGGCAAAGTTTCAGTAACGACAAAATTGGCTGGCCAGGCCCAGGCATAGGATTGGAAAGTTTCCAATCAGGAGACGAAATTTTTAAGGAGGATTTTTCTCATGGAGAAGAAGCATATCGCCATTGCTATTGATGGACCGGTAGCCGCTGGTAAGACCACCCAGGCCAAGCTGCTGGCTAAGGAGCTGGGATTCCTATATGTGGATACCGGCGCCATGTACCGCACCCTGGCCTGCTATGTGACCCAACTCCCCAAGCCTGAGCCCAGTATCGACGAGGTACTGGCCGCCGTCGATATGAAGGTAGTCCGGGGCGCCGGCGGGGAGCAGCGTATGTTCCTGGGAGATAAGGATGTCACGGATCAGCTACGGACACCGGACATTTCCATGGCCGCCTCTCGCATCTCTGCAGAGCCCAAAGTGCGGGAGTTCCTGCTGGAGATGCAGCGGCAGACAGCCCGGGAGAATGATGTGGTAATGGAAGGCCGGGATATTGGGACTGTTATCCTTCCGGACGCCCAGGTGAAGGTATTCCTGACCGCCGATCCCTGTGTCCGGGCAGAGCGCCGCCATGCGGAGATGCAGGAAAAGGGCAGCACGATTCCTTATACGGATGTGCTCCGGGACCTTCGAGAGCGGGACTACAACGACAGCCATCGGGAAGTCGCTCCGCTGAAGGCTGCCCATGATGCGGTTCTGCTGGACTGCACCGACTTGACCGTGGAAGAGACCACTCGGGAGCTGCTGGAGATCGTGCGCACGACTATTGGCAGATGAGTGCAACTGGATTTAGGCAGCGCAAAAGCCCGGGGAGTAATCCTCGGGCTTTCTCTTTTTTCTGCTTTGGCTTGTCCTGCCCCACCCTTCCCAGCAGGAAATCTGCTGCCCATGGGGTCTTTTCTACGGAAAAGGGTGGGGGCAGATTTTTGTTCCGCTGCCGTCTCTGCGGCATGCGCTGTCCGCCCCGAGCCACCGTGCTCGATGCCGCCGTTCAAAAGTTGTCTGGAGCTTCCCCTTTCCTGTTTCCACCCGTTGCCCCTGTGTCTCCTGGGCACAAATTCCGGAAGGGCATGCGAATAACCCAGCGAGCCGTGCCCAAAGGGGAACACGGCTCAGTGTTATATCCAACAATGGCAGCCATTCGTTGTTGTGCAAAACAAATAGCCCTATCCGCCAAGCATCGTGCCAAGCAGGCCAGCGCAACGGCCTGCGAGGGGCTCGGAACGGGTGGCGCGTGCCGCCGGCCCAACAGCCTAGAGAAAACCTCCTCGCCTTTTCTCCGTAGAAAAGACATGAGATCCCCAATCTGCGGAATTTTTCCAGGCGACTGGGCATATCATGAACCAACCTAGCCGGGGATGGGCTTCTTTTTGCCTTTTCCCGGATGGTAAATTCAATGCTGGCTGCATGGTTCCCATATATCGTCTATCCGGGCTGGATAGGACAAATCCATATCCCCCTCCAACAAGCTGTGCCGCCATGAAGAGGAAATGACTTTCTATTTGGAGGGAGATTTTATTATGTTCTACGAGATTGACAAGGATTTCGACTTACTGCCCGATGACCCTGACCCCGAAGCCATGGCCCTGATCGCCAAAGTTGCCCGTGATGGCCCCACTGAAGACCGGTTTGAGCTGGCTGCTGCCGTTTACAAGGCTTTGGCGATGGAACACCGGGAGCAGCTACCTGAAGAAATGGAGCGGCTGGGTATTGGTACCAGAGATGAGCTCCTATACGCTGTGGATATGTACCTGGAAGACCCAGAGACATGGGGAGTCCCGGACGATTGCGTGGAGGACGAGGAAGACTTTGATGAAGGGGCTCCCCAGTTGGAGCGACAGGAGGTTTCCCAATCAGCAATCAGCGACATTGCCCTGTATGTGATTGATAATGTGGTACGGCGGACACGAGTAACAGACCGCTATGATGTCATGGCCCATGTCTGCGATGTCATGGAGCGCCGGTTCGGAAGCGGCGAAAAGCTGGAGCAGAATCTGGCCAAGATGAATTTGACCACGACTAAGGATGTTCTCTACGCTATTGACATTTACTTTACGATGAAGCGGCTGTACCCGGATACGGTGTTCGGCCGGAAGCGCATGAAGAATGTGTGGGCACCTATTTTTAATGATTGCCTGCCGGAAAGCGAGGTGAGTTGAGTTGAATACCACAGTTAGAGATCGGATTATGTCGTCTACGGGTCATCTGGCGACGCTCCTGGATTCCGGAGCCTGGTTTATCCAGTTGATGTACGGGCTCATGATGGTAGTGTCGATTGTGGCTCTGATCATCAACATTACCAAGCTGGGGATGTCCGGCGGTAATCCTACGGCCCGGAGCGAGGCTATCCGCAACATCCTGATTGCCGGCGGTTGTCTGGCGGTCCTGGGTGGCCTGGGCATCATTTTCTTCCTGCTGCTCTCGTTCTTTTAAGCGCAGCGGGAGAAAGGGGGAATATTTAAGTGACATTGCGAGAAGTTGTCCAGCGTATCCAGGCGTCCCAGCAGTTGGCTGAGACAGACCCGGCGGCGGCTTTACAGGAGAACCGGGCTCTGTTTTTGGATTTGCTTCGGCAGGATCAGACCTATATCGTCCCTGACGCAGAGGTCTCACAGGAGGCGCTGGATCAGAAGCTATTCCGGCCATGTATCGCCCCGGCCCAGGAGGATGACCCGCGTTTGTTCCTGCGGGTCTTCAGCCATGAGGAGCCGGCAGAGGCTTTTGCGGAGCGGCAGGGGCGGGCCCAGCTCTGCAAAATTGACGGTGTAGAGCTGGCCCAGCTGGCCAAGACTTATTTCCTGCGGGGCGCCTATGGTTTCCTGCTCAACGATGGGTCAGTCTGGACGGCCCTGTCGTTTCCGGATTTTCTGACTGGTTTCTACCAAGATATCCTGGGTGACCCTTCCCTGGCGCGCCCCGAATTTGTAGCCCTCATTCAGTTTATCAATATGGTACGGCAGAACTATGCCTACCACATCCAGGCGGGCCGGCTTACTGTGCAGAATGCGGAAAAGCCGCTGACATTCCGCTTCACTGATCGGCCTGATTCCCTATGGACTGACGACGCCGGCGAGTGGCTGTATGAGAATTGCAAAATCGATCACTTGATCCGGGCCTCCAAAGAGTCTAATGGGGTCATCCTCCATATCCGGACAGCCCGCATCGACCTGAAAATCCAGCCGGCCTATCTGCGGGCAGCCCTGTGTGCGGCAGGCCTGGACGGGCAGAATACCCATCCCAGCTTGGATTTCCACACGGATGCCATAGCCCTGGACTACCGGATGCAGGACTTCGATCGGGAGTGGCTCCCCCTGCAGGAGCAGTTGGCCGAGCTGCCACGGCCGGACGAGCCGGAACCAGAGCCTGAGCAAGATGCCCAGCCAGAGCCAAAGAAAAAGCCCAAGAAGCATGGGCAGATAAAGGCTAAACTGGTAGGCATTTTTGCTGCGGCCACGGCCCTATTCCATAAAAAGAAACCCGAATTGGAGCCTGAAAAGCCCGCCGAAAGCGACGCCCAGGAGGCAGCTCCGGAGGAAGAACCTGCTGCTGAGCCGGCCAAGGAGAAGAAACCTTTCAAGCTGAATCCAAAGCTGATGGTGAAGGGGTTTGCGCTGGCGGCATTTCTCATTGTTGCCATAGCCTTTATCAGTGCAGTATTGACCCCGGCGCCACGGGACGAGCTGGAGAAGGCCCTTGAGGCTGGCGATTATACGGCCACAGTCGAATACTACGAGAAGTGTGTAGACCGTGACCCGGGTAGCCGGGAGGAGTTGCTCCAGCTGCTTGCGGCGGATCTGTACAACAACCTGGCGGCCTATGCAGCGGACGAGATGCCGGCAAAGCAGCTGGCTGAAATCATCAATACCTACGGGACAATCCCGGCGATGGAGGACAAGTGCAGTGCCGTCTACGACCAGGCAGCTGATCTGGAGCAGTCCAAGACCAGCTATCAGAAGGGCCTGGTAGAGACCTCGATCATTGCCCGGCTGCGTGCCTGGCAGGGGGTCATCCCAGAGGATACCGGGTCCATGACGGCTGTGCAGACCGCGCTGGCCGAAAATGCCGACGCCTATAAGCAGATGGGCATTGAGGAGACCAAGGGCATGAAGACGGCACCGGCCATTGCGGCTTTGACCATGCTCCAGACCTATTACCCGGGCGACAAAGAGGTGACCAACGCCATTCTGGCCCGCAAGCTGGAAGATAGCCGGCCCGATCAGGATATCCCCTCCAGCGTAGATGGGCCTCTGGATGATACAGTTACCGAGGCCAACTGGCCGGTAGCCGTGGGCGAGCTACGGGTCGAATACAACAGCGAAACAGGCAGCTATGACCTCTATATACCCTGGGAGAATATTTCAAGTGGGGAGATTGAGAGTATCTGCTTCCTGGTGACCGCCCTTGACGCCAATGGGCAGCCGGTGGTATCCTCTGGCTATAATGAGGATGGGGAACCGGTAGAGTATAGCCAGTATCTGGCCAATATGCCCAGCGGGCCCTATGAGGCTGGGTATCAGATGCCCGACAATGGCTATTGGCAGTCTGCCTTTACGACTGAGCAGGATATCGCTGAGGTGCGTCTGGATTCAGTATGGATCCAGGTAGACGGGGTTGGGCAGACCTATATCCCTACCCTAGAGGAGAATGAAGAAATGGTGCCAGAGGAAGATAGTAACCCTCTGGACGCGTTGTTTGGATGATTATATTTGCTGGTTCTGGTGCCAGGGTCCTTTTCTACGGAGAAAAGGAGGGCGGTTTGGTGCGGGGCTGTCTTGCACGGCGGCCCGCACCACCTGCCCCGAGTCCCCTTGGCTCGATGCCCCGGCGGAAAGGATGATTAAAATTGGACTTGAGCACTTTTAATACCTGCGTTCAGGGCTTTCTAGCTCGCATGGCCCTTCACTCGGCCTATGAACGCGGCGATACTACCCGTATCAAGCGTTTCTTTAAGACTGTGGAGGTTGGCTCCCTGATTGGCGGCCTGTTTATGGCGGTAATCCTGGTGGGTCTGGCCATTTCGATGTTCCTGACTGCCTATGACAGCAGTCAGGAGGCGGCCCGGAATGTTCCAGTTATTCCTGCCGCTGCCGGCGCTGCTCCGGTGCAGCGGGTCATCGACGAGACTGGCTTCATCACCGAGAGCTGCGCCGAGCGGATTGCCGATACCCTGGAGGACATCGCGGATGAGTACAACATCCAGGCGGCCGTGTATTCCTCCCCAGAGCCGCCCCACGATGTCTATGACCTGTTTTTCTCTACTGACAATGGGGTCGTCCTCTATGTGGAGGATCATGAGAACTATGGATTTCTTACTTATCAGAGTCGGGATGGTCTGATGGATATTTTTACCCGTGAGAATATCGCAATCCTGGACGAGGCCCAGACTTACCTCGCTGAATTTACCCATGACCGCGCTGACAACGCAGTGAGCGATTTCAAAGATGGGCTCCGCAGGCTCTTTTATGGGGCCGAGCAGAAAAGCCGGTCCGCCCCCTTCGAGGCACTGACCGGCGTATTCTGGCTGCTCATGGCTGTTGTATTCTACTTTGTGGTGCGAGCTATGATCTTCCAGATTGTTGGCCTGCCGGTGCGAAAGAAACGGCGGGAGGCGGCACTTCAGATGATGCTGGAGACTGCCGGAAAGCTGCAGACTTAAAAAAAAGGCCGCCTCGGTTCCTCGGGACGGCCTTTTTGTGCTTAGTCATCGAATTCGCCGGGAATGCCGTCCTCCTCAATAGGCGGCTCGGCGTCCGGCATCTTTTTCATGGCGGCCAGGGCGGCTTCCCGGATTTTGGACTCCAGTTCACAGGCGACCTCCGGGTTATCCTGGAGGTACTGCTTGGCAGCCTCTTTGCCCTGTCCAATTCGGACTTCTCCCATCGAGAACCAGGAGCCGGACTTCTGAATGAGGCCGCGGTTAACGGCCAGATCTACCAGTTCACCCCACTTGGAGATGCCCTGGCCATACAGAATGTCAACTTCGGCAGTGCGGAAAGGCGGCGCTACCTTGTTCTTGACAACTTTGATGCGGGTACGGTTGCCGACCAGCTCGTTGCCGCTCTTGAGGGCCTCCACGCGGCGGACATCAATGCGGATGGTGGAGTAGAACTTCAGGGCCCGGCCTCCAGTGGTGACCTCCGGGTTGCCGTACATGACGCCGACTTTTTCCCGCAGCTGATTGATGAAGATGACGATGCAGTTGGTTTTGCTGACGGCGCCGGCCAGTTTGCGCAGCGCCTGGCTCATCAGCCGGGCCAGCAGGCCCACATGGCTGTCCCCCATATCGCCCTCGATTTCGGCCTTGGGGGTCAGGGCGGCCACCGAGTCTACCACCACCACATCAATGGCGCCCGAACGGACCAGGGCCTCGCAGATCTCCAAGCCCTGCTCACCGGTATCGGGCTGGGAAATGAGCATTGAGTCTATGTCTACTCCCAGGGCCTTGGCATAGGCGGGATCCAGGGCGTGCTCAGCGTCGATGAAGGCCACTTCCCCACCCAGCTTCTGGGCTTCAGCCAGGATGTGCAGGGCCAGGGTTGTCTTGCCGGAGGATTCGGGACCATAGATCTCTACGATGCGGCCCTTGGGGACACCGCCAATGCCCAGGGCAATGTCCAGAGCTAGGGAACCGGTGGGAATCGCCTCCACGGTGATGTCCGTGTTTTCGCCCAGGCGCATGATCGAACCCTTGCCGTAGGCCCGCTCAATCTGGGCCATGGCAGTCTCCAATGCCTTCTTCTTGTCATCAGCGGGATTGTGGGCAGATGTTGCCAGATCAGATTTTTTCGCAGCCATTTCAGATGTTCCTCCTTAAAAATGTAGAATATCTCCACCTCTATATTATGTTTTAGGAAGGTTCGATATGGCGTTTTGGGGCGCGGTGCTGCAAATTTGGACAAAAAGAACGGCTCCCCGATTGGGGAGCCGTTTGTGTAGGACGGGTTGCTCTTAGAAGGGCAGCTCGTCGTCGCCGTCGTCATCCATGGTGAAGCCGCCGGCGCTGGGATCGGGAACCTCAGCCGCAGAAGCAGCAGCGGTGCCAGCAGGGGCAGCAGAGCCATCGGCACGGGGACCGAACTTGATGATCGTCACCGCACCGAGGCGGGGCCGCAGCTGGTAGCTGGTGTTGCCGTTGTACTCCCGGGCCTCCACGGGACCGGACACGACAACCATGGCGCCGTCAGTCAGAACCTTGGACAGGCGTTCGGCATCCTTGCGGAAGACCACCACATTGATGATCGTCTTCTTCTCGTCGTAGGCTTTGCTCTTGTCGTAGGTGCCGTTGACCAGGTCGAAGACCTTCTCCGCAGGCATCTTGGTCTTGATGCCGAAGCTCAGGTATGGCACGCCGCTGCTGCCGGTAGCCAGGCCGCGGCAGCCAGTCACGGTACCGCTCAGGGTACAGGCCATGGGCACGGTGTGGTTCACTCCGTCCTTGGTGGTGTAGGCGGTGGTCACGACAGAGATGTCGTCGCCCAGCTGAGCCTCCACATTGTCCTGGCGCTGGCCAGCGTCGATGAGGTTGTCCACCTCAATCACCAGCTTCTTGCCGGTAGTACCATCCTTGCGAGTGAAGTCCTCCTCCTTGAGCAGGCCGGCAACCACAACATGACGGCCCTTGTTCAGCACAGAACTGAACTTCTCAGCCCGCTTGCCGAAGAGCTTCAGATCCGCGAACTCGGAGCCCTCGTAGGTCTTCTCCCGGTCATACTCGCCGTTGGCCAGGGCCAGCAGCTGGGTATAGGGACAGGGCAGGCCGATGGAGGTGCTCAGGAAGGCGCCCTTCTCTCCCTCAGCCGCCTTGAAGTAGGGGGCGGGGTTGGACACATAGCCCTCCAGCTGGACGGCATAGGGAGCACCCTTGAGGGTCTTGTCAACGACATGAGTGCGGTACTTGGAACGATTTTCAGTGTTAGCCATAGTGGATTTCTCCTTCTTTCATGAATTTGTCCCCAGCATTGGAAACTGAGTCAATGTATGCACGGATAATAGCTTTAATTCCAAGCCAGCGAGAAAACTTTGGCGCACAAAAAAAAAGAAATCGGGGCCCGTGGATACCACGGGCCCCATGTGCGTGCTGACACGATCAAAATTCACAGATATCATGGTTTGAAACATGATTTAGGTCGATCTTCCCATCTAAATTCGGATAGGCTTTCGCAAACCGCTTTGCCTGGTATGGAGTGATCGCCCGAACCTGCTTGTCCAGCTTCCACTGGGTTAGCTTCAGGGGCCAGTCCGGGTCTTTGCAGATTTCCGGGGCCACCGCGTCGATGAGAGCCGTTTCCTGGGTTTCCCGCTTGCGGATGTAGTCCATGGCGGTCTTCAGATAGCGGATCGCATAGGCGTAGTCCACCTGTTTGCCACCGATAACCCAGCCGCCCAGTTTGCTGTTGGTGATGACCCACTCCAGCCAAACCGAGTTTAGGTAGGTCAGATTGATGTATTCCCCATCCATCAACTCGAAGTTGGCCCGGGATTCGGTGCCGCGCCACTTGCTTTCAGACTTTGGAACTGACACGAACACATGACGCCTGGTCTCCGTGTACTGTTCAAGGATTTCGACCGCGGGGTCAAGATCTCTGTCCGCTCGGGTGTGGTAGGGACCGGCATAATGGGGACTGCCATCCGGATTCTTGCCGGACACATAGCGGTACTTAACCCATTCCTCCGGCTTGTCGTATTCGACCACATTTGCTTTATAGAGCTTACAGTCCTCCACGGAGCAATCCCGGGTGCGGTTGCGGTCTCCCCTACCCCGGGTGTTGGTCCAGGTATCGGAACGCCAGCCGCCATCCCAGCCCCGTTCCCGCTCGGGAACCAGGCGCTGTACGGTGAGAAGCTGGTCGCCCTCATTCACCCGGCTGTTGCACAGGGCCAGAATGTCGGTGAAAGAACCAAACCGGTTATCGGTTAGGGCCTTGTCTGCCATGGAATAGATAACATACTCAGACTGCTTATTCAGCTTGACGCCATCGGGCAGCGGGAGCAGCGAGGAGTTGTCTACGACACCCTGGAGGATGTTATAGACAAAAGACCGGGAGACAAAGCCGTCCAGCAGGCGCTTGCGCTCCTCTTTCTGCTGCTTCTCATACGCCTGCCGATCACTCTCAAACCGGAACTCTTTAGGTTCATCTGGAGTAACCTCCGTGATGAC
>ERZ1643251.5303-NODE-5303-length-10590-cov-25.799430_pt1 | contig 10590 bp, 7 predicted proteins | sample MGYA00579261_ERZ1643251 | MGnify/ENA primary metagenome ERZ1643251 (study PRJEB29033, sample SAMEA4952267) | chicken gut metagenome | biome: Broiler Chicken; feature: Gastrointestinal Tract; material: Caecum | place: Ireland | collected 2018 | study: Broiler...
TTAGCACATCCTTAATCCTATAATTTAATTTTCCCGACAATAAATTACACTATCATTTTTTAACTTTCTATTTTCATTTTATACTTATCAATTATTTTATTCATGTATCTAAAACCATATTTTTGAAATGATGCATCTTTTAATAATTTTTCATAATCCAGTGTTTCATCTTGTAATTTTTCTTGTAAATAAGATTTGGCTTGTTCTTTGGTTAGAGGTTTAAATAAAATATAATCATCAAATCTACCTAAAAATTCTTCACTAAATTCTTCTGTTAGATCTTTAGACTGATTTATAAAACCAACATTATTATTTTTATAGGCATTAGAAGTCATAATAATTAAAGTATGAGAAAAATCGGAACTTAAACACTTTTAAATTTTAAAAATTGAGCAAGCCATGATAAAATGGTTATTTTTTTGTCAAATTTCGCATTTTAATATTGAGTACTTTTTGAGTATTTGATATAATATTATTGAAGGTAGGTAACGATTATGAGAATTAAAATTACTAAGACTAAAAATGCTGAGAACTTTTATGTGATTGAATCCACTTATATTAATAAAAAACACTCTAGTAAAATCGTAGAAAGATTAGGTAATCTAGAAGATGTCAAAAGAAAGGCTGGAAAGATGGACCCTTATCTTTGGGCTAAACAATATGCTTCTAAACTAACTCAAGAAGATAAAGAAAATAAACGTACTATTATCAAATCTTATTCTCAAAGTAAGTTAATTCCAAAAGATATTCAAAATAAATATAATGTTGGTTATCTTTTCTTGCAAGATATTTACTATAAACTTGGACTAAATCAAATTTGCAATGATATTACAGATAAATATCAATTTAAATTTGATTTAAATGATATTTTATCTAAATTGATTTATTCTCGAATATTATTTCCTGCTTCTAAACTTAAAACTTTAGATCTATCTAAAAAATTTTTAGAACAACCGAATTTTGATTATCAACATATTGAGAGAGCCTTACCTATTCTTTGTAAAGAAAACGATTTTATTCAATCTGAACTTTATAAAAATAGTAAGAAATATGCTCCTAGAAATAATCGAATCCTCTATTATGATTGTACAAACTTTTTCTTTGAATTAGAAATAGAAGATGAGTTTAGGAAATATGGAAAAAGTAAAGAAAATAGACCCAATCCTATTGTTCAAATGGGTTTGTTCATGGATGGAGATACAATACCCTTATCTTGTGAAATTACTCCCGGAAACAAAAATGAACAAAAAACATTACAACCTTTAGAAGAAAAAATATTAAAAGATTTTGAATTATCCGAAATTGTGGTTTGTACTGATGCAGGGCTCGCTAGTACAGCCAATCGAAAATTTAATAATACTAATTCAAGAAAATTTATTACTACTCAATCAATCAAAAAATTAAAAGAATTTTTAAAAGAAGAAGTATTAGATTTAACTAAAGGATGGCATCTACCAGGAAGTGATAAAATTTATAATATAGAAGCATTAAGAACAGATGAAAAATTAAAAGAAGGATATAAAGATAAAACTTTCTACAAAGAAAGATGGATAAAAGAAAACGGATTAGAACAAAGACTTATTGTTACTTTCTCAGTTAAATATCAAGAATATCAAAGACATATCCGAAATAATCAAATTGAAAGAGCAAGAAAAATTATTGAAAATAATCCTAAAAAAATAGGAAAAGCAAAACAAAATGATCCTAAAAGATTTATTGAAACAATTAACACAACATCAAATGGTGATGTTGCCGAAGAAATTCATTATTCTATTAATCAAAATATTATCGATGAAGAAGCGAAATATGATGGTTTATATGCAGTTTGTACAAATTTAGAAGATGATGTGCAAGACATTATAAAAGTAAATCATAAAAGATGGGAAATTGAAGAATCATTTCGAATTATGAAAAGTGAATTTAATGCTAGACCTGTCTTTCATTCTAACGAAGAAGCGATCAAAGCCCATTTCTTAATATGCTTTTTAGCATTAACTATATATAGATATTTAGAAAAAAAGTTAGATGATAAATATACTGTTGGTGAAATTATTGATACATTAAAAGAAATGGAATTTTCTGTAAAAGATGGAGATTACATTCCAAACTACACTAGAACAAATTTAACAGATGATTTACATGAGAAATTTGGCTTTAGAACAGACTTTGAAATACTAACTGAAAAAAATTTAAAAAAAGTAATTAAAAATACAAAAATATAGAAAAAGTACTCAAAATTTAAAAAAGCAAAAACTCTCTAAACCCACATAAACAGAGACTTAGGAAGTTTTTACTTCTTCAAAAGTGTTTAAGTTGAGATTTTACCACAAGACTCTTTCTTTTTTCAAGTTAATTATTTTTTAACTTTCTATTTTCATTTTATACTTATCAATTATTTTATTCATGTATCTAAAACCATATTTTTGAAATGATGCATCTTTTAATAATTTTTCATAATCCAGTGTTTCATCTTGTAATTTTTCTTGTAAATAAGATTTGGCTTGTTCTTTGGTTAGAGGTTTAAATAAAATATAATCATCAAATCTACCTAAAAATTCTTCACTAAATTCTTCTGTTAGATCTTTAGACTGATTTATAAAACCAACATTATTATTTTTATAGGCATTAGAAGTCATAATAATTAAAGTATGAGAAAAATCAATGGCTTCACCATGTGAATCATGAATTATCCCTTCATCCATAATTTGCAAAAATAAATTCATAATGCTTGGATGAGCTTTTTCTAGTTCATCTACTAAGATAATTGAATATGGATTATACTTAACCTCTTTAAATATAAAGGGATCATCATAGCCAACATATCCTGCATGAGAACCAATTAATTTACTTAGCGAGGAAGATTCTTTGTATTCACTCATATCTAAACGGATTAACTTATCATGAGTTACAGCACTAATTAGTTTTACGGCACTTGTTTTCCCAATCCCACTAGGTCCTATTAACAAAAGTTTAACACTACACTCTTTTTCATAAAAAATTTTTAGATTATCCATTAATTTTTCTAATGCTTCATCTTCATATAGAATGTTTTGATATAATTTGTTTTTGATTTTTTCTAAGATTTTCTTTTTATCTATTAAAATAGGAATATTACTTTTAGCTTCTATTACTCTTAATATATCTTCTTTTGTTATTCCATCGTCTTTTGTTTCTTTTAGTTTATTCATTTGTTCTTCTATATCACTAATTTTTAAGCAAGTTTCTAATGCTTTATCAAACTCACTATTCTTTACATATGCCTCTTTTGCTTCTATTAGTTCTTTCATTTTTTTATCTAAACTCGATAATTTTTCTTTTAAGACATTTTTTCTTTTGACATAAGCACATACACTATCTAATAAATCAATTGTTTTATCTGGATTTTTTTTCTTAAATAAATATCTATTAGCTAAGGATACAATATCTTCTATGTTTTCATCAGTAATTTTTATTTTATGATGAGCTTCATAGCTTTCTTTTAATCCTTTTAGTATTTCTTTTGTCTCTTCTAAAGATGGTTCTTTAACTAAAATTGTTTCAAATCTTCTTTCTAGAGCTTTGTCTTTAGCTATAAATTTTTCATATTCTTCAGTAGTGGTTGCCCCAATTACTTTTAAGTCTCCTCTAGCTAAATAAGGCTTTAATATATCTCCAGCATTAATTGCCCCTTCTGCTCCTCCAGCATTTACCATCGTATGAACTTCATCAATAAACAAAATAATATTTTTATTTTTGATTACTTCTTTAATTATCTTGGTTAATCTCTCTTCAAATTCTCCTCTATATTTAGTACCACTTACTAAGTCTCCCATCGGAAGTTCTATAATTTTCTTGTTTAATAAATTTAGAGGGACATCCTTGTTTTTTATTCTTCTTGCAAGTTCTTCTACTATTGCTGTTTTTCCAACACCTGCAGGACCTATAAGTAAAGGATTACTTTTCTTCTTCCTCAGTAATACTTCAACTACTTCATTTATTTCTTTATCTCTTCCAATTACTTCATCAAATTCATCTACTTTATCATTTAATACTCTGCCTACAGTTAAGATTTCTAATTTTTCTTGTTTGATATCCATTGGTTTTACTTTTAATTCGTCATATAAATCATCTAGGTTTATATTCATACCAATCATAATTCGAATAGCAATACCTTCTCCTTCATCTAACATGGCGATAAGCAAATGACTTTCTGTCACTACTCCTTTATTGTTTTCTTTAGCATCATTTAAAGCATTGGACAAAATTCTTTTTAACAATGGAGTATACAAATTAATTTCGATATTTTTCTTGGGTATTCCCACTATATCAATTAGTTCTTGCCTAAACTTTTTATAAGTTAGCCCTTCATCTTCTAGAATTTCTTTTACTTTACTATCCCCTTTTAATATAGCAAGCAGTAGATGTTCACTTCCTACATAGGGATGATGTAATTCGCATCTTTCTTCTTCTGCTTCTTTTAATATCTTACTTCCTATAAATCCAAAATTATTAAACATAAAGTGCCTCCAATTCATTCTATTCTAAATATGTAAAAAAAAGACCAAAATTATTCATTTTGATCTAATCTTTGTTAATAAAATGAAAGATTTCTCTATCATTTAAATGTTTAAAAACTATTTCTGGTTTACATTTATTTAACTCACTTATTTCTTTCCAATAAAATTTAGCTTTACTCGGTTCTTCTTTGTTTACTATTTTATCTTCTAAATACATTTTGTCATTTTTAAATTTCATTTCATGGATAATCAGTATTTCATGATAAGGACTATTAGAGTATCTTGAGGTAAAAAAGTTTTCGATTATTCCCACAGTTCTTATGTGGATAACTTCTTCCCCTGTTTCTTCTAAGATTTCTCTTTTTATCGCTTCAATACTATCTTCACCTAGATGGCACCTGCCACCAATAAGGCCATAATAATCTACATCGGTATTTTGCTCTACTAATATTTTGTCTTCATTTCTAATTAGAGCTGCTACACGTACACTAAAAGTATATTGTTCTCCTTCAAAATGGATATCCATAAAATCACCATTTATATTATATAATTATTTATCAATTTCTTCAATCTTTAAAAAGTTAGTTAATCTTACATTGTTAATCGCAGGTAGTCCACCAGTTATAATAATCTTATCATTATTTTCTAGTTTAAAGTAATCTATCGCTTTATCTCTTACTAAGTCAACTAATTCATCTGTATCATCCATAAGTGGCACGATTGTCGTGTATACACCATAGTTTAGTGCTAGACTTCTTGCTACTTCAGGTGTTGTACAGCATGCTAGGATTGGACATTTTGGTCTAAAATTACTAATCATGCGTGTACTGTATCCACTGATTGCTTCAGCAACAATTGCTTTTACATCAACATAGTTAGTTAAATCAACAGCACTTTTAGCAATACACTCAGTACGACCAATTTTACCTAGATACCCAAAGTGAGTCGCACTATGTTCCTCAGCATCATTTGCAATACTTGCCATATAACTTACGGTTTCAACTGGATACATTCCAACAGTTGTTTCTCCACTTAGCATTACAGCATCTGTTCCGTCTAGTACAGCATTAGCTACATCAGTAACCTCAGCACGGGTAGGCCTAGAATTCTTTTTCATGCTTTCAAGCATTTCTGTTGCTACAATACAGAATTTACCATGTTCTCTTGCTTTTCTTACAATTAATTTTTGATAAACTGGTAAAAGAGATATTGGTACTTCTTCTCCTAGATCACCACGTGCTACCATTACGCCATCACTTACTTCAAGAATTTCATCTAAGTTATCTATTCCTGTTTTACTTTCAATTTTAGCAATTATTTTCATACTACTTTTTTGTTCATCTATTATTTTCCTTGCTTCTAATACATCTTCTTTGGTTGATACGAATGATAAAGCTAAAAAATCACCATTGTTTTCACAAGCATAGATAATATCTTCTTTGTCTATTTCACTAATAAATGGTATATCAAGTTTTACGCCAGGAACAAATAGACTTTTTTTACTTTTTAGAATACCACCATTAATTACTTTACAAGTAACGCCATCACTCTCTTTAGAAATTACTTCAATTTTCATTAAACCATTTTCAAGTTGAATAACACTTCCAATATTTAGGCTATCTAATGCTTCGGGATGGTTAACACTAAAACGTTCATCATTACCAATTACAGTTTCTTTTACCACACGTATAGTATTTCCTGGTATTAGATTTATTCCTTCTTCTATCGCTTCACCACTTCTAAACTCTGGACCTTTAGTATCGTATAATAAACCGATATTTAAATTTTCTTCTTCATTAATCCATTTCACTAAATCACGAACTGTTTCTCTTTCTTCTATAGTCGCATGAGAAAAGTTTACTCTAGCTACATTCATTCCCGCATGGACTAATTCTCTAAACACTTCTTTTTTGTTTGTAGCAGGTCCGATACTACATATTATTTTTGTTTTTTTCATAAAAAATCAACTCCTATAAATGCACAGGTTATAATTTTACTACAAAATTCGCTAAAAATAAAGAAAAAGTTTTATTCCAACTTTTTCTATTGTGTATCATTTTGACTTATTTTTACTAAATCAGGTTTTTCTTTGTTTATTTTTTTGCTAGCTTTACTCAATAAAGTTTGCATTATACTAGTAATAACTAATATTCCTATTGATATCCAAAGTGTAGTTAAATCTAAGATAACATTTAATATACTACCTAAAACTGGAATAACTGCGACTACTGTTCCTATGATAGATTCTTTATTAACTGTTATTTCTTTTCCCTTACTCTCAATAATTACATCTTCTGTACCTATCACAGTAACTTCACCTATTTCAACATTATCATCATCTAAAAATAATACCATGTCTTCTTTTGATGCAGATCTTCTAACATCTGTTAGTATAAAATCTCCTTCATTATATCCAAAATATTCTTCGTCGCTTTTTATAATAATATATGTATATCTAAAAATGTTGTATAATCTCTTTTTTGAACTTTTAATAATACGATATTTAATATATTTAGTACAATAATTAATATTAACACAACATTAATTATTGTTATTATCTTCTGAATAATAGAAACTATAACTCTCAATACTGGATTATTCATGTATACCACCCTTAAAAGTATATCGAAAAGAAATTAAAAAAGCAAGAGTCTATGCTCTTACTTAACATCTTGCCTATACATAATTACAAATATGAAAGTGTTAGTTTATATATTTGTTATAAAATGTGTTCTAGCTGTATAGGCAAGAATTTATCAAGAAACTACAGTGTATGGATCTGTTGAGGTTCCTGAACCAGTAAATTGGGTATTGGCTTTGAGATTTATGACAGGTCGAACACCTAAATTTCCATCTACTGCAACAGTATAAGCTTTGTTATCAGCTATATTACCATTTTGTTTTACACTAAAATTATAAGCAATATGGCTATTCAAGTTCGAATAATATCGTATACCCCAAGGAGTCATAGTCCAGTAATCTAGCCCTGTGTATAAATAATAACTTAAGTTATTAAAATAACCTCCTCCAGCATAGGCTACTTCATCGACTGTAATTAGTCCTACTGGTTCTGCTATAATATCACTACTTGTACATGACAAACTTGGAGGATATACTAAACTTAATACTCTTTCATATGCTGCATAGAAAATATCACCATTTGGTAGACTACTCCATGGAGATAGTGTTGCCGAGTTTCGATCATTACAGAATCCGACATTGCTATCAATATATTGTGAGTATCCTGATAAGCCGCTTGTTGTATACCATGATTGTAATACATCTAAGATTGTACTATCATTATTTTGCCCATGTTGCTGATTATATGTATATTTAAAGCCTACATGTTCACTTCGATAATAACTATTATTAAATGCGCTCGTTCCAATTTGAGTAGTAGTTCCTGTTGTTGCTGTACTTGTTCCATTATAAATCATTCTAATGGAACCATCTCCATTAATCCGTATAATCCGCCAGTAGTATCCACCGAATCTTACCCAGTTGTCTGTTGGCACTCCTGCAAAATAGTAACTTGTCCCTTTCCAATCGGTTGTTGTAAATACTGTTTTTGTTGTTGAGGCTGTATAGCCACTACTAAAACTTCCTCTATTTCCTATGTTGTATCCTGCAAGTATTGTTTGCATTGTATCTCCCGCTTTTTCTGTTGTTACACTTCTTGTTACTGTACTACTTGTATTCCCTACTCTATCTACTGATTGAACTGCTATATTATATGTTGTTCCTGCTTTTAAATTATTAAATGTATATGTGTAACTATTATTTGTTGAAGATACTGTTGTATAACTACTTCCATTATTACTACTGAATTTATATTGATAGATTCCACTATGACTATCACTTCCACTTACAGTTATACTAATACTTTTTTCTGTTGAACTTGTACTTGTTATACTTACTGTTGGATTTGTTGTGTCTACACTATAAGCACTACTACATGTTGTTGTACTTATATTTCCTGCTGTATCTGTTGCTTGTGCACATACTCTTTGAGCACTTGCATTAGAGTTTAATGTAACTGTTGTACTACTTCCATTTACATTTGTGCTTGCTGTACATGTACTACTTGTGGTTGTACAGTATCTTATTGATGATATACCGCTATGACTATCTGTTCCTGTTGCATTTATACTTAATGCTTGATACCATCCGTTTGAACCATTAGTGCTACTTGCTATGGTTGTACTACTTGTTGGTACTTGTCCATCTACTTTATATGCTTCACTACATCCTTCTTTTACTTGATTATATTCATCTGTTACTCTTACACATAATTTTTGAGCATTACTATTATTGTTTAAGGAAATACTAAATGAATTATCTGTTATGGTTGCACTTGTATTTGGGGTACAACTATCACTTGTTGTTGTACAATATAAGGCTTCATATTTCCCTGTTTGAGTTGTTATTGTGGTATTTATACTTGCACTTTTTACCCATCCATTACTTCCACTTACTGTTGTTCCTACCATATTAATCTCTGGATATTGATAATCTAGTTTTTCTACTGTTATATTTCCACTTATTGTACTTCCTAGATCATCATTTTGATTTTCTTCTTCATTTGGATATTCTATTACTACATAATAATATATTTCTTCTCCTTCTGGACTAGTAAGCATTATCTCATTTTCTTTTAAGGTTGTTTTTCCTTCTCCATTATGGATAGTACCGCTTGATATCACTTCACCTAATTGTTCTATATTATTCCCTGTACACTCTTCATAATAGATAGTATTTACTCCCATTCTTTCTTGTTTTACATTACAAGAATAACTTACATCTATTTGGGTTGTTGTTTTATATACTGTATACTTTAATTCTGTAGTAAAAGTATTAGTACCATTAAAGATTAAATTATATAGTGCAGGTACATCTTGTCCTTTTCCTGTTAATTTAATACTTGCTATGCCTATATGTCCTGGATACATATCGGTATTATTAAATTCTATTATTCCCTCTGCTTGTAACCCTTCTACAAATAAATCTACAGTTGTGGCTACTGCAACACTTCCTTCACCACTTGATGTTGTTCTACTTGTAAAATAAGCAAAAGATACACTAGTAGATAGTAATAATACTCCCACTAGATATAGAATAAACACTTTCTTATTCTTAAACTTTTCTACTAAACTCGACATTTTATTCCTCCTATATAGGAAGCTCTACTTCATTTTATAATACACAAAAAGAAAGTATTATACTACTGATGAGTTTCCTAGCTTATATAAAAATTATAATATCAGCTAGATACAAAGTCAAGAAAAATGTGGTATTTCCCTATATAAAGATTTTTTATTTATTATTCTTGTTAGAATAAGTTCGGTGATTAATATATGAAGTTTGAAAAATTATTGGAAATTAGAGAGGAAAATAATCTATTACAAAAAGATATTGCTAAAATACTGGATATTTCTCTTGGAACTTATGCTATGAATGAAGAAGGACATGATACTATTACTTTGTCTAATTTAATTAAATTTTGTGATTATTTTGATGTTTCTATTGATTATATTTTTGAATTTAATAAAAATAAAAATTATGATACTTCTCTTTCTTCTTTTAATAAAGAAATATTACGAACAAGACTTAAAAAAGTTAGAAAAGAAAATAAATATACTCAAATTGATATAGGTGTATTACTAAATATTGACCACTCAGTTTGGTGTAGATATGAATTAGGAAAAACTACTATCCCCACTTCTTTTTTATATATTTTTTGCAAGAAATTTAATGTTTCTGCTGATTACCTTTTAGGAAAGACAGATAATCCCAAGTATTTAAAGTAAAGTACTTGGGATTATTTATACTTTCGACATTGTCGAATTTATAGGGCTTGTTTTCATAAAGTGACTATGTTACTATTCTTCTAGCGCATTGGGACTATGTCTATTAGTGTTCTTCTTTTCCTGCTATATGCTTACCTTCTTTTTAGGGGGTTTGGTTCTTGTAGGAAGGAGTAATGCTAATGGAATTAAAAGTAATTTTAGATTCTATTATAGGTCTTTTTAGGCCAAATAATAGGTTCTTAAACATTGAGGAGTGATGAAAGAAATTTTATCACTCTTTTATGTTT
>ERZ1643251.5304-NODE-5304-length-10590-cov-11.106407_pt1 | contig 10590 bp, 14 predicted proteins | sample MGYA00579261_ERZ1643251 | MGnify/ENA primary metagenome ERZ1643251 (study PRJEB29033, sample SAMEA4952267) | chicken gut metagenome | biome: Broiler Chicken; feature: Gastrointestinal Tract; material: Caecum | place: Ireland | collected 2018 | study: Broiler...
GCTCCTGGATGCCCGCCAAGTCTCTTGAATTGCAGCACACCATCCGGCTCATCCGTGAACTGGATGTCGAGATCGCCGAGATTGAGGAACAAATCCAGTCCATTATGGATGAGCTGTGTTCTCCCATTAACACTATCCCAGGGATTAGATTCCGAATGGCTGCCATGATTTTTGCTGAGGTTGGTGACTTCACTCGTTTTGATTCCCCGGACAAGCTGTTGGCCTACGCTGGGATGTCGCCCTCAACTTACCAGTCTGGACAACTCAAGAATTGCTACCCACACATGGAAAAGCGTGGCTCTCGATACCTACGCTACGCTCTTTACAACGCGACCAAGTATGTCTGCCACTGGGATCCGACCTTTGCTGCCTATCTTGCTAAGAAGCGTGCGGAGGGCAAACACTACAATGTCGCGCTTTCTCATGCTGCCAAAAAGTTGGTTCGTCTAATCTTTGCCATGGAGAAATCCAGGCAGCCATATTGCTCGGCAGCTTGAGGGCAACTACTTAAATAGCCAGCAGAGGTCTGACAAGACCTTAGCTTTGCTATACCTTTTTTGAGCTATCCTTTTTCACCACCACCATTCATTTTGGGGCTTGACTTTTAATAGCTAATCTTGTATTTAAGCTTAGAGGTTCCACGGAAGCAGATTATGCGGCGCATTGTTTCCCGTATTACGAAAATCAGTGGCGTGCGTTTGCAACAAAAGAAGTGTACTCCTGATGAAATCGAGAGCGCGAAAAAGGCGGTGTCACTGCTGGGTGAACAAACAAAGCTGTTTTTAGACGACCCCCCCGCGCTTTCCCTTGAGGATGTGACGGCGCGTGTATTTCAGTACCAGCCGGAGCTTCTTGTGGTGGATCATATCGGGTTGATGGCCGGAAAGCACAATCAAAAGGAATGGGAACGGCTGAGCGAAATCACCGCAGGGCTGAAAGCCTTGGCAAAGCGGCACAATTTAGTTGTGATGGAGCTTGTACAGTTAAACCGAAATGTGGACAGACAGCGCGGCGCCCCGGTGCTGGCTGACTTGCGTGGCAGCGGAACGATTGAGCAAGATGCGGATGTTGTTGTGATGCTTGCCCCGGACGTGGAAGACGAATGCGAGGAGGAGCGGCGTGTGGAGGCGTTTGTGAGAAAGAACCGCAGCGGCCCGCTTACCACAGTTGACCTTGCCTGGATTCCAAAATGGAGCCGATACACGGAAATCGTGGATTATGAGCCGCCGGAGGTTCAGAAAGAACCGTGTCCGTTTGAACAGACAAAAATGAAATAGAAAGAGTGTGGAACATGAAAACGATTAGTTTTATCAATTTGAAAGGCGGCGTTGCGAAAACCGTCACTACGGCAAATATCGGATGGCTGCTTGCCAAAGAACACAAAAAGAGCGTTTTGCTGATTGATATGGATGCGCAGGGACATTTGAGCCGCTTTTGGGGCGTCAGAAGCTCTGCAAAGCCGAGCGTTGCCGACTTACTTACCTTTTCGGAAGGAATTCGCAATGTCATCCAAACGCCGGACTTTTCCCGCCATGAGAATGTGACGCTGGATGTGGTACAGGCGAATTTGTCACTGATTACAGCAGCGAAAGAGGTTTTGATGGACTGCACAATGCCCCAGCAGATGCGTCTTTCAAAAGCACTGCAAGGTGTGGCTGCGGACTATGACTTTTGCTTGATTGACCATGCGCCGTCTTTAGATATGGCAACCATCAACGGACTTGTGGCAAGTGATTTTGTGGTTGTCCCCGTAGAGCCGGACGACTTCGCGCTGGATGGGCTGGATATTCTTACAAGGCAGGTTTCAGCACTTCGGGATGGATACGCTCCCGGGCTGACGCTGGCCGGGTGTTTGATTTGCCGATACCGCCCGACTGTGATTGCAAACAGCGCTGTTCGCGCAGTGGAGCAAAGCGGCTTGCCGGTGTTTCGCTCCAAAATTCGCACTGCATGTGCCGTGCCGGAAAGCGTGGCTTTGAAAATCCCGATTGATGTGTACCGCAAGCAATCTCCGGCAGCGTATGGATACCGCAGCTTTTGTGAGGAGCTTTTGCAATGTGTCCAAAATGGACACACGGACACGCGAGAGGAATGTGTCCAAAGTGGACACGCTGAGGGGTGAGAAAAGTGGCAAAGAATTTTGACTTTGGCGATTTGTTTTTGCAAAGCGGTGCGGTTGCACCGAAACAGGACGGCGTGCGCAGGATACCGCTGTATAGCATTGACATGAATGAATTTAATGCGGATGTTTATGAGATTGGCGATGTGTCCGCACTGGAAGCGAGCATTGAAGCGGTGGGGCTGGAATCCCCGATTATCGTAACGCCAAACGGTGAAGGTTATCGGATTCTTTCGGGGCATCGAAGATACAGTGCGTTTTGTTCTCTTTATGAAAAGCATGGAGCGCCCTATGAGAGCATTCCGGCGGTTGTGGCAATTGTCAACAGTAAGGAAGAGGAGCGGCTGCGCTTGGTGATGAGCAACGCCACAGCGCGAGAGCTGAGCGACTTTGAAAAGCTGATGCAGTATAACGAGGTGAAAGAGCTGTTTGCAGCGATGAAGAAAAAAGAGGGCATTGCCGGGCGGCTGCGGGAGCTGGCTTGTAAATTCTTAGAGCTGAGCAGCGGACAGGCAGCGCGGTATGATGTGATTTTAAAAGGGCTTTCACTGGAGGACTTGCAGCGTCTTCGTGATGGGGAAATCGGCTTGACACAGGCTTATCAGCTGGCCTGTAAAAAGCAGTCGACTCCCAAAGCGGAGAAGAAGGATAGCAGCCGCTATCAAGCCATGCGGAAAATGAAGCCAGAGGCACTGGCACAGTTTTTATGGGAGCATGTGGAGGAAATCGAAGAAATGAGCAAAGCGGAATTGCTGGAATGGATAAGGGGGGAACTGGATGGAAACAAAGCCGAGAATTGATAAGGGAAAGAAAGAAGCTTTTGGAAAAATCAAACTGATTCGGGAAGCTTACGGCACGCGCTTTTGTCTGGAGGCACATTGCCAGTGGCGGATCGGCGGACGTGGTGCGTGCTGCCTTCCGCGGTGCTTGCGCGGGTTGAAGTATAAGGGGAGAAGTGACGAAAAATGAATGACTTATTGAAAAGCCTGAAAAACTTATCTGTTCAAACAGGGAGCCTTGCGTGTTTTGGATGCGGACACGAACAAAGCTGCGGCACAAAAGGCTGTGCCATTATCCGTAAAGCGATTGACACTTTATGTGCATTTGAATGGCTTGACCCTGCAGTGGAAATACCGCCCGACGATTCTTTTGTTATTGCGGTTGTCAGCGGTGAATACGAAAACATTACTTTTGATAATGCGGCTGAAATTGCATCCTATGACGCTAAATCGGGATGGATTGTTGAGGGATTCCCGAGTTGGGAAAATCCGAATGTTTTATGGTGGATGCCATTCCCGGATATTCCCTAGAGAAGAAAGAAGTAGGAGGGAATGCTGTTTGACTCGTAAAGAATTATCACAGCTTTACTGGCTGAAAAAAGAAATTGAACGGGAGAGCCGAAGGGTGGAGGAGCTGGAAGCACTGGCCACGGGATGCACTGCCGGGGCGTCCGGGATGCCGGGCAGCGGCGGTCTCTCCGACAAGACGGCGATTGCCGTACAGATTGCCGATTGCAAAACACTGATTGAAACAAAGCGGCATGAGTTGGTGACAGAATACAACAGACTGCTTCACTATATTAAAGATGTGGATGATGCCTATATCCGAAACATTTTAAAATATCGGTACATCGAGTGTTTGACGTGGAGGCAGGTGGCCACGCGCATGGGCAGTACGCCTGACGCTGTTAGGATGGCACACCATAGGTTTTTTCAAAAAAAGTGAAAGTTGTTCGTTTTGTTCGGTTGTTCTATGCTATGATGGTATTGTGGAAGAACCCACAGGAAACACTCTTTCTTTTTCCCCATAGAAAAAGCACCAACCAAAGCGGCTGGTGCTTTTTTATTTACTGATGGCTGTCGATATAGGATTGAATAAATTTCTTGATTTCAGTTGTCGGGGTTGTGTTGTTTTTTTCACACGCTTCACGAAATGTCTGCAAAACGTCAGGCTTTAAATCAAGAGGGAAGCGAACATAAGTGCGGCGGTTATAAGCGGCCTGGCTTGCGTATTTACTTTTTTCTTTTTCCATTGACTAGCAGCTCCTTTACATCAAGAACAAAAACGGCGGTCGTTAAAATTAGGGCGGTTGCGGTAAGCCAGCTAAACCCGTGCAAGACAGCATAAATGATGTTGGTTGCTGTCAGCAAATACAGGGCGCTGTTCTTTAAAAGGTTTTTCTTGTTCATATTGGTTCGATGTGGTATAATCTTTTTCAAGGATTGGGGAGCTTGCGCTCCCCGTTTCCTCAGCCCTTTAAGAGTGTGTAGATGGCTAAAACAATGTTTGTGATGTAGGCAATTATCTCGACGATTGTTTTAGTTTTTTCCAACGCTCTTTTGGGCTTTTTCTTTTTCTTACCCATCGTTTTACCTCCTTTCCATGATTTAATTATACTACACGTACGTGTAAAAGTCAAGTCTTTTTAAAAAGAAAATGAAAGAATTTGCAAAAAAGTTTTATAAATCGAAAGCATGGCAGAAGGCGAGGCAAAGCTATGCGGCGAGTGTCGGCTGGCTTTGCGAGGAGTGTTTGCGTAAAGGAATGGTAACTCCCGGCGAAATCGTTCACCACAAGATTTTTTTAACGCCGGAGAATATCGGCAATCCTGCCGTGACGCTGGCATTTGAAAACCTTGAGCTTCTTTGCAGAGATTGCCATGCGGCAAAGCATGAAAGCGAAGCAAAGCGGGAAAATCGAAGATTTTTGGTTGATTCAAGCGGAAAAATTATTCAGTACAAATGAGGGTATCCCCCCTATGGAAAGGAAATTTCTCTGTGTAGGGAGACCGGTGGGTGGGGGTAGATTTTACTGCGCGGTACGCGCGAGGGGGGTGTGGAAATGCCGAAAGAGAAAACAAAAGAACAAAGAATTAAAACAGAGTTCAACCGATTAAAAGCGATTTATTCGGATTTGCCGGACAATAAAAAAGCGATTGTTTTCCCTTTGCTGCAAAATCTGGCTTTTATGAAAATCACGCTGGATGACTTACAGCAGAGTATCAACGAGAACGGTTGCAGCGAAGATTACAAGAACGGAGAAAACCAGTATGGACGCAAAGCGGCGGCAGATCTGCAAGCCTATAACAGCCTAATCAAGAATTACAACGCTGTTTCGGACAGGCTGGAAAAGCTTCTGCCGCCGGAGAAAAAGCAAAGTCGCTTGGAGGCTTTTAACAGTGGCAAATAATTTCATTGAGGCATACTATGAGAAAATTTGGAGCGGGAAGATCACCGCCGGCAAGTGGATTAAGCTTTGGTATCAATATGTAATCAGCGGCCTTTCAGAAGGTCGCTTTTTTTATGATGATGCCAAAGCGCAAAAAGCCATTCGCTACATCGAAACCTTTTGCCGCCATCATGAAGGCGCGCTTGCGCCACAGCTGATTGTGCTGGAGCTTTGGCAAAAGGCGTTTTTGTCGGTTGTGTTTGGTATCGTCGATGTAAACGGCTTTCGGCAGTTTACGGAAATTGTGCTGATTATCGGGCGAAAAAACGGAAAAACGCTTTTCGCTGCGGCGATTGCGTCCTACTGTACGTTTGCGGATGGAGAGTATGGCGCGCGTATCTATTTCACCGCGCCAAAGCTGGAACAGGCGGCATTGTGCTATGAGGCTTATTATCAGATGATTTCCAAGGATGAGGAGCTGGACGCTCTTGCAAAACGGCGCCGCACGGACATTTATGTGGAGGAAAACAACGCAAGCGCAAAGCCGCTGGCGTTTTCAGCTAAAAAGTCAGATGGCCTAAATATCAGCCTTGGCGTTGCGGACGAGTTTGCAAGCTGGGAAGGCGACGCCGGGCTGAAATTCTACGAAGTGTTGAAGTCGTCTATGGGTGCGCGGCGGCAACCGATGCTGCTGGCCATATCCACCGCCGGATATGTTAACGAAGGCGTATATGATGAGCTGTTAAAACGATGCACCCGCATGATATTGGGAAGCGCAGGCGAGAAAAAGCTTGCGCCTTTTTTATACATGATTGACGACATTGAAAAATGGAAAGACATTGAGGAGCTGAAAAAGGCGAACCCCAATATGGGCGTTTCTGTGACAAAGGAATACTTTGAGGCAGAAATTGCCATTGCCGAAAACAGCCTTTCTAAACGGGCGGAATTTATCGTCAAATACTGCAATTTGAAGCAGAACAGCGCTCAGGCCTGGCTGCCCGCTGAGGCGATTGAAGCAAGCGGAACAGAGCCGCTGTCCCTTTCGGATTTTAAAAACTGCTATTGCGTGGGAGGAATTGACTTGAGCCAAACGACAGACTTGACCGCCTGCACTGCCGTAATAGAGAAGGATGGGCGGTTTTATGTGTTTGCACACTTTTTCCTTCCGGCGCAAAAGCTGGAATATGCCACGGCGCGGGATGCGCTGCCGTACCAAGCCTATGTGGAGCGCGGGCTTTTGACGCTTTCCGGCGAGAATTTTGTGGACTACAAAGACTGCTTTGCCTGGTTCCGGCGGCTGGTAGAGGAATATCAGATTTATCCGCTGAAAGTTGGCTATGACAGATATAGTGCTCAATATCTCGTGCAGGACATGGCACAGTACGGTTTTCACATGGACGATGTTTATCAAGGCACAAACTTAACGCCGGTCATTCAGGAAGTCGAGGGGCTAATTCGTGACAAGGTTTTTGATTTTGGTGACAACGACCTTTTGAAAATTCATCTTTTGAATATGGCGGTCAAAAAAGACGGAAACGCCGGACGCTGCCGAGTGGTAAAAATTAAGCCGAGTGATCATATCGACGGCGGCGCGGCACTGCTGGATGCCATGTGTGTCCGGCAAAAATACTATGCAGAAATCGGCCATCAGCTAAAGAATGCGGGGTGATTGAATGGGGCTGTTTCAGAAAATCTTTCCAAGGCCGAAAAGTGAAGAACAGAAAGCGCTGGATGCCGTGAATGCATTTTTCAAAACCTTTACGGCATATTCTCCCGTGTTTGCCTCCTGGAGCGGCGGCGTGTATGAAAGCGAGCTGGTGCGCGCTGCGATCGCGGCGAAGGCAAGCCATATTTCCAAGCTGAAAGTGGAGTGCATGGGCGCGGCACAACCGAAGCTGCAAGCAAGATTTCGGCAAGGGCCGAATGACTTTCAAACGTGGGGGCAGTTTTTGTATCGGCTGTGTACCATTTTGGAAGTTCAGAATACCGCCTTTATTGTTCCGATTGAAGATGACTATGGAGAAGAAATTACCGGAATTTTCCCGGTGCTGCCTACGCGCTGTGAGATTGTGGATTTTAACGGCGAAGCCTGGCTTCGATATTCGTTTTTAACGGGTGACGTCGCGTCGATTGAGCTTTCACGCTGCGGCATTATGACGAAGTTTCAGTATGCGGATGACTTTTTCGGGGAGAGCAACAGGGCATTGCTGCCTACCATGGATTTGATTTCCCTGCAAAATCAAGGAATCGCGGAAGCCGTCAAAAACTCGGCAGCCATTCGCTTCATTGCGAGGCTGAACAACTTTGCAAACGCCGAAGATTTAGCCAAAGAGCAAAAACGCTTTTCCTCGGAAAGTTTAAAGCGGGAAAACAGCGGCGGGGTGCTGCTGTTTCCAAGCTCGTGGACGGAAATCAAACAGGTAACATCGACACCGTTTATTGTAGATGCCCAGCAGATGGCACTTGTGAAAGAGAACGTCTTTAATTATTTCGGTGTGAATGAAAACATCCTGCAAAACAAGGCGTTTGGTGATGCTTGGGGCGCATTTTACGAGGGCGCGGTGGAATGGTTTGCAATTCAGTTTTCGGAAGTTGTTTCAAAAATGGTGTTTTCCGAAGATGAACGAGCCGCCGGGGCCGGAGTGATGGCCACGGCGAACCGGCTGCAATATATGAGCAACACTGAAAAGCTTCAAGTGTCGGCACAGATGGCAGACCGTGGCATCATGAACCGCGATGAAATCCGTGAAATATGGAATTTGCCGCCGCTGCCGGAGGGCGCGGGCCAAGCATACACCATTCGTGGCGAGTATTACTTGCTGGGAGATGCGAAAAAACAAAAGGAGAAAGGAGAAACACATGCCAATGAAAGCTGAAAGGCAGTACCGCAACGCGGTAGTGCCTTTTTCTTTTGCCGAGCAGGGCAAACGCTTTGAAACGGATTTCTATGTGGAAGGCTTTGCGGCCCGGTATGAACCGTACAAGCTCTACGAGGAAGAAGGCGGCGCAATTTATGAAGCCTTTGAGCGCAGCGCGTTTGCCGAAACAGATTTTTCCGACGTGATTTTTCAGTACAACCACACGGGCAGAGTATTTGCCCGCGGCTCCAATAAAACGCTGATTGTCGAGCCGCAGGACAGCGGCCTTTTTATGGCGGCTGACTTAGGGATGACAGAGGCAAGCCGCCAGATGTTTGAAGAAATCCGCACCGGGCTTGTGACAAAAATGAGCTGGGCATTTTTGCCCGATGTGAAAAGCTTAGTTTTCGATAAAAGCACAAGAACCTTTGTGCATCGAAAAATTTTAAAGGTGTTCGACGTGTCCGCCGTAAGCTTTCCGGCAAATGCGGACACGGAAATCAATGCACGCAGTTTTTGCAACGGAGTAATTGCAAGAACGCTGGAGGAGTGCCGGCTGCGTGAATTGAAAAAAAGAAAGCTGAAATTGTTATTGGAGGTAATGAAACGATGAATGAAAGAGAAACCATTCAAAAGCGCTTGAGTGAAATTGAAGCGATTTTGAGCGAGAACGAAGTTCCCGAAAACATTGACGCTTTGGAACGCGAAGTGTCTGAGCTGCAGAAACGTCTGGGCGAGCTGGATGACCAGGTGCAGCGTCGAAACGCGCTGAAAGCACAGGTGGCCGCCGGTGCTGGCGTGCCAGTGAGAAAGTTTGCACCGGGAGGCTCTGTTGCGCAGAAAAGCTTTGGTGTTGACAGCCCCGAATACCGCAGCGCATGGCTCAAAAACTTGCAGGGCAAAGAGCTGACGGCACAAGAGCGCGCAGCTGTGACGGCTTCGGCAGCGATTCCGACCGAAACCATGAACATGATTGTACATAGGCTAGAGCTTGCGCCGCTCATCAGCGCCGTGGACGTCACTTATATTCCCGGCAATGTCACGTTCCCGGTGGCGGACACCGTTAACCCGGCGTCTTGGGTTGCGATGGATGCAGCTTCGACTGATTCCGCGGATACATTAAAATCCATTACACTGGCGGCCTATAAGCTGATTAAAACGGTGGAAATCACGGCCGATGTCAAGGCAATGGCAATTCCGGCGTTTGAAAGCTGGATTGTGTCCAGCCTTGCCAATCAGATTGAAGCTGCCGTTGACCTTGCCATTTTAACGGGTGACGGCAGCAGCAAAGCCACAGGCATCCTGCATACCGGAGAGGTAACGAATACCGGAACATGGACGGCTGGCGGTATGACGTACAGTGACCTTTTGAGCATTATTGCAAAACTGCCGACAAAGTATCATCCCGGCGCAAAATTTGTGACGACCCGTGAAGTGTTCTATGGCCAAATTCTCGGCATGAAAACGGACGGCGGCGACAAAGTAGTGGTTGCTGATGTGCAAAACCCGGCAAAGTTCAATGTGCTGGGCTATCCGGTCATTGTCGATGACAATTGCAAGGCCGACACGGTGATTTTCGGTGATTTGAAGCAGTATAAATTCAACTTTGCTGCGCCCGTCGAGGTGACAAGTGATGCGTCTGTCGGCTTCCGTTCCGGTTCGACCGTTTATCGCGCCATGTGCCTTGCCGACGGCAAAGTGGCCGATAAAAATGCCTTTACCGTTTTTACAAAGGCGGGGGGATGATGGGCGATTCCCAGCCGGGGGAGATTGACTCTTTATCAGACGGTGCGGAGCGATCTTCCGGGAGTCGCCGAGTGCAAGCATCGACACTGCCTACCGCTGAAAGTCTGAACAGCTTAACGGTGGCGCAGCTGAAAGAGCGTGCCTCCGGGGAGGGGTTCATGCTTTCGGCAAAAGCAAAAGCGGAACTTATCGCAGAATATCTGCAATGTGTCCAAAATGGACACACGGGAGGGAACGACGATGCTTGAAAAAGTGAAGCTTTCCCTCCGCATTGTGACAGAAGCCTTTGACGAGGAGCTGCTTGATTTAATTCAGGCAGCTCTTTCTGATTTGAGCATTGCAGGTGTGAGCAATTTGGACGAAACGGACGCCTTGATTGTCCGTGCGGTGATCACTTACTGCAAGTGTCATTTCGGAGAGCCGGCAGGCTATGAGAAATTGAAGCAAAGCTATGACGAGCAGAAAGCCCAGCTTTCCTCTGCCACAGGCTATACGGATTGGGGGAATTCGATTGAATGATGTTTTAACCTTGATTGCACAAACCTTCACCGAGGATGCGCTCAAACAGCAAATTGCGAAGGACACCGAGCGGAACGTGTTTTGCGAGGTGTCCAGCATTCAGGCTTCCGAGTTTGCGCAGGCAGGGCAGGAGGGCTTGAAAGCAGAGTGGCGTGTGAAAGTATTTCGCTATGACTACCA
>ERZ1643251.5306-NODE-5306-length-10585-cov-4.715480_pt1 | contig 10585 bp, 13 predicted proteins | sample MGYA00579261_ERZ1643251 | MGnify/ENA primary metagenome ERZ1643251 (study PRJEB29033, sample SAMEA4952267) | chicken gut metagenome | biome: Broiler Chicken; feature: Gastrointestinal Tract; material: Caecum | place: Ireland | collected 2018 | study: Broiler...
CCTATAAATAGGGGCCTAGGGAGTTTTTACTTCTCAAAAAGTGTTTAAGATGAGAATATACAAACAATAATAGAACTCCTAAGAGTTCTAAAACATAGTATTTTTGATTTTATACTTAGTATTTATTTCATTTTCCAAAGATTATTAGGATATTTTCCTTCTTCTATTAATCTATTAATAGCGTCTACTACACTTTCTTTATCTTCTTTATAAGTTACTCCATACCATATAGCATTTGTTTCTATCATATCTATTTGTTTTTCTTTTGACTTGATACAATAATCTAGAACTGTAGGAATCTGGTATTCTGCTTTTTGTAAACGTCCTTTATTTATTTTTAGAAAGTCAGCAAATCTTCTTTCTAAGACTTCAAAAACATCTGGTGTAAATAATAATAAATTCATGGATGCTAGTGTGTTTTCTGCTACTTCTATTTGTTCATTTGTTGCTTCTATTGTTGCCATAATCTTTCCGTTGATACGTTCTACACTTGATTCTCTAATGTTTTCTAGCTTTCCTTCTTTTAACTCACATAATCCACGTTTTGCTGAACCATTTGGACTTAATGTATTTTCTATATGATACCCTACCATACCATAGTGATCTTTTTCTATATTCTCTAAATAATCACTTGCTTTTTGATAGGCGTCTCTTCCATAAAAATCATCAGCATTAATTACTGCGAATGGTTCTTTTACCAAGTCTTTCGCACACATAATAGCATGAGCTGTTCCTAGAGGTTTCTCTCTTTGTTCTATTTCTTTTTTAAATTCTTCTGGTACGTTACTATTATCTTGGAAGACATATTCTGTTTTTATATATTTTTCTATTCTTTTTCCTATAGTTTCTTTAAATATTTCGTAATTTTCTTCTTTAATGATAAATACTACCTTGGTAAAGCCTACTGATTTCGCATCATAGATAGAATAGTCAATAATGAATTCTCCATTTGGTCCTACTGGTTCTATTTGTTTTAGTCCTCCAAAACGACTTCCCATACCAGCAGCCATTATTAATAAAGTTTTATCTTTCATATTTACTCCCATAAATTTTTATTATATTGTCCTTCTTCTATTAATTTATTAATTGCATTTACTACCATTTCTTTATCTTCTTTATAAGTTACTCCATACCATGTTGCATTTGTTTCTAATACATTTACTTTTACTTTTTTTTCTTCTAGAAGTTCATTTAAGACAATTGGAATTAAAAATTCACAATCATTTAAATTATCTTTGTTAGCTTCTAAAAATTCTAATATTTTGTCTTCTAATATTTTAAAAAGACTTGTTGAAAAAAGTAAGAAATTCATAGAAGCAATGGTATCTTTACTTGTCTTGAATTTTTCCTTTGTCTCTAGTGATTCTCCTTCTACTATTTCTCCTTTTAGTGTTACTTTACTTTCTGTTAGTTTAATTAACTCATTATTATCTGTTACTTCACAAACACCTCTTTTAGCAGAGCCATTTGGTGTTAGTGTATTTCCTAAGCGATATGCTACTAGTCCATATTCGTTTTCTTTTATCGTATCTAGATAGTTACTTGCTTTTTGATAAGCATCTCTCCCATAGAAATCATCTGCATTAATGATTGCGAATGGTTCATGTATTTTATCTTTAGCACAAAGAATAGCGTGAGCTGTTCCTAAAGGTCTGGTTCTTTCTTTTAAAAGTTCTTGATATTCTTCTGGTAGATTATCATTTTTTTGGAATGCATATTCTGTTTCTATCTGTTTTTCTACTCTTTTACCAATTGTATCTTTAAATATTTCATAGTTTTCTTCTTTGATTAAGAATACTACTTTGGTAAATCCTGCTTGTTTTGCATCATAAATAGAATAATCAATAATGAACTCTCCATTTGGTCCTACTGGTTCTATTTGTTTTAATCCTCCAAAACGACTTCCCATGCCTGCCGCTAAAATTAATAATGTTTTTTTCATATTTTTCCTTCTTTCTATCTTATGTTGTCCTTTTTATTCTCTGTTTGTAAATTTTCTTCTAAGTCTACTAAAGTATTTAAAAAGTAATCACTTGAAATTTGAGCTATTTGAGTATTGATACCTTTTGTTAAGGTTGCTTGGTATTTTTTACCTCTTTTTTCTATTTCCAATATAGATCCCGCCTCTATTTGTTCTTTTGTTGATGGTAATATTTTGAAAAAATCTAGCTCTTGTTTTCCTGTTCTTACTTTTGTGGTTGCTCCACCAGTTGCTTTCATGTAGACTCCTACTAATTCTTGTTTTTCTGGATTGTGTTCTACAAATAAACGATACCCTTGATTTATTCTGTCTTCCATGTTCCCTCCTAGACTTTTGATAATTTTTTATGATTTTTCATTAGCTTTTTAATTCCATGGGGATGTTTAAAGGCAACACTTACTAGTGTATTGGTAACTTCTACTACACGACCAGTACCAAATGTTTCGTGATAAACATAATCTCCTACTTGATAATCGACTTCTTCTTCTCTAAACATATCTTCTACTTCAATTTTTTGTTCTTGTTTAGGAAGCTCTTCTTGTACGTTTGTCTCGATTAAATCTTTACTAATTTCTCCTATAAAACGACTTACTGGATTTACTTGTTCTTTTCCAAATAAAGTTCTTCGTCTTGCATTTACTAAGTGTAGGTCATCTTTTGCCCTAGTAATAGCAACATAACAAAGTCTTCTTTCTTCTTCTACTTCACTTGTTTCCATTAGTGAGTTCATATGAGGAAATATTCCTTCTTCCATTCCTACGACAAAGACATGGTCAAATTCTAGTCCTTTTACGGAATGTACAGTCATTAAACTGATTCTATTTGGATCATCTTTATATTCTTCAACATCACTAATTAAACTAATTTCTAGTAAGAAGTCTTCTAGTGAAATTAGACCTTCTCTTTCTTCGAAAGACTTGGTAATTGACTTAAACTCTTCTAGGTTTTCTAGGCGAACTTCAGCTTCTAATGTTTTCTCACTTTCTAGTTCTTGTCTTAATCCCGATGCGTCTAATACCTTATCAATTAATTCTGTTAATGTCAACTCTTCTGATAATGATTTTAGTTGTTCTATGGTCTTTTTAAACTCTAATTCTTTTCCAGAGGTGATTGCTTCATAGATACTTGTTCCTTCTTCGTCTGCTTTGGCAGTTAAATTTTCTATCGTCTTTAGACCAATTCCTCTTTTTGGTGTATTGATTACTCGTAGCAAGCTAACATTATCTTTAGAATTATGAATTAATCGTAGATAGGCAATTAAATCTTTAATTTCTTTTCTGGAATAGAAATAAAAGCTACCTATAACACGATATGGCATATTTTCTTTTAACATTTCTTCTTCTAAGACACGTGATTGCGCATTCGTTCTATAAAGTACAGCAATATCTTTATATTCTACTTCTTTATTTCTAAGTTCTTTTATTTTTCTTATTACATACTGTGCTTCATCTTTTTCATTATATGCTCTATAGTACTTTATTTTTTCTCCTTTTCCACGTGATGTCCAAAGATTTTTATCTTTTCTTTGCTTATTGTTTCTTATTACTTGATTGGCAGCATCTAGAATGGTACTTGTGGAACGATAATTTTCTTCCAGTAATATCGTTTTTGCATCTTTATAATCTTTTTCAAAGTTTAAGATGTTTTTGTAATTTGCTCCACGGAAACTATAGATACTTTGAGAGTCATCTCCTACACAAGTTATTTTTCTGTTTTTAGCGCTAATTAATTTTGATAAAATATATTGTGCTTCATTTGTATCTTGATACTCGTCTATTAAAATATATTGATATAGATCTTGGTATTTTTGTAGTGTAGAGGGATTTTCCTTAAATAATTTAATTGGTAATAAAAGTAGATCGTCAAAATCTACAGAATTATTCTTTTTTAATTTATCCTCATATTTTTCATATACTTGATGCATTACTTTTTCGTAGTCACTTACTGCATAACGTTCATAAATTTCTGGTGTCATCATTTCATTTTTACAACTACTTATCTTATTTCTGATTGCTCTGGGATTATAGATTTTAGGATCATATCCTAAGTCTTTTACTATCTTTTTTACGACGGTTAGGGAATCATCACTATCCATGATTACAAAGTTAGATTCATATCCTAGTTTTTCATAGTTTTCCCTTAGTAGTTTTAGTCCGAAGCTATGAAATGTTGAGACTTGTACTTTTTTTGCTAGGTCTCCGATTAATGCATATAATCTATCTTTCATTTCTTTGGCAGCTTTATTGGTAAATGTAATTGCTAAAACATTATAAGGATGTGCTAGACCTTCTTCTATTAAATAGGCAATCTTGGTAGTTAGAGTTTTTGTTTTTCCAGCTCCTGCTCCAGCAATAATTAATAATGGTCCGTCATTGTATAGGACTGCTTCTTTTTGTTGTTCATTTAAACTCTCGATCATCTTATACCCTCTTTCTAGAAATATTATACCTTATTTTCTATCGTTAGCAAAGAAAAAACACCAGTTGTTTTCTGGTGCTTTTATCTTCTTTGATATAGTTCTGATAGATTTTCTACTTTTCTTGGTTCTTCTTCTGTGAAGTTTTGATTTTTATTTTGATGTTGTTTTGACTGATAAGTTTTTAGAATAGATAATACTCTTTTATAATCATCCAAAGTTAGTAGTCCATCTAATATATCTAACTCTTTACTTTGTTTTTTAGATGGTGCTTTGCTTTCTTCTTTTACTGGTGTTTGTTTTACTGGTTCTTGTTGTTGATCTTTTAGCATCACATCTAGAAATTGTGGTTCGGGTGTTAATATTGGATCTGGTATATCGAATAGATAACTATTATCATTTGCTGGTGTTGTATATTGTTTTTTCTCTATACTTTCTTGTTTAACATAGTTATCTGTCTGTACAAAACGTTCTTCTTGTTTTTTGATATTTCCTAAAATGATACTAGGACTGTCTATTATTTTTATACTATCAGGAATTTTTCTTTTTATGACTGTTTCCGTTTTTACGACTGGTGGAGCGGGTTCTTTTATGATGATTTTTTCTGGTTGCTCTACCTGTTCTGATTGACTCTTTTGATAACTTCTTATTATTTTATATACGATTAAGAACAAAATCCAAATTATAAATATACTACTAGATAGTTCAATTAGTGCCTGGGCATTTTGATTTTCATAAATAGATGTTTGTTCAAAGATATTTAGTTTATTTGTTGTTATGATGTTGATTATTAATACTAATAGATAGTGAATCATACAAAATACTAAGGTGTTTATCGTCCTAATCCATTTTGTTACTTTTCTGTTGAAAATACTAACTAATAGAATTATGTTAGTTGCTACTATTGCTGCAAAATAGATAGCTAGATTAGGAAAATAAAGAGCAATAAAGAAATTATCCATCATATAATCAAATAATGAAAATAACTGTTCTCTATAAAATACTAATGTTACGATTATAATTGATCCATATATTGCAATACAGCTAATTTTACTTACTTTTTTTGTCTTAGTATTAGTTGTTATCATAAGATAGAAAAATACGACAAACAATAAAATAGCTACTGCAAATAATCCTGAAGATGATGTTACATCACTCAAGACTTTTAATTTATCTAATAGCGATAACTTCGACATCATCTTCACCCCCCTACTTCACTCTTTTTATTCTGCTTCTACACTTTGTAGTTCAGCAATATATACTGTCTGTGTTGTATCATCATTGTTGGTACAAGTTACTAGTGTTAATGTTGTCTTATCATAATTACGATAAATTGCAATTTTACCAGTTTTTTGTTGTTTATATATGTTGGTAATCGTATAAGTATACTTTTTACCTTTGTATGTTATATATGCAGTATCTCCCGTGGTTAATCGGTATAGTTCATTGAAAAATGCTTTCCAACCAGTACCAGAGTGTCCTGCAATAATGAAGTTTCCTTTTTCTACATCTGGATAGTTTGAACCTTCTACTATCATAATATTTTTTTCTACATCGTTTTCTGATGAGCGTTTATCTACAAAACCTTTTTGTAAGTTAATTTTAGGAATAATTAAGTATCCAATATATTCATCTGTATAAGTAGCACTTTCTTCTTCTACTGGTGTTTCTTCTTCTACATCTGTGGATTCTGATATTTGATCTGCAATTTCTTCATTATCTTTACTTTCTTTGTTTGATTCATAGAATATATTGGCCATATAATCATAAGCGACAACTTTTTTAGATTGTATGTAATTATATGAAATAAAGAATCCCCCTGTTAGTGTCAGGATGGCCCCTATTATGGCTACAACACTTGGAGAGATTCTTTTTTTATTATATTCTTGTCTTTGCATTCTTTTGTACGAATTTGATGCCGCCAATGATAATTCCAAGGCCTAAAACCACTAATAATATAGAACTTGCTGCATTTGTATTTGGAACTATTACTTCTGGATAGTTTTCAATTGTAATTTGATGAGATACATGATCTGCATCAATTGTGAATGAAATCTTTTCTTCATTTCTCATATATCCAGCTGGTGCTTGTACTTCTTCTACTGTATATGTTCCATCTTCTAGATTGGTTAATACATAAGGATCTGTTGTTGATGTGAATCTTGCTACTTCTTTTCCAGAGGCATCACGTACAACGATTACTGCACCTGCTAATGGATTTCCTGTAGATTTATCTATTTTTATGATATTTACTACACGTTCTTTTGCTTCATTATAAAATTTTACTTTTTGTTCTCTACTATTATCAGTAATTGTAAATTTTACGACTTCTTTACTTAATTCATATCCATCTGGTGCACTTGTTTCTTCTACTGTATATGTTCCATTTGGTAAGTTTTTAATTACGTGACCTGCAGTCGTTGATGTCCATGATGTAATTTGTTTACCATTTGAATCCTTTAATACTAATTTTGCACCAGCAATTGCATTACCTGTTGCTTTATCAACTTTTACGATTGTAATTTTTGAAGTGGATATATTTAATGTAATTGATGTATTTACTTTCTCCTCTATTGGAGTAATGACAGCAGGTGTAACATTTTGTTGTGATTGAACTTCTGGTTGATATTCATATGCTTTATATACTTTTCCTGTTCCACTAATTGTTACTTTGATATCTATTTTACTTTTAGTTACTTTTGATACTGGAACTTTAACTCTAAATTTTTCATTAGAATTAAACGTTGTTTTTGATTTTCCATTGCTGTCAACTGCTATTGCACCCTCTGCTCCTGATATAGAAACATTATAAGTACTCATATTTGTAGAACTTACTGAAATTTCATTAGACACATAATATTTACCATCGCTAGCTAATGATAATGTTTTATCAGAAATACTAGCACTGATAGCCGTTTTCTGATATCCTTGATTTCTTGCTGATTTCGCTTTTGAAACTAAATCTTTGATGTATGGTCTTAAATTGTAAGGATCTGATCCATTTGTTTTGAATGAATTTCCTAGGTTTGTTCCTCCAGCTGTATCATCTAGATACCACCATAATGCAGTTTGAGTGATGTAATAATCCTTTAATCTGTCTCCTGTAAAACTTTTATTTGGATATCCATTTACCATAATGTAGGCAACACCTGCATCTAGCTCACCTACTAATTTAGCAGTTGTGTTATTTGCTACAGACTTATGGATATTTAAGCAATACACATATTCTCCACTTGTTGTTGTCTTCGTTGAAAAATATACTCCAGCAACATATCCTTTAATTGCTTCTGGATTTCCTAATTGGATTGTTTCTGGTACAGCGTTTACTGTTGTTGTTAAAGTACAGTAACTAATAACAGCAACAAATAATGCTACCAATACTTTTTTGATTTTCTTCATCATTTAAATTCCCCCTCCAATGTGGCTATATTATACCACATGATGCTTTGTTTTTCAAGAGAAAAATTGCTATTTATTAAATAGTATTCTTTTTGCTCTTTCTACTTGCTATTATATTCTTTTTTTTAAATTTTGATTAAAATGACTACTTACTGAGTTTCCATTTGTTCTTACTGTATTCTGATAATTGTCAGAAGTATTATACTTTTCTAACAATATATTAGTTGGTATTACAATTATTAACGTTAGTAAAACTGTAAATAGAACGGTTTCTAGTGCAAAAAAAATACTTTTTTCTTCATTTTCTAATAGTTTTTCCGGTTTTATTTTTCCTCCATGAGAATATGCCATAAATACAATTGATCCTACAAGCCCTAATCCTAGTAAAATAATTACTAATATCTGTAGGAAACTTAAGCTAGGGTTTACACTAATTACTTGATTTATTCCATAACTTTGATATACTACTTCGCCATTATGTTCGAATGCATAATAAATTGTATATCCTATTCCTATTAAAGCTATTGCTATAATTAATATGCAAATTCTCATATATTCATTTATCTTGAATTTCATTTTCATCATCTCCTCCTAAAATAAAATACACGCCTTTTGTGAAAAGAACGTGTATTTTAGAATTTTTTATAATCTTTTTTGATTGCTTTTTCAATATACTCTATATTCACTGGTAAGATATTTATCTCTTCCTTATTTAATTCTTGTAATGGTATTTTCCTTATTTCATAATAGTTATCTTCCCTATTATTTTCTTTTTCTTCTCCACCTAATTTTGGTATTCCAGATACTATTTTAGCATGATAATGGTAGTCTATTCCTTGTTTAGTTTTATTTGATCCTAGATAGCCTAGTAATTCAATCTCTACAGAAAACTCTTCTTTTATTTCTCTTTTTACAGCATCTTCTACCGTTTCGTTTTCTTCTATCATTCCACCAGGTATTGCGTAATATGTGATTATTTTGCTATTTTCTTTTTTCTTACGATATAGTAGATATATTTCTTTTTCATCTTCTGTTAGAATTATTGCTCTTGCGGTATCTCTTTTCATTTTAATTCTTCTTCCATTATTATATTATCTTCTATATCATATATCGTAACTTTATTTTCATCATAAATCATATAACTTGGTAAATAGCCTTCTTTTGGTAAAGAAATAGAACCTGGATTTAGATAATAGTTTGTTTCTATTTTCTTTATAAATGGAATATGAAGATGTCCATAAATTAAAATAGAATGTTCCTTCATCCAATTACTTTCATTATATATATGTCCATGAGTAATATATAAATCATTATTTTCTGTCATGATTACACTTAGTTCATTTACAATTGGAAAGTTTGATACCATAATATCTACTTCTGAGTCACAATTTCCTCTTACACAGACTAATTTATCTTTCATAGACTCTAAAAATGCTTGAACTTCTTTAATATCATAACCTTCTATCATTTTATTTCTAGGTCCAATATAATATAAATCTCCTAATACCACTAATTTATCACAATGTAGTTCTTCAAATCTTTCTTTTACTTTTGATAGATTTGTTTTAATTCCATGAATATCTGATATAAACATTAATTTCATTTTGATTCTCCTTTTTTACTTTTTAATTTTATTCATTTTTATATGTCTCTTTAGTTTCTATTCTTGAAATATTATTTTTCTTGCTCTTCAATAATTAATTTTAAATTTAAAAATTTATTATCCCATTTTGTTACTTGTTCTTGTGTTAACGATTTACTATAAATTATACAATTGCCATTATAATTTATATCTTCTGGATTCTGATACATTTCTTTTATATCCATATATTTATCATATATGGATAAAGCCTCTTTGTTTTCTTTTTGGTCTGTATATAGACGAAAATATTTTATCGGGTATTTATTAGAAAGTTGTTTTGCAAATTCTATTGTGTCTTTTAATATCTTTGTACCATATCCTTGATTTCTCTCTTTTGCTAATACTCCATACCATCCTAGCCATAGAGAATTGGTTTCTTCTAAAGGCTCGTTGGTATAATGTCCTGTAATACCTATAATTTTGTTTTCGTCATAAACCAAATAATATTTTTGATAGATACAATTTTGTTCTATTGTCCATTTATAATGTTCGTATGCAGATTCTTCCGGAAAAATTTCTTGTTGAATTTTCGCAGCTAAATCTATATTATCCTTAGCAATCGGTACATAATTTAGTTTCATATCATTATAACCTTTCTTATGTAAATCATTCATCCATATGGTTGATTTCTTTCTATTTATATTATAACAATTCCTACTTTTTATTAGAAATCAACTAATAACTTATGACTATTTTATTATATAATATAACTATTTTTATATCAAATTTAAAATAAAAGTCTACCCGTAAAAGATGGATTTTCTCAGATATCTATATGGCTAATTTTTGATTACTACCATTTTGTTGATTTTTTCTTGTCACTATTACTTTCCTATGTAAAAAAAGATGATTTATATCACCTTTTTTCTTTGGAAGATTCTTATATGAGAAATATTTCATTTATCAAAACATTAATTTCCTCTTTTCTTTTTTATATATACTTCTAATCTATCGATTGCGAAATACATGATATAAGAAATAATACCAAGAATGACTACTCCTGTAATTACTAAGTTAATATTAAATACTTGGGAACCATACATGATCAAATACCCTAATCCACTTTTTGATACTAGTAATTCTCCCATGATGACACCGATGTAACACATATAGGGAGAATGAAAAGCATTTTAGTAAAGAACTTGCT
>ERZ1643251.5307-NODE-5307-length-10584-cov-34.264792_pt1 | contig 10584 bp, 19 predicted proteins | sample MGYA00579261_ERZ1643251 | MGnify/ENA primary metagenome ERZ1643251 (study PRJEB29033, sample SAMEA4952267) | chicken gut metagenome | biome: Broiler Chicken; feature: Gastrointestinal Tract; material: Caecum | place: Ireland | collected 2018 | study: Broiler...
CTGTCCATCTTTCGGGAGAGAAAGTAGGCCGCAGTTTTCTAGCAGCCGAATAGTGTACTGGACGGAGATCTGAGCGGAGAATGAAATGGTTTTTGTCAAAAGCTTTACCATTTCTGGGGACAATCCGGGGTCACAACTTTGTAATTGCGAAAGTATGGAACCGGAGTTTTCCAAGATAATCTCGTTGATCTCATCCTGTATCATGCGTCCAAATAATTCATCTGTCACAATTTCACCCCCTTTCCCTGCCAGTATACCACGGCGGGAGGGGCAGAACAAGGAGGAGAATCCATGACAGTATCCACTTACTACGATGGGAAGCTCATCGGGGCTCCAATGACCGATCTGAGCGGAGAAGCCCTGCTCCGTTTTATCGAGATGCAGATGGTGCTTAAACGCGAAGTCCGCATTGCGCCAGAGCAAGCGGAATAATGGAGGTGAGACTATGCGTCCACGCACAAGAGAGCGGCCCAGCGTCCCCACGGACGAGGAGATTCTGTCTTACGACAACGTGCCCGTGGCAAAGGCGGCGCTATACCTGGACTGGCCGGAGGCAACGGTCCGACTGGCGCTGCGGGAGGGCCGGGCGAGCTTCGGTATCGCTGTAAAGGACGAAGCCCTTACATACAAGATCAGCCCTGGGGGATTGGTGAAGTACAAGCGGGAGGGTATCCCGTGCTTTGACTACCGGACCATCCAGGACCTGATCCGCTCCGTCGTGACCCAGACACTTCAGGAGGAGATGTACGACCTGGGCAAGGAGCTGACAGCCATTATACAAGGCCAGCAGTAAAGGAGAATACCATGACACGAGAAATAGCGACCAGGACTAGGCGGGACCTAGCCTCCTGGCAGAAAGCGGCGCTGGGGCTGCTGGCCCTGAGCGTCGGCGTCAACACGGCTCTCTGCGCCGCCATCACACGCCAGGAGCGGCAGATCGAGGACCTGGAGACCCGCTACCACGCCGTCCGGGCCATCGAGGAGGATGCGGTGGCGGCCTATGGCAAGCTGGTGGAGCGGGTGGACGCCGACCGAGAGGCCCGCCAAGCCCAGGCGGAGGCCTACGAGGCCATCGGGGCTTATGAGTACATCGGCGAGTGCACCGTCACCTACTATTGCTGTGAGCCATACGCTCACGTCTGCGGGGACGGCGACGGCCTGACGGCAACGGGCCTCCCTGTAACGCCGGGGGTGGTGGCGGTGGACCCGGAGGTGATCCCCCTTGGGAGCACGGTCATCATCGACGGCCAGGAGTACCTAGCCGCGGACACCGGAGGAGCCATCAAGGGCAACCACGTAGACATCGCCGTGGCCACCCACCAGGAGGCCGATGCCCTGGGCGTCACCACGGCAGAGGTATGGGTGGTGGAAGATGATGAACAATAAAGTGCCCCGGACAGGTCTCCTACACCTGTCCGGGGCGGGTAGATCGGCAATCGTAACTGATCTACTTCCATTTTATGAGGGAAAGGAGCATTTGTCAATGAGAAAATATCCGGTTTGCGCGGATTGCCTGGAGGAGATCGACCCGGTCAGGTATGACGACTGCGAGAAGTACTACCTGACGGAGAAGGGGGGAGCCCCTCTGCCGGAGCTGCTTCATCAAGCGGGAGAAGAAATTTCTGGAGCTGAGCACAGACGACTACGCCGATCTGATCGGAGTAAGGGTGGTGGCGCTATGACGCCGGCGGAGCGGGTCCAGGCGGAGAAGGAGCGGATCATCGCCGAGGCGGGGTTCTACATCCCGCCCTACCGGCTGGCGAACTTAATGAGGGCCGCCGCCAGGATCGCCGATGTCCTAGTCAAGGCGGACACCAATATGAGTTACGACGAGTGCAAGATCGTGCTGGGGCTGGTCCTGGCCACCATCAGCGCGGTGACGGAAGGAGAGGACGAGGATGGCGACTGAGAAGATCCAAAAGACCCACTGGAAGAAGATCGTCTCGGACCCCAACTTTCTGGGGGAGGCGGACTTCCAGGAGGGGGAGGAGAAGGCCCTGACCATCGACCGCGTCAACGCCGCGGAGACCGTGGTGACGGCGGAGGGGAAGTCGAAAAAGGCCGTGGTCCACTGGCGGGAGCCGGGATACAAGCCCATGATCTTAAATGTAGCTCGATCTAAAAATATCGAGAAGGTGGCAGGCAGCGGGTACTTTGAGGATTGGCCGGGCGTTCGGGTCCAGCTTTACATTGAGCATGGAATTAAGGCGTTTGGAGAGGTTGTTTCTGCTGTTCGGGTTCGTCCGTATAAGCCGAGCGTAAAGGAGCAGGAGCCAATCCCGAAATGCGCAGACTGTAAGAATGAGATCGCACCGGCAATGGGTAAAGACGCGCGCTGGTTGGCCGCATACACCCTGAAGAATTATGGTGTCCCCCTGTGTGCGGAATGCGCTCAGAAACGGAAGGAGGAGTCCGAAAATGCCGAGGAGTCCGAAAATGCCGAGGCTTCCGAAGATAACAGCTGATAATTACTATTCCGGTGAGGCTCAGTCAGCATACATGTCCGCCTCGCAGTTTAAGTCGTTTCAGAGATGTGAGGCCGCAGCGCTGGCAGAGCTTGAGGGTCGCTATGTCAGGCCAAAGACAACCGCTATGCTGGTTGGCTCCTATGTGGATGCGCATTTTTCAGGGGAAATGGAGCAGTTTCGAGCCCAAAATCCGGAGTTGTTTAAGCGGGACGGATCGCTCAAGGCAGAGTTTGTTCGTGCAGAGGACATCATCATACGAATGGAGCGAGACGAACTGTACGCCCTTCTCATGTCCGGTAAGAAGCAAGTGATCCTGACAGGGAGGATCAACGGCGTTCCATATAAAGCAAAGCTGGATAGTCTTTTGGGTACGGACACATGCCAGGAGATCGTTCGCAGGTTTCCGGGGGCTAGAAAGGCTCTCGGGTTCTGCGACGGCGCGATTGTCGACCAGAAGGTTATGGCGTCCCTGGACGACGTGTGGAGCGAGGAATCGTGGGGGAAGATCCCCTTTGCTCGTGCCTGGGGATATGACATCCAGGGAGCCATCTACCAGGTACTGGAGGGCCATATGCTTCCGTTTATCCTAGCGGTCGGAACGAAGGAGCCAGAACCGGACCTGGCGGCGATCTACATTCCAGACCAGGAGCTCGCAGCTAAGCTGGAGGAAGTGGAGTCGCTGTCCCCCAGGTATCAGGCGATCAAGCGGCATAAAATCGAGCCGGTCGGATGCGGTAAATGCCCATATTGCAGGAGTCAGAAGAAACTGACAAAAATTATCGATTATAGGGAGTTGAACGCGCATGATCAATCATTTGACCTTACAGGGCCGCTTGACACGTGACCCGGAGCTCAGACAGACCACGGGCGGAGTTCCCGTGTGCTCCTTCACTGTGGCGTGGAGCGAGAAATATAAGGATCGGGAAACCAAGCTGTTTATGCCGTGTACGGCATGGCGTTCCATCGGTGAGATGATTTCCAGGAACTTCTCTAAGGGCCGGGAAATCGCCGTGGAAGGAAGTTTGTCAACCCGTGAGTGGACCGACAACGAGGGCGGAAAGCGCAGCGTGATTGAACTGACAGTGGACAGAGTCCACTTCTGCGGCCCAAAGCCAGCAGAGGGGAGCAATGCGCCGGAGTCGCCTTCGCCCAATAATCAAGATTTCATGGATCTAAACGAAGATGGCGAACTGCCGTTCTGATATTGCGGGAGAGATTCGGCGACTTCTCACCATGCGGCAGGTAGCAGAGCGCTACGGTTTCGATCCGAATCGGTCTGGGTTTATCAAGTGCCCATTCCACCAGGGCGATCACACAGCGAGCTTGAAGATATACCCGGGCGATAAGGGGTTTCATTGCTTTGGCTGTGGCGCGCACGGAAGCGTCATTGACTTTGTTATGCGCTTGTTTGACCTCTCCTTCCCGCAGGCGGTGGTGCGGCTCAGTTCCGATTTTAACCTTGGGTTGACCGCACATAGGTTAACGAGGTACGAGGCTTCAAAAATTTTGGAGGATCGCCGCAAAAAGGAAGAAGAAAAGGAACGAGCCGCGCAGGAGTACCGCAAGATGGCTGAGGAGCATCGCTATTGGTGGGAGGTCCTGAAGTATTTTGACTTTCCTCATCCGCTGTGGTGTGAAGCCGTAAAGCGCCTGCCTTATCTTGAGTATTGGCTGGACGAAAACCTGGGCGCAGGGAGGTGATATTATCCAAGAGTTTACTTATGAGGACTTTGATTCTGGTCGTGTATTTGAGTACCTTTCCTCCATCAAGGACCCTTATGAACAGGGCATGGAGGAACGGCGGGCGGCGGTTCTAGCTGAGGAACTGAAATTCAAGGGGTTCAAGGCCTTGTTTCGCAAATACAAGGACAAACTAAAAGCCGTTTCTCTCCCAATGATAACAGAGAATGGAATCTCCGACTTCGGGGACCAGCCATTCGAGTTGAATACGGGCGAGTGGACGGCGGATGAATCCGGGGTTTGGAGATACGGAGGCTCAAACGGAAGTGTGATTTATGCCTGTTCCCACCCTATTATGCCAATTCAGCGACTGCATGGCGTGGACACTGGGCTCATTAAAATTCGCTTGGCGTTCCGCCGGGGATATGGGCATCGTAAGGCGTGGAATGAGATTGTGGTAGATGCAAAGGACATTTCGTCAGCGAACAAAATCGTGGATCGGCTGTCCTCTGTAGGTGTGTCAGTTACCAGCGGAGAACGCGCAAACGCTTTGGTGGATTATTTGAGGGATATGCTGGATCTCAATCAAGACGTAATCCCGGAGGTTAAATCTGTCTCACGCATGGGCTGGAACGAGGAAGGATTCTCCCCATACACAAAAGGAATTGTATTTGATTCCGCAGACAGCTTTTCTGGTGCATACAAGGCGATTTCACAGGTTGGAAGCTACGAAGCATGGAAAAAAGAGGCGCTTGAAGCCAGATCGTACAGCATCATTGCCAGAATTGTTTTGGCTGCTTCGTTCGCTTCTGCTTTGGTAGAGCCGCTTGGATGCCTTCCGTTTTTTGTCCATCTATGGGGAATGGACAGCGGAACCGGAAAGACCGTAGCTCAGATGTTGGGGGCCTCTGTGTGGGCAAATCCAGCAGTCGGGCAAGCGTTTTTTCAAACTTTCCGTGGAACAACCGTCGGATTCGAGATGATGGCGGGTTTCCTGCATTCGCTTCCTCTGTTCCTAGATGACTTGCAGCTTGCAAAAGACAAGCATGGAAATGTGATGTTCAATGTGTACGATTTGGCTTCCGGGGCTGGAAAACTTCGCTCTAACCGGGCGCTTGGACTCAACTATACCCCAACCTGGGCCAATTGTTTCATTACAAGCGGAGAAACACCATTGGTGGCAGATACAGATGGGGCCGGAGCCGTAAACCGTGTCATTGAAATAGAGTGCAGAGCCAACGATAAGGCTATCAAGGACGGACACAGAACGGCAAATGTGCTTAAGCAAAACTATGGCTGGGCTGGATTGGAATTCGTGTCCCGCATGATGGAGAACGGTCAAAAAGAGCGCGCAGCGGCCCTGTATGACGAGTTTTTCAAGGCCTGCACAGAATCCGACACAACAGACAAACAGGCGATGGCGGCAGCTGTAGTGCTCACAGCAGATGCTTTGGCGACTGAGTGGATATTTCAAGACAAGAACGATCTGACCGTCAAAGAACTAGGTGAGTTCTTAAAAACGCGAGAGTCTGTCAGCCTAGCGGACCGAGGCTATGAGATTATCTGTGACTGGGTGGCGGTCAATGCATCTAAGATGCGGGGACAGACGGAGACCGGTGATTGCTACGGCTTGGTGGAGGGCAATACGGCTTACATTATTCGTTCTGTGTTCAACCGTGTCTGCGCGGAGAACGCTATCAACCCAAAGGCACTACTGTCCCACTTGAGAACGAAGGGACTGATCGAAACAGGTGGAAAGGGGTATACAAAGGCCAAATGGATATGCGGTCAGTCTCCGAACTGCGTTTGGCTAAGGTTACCAAAACAAGGGACTGATTTTGTGGAAGATGACCTATTGCCCCTATAAAACCTGTAACCCTGTAACTCCTGTAACTTTTCCTCAATACTTTTTTATAAATTAATACTTACTCGAAAAGAACAATTGTCTTTGTATGGTGGACACACGAGAGAGTATAAACCATATATAGAAAAGCGGTGGGAAAGTTACAGGGTTACAGGAAACAGCTGAACAGGTTGAAAACACTAGATTTTTCCCATGTAAATTTAGTTACAGGAGGATGCAGGAGTTACATGAATTTACGCGACTACCAACGAGAGTGTATCGCCGCGATTGAAGCTCAGCCGCCCGGCGCATACCTGTGTCAGATGGCGACGGGGCTGGGCAAGACGGTGACCTTCGCCAACATCCCCCGCCGGGGGGAACGGATGCTGATTCTCAGCCACCGGGAGGAGCTGGTGGAGCAGCCCCGGAAGTATTTTACATGCTCCTACGGCGTGGAGCGGGCGGCCAGCCGCAGCGCCGGGGAGGAGGTGGTCTCCGCCAGCGTTCAGACCCTGGTCCGCCGGCTGGACCGGTTCGCCCCGGACGAGTTCGGGCTGGTCGTCTGCGACGAGGCCCACCACGCTGCCGCCGGCACCTACCGGAAGATCTTCGACCACTTCCGCCCGGAGAAGCTGATCGGCTTCACCGCCACCCCCAACCGGGGCGACAAGGTCCGGCTGAACGACGTGTTCCAGAAGATCATTTTCCAGCGGGACCTGCGCTGGGGCATCGAGAACGGGTACCTGTGCGGCATTCAGTGCCTGCGGGTAAACATCGGGTACGACCTGTCCGCCGTCCACACCCGCCAGGGGGACTACGCCCCGGGGGAGTTGGACCAGGCTATGGACGGCACGGCGGACGCTATAGCGGAAGCATACCAGAAATACGCCAAGGGCGCAACCCTGATCTTCGCCGTGTCCGTCCGCCACGCCAGGGAGATCGCGGACAAGATCCCTGGGGCGGTGGTGGTCACCGGGGAGACGAGGGACCGGGCGGCCATCATCCGGGCCTTCACCGACGGTGAGATCCCCGTCCTGGTCAACTGCATGGTGTTCACCGAAGGGACCGACATCCCCCGGGTGGAGACGGTCATGGTGGCCCGACCCACCCAGTCGGAGAGCCTTTACTGCCAGATGGTGGGCCGGGGGACGCGGCTCTACCCCGGCAAGGAGAAGCTGGTCCTCATCGACTGCGTGGGGGTCACCGGCAAGGCCAGCCTCTGCACGGCGCCCTCGCTCCTGGGCATCGACATGAGCAGCGTGCCGGCCAGGAAGGCGGACGAGGTCCAGGGGGACCTGTTCGAGCTGCCTATCCGTGCCGCGGCGGCGTCGGACTGCCCGGAGAGCTGGGTCCGCAACGTGGAAATCGTGGACCTCTGGGCCCAGGAGCAGCGCTACCAGCTCCACGACGTGAACTGGTTCAAGATGCCGGACGGATCCCTGGTGTGTTCCCTGATGGACCGGAAGGCTATTACCATCCCGTGCCCGGACGCCCTGGGCAGCGTGAACGGCGTCCCCATGCAGGAGATGCTGGACCGCGCTTACACCGTCCTGACGGAGCGATACGCCGACCAGCGGCATATCTGGGACCTAAATGCCGTGCGGCGCTGGGGACGGCAGCCAGCCAGCGAGAACCAGCTGAAAATCATACGCCGCCGGTGCCGGGGATTTGACGCCGACGGGCTGACGAAGGGCCAGGCCAGCCAGATCTTGAACCGGTTGTTCAACGGAGGGAAGTCGGCGTGATGGAGGAGAAGACTGTTCGACTGTTTATCGCGGCGCCTGCGGACCGGGACACCGTTTTGATGATTCTGGGGCGCAACGGCTACACCGTCCGCCAGGGAAGGGCGAAGGAGAACCCGGGGGACAAGAACCAGAAGGGGTATGTGGAGGTGATCTTCGATGGCCGCAAGTGAGGCACGGCACCAGATGAACGTCATCCGGTGGTCCCAGCAGCCCTCCATCCGCTCCCGGTGGCCGGAGCTCGCCATGCTCCATCACATCCCTAACGGCGGGAGCCGGGACGCCGTGGAGGCGAAGCACCTGAAGGACCAGGGGGTGAAGCGGGGCGTCCCGGACCTGTGCCTACCGGTCCCCCGGGGCCAGTACCACGGTCTGTACATCGAAATGAAGGCGGAGACCGGCCGCACGTCGCCGGAGCAGGACTGGTGGGGCGAGAGGCTGCTGGGCCAGGGGTATATGTGGGAGGTTTGCCACGGCTGGCGGTCTGCCGTGCGGGTACTGGAGTGGTACCTGTCCCTGCCATGAGTGGGGCGGCGTTTCTCTGGCCATGGGAGGCAGATGCCATGGCCGACCGGGAGATGCCGGAGGGGCTCTCCCTGGCGGACCAGGCGGCCTATACGGCCATACGAAACATTTACGCGGCGCATCGCGCCGGGCGATTGAGCCGGGAGGCGGGAGCGGCGGAGAAACGGCGGGTGAAGCGGCGGTACGATCTGGAGATGGGAGAGCGGGAGCAGGAGCGGAAGCTGGCCCTCCACCGCGCCCAGGTCATCCGGCTGACAGAGCAGGCCGCGACAGCCGTCCGCAAGGACCCGTCACCAGAAAATGCACTACGCCTGGTGGATGTGCTGGACGGAATAGAAAGGGAATGGAAGGATGAAGAATGACCTTCTCCGCCGCCTGGAAACAAAAGCTGAGCTGAAATACGCCGCTCTGTATCAGGCGAAAATGCGGATGACGCTCCAGATTGCACAGGATGCGGCTATGATCGCCGCCAATGAGGTCTTGCAGATGGGGCCCAAGAGAGCGCCGGATTTTGCAGCGGTAATGCGGGATACGGTTAACGAGATCGCAGGTGTGATGCTGAAGGACCAGAAGGACGACGAGAAATTTGCTTACACGCGGGTCGTGATTGACCGCCGGTTGAAGAAAATCTGCGGGGAGAATTTCGTCCCCTGGGAGGAACGGTATGGGCAAGAATAAGCGCAGGATCGTGCTACTGGTCACGCCCCAGACGGCGTATAACTTACAGCGCTTGGCAGACATGGACAAGACCAGCCCAGGCAGGGTGGTGGATAAGCTGGTCAGGGACAGGATGGTGGAGTTGAAGGAGGCGGTCAGACGTGGATAGAGATATTAGGCTTGCGCTGCTGGGCGACCACGAGGCAGCCAAGCGGCTGACGGATGCGGGAGTGTTGGCGCCGTGCCCGTTTTGCGGTGGCGAGGCAATGGTCGAGTACGACACAATAGAGCCGTTTGAGTATGTAGTGTTTTGCGGAGATTGTGGAGTTATGACAACGACCAGCGAAGATGAGCAAGTTGCCCGCCTTGCCTGGAACACCCGTGCACCGATTCTGAGCGCGGAGGAGATGGAGATGCTGGATGAACACTGATGTAATGTTTTCGAGCAAAACAGACCTATGGGAAACGCCGCAAGAATTTTTCGATGAATTAGATGCTGAGTTCCACTTCACCCTGGATGCCTGCGCCCTGCCAGAGAACGCGAAGTGCGCCCGGTACTATACCCCAGAGCAGGACGGCCTCTATCAGCCGTGGGACGGCATTGTGTGGTGCAATCCGCCATATGGACGAGAGATTGGGAAATGGGTCGAAAAGGCTCATTACAGTACATACAATGGGATAACCACCGTAATGCTTCTTCCTGCACGGACTGATACAAAATGGTTTCATAATTATATTGTCACGCCGAGACATGAGATCCGATTTGTGCGCGGCAGATTGAAATTTGGCGGGAGCAAAAACAGCGCGCCGTTCCCGTCAATGGTGGTTGTATTTCGGCCTAAGATGGAGATGCTGGAGGGGATGGAATGACCTTATACGACATTTTGCGTGCTACAAAATACTGGCAGAAGTTTTGTTGCTACGTAACAAACTCCTATGACCAAAATGTCCCCATAGGATTTGGAACACGCGGGGAACTCCTTGACGAGGAGCAGAACGACGAACTCTTTGATTACCTGATGTGCAATGTAGATAGCATCACCGTTACAAAAGATAAGGCGTTGCTGCTTCGCGTACGGGATGAGCATTTCAACCAACGGTTGGAAGAACAGTATGAATGCACAGGGGGATGGAAGGTATCAGACCCGAAAACAAGACCGTTCAAGTTCAGCAACGAAATGGAGGATTGGGAATATCATGGCTAATCGTGGCGATGTAATCAGCGTAGACAGGCTATGGGATGTGTTTGACGTTGAGCGCGAAAAGGCGTGGGACGGCGTAGATTCCCCGGTAGGCTCCCCGGAATGGAATATTGCCGCCGGGAAGATTGATGTAATTAACAACATCTGCTACGCAGTACACGATATGAACGCAGAACCGAGATCGAGCGCAGACCAGGCAGAAAAACCCGTGTGGGAGGAAACTACCAGCGTAGTACATACCGACTATGCGGATGGATCTGCGGAAACGAAAACCGTAAAGCACGCGTCCTGGTGCTGCCCGGTGTGCGGCTGGTTTGTCGGGGAACAGGTAGACGTATTTGGACGTAAGCACAATCAGATGAAAAAGAATTTTTGCGACCGGTGCGGCCAGATGATTGATTGGGAGGGCGTGGAGCATGACGCGGGAAGAAGCGATTGAAGAACTGGAGCGATTGCTTAGGCACTGG
>ERZ1643251.5308-NODE-5308-length-10584-cov-4.450755_pt1 | contig 10584 bp, 9 predicted proteins | sample MGYA00579261_ERZ1643251 | MGnify/ENA primary metagenome ERZ1643251 (study PRJEB29033, sample SAMEA4952267) | chicken gut metagenome | biome: Broiler Chicken; feature: Gastrointestinal Tract; material: Caecum | place: Ireland | collected 2018 | study: Broiler...
AATCCTGGAAGGTAAGATAAATTCTGAAAATAAATGAAATAACCGAAAGCACCAGTCTAATTCTGAATAGATATTGCCAATATTGCGCGCGTTTGGGAACAGCGAAAGTTAGGGGAAATTACCGAGAGGGTTAAAGGAAATGATGGTCGAATGGATTTACCAACATTAACAATCTCTGCTAGTGAGGGATGGTTGGATCAAAGAAAAAGATTTTCAAGTAATATTGCAGGTAAAGAGCAAAAGAACTATACGTTGCTAAAAAAAGGACAACTATCATATAACCACGGTAATTCGAAACTTGCCAAATATGGTGTAGTATACTCTTTGAAGAATTATGAAGAAGCACTTGTCCCAAGGGTATATCATAGTTTTACTGTTAATAGTTCGATAAATAGTGATTTTATTGAACTTGTTTTTGCTACTAAGCTTCCTGATAGAGAATTAGGAAAGCTAGTTACTTCAGGAGCAAGAATGGATGGATTATTAAATATTAATTATGACGATTTTATGGGAATAGTGATAACTATCCCTAAAATAGATGAACAAAAAAGAATTAGAAATTTGTTCAACATGATTAATAAACTCATTACCCTTCATCAGCGTAAATTAGAACAACTTGAGCAATTAAAAAACACGCTTTTATCAAAAATGTTTCCTAAATCCGGAACAAATATCCCAGAAATTCGTTTTTCTGGCTTTACTGATGCTTGGAAACAGCGGAAGTTAGGAGAAGTTGTAATTAGGCTCGATAACCTAAGAATACCTATTACTGAATCGAATAGAGTTTCTGGTCCAACTCCATATTACGGTGCAAATGGTATTCAAGATTATGTTGAAGGATATACACATGATGGTGAATATATTTTAATTGCTGAAGATGGTGCAAATGATACCAATAATTACCCTATTTTTCGTGTTCACGGGAAAATATGGGTAAATAATCATGCTCATGTACTACAAACAATAGATGATATTGCTGATAATGATTATGTAGCATATGCATTAAAATCTATTAATATAGGTCCTTATCTTGTAGGTGGAAGTCGATCAAAACTAAATGCTGACTCATTAATGAAATTAGAAATAAAATTACCAAAATTATCTGAACAGATTAAAGTTGGACAAATATTTGTAAAAATAGATTATCAAATAAAAAATTATAAACAAAAACTTAAGAACCTTAAAACAATAAAAAAATCCCTACTAAATAAACTGTTTATATAAATTATTGAAGTAATAAATAGTGTTATCAAAACACAAAAAGATTTATTAATAATTAATACTTGGAAACAGCAGAGATTGGGTAATATTTCTATTATGTATCAGCCAGAAACTATCACTAGCTCTGAATTACACAATTCTGGATATCCTGTCTTTGGAGCAAACGGCTATATTGGATACTTTTCTAAATATAACCATAAAACTGATCAAGTGATAATTTCAGCACGAGGAGAAAAAACAGGTACTGCAAACTTTGTTCAAGGACCAATTTGGATTACAGGAAATTCTATGGTTATAAATTTAGACAATAGTGGCGTAAATAAATATTTTTTGTATTCGAACATTAAATCTTTTTCTCTAAAAAAATATATAACAGGTGGTGCGCAACCTCAACTTACACGAGATGTATTAATGAAGGTACCGATAGTTATTCCAAAAATTAATGAGCAAAATAATATTTCCAAAATATTTATCAAATTAGACAACTATATAACCATTCACCAGCGTAAGTTAGATCAACTAAAAAATCTGAAACAAACACTACTAAATAAAATGTTTATTTAAACAATTTCTGAAAAATGTAAATATCAATGAAAAGTGAAAAGAGGATAACATATGGCAACAAATAATACACAAACATCACAAGAACTATATCAAGCATTATGGAATAGTGCGGATATTTTAAGATCAAAAATGGATGCAAATGACTATAAATCTTATTTATTAGGATTAATTTTCTATAAATATTTATCTGATAAATTGTTGTATTCTGTTGCGGAAAATCTCGATGAAAAAGTAGAGAGTTTGCAGCAAGCACAAAAATTATATGAAGAAGCAATGGCAGATGAAGATACAAAAGAAGATTTAGTTGAGACACTAAAAGATGATTTATCTTATGTCATTTCACCTGAACTAACTTTTACTGCTTTAGTTAATAATGTTAACAACGGGACTTTTCAATTGGAGTCACTAAGTCAAGGTTTTAGAAATATGGAACAAGAAGATGACACTTTTGAAAATCTATTTGAAGATATTGATTTATATTCAAAAAAATTAGGTGCTACACCACAAAAACAAAATGCAACGATTTCTGATGTGATGAAACAAATTGCTGATTTAGATATGTCAGGACATGCTGGAGATATTCTTGGAGACGCCTATGAGTATTTAATTGGTCGATTCGGGTAAAAAAGCAGGAGAATTCTATACTCCTCAACCAGTAGCAAAATTAATGACTCAAATCGTGATACGTGGGAAGGAAAACACAAAAGGATTTACAGTATATGATGCGACGATGGGATCAGGTTCGTTATTATTAAATGCTAAGAAATATAGTAATGAGCCAAGTACTATTCGTTATTTTGGACAAGAATTAAATACTTCAACCTATAATTTAGCTCGAATGAACATGATTTTGCATGGTGTGCCAGTAGAAAATCAGTCGTTGCATAACGCTGACACATTAGATCAAGACTGGCCAACAGAAGAACCGACTGACTTTGATTCTGTGTTAATGAATCCACCATACTCAGCAAAATGGTCTGCTGATGCTGGATTTATGAAGGATCCACGTTTTTCAAGTTTTGGAAAATTAGCCCCTAAATCAAAAGCAGATTTTGCCTTTTTATTACATGGACTATATCACTTGAAACAAAATAATGGAGTGATGGCAATCGTATTGCCACATGGTGTGTTATTTAGAGGAAATGCTGAGGGAACGATTCGTCAGCACTTACTTGAAGAGGGGATGATTGATACTGTTATTGGATTGCCAGCAAACATCTTCTATAATACAAGTATTCCAACTACAGTAATTGTATTGAAGAAAAATCGTACAAGTAGAGATGTTCTGTTTATCGATGCTTCAAAAGAGTTTGAAAAAGGTAAAAACCAAAATATTATGACAGAAGTGCATATTAAAAAGATTTTGGATGCTTATGACAAGCGTGAAAATATTGATAAATTTGCATATTGTGCATCATATGACGAAATTGTGGAAAATGATTTTAACTTGAATATTCCTCGTTATGTTGATACTTTTGAAGAAGAAGAGGTCGTTCCTTTAAAAGAAATCGCAAAAGGTTTGAAAGAAACACAAGCAGAAATTGATAAAATGACAACTGAATTGTATTCTATGTTAGGTGAATTAGTTGGAACGAATGACGAAGAGCAGCGAGAGTTACAAGAATTCCTAAAAGATATAATGGAGTAATAAATATAATAAGGTTAGGGGGCATCCTTAGCCTTATTTTTTTGCTTAAGATTGGGAACAGCGGAAGTTAGGGGAAGTAGCAGATATTATTGGTGGAGGAACACCTGATACATCGAACCCTAATTATTGGAATGGAAACATAGATTGGTATTCTCCGGTAGAAATTGGAAACAATATTTATATTTCCGATAGCATCAAAAAGATTACTGAATTAGGGCTGCAAAAGAGTTCTGCAAAGTTATTACCAATTGGAACAGTATTATTTACATCACGTGCTGGAATCGGAAATACGGCAATACTATCAAAAGAAGGATGTACAAATCAGGGGTTTCAATCAATTATTCCACACCAAGGAATATTGAATAGCTATTTTATTTTTTCAAAAACCGCTGAATTAAAAAAATATGGAGAAAGAGTGGGGGCGGGCTCTACCTTTGTCGAAGTTTCTGGAAAACAGATGAGAAAGATGTCAATATGTATTCCGAGTTACGTTGAGCAGCAACGTATTGGTCATTTCTTTGAAACACTTGATAAACTCATTACCCTTCATCAGCGTAACTGATAGAATATAACAGAAAGACCAACATTATGAAAATAGATTTTAATCAATACATACGGAAAAGTAGCCTAAAATATGAAAAACTAAATACATACCTTTATTAATTGATTGTATCAAGAAAACGTTTTAGTATATATGGTGTGTTAGTTTTTAATTTAATCTCGATAAATCCTATCATCGTAAGCCATTAGCAAGAACAGGAGGAATTATCGTGACATCGAAAAATACGAAAGAAACGTTATTTTGTGACTACTATCGACAATGGATTTCTGTTTATAAGGAAGGGGCAATTAGAAAGGTAACATTAGACAAGTATTATATGACACAGCAATGGATTGAAAAACTGGCACCTGATTTAAGATTATGTGATTTAGACAGAATAAACTACCAAAAATTATTGAATGATTATGCTTTGGTACATGAACGACAAACAACCATGGACTTTCATCATCAGTTAAAAGGGTCAATTCTAGATGCTGTAGATGAAGGATTAGTGGAAAGAGATCCCACAAGAAAAGCGATAATAAAAGGTAGAGCTCCGCGAGAAAAAAAGATAAAGTATTTGAACCAATTTGAACTTCACTCATTACTTTCTACTTTAAAATTGGGAGATAAAATTAATTGGGATTGGTTTATTTTGTTAGTTGCAAAGACTGGGATGCGTTTTTCTGAAGCATTAGCGTTGACTCCAAAAGACTTTGATTTTGCACATCAAAAGTTATCTATTACAAAAACTTGGAACTACAAAGATGGTGGAGGATTCAGCCCAACTAAGAATAAATCATCAGTTAGAAAAATCCAAATAGATTGGCAAACTGTTATTCAATTTTCTGAATTAGTAAAAGGATTGGATGAGGATAAACCTATTTTCGTGAATACAGAAAAGATATATAATTCAACCATTAATAGTGTTTTGAGCACACGATGCAAAAGAGCAGGAGTACCGGAAATATCAATTCATGGATTGCGACATACACATGCTTCTTTGTTACTATTTGCAGGTGTATCTATTGCTAGTGTTGCGCGAAGATTGGGACATGCCAGTATGACTACCACTCAGAAAACATATCTGCATATCATTCAAGAGTTAGAAAATCAAGATGTTGACCTTGTTATGCGTTCGTTATCTGCATTAAGTTAAGAAAAATTATTAAATAAATCAGCTAATGGCTTACGCTGGTGAATGGCTATATAATTAAATAAATTCGAATAAATATCTATTATTAATGTTTTTTCATCATTACTTGTATCCCATATCATAAATTCTGATGTAAAACTTTTGACTACATGAGGAATATTTGGTGTTCGGTATTGATTATAAATCTTCTCTTGACTTCCTAGCATTTGATAATAATAAAACAGTGTATGTTCAGGTATTTTATATGCCTTAAGTGTTGAACCTAATGCTCCAACAACACCCTTATATAACTTTCCTGCTTGAGAGCCGTCCCATAAAATAATAATATCATTTTCATCTGTATCGCTTGGTAGGCTAACATATTTTGGCTTTCCACCATTTAAATATTCAGTATCTAGATAAAGAGATCCCTTATTTGCGAAGTTAGTACTAATATTTTCAGATTTAGCTTTACCTTTTATTTCTTTTACTATTATTTCTTCTAGTTTCCGCTGTTTCCAAGCAATTCTGTACTAATTTTTACTAATTGTTTGTGTATTAAGCCAGATTTAACTAGAAAATTTGCAAAATTATTTATATAATAGCCTACATTTTATTAACTGTAGAACTAAAAATTTTCTCGATCTTGAATTCTTAATTGCTGCCTACCATCTTCCAAAAAATCATCTGAAAACATTTCTAAACTAGCTAATAAATTAGAACATTCATTTTCTAAGAGATTGCTTTGTGTTGCTTTTTATACTTATTAATCTGTTTTGAGTGTTGAGATTCATTTTTCTTGTGTGTTAAATCACACATATTATCATCCATCTTTCTAGCTTTAATATATTCAGGTAATGAGATACAGTCAAATAGTATACGTTTAAATAAAATACCAACCTCCTCGTGAAGTAATTTTCGTTGTATTATTCCTTATTTTTTCGTTATCAGGAGAAAAGCAGATTATTAAAGAAAAGCAATGCCCTTGGATATTGGATTTGAGCAATTTGTTCCATTTGTAAAAAAATTATTTAGATTTTGTAATTATTTTCAGATTATCCGTGCATTTTAAAAATAAAATAGTATAATAGTAATTGTAAATGAAAAGGTTTTCATATCGAATTTCTGTAGGAGGTTTTGTAGTATGTCAACAATTCAACAATTTAGTCGTAGCGAAATTACCAAAGAGAATCCACGCTTTTCCCCATTTAAAGTGTTGGTAGAGTCCGCTTTTTATGGCAACCATGTGAGAAGCGTTCAGAATATTCAGGACGCCTATGAGATAGCCAAGAATGCACCTGGTACTGTAGTGACTGATATGCCAATTAAGCACGCCAAAGATTTAGGGCTAGCAGAAGATACGAAGATTTTGGCCAATAATGATGGTGCTATCGTAGGTCGTACCGCAGCTGCTCGGGTCATTGTGACTGAACCAGGTATTGATCGTGAAGGGTATCGTCGCGTGTTACGAGAAGCCGTTTATCAAGCTACTAAGCAAGAATTCTATAAGACAGAAGTAGTGGTGGGACTTGATGAAGAATTTATGGTTCGTAGCCATTTAATGCTACCAAAAGGCTTTGAAATGAACCTATACTCATATATGTTGAACTTCCAATTAGCGACTCAAGAATGGTTAGACAAATATAAACAATCCAAACCTTATCCAGAAAATGATATTTATATTTTTGCCAATCCAGAATGGTCTCATCCAGATTTTCCAAATGGACTTGCTTTATTTATGCCAGAAGCAAATGTGGCTGCAATCCTAGGTTTACGTTATTTTGGAGAATTGAAGAAAGCAACTTTAACTTTAGCTTGGGCAACGGCACATCGCAATGGCTTTGTGGCTTGCCATGGTGGAATGAAACAATATCATTTACCAGATAAGACCTTTACGATGGCAGCGTTTGGTTTATCAGGCTCAGGTAAATCAACCATTACTTTGGCTAAGCACCATGATGAAAATTCGAAAGTAGAAGTATTGCATGATGATGCGTTTGTCATTAATCGTGCGACAGGAAGTACAACTGCTTTGGAACCATCTTATTTTGATAAAGTGCAAGATTATCCATTGACCGATGATGCGGTGAATTATTTCTTAACTTGTCAAAATGTCGGTATTACCTTAGACGAAGAGGGTAAGAAAGTATTAGTCCTTGAAGATGTGCGTAATGGTAATGGTCGTACAGTAAAATCTCGTTATGTTACACCAAATCGTGTAGACCATTTATCTGAAAAAATCGATGCCATCTTCTGGATTATGAAAGATAATACGTTGCCACCAGTGATTAAAATCAATAATCCTACGTTAGCCGCTGTGTTTGGTTTGACCTTAGCTACTAAACGTTCAACGGCAGAAAACTTAGTCGGTAAAGTTCGCCGTGATCAATTGGTTATTGAACCATATGCAAACCCATTCAGAAGTTATAAATTATCTGAAGATTATCTTGCTTTCCGTGAATTATTCGCAAACCAACATACGGCTTGTTATGTATTAAACACGGATGAATTCAATGGTAAGAAGGTTACGAAAGAAGTCACTTTAGGAAGTATTGAAAAGATTATTGCTGAAAGTGGCGAATTCAAACCATTTGGCACGATTGAAGATGTAGAATACTTAGCAATTGATGGCTATCCAGTTGATTTTGAGGATAAAGCTTATTGTGAACGCTTAAAAGATAGAATGGAAACTCGTTTGGACTTTATCCAAGCGCAAGATCATCTAAAAGACGGCTATCATGCATTACCTCAAGAAACGGCTGAGTTAATGCGTAAAATTGTCAATCAATTGAGTTAAAAGAAAAAGGCTATAGCTACTGTTGGGATAAAGATAGGTTGTAGCCAATAAAGAAGGAATAAAGATGTTACTTTTAGAAAAAATAATTATCATATTAACAATTATTACTTATTTGGCGAATTATTTAACCTATTTGTTTATGAAGCACAAAAAAATCAAAAATGGTTTTGAACGGTGCGCCCTATTTCTAGCAGTAAATATGAGCTTAATACTTTTTGATGGCTTATTTGCCGTTATTGGCAAGATTTTATTTGATGAACTCTTGCTATTAGAATAAACAGGAATAAAAGAAGTCCGGCGATGCGCAAAATTGCTACATCGCTGGACTTTTATTCATTTTTGGCTTTTTTCCGTAATTGTAGGTAGTATTTGATGCTAATGGCTATAATCAATATCCCTGAAAGTATTTGTGATAGACCCATTAACTTTTGGTCAGTCAATAATCCTTCGTCGACCAAAAAGCCAGCTAACATTGAAGTGCAAGTATGGATAAATAAAAACATCGCTGCATAGCCAAACACTTTGCCATTGACTTCTTTTTGCAGAAATTGTATCACCATACCTAAAATACACGTCCCCATAATCAGCAGTATCAGTGTTTCCATTATTTTCACCTACTTTTTTCTTTCATTATAGCAAACATTTGACTGAAAACGATTGAATGTCAGATGTTTTTTGTTTTTCTTAAATTTTATCAATTGATTGAATTTTTTTCTTGCATTTTTTCGAGATTGGGTATATTATGACAACGTGTCATGTGACAGAGTGTCATTATTGAGTGAAATGAGGTGAGTTTATGCCAACAGAAACATTTTTACATTTACCTGATGAAAAGCGAAAAAGAATTACTGATGCGGCCATTCAAGAGTTTTCACGTGTCCCATTAGAAGAGGCATCGATTGCTAATATTGTGAAAAATGCGGAAATTCCGCGAGGGAGTTTTTATCAGTATTTTGAAAATAAAGAAGATGTCTATTTCTATTGTTTTCAAACGGTTCAAAGTATTGGATTTGACTTCTTAAAAGAGATGCTGATTGAACAAAAAGGCGATTTATTTGCGGCTTATCGTGAATTTTTTAAACAGACGATTCCGCATTTATTTGATAGCAAGTATGCGAATTTCTTTAAATTTTCGTTTATGAATATGAATTATCGTTCTTCTAAAAAATTTACAGCGAACTTTCATAAACATCATCAGAAAATGCATAAGAATAAAGAATCGCAAAGTCAGATTTTTCAGCAGTATGTCAATTTTGATTTACTAGTTCTTGATTCTTTTGAGGATTTGGATTTGTTAATTCAAATGATTATGAATGCATTCATTTCCAGTGTAGTAGAAGGATATCGTAGTCAAAAGGATCAAGAAAAAGTGGATGTTCAAAAAATCATTACCCGCTATGAGAAAAAATTAAATTGGCTAGAGATGGGTGCTAGCAGAAAGGAAAGAATAGATGTTTAAATTAATGAAGCGTGTGTCAGTCGTGTCTGCGATTATGGCGTTTTTATTCATGATTGTCCAAGTTTTAGCGGATCTATATCTGCCTAATTTAACCTCTGATATCATTAATAACGGGGTAGCTAAAGGCGATATTGATTATATTTGGCATACTGGTTTTGTGATGATTGGTTTTTCATTAATCAGTATTGTTGCCGCGATTTGTAATACGTATTTTGCGACCCGTGAATCACAAAAATTAGGGAAGGAATTACGTAGTTCGATTTATGAAAAAGTGGAGCGTTCTTCTTTACACCAATTTGATAAATTCGGGACTGCTTCTTTAATTACTCGTACTACCAACGACGTGAACCAAATTCAATTGGTGGCACAAATGTTTTTACGAATGATGATTAATGCACCGATTACCTTAGTCGGAGCGAGCTTTCTAGCTTATCGAAAAGATGCGGAATTAACGAAGATTTTCTTATTCGTGATTCCAATCGTGGTCGTTTTTATAGCTCTTTTGATGATTTTTGCAGTGCCGCTATTTAAGAGCATGCAAAAGAAAACCGACCGCCTAAACTTAGTCTTTCGTGAAGTCTTAACTGGGGTGCGTGTCATTCGCGCCTTTAGAAAAGATGATTTTGAAAAGAAACGTTTTGATGATGCCAATACTGATTACACTCAAACCGCGATTAAAGTTAATACGATTGTTGCCTTTATGATTCCATTTATGACTTTAGTAATGAGTGGGACGAATATTGCCATCACATGGTTTGGGGGACATTTGATTGCTGATAAGAGCTTAGAAGTCGGTAACTTGATTGCCTTTATGACTTATGCAATGCAAATTTTAATTAGCTTCATGATGTTGTCGATGATTTTCGTCTTGGTGCCACGTGCGCAGGCCTCAGCTGAACGTATCAATGAAGTGCTTGAATTACCAGATGATATGCCAGATGTTATGCAACCTAGTGAAATTGCCTTAGCTGGTAAAAAGAGTGAACTAGCTTTTGAACATGTGAATTATCGCTATACCGGTGCTGAAAAATTGGCCTTAGAAGATGTTGACTTTAAAGTAAGTGCGAACCAAACTTTAGCTATTATCGGTGGAACAGGCTCAGGTAAATCAACCTTGATTAATTTGATTCCACGTCTATATGATATTGAAAGTGGTACGATTAAGATTAACGGCCAAGATATAAGTCAAGTGAAACAACATGATTTACGTTCAGTGATT
>ERZ1643251.5310-NODE-5310-length-10582-cov-8.913176_pt1 | contig 10582 bp, 10 predicted proteins | sample MGYA00579261_ERZ1643251 | MGnify/ENA primary metagenome ERZ1643251 (study PRJEB29033, sample SAMEA4952267) | chicken gut metagenome | biome: Broiler Chicken; feature: Gastrointestinal Tract; material: Caecum | place: Ireland | collected 2018 | study: Broiler...
CCGTCCAGATGACAGTGGAGGTCAAGTTTTGGAAGCTGTTCTATATCCATATAATCACACCTTTTCTATAATTTTAGTAACCAGTTCTTTGAACTGCACGGAAACTCTGTCCGCAGTTTCCTGCACTTCTTTGTGATCCAGTTTTTTGTCTGACAGTCCTGCGGCCAGGTTAGTGATACAGGAGATTCCTCCAATCTCCATTCCCATATGGCGGGCAGCCATAGCCTCGCAGGCAGTACTCATTCCCACAGCATCTCCTCCCCAGATCCGGCACATCCGGACTTCTGCAGGAGTCTCATAATTTGGTCCGGTAAGCTGTACATAGACCCCTTCCTGGAGATGGATTCCGCATTCTTCGGCAGATTTCCGGATTACCTCCCGGATTCTTTTGCTGTAGACTTCGCTCATATCCGGGAACCGGTCTCCAAGCTCCTCCAGGTTTGGTCCTATCAGGGGGCTGGGGACGCCTGTTGCGATCTGGTCAGTGATCATCATAAAATCTCCCGGCTGGAAGTTCTCATTGATTCCTCCTGCTGCATTGGTAAGGATCAGTTTTTTTGCTCCTAAAAGGCCCATTAACCTTGTGGGCAGCACCACATCAGACATATAGTATCCTTCATAATAATGAACTCTTCCCTGCATGATCACCACCGGGACATTTCCTACATATCCGAAAACAAAACGTCCTTTGTGTCCTTTTACTGTAGACACGGGAAATCCTTCAATATCTGAGTAATCCACAGTAGTTTCTATCTTAATACCTTCCGCATAATCTCCCAGTCCGCTTCCCAGGATCAGGGCAACTTCTGGTTTGAAATCTGTTTTTTCTCTGATACTTGCCAGGCAAGTCTTTAATTTATTTTCCATATTTCCACTCCTCTCATAAATCTTCCGCCAGGATTTCCGATATCATTTTTTCCATCCGGCAGTACTGTTCATAGTTAATGAGAATATAGCTTCCCTGGGTGGTGATCAACCCGCTTTCTTTAAATTTCTTAATGGAACGAGTGATGGTCTTTACACACAATCCCGTAAAATCCGACAGTTCCTGCCGGTCTCCTTTCATCTTCATGACCCCATTCTCGGCATATTTCCGATACCGTTTCATTAGAAGAAAGGCCACCCGGTCTGCCCCCTGGAGGAATAAAAGCATCCGGCTGTCCCGGGCCTGCTCCAGAAGGTATTCTCCCATCAGTCTGCTTTCCTGCTGAAGGGCTACAATGTCGGAATCCAGCCATTTTTTAAAGCCTTCTTTGGGAATTTTCAGCACTGTACATTTTGTCACTGTCTGAAGAGTTGTCTGGTATTTGTCCAGATTGATGATCACTTCCATCCCGCCGAAAGCATAGACTTTGTCGAATACTGTAAAGTCATAATTAATGCCGTAAATTCTGTAATCTGTGGCTTTGATAAGACCCTTTCCTATCAGGTAGATCATGTCCGCAGGCTCACCTTCCTGGACAAATATGGTTCCTTTTTCCAGTTCTTCCACCACAAAGGTGTCCATCAGCCACATGGGAGCTGTCCGAAAATACCCTTCAAACTGCTCTCTTCTCTCCTTTTCTATTTCGTTTAAAAAAGGCAGGATCTTTGCCAGATATTTGTTTTCCATCTTTCGTCACCTATAGTCCTTTTATATAGGAAGCACCTGTTTTCCTTTGATATATTTTGCTTGGATCTGTCTGTCCTCTGCCAGGTAGATCAGCCGCTCCAGCCGCTCTTTAGGAGAAAGTTTCCGGGCGTGGCGGAGCATTCCGTCATCAATGACTACTGCGTCAAATTCATAGCCAGGCTCCAGACTTCCCACCTTTCCGAAGAATTCTCCTCCCCCTTTTGTAGCAAGGTAGAATACTTCCTCTACAGTCAGAGGAGCAAGGCTCTCATCCTGTATCCTCCACCGGAGCTTTGAACACTGAATGGCCGCAGCCATGGCCCGGAACATGGAAAGGGAAGTGCCTGCAGCTACATCTGTGCCCAGTCCCATCTTCAGTCCCTGATCTAAATATTTCCTGGCCGGTGCGATTCCCGACGCCAGATTTGCATTAGACTCCGGACAGTGAGCAATAAATACTCCCTGCTCTTTCATCATCTGGATTTCCTCTGCATTGCTGTAAACACAGTGAGCCATGACAGTTGGACAGTCTCCCCCGAAGAGACCGTGAAGCCGGTAAGCATCGCCATAGCATGTAGCTTCAGGACAGAGCTCCCTCACCCATTCTATCTCACTGAGATTTTCTGAAAGGTGAGACTGGGCTGGCAGCCGGTATTTTTTCTGGAGTTCAGAAAGTCTCTCCATCAACTCCTCTGAGCATGTGGGGATAAATCTTGGAGTCAGAATCGGCCTGACATTGGAAAGACCTGCCGATGCCAGGAGCCACTCTTCCGTGTCCTTTGCTGACCTTTCAGCGTTTTTCTCACAGAGTCCTTCCGGGCTGTTCCTATCCATATTTACCTTACCCACATATCCTGCCAGTCCTGCTTCCTCCATCTTTTCCATCAGCCATAAGGTAGCCTCCTTATGGCAGGTGGCAAAGACACAGGCCCTTGTAGTGGAGCTGTGAAGGAGGTCGTCTATGAATATCGAATACGCCTTTTGGGCATATTCTGTATTCTGATATTTCTCCTCTTCCGGAAAAGTATAGGTATTCAGCCAGTCAATCAGCTCCATGTCCATCCCCAGTCCCCGAAAGGTGTATTGGGGAGCATGGACATGAAGGTCAACAAGCCCCGGAATGATCAGTTTCTCCCCGTAGTCCACACAGGGAATCCCTTTCCATTCCTCCGGGAGGGCCTCAAAGACTCCCAGGCATTTTCCATTTTCGCATACTGCATACCCATGCTCTGTGGTCCGTATTTTGTTCTTATCTTCACTGTAACAGATATAGCCTCTGATGGCAAATCTTTCCATGGGATCTTCTCCTTACTGATTTTTAATTTTCTGTCCCCAGACAACGGGGATATTCCTTATCGCTGTCCTTTGTCGTAGGGGATGCCTTCCGCTTTCGGCGCTCTGGAGTTCCTTGAGAACAGTGCCAGCACCACAAGAGAAATAATATAAGGAAGCATATTGTAAACTGCACTTGGTATGTTCAGTGCTTCCAGAATGTCGAATCCTGAATATACATTGGACAGAGCCCGGAATAGTCCAAAAAGGAGGGCCGCCAGTCCGATGAGTTTTGGTTCCCACTGACCAAAGATCATAACTGCCAGAGCAAGGAATCCGAAGCCGGCAACGCCGTTCTCAAACTTCCATTCACTGACTCCTGCTGTAATGTAAACGATTCCTCCAAGGCCTCCGAAAGCCCCGGAAATCAGAACGCCTGCATAGCGCATTTTATATACGTTGATTCCCACAGAATCTGCTGCCTGAGGGTGCTCGCCGCAGGCCCGCAGGCGAAGGCCAAATCTGGTTTTATAGAGAACAATATGGGCAATGATCAGAAGGATAACTGCCAGGATCATAAACCAGCTCACCTCAAAATTTCCAATCTTAAAGGCGGAAAACGCTTTTCTCTGTTCGATGTACTGGATCGAGGAAGAAACGTTGTTTACATTTTCTGACATATTGATTGCTTTTACAAATACTGTAGCAGCCGCTGTTCCAAGAAGGTTCATGGCCGTTCCGATAAGGGTCTGGTCTGCCTTAAAATTAATTGCCGATACTGCCAGCAGAAGGGAATAAACCATACCGAAAAGGACACTTCCGATCACAACTGCCAGGATCATGAGAGCCGCCGGAAGATTCCCCATGTATTTCATTACCAGAGCTCCGCCCAGGGCGCCGATGACCATGGTTCCCTCTAAGCCCAGGTTAATTACGCCGCTTCGTTCTGAAAAGCATCCGCCCAGGGCTACCAGCATCAGTACTGAGGCATAAATTAATGTATATTGTAATAATAGTGCCATCCTTTTCTTCCTCCTTTCCTACTTTTTCCCTTTTCTGTTCATGCAGTGTTTAAAGAATAATACAAAGCCGCAGAAGTAAATGATGATTGCTGAGATCAGGTCAGAAATCTGGGCACAGTATACCATCTTATCCACATAAGAGCCGCCGCTTGTAATGTGCTGGATGAAAAATGCGGAGAAAACACTTCCGATAGGATTCAGTCCCCCAAGGAAAGCTGCTGCGATTCCGTTAAAGCCCATAGCCGGAACTGCTGTCTGGGCGCAGGACCACTGCTCGATGCCGCTCAGATAAAGGAATGAAGCTCCCAATCCGGAGAGGCAGCCTGCGATCACCATGGTAAGAATCATATTTCTCTTCTCTTTCATACCTGCATACTTTGCCGCATTTTTATTCAATCCGGTAGCTTTCAGCTCGTAACCCAGTTTTGTTTTGCTCATCAGGAACCACACCAGAATGGCAATGATAATCGCCAGAGGAATGGCAATGGTCACATACCGGTTGTTGGAAAACAGCCCGTCCAGGCCCAGACTTGGGATCAAGGCTCCGGGAGCATTAGTCTTCAGAGCCATTGTATAGGTAGTGCTGGACTCCTTTACATTGGTCAGAAGCATGTTCACACTGTAAAGGCTGATCCAGTTCAGCATGATTCCCGCAATAACTTCGTTTACATTTAAGTAAGCCTTCAAAATTCCTGCAATCCCGCCAAGGATGCCTCCGCCGATCATGGCTGCGATCATGCACACATACCAGGGCATCTGGAAGGCCAGTGCCAGGTAAAGGGCCAGCCCTGCTCCCACCGCATACTGTCCGGAAGCTCCGATATTGAAAAGTCCTACTTTATAGGCAAATAAGATAGACAGCGTACACATAAGAAGAGGGGCAGTCTTGGCAAGGGTACTTCCGAAATATTCCAGAGCCACTTCTGGTCTGGGGAAGTATAAAAAGTTTTTCAGGATTGCGGTCATTGCACTCCAGGCTTCTGCCGGGTTAATGCATAACAGCACAACATATCCTACCAGCAGCCCCAGGATAATACAGATCAGAGAGGCGATCACAGTCTGCACACCGGCGATTTCCAGGAATCCTTTCTTTTCTTTTTTCGTATTCATATCCTACACCTCCTGTTTTTTAGCACCGGTCATATAAAGTCCCAATTCCTCAACCGTCACCTCATCGGGTTTGAATTCTCCGACCAGTTTCCCTTCGTACATTACCAGAATCCGATCCGGCACGTCCATAACTTCATCAAGTTCCAGGCTGACTAAAAGCACGGCTTTTCCCGCATCTCTCTGTTCAATAAGCTGTTTGTGAATGAACTCAATAGCCCCGATATCTACTCCTCGTGTAGGCTGCACAGCGATGAGAAGATCCGGATTCTTATCAATCTCCCTGGCAATAATGGCCTTCTGCTGATTTCCTCCGGACATGGAACGAACAGTAGTTGCCGAGCCCTGGCCGGAACGAATATCATACTCTTCGATCAAACGATCTGAATATTCCCGGATTTCTTTTCTCTTCAGCACTCCGAATTTATTCGTAAACTGAGGTTCAAAGTATCTCTGCAGCACCAGGTTATCCTCCAGAGAATAGTCCAGGACCAGTCCATGTTTATGCCGGTCCTCTGGAATATGGCTCATGCCCATAACAGAACGCTGGCGGATAGGAGTATGGGTAATGTCTTTTCCATTCATAAGGATATTTCCGCTTTTCAGAGGCTCCAGGCCAGACAGTCCGTAGACCAGCTCCGTCTGACCATTTCCGTCAATTCCTGTTATGCAGACAATTTCTCCTTTTCGTACCTGGAAATTCACATCCTGAACTGCGTCTTTTTTGTTCTGTCCGCCAACGGTCATATGCTTTACGTCCAGCACTACATCCCCTGGTTTGGCAGGTTTCTTCTCTACTTTAAAGCTTACATTTCTTCCTACCATCATAGCGGACAGCTTCTCAGGAGTGGTATCTTTTGTCTCTACTGTACCTACATATTTTCCCTTCCGAAGTACCGTACATCTGTCAGAAACTTCCATGATCTCGTTGAGCTTGTGAGAAATAAAAAGGATACTCTTTCCCTCTTTTGCAAGGCCTTTCATGATCTGCATCAGCTCTTCGATCTCCTGTACAGTCAGCACTGCCGTAGGCTCGTCAAAAATCAGGATTTCATTATCCCGGTACAGCATTTTCAAAATTTCCGTTCTCTGCTGCATTCCCACTGTGATATTTTCCACAATAGCATCGGGATCGATCTGGAGATGATATCTGGAAGACAGGTCCATCACCTTTTTTCTCGCTTCGTCTTTCTTTAAAAATCCTCCCTGTACCGGCTCTGCGCCAAGGATAATATTATCCAGTACAGAGAAACATTCTACCAGCTTAAAATGCTGATGCACCATACCGATCCCCAAGGCGTTGGCATCATTGGGATTCTTGATCTGTACGGTTTTTCCGTCTTTCCGGATCTCTCCTTCCTCCGGCTGATACAGGCCAAACAGCACGCTCATCAAAGTAGATTTCCCTGCTCCGTTTTCTCCCAGGAGCGCATGGATTTCCCCTTTTTTCAGCTGCAGGGTGATGTTGTCATTTGCCACAATACCAGGAAATCTCTTGGTTATATTCAGCATTTCAACTGCATATTCTCCCATTTTTGTTTCCTCCTTTCTGTATTTTCCTACATGATCGATCCTTGTCTTTCGTTTACCTTGACAGATACCTCCGGCATCTTGTCAATAGAGTTGTCAATCTGGATCTCTCCGTCATAAATCTTCTGTACCAGCTGGTGATAATCTTCTACAGTAAAGTTTTCATTCCACTGAGTTGTATCCTCCGGAAGTCCCACATAATTTACAGATGTATCTGTTCCTGATACCAGACCCAGGTTCTCAATTTTTCCTACATGTTCTTCCCAGGTACCGTCTACAATAATCGAATTCAGCATAGCTTTTACAGTAGCTCCCAGGCCTTTCATAGCTGAAGTCACAGTCATTCCTTCTCCATATGCGTCAATAATAGGAGACTGGTCACTGTCTACGCCGATCATTTTGCCCCCTACTTTCGCCGCAGCCTCTGCTGCTGAAGTAAAGATTCCGCCGCCGCAGGCAAATACGATCTCTGTGCCCTGGCTGAACCAGGTATCCATAGCTGCCGTAATCTCTGTAGAACCATAGAATTGTCCTCCATAGGCATATTCCACTTGAATCTCATCTACAATTCCCAGTTCTTTGGCCGCGTCATTAATTCCCTGTACATAACCGAATCCAAACCTCATAACCGCCGGCACTGCCTGTCCGCCCAGGAATCCCAGGTTCCGGTATCCCAGTTTTACCGCTGCATATCCTGCCATATATCCCGGTATTTCCTCCTGGTAGACTGCACAGTATGTGTTTTCCGTATTATAATAATCGGAAGCCTCATAGGAATCCGGATCATCATAATATTTGCTTCCTACAGCTGCCGCAATGATATCTCCCGCCGTCATATCCAGGGCGATAAATTTCACATCCGGGTATTTATAAGTCACTTCTACCAGTGCCGGTGCAAAGATATATCCCGGCATAACAATGATGTTATATCCTTCTGCCACGGCCACATCGATCATGGCAATCCTGGCATAGTCTGTATCTCCATCTGGTTTTTTATAGGTAAAATCAATGTTGTTTTCTGTACAATACTCCAGACAGGCTTCATAGGTCGTCTGGTTAAAAGACTGGTCCGTGATATCCCCGCTGTCTGTAATCATGGCCACACGATATTCTGAGTCGCTGGTACTTTCCTGTGTTCCCGAAGGTCCGCATCCCAGGGCAGTAACCGCTGTGCATACTGCCAGAAGCAATGCGGCAAGCCTTTTCAGTTTTTTCATCTCTTCATTCCTCCTTTGTCAAAGTTTTATTTTATATATGAAAGCAATGAGGTTCCGATGGTCTGTTCCGGCATATCCAGTCCGAAGTTCTCAACAATAGTAGCTCCGATCACCGCAAAAGTATCCTGTTCCGGCAGCCTTCCGTTGCCTTCCATGGATTTGGAGTATGCCAGGAAGGGCACTTTTTCTCTCGTATGGTCTGTTCCTGTATAGGTAGGATCATTTCCATGATCTGCCGTAATGATCAAGAGGTCATCGTCTTTCAGATTTTCCAGTAAAATCTCCAGTTTTTCATCAAACATTTCCAGCTCTTTTGCATAGCCTTCCGGGTTTCTTCTATGTCCCCATTTTGCATCAAAATCCACCAGATTTACAAAACAAAGTCCATGAAAATCCTTCTTGGCAATGTCTATGGTCTGTTCCATACCGTGAACAGAAGATTTGGATTTATAGGCTTCTGTAATCCCTTCTCCATCAAAAATATCTTTGATCTTTCCTACAGAAATCACATCCAGTCCATGATCTTTCAGCACGTCCAGAGCGGTTTTCATCGGTGGTTTCAGGGCATAGTCATGTCGGTTGCTGGTCCGCTCAAACTCTCCTTTTTTCCTGCCCACATAGGGTCTTGCAATGACTCTTCCCACTCTCCACTCTTCTTTCATGGTCAGCTCTCTTGCAATCTCGCAGCACCGGTATAATTCTTCCAGGCCAAAGGTCTCTTCATTCCCGCAGATCTGGAGCACAGAATCCGCAGAAGTATAGACGATCATATGTCCGGTGGCAATCTCTTCTTCTCCCAGCTCATCAATGATTTCCGTTCCGCTGGCGCTTTTATTTCCGATTACTTTATGGCCGGTTCTCTTTTCCAGCTCCTCGATCAGTTCCTTAGGAAAGCCATGCTCTGTAAATGTTTTAAATGGCTTCTTAGTCTCAATTCCCATGATCTCCCAATGGCCGGTCATAGTATCTTTCCCGTTGCTCCGCTCTCTCAGAGCAGCCTGATATCCAAGAGGTTCATCCACAGCAGGCACCTGACGAAGGGGCGTCAGGTTGGCCATTCCCAGCTTCTGAAGGGTGGGAATCCGGAAGTTTTCTACGGATTCCGATATATGTCCCAGGGTATTCACTCCAACATCTCCAAACTTTTCTCCATCAGGCATAGCCCCGATTCCCAGAGAATCTATTACGATGACAAATACACGTTTATATTCTTTCATTTCTGTCCTCCTTGCCTCTCAGTCTGCCAGATTACCAGGGCCGAATCCCTGGGGCATCAGCTCTTCCAGCCTGTATATTTTATAATCTTCTTTCCCTTTTGCCAGTATGATCTGGAATTCCTTTGGACTGCAGAATTCCATCATAACCTGCCTGCAGACTCCGCAGGGAGGGGTATAATCATTAAGCTGTCCCTCCGGGCCTCCCACGATACAGATGGCCTCAAAATCTCTGACTCCTTCACTGACTGCTTTGAAAAAAGCCGTTCTCTCTGCACAGTTTGTAGGAGTATAGGCTGCATTTTCAATGTTGCATCCCGTGTAAATCTGTCCATTTTTCCCAAGGAGGGCCGCTCCAACTTTAAAGTGGGAATATGGTGTATAAGAGTAGGAAAGCTGAGCAACTGCTGTATCGATCAGCTCCTGTATCTTTGCTTTTTCCATAATTTCCTCCCTTATTTCTCTGCCTTTTGGTCTGCCTTGATCAGATTTCGGATTGCCTGTACCGCCACCCGTATAGCCATATCTGTATCATGGACTACAGGGTTCTCCATGCCTTCTTTTTCTCTCTCCTGATTTGCCATAACCAGGAAACAGGAACCTGCCCGAACTCTCAGATGGCTTGCCACAACAAAAAGAGCCGCTGATTCCATCTCCGAAGCAAGGCAGCCCAGCCGTTTCCAGGCCTCCCATTTATTGAGAAGTTCATAACTCACCGGCATTCTTTCCGGAGAATGCTGTCCATAGAAAGAGTCCTTACACTGTACCACACCCACATGATAAGGGCTTTCCAGCTCCTCTGCTGCCTGGATCAAAGCATTTGTCACCCGGATATCTGCCACCGCCGGAAACTCAATAGGCGCATATTCTTTACTGGTACCTTCCATGCGGATAGCGCCGTTTGCGATGACAACGTCTCCGCTCTTCACATCCAGCTGCATGCCTCCGCAGGTTCCGATCCGGATAAAAGTATCTGCTCCTGACATGGTCAGCTCTTCCATGGCGATGGAAGCAGACGGTCCGCCGATTCCTGTGGAAGTAACGCTTACCTTCACACCGTCCAGATATCCGGTGTAGGTAACATACTCCCTGCTGTCTGCCACCAGCACCGGGTTGTCAAAATACTTGGCAATCTTAGCACAGCGTTTGGGGTCCCCCGGAAGGATCACATAACGTCCCACATCTCCTTTTCCTACCTGAATGTGATATTGTTTATTAGCATCTTCTGAGTAATTCATAATCATACCTTCTTTCTTTTTTGTTTTCGTTCTTTGTTCTACCTGCATCTTACCTTTAATTTAACATCTGAAAAAGGACTCGAGTCCCTTTTTATATATTTACGTGACTTTTCACAATTTTCTTTTTTATTTTTTATCTATTTTTACCAAATATAAAAAAGCTATCCTCTATGTGTTTTGTCGTTTTGAATTATATAAGCGATCTTCATTTATAAATCCAGGCATAGAAAAAAGTCTGTGTTCCGGGCTTGGGCCCTTTCACAGACTTTTCTCAATATTTCTTGAAAAATGACCGGCTATGCATGCTGATGCAGGTATTTCTCCCTGGTAGCCAGTCCGCCCCGGATATGCCGTTCTGATTTGTTTACGT
>ERZ1643251.5311-NODE-5311-length-10582-cov-5.089674_pt1 | contig 10582 bp, 10 predicted proteins | sample MGYA00579261_ERZ1643251 | MGnify/ENA primary metagenome ERZ1643251 (study PRJEB29033, sample SAMEA4952267) | chicken gut metagenome | biome: Broiler Chicken; feature: Gastrointestinal Tract; material: Caecum | place: Ireland | collected 2018 | study: Broiler...
CATGCATTGATTCGTCTCTCAAGATTGAATCTGCATATGGTCTTTCATAAGCATCATCAATTTGGATAGAAATAACTTTCTTAGCTTGTTCTTTTGTCAACAAATCATAAGGTTGGTTAGCACGAACCCAGTGCCATGTATCTAATAGCATCATTGCGTTATCACAATCAGCTTTTTGCAATACTTTCCATGTCTTATCTAAGTTTGGTAAACCACTATATGGCATTGGTTCAAGGGCAATAATTAAATCTCCAGCTCTATCACATAATTCTCTAAGTTTTTGTGCGGTATAGTCTACAGGATAATCTTCCATTAAACCTGTATTAATATGCTTTACACCAAATAGTTCACACATATGGAAGCACATTTGTTCCTTATACTTTTGTTCGTATGAGCGGGGTTCTTCACACCATTGAACAATGTATTCTACTTCTGTACAAGTGATATTGTATTTATTCAAAATATCTATAATATCTTTATCTGTAAGCCCTTCATTTAAAGCATCTACATATGTTTCGGCTCTTAAACCGATGCCATCATAGCCAGCTTCAGCAGCAGCTTTACAACGTTGTTCAAATGTACACTTGTCTCCCAATGTCCAAGAACTTATAGTAATAGGATTTTTCTTACTCATAATAAAACCCTCCTCAGAGTTTGTGATTTCTTTAATTAATTTTTACACTTTTAATATATATCAATAATTTCTATACGTCTAATTGATATTTTTTCTATAATTGATATAATATTTCTATACGTTGCAATCGTTATCAAAAATTGAAAAGAGGGCCTTTTATGAATTTACAACAATTACAATATCTTCATGTCTTAGCTCAGACTGAGAATTATACACAGGCTGCTGAAATGTTACATATTACACAACCTTCTTTAAGTTACGCGATTAGTTCCTTAGAGAGTCAAGTTAATATCAAATTATTCGAAAAATCCGGTCGAAATATTAAGTTAACTCGTAGTGGGAAAATCTTTGTTGAAGAAAGCTTAGCTGCTATTGAATCACTCAATCGTGCTATTGAAAGAGCTAAGAAATCCGAAAATAACAAAGAAGTTATTAAAATTTCAATGCTACGTTCTATTAGTTCTCACTGGTTACCAGCTACTATTCGAAAATTTTTAGATGATATTCCTGAAGAAAAACAACCTTCCTTCGAATTTGAAAGTGGTATCGGTTTTTCACACTCAATCTTAGACGAATTAAGAGAAGAAAAAGTAGACGTTGCATTCTGTTCAAAGATTGATAACTTGGATGATGTTGATTATTTCCCTGTATATGAACAAAAATTAAAATTCATAACTCCACTTAATCATCCTCTAGCTAATAAAACCAAAATTAATTTGAAAGACACTTTAGACTTTAAATATATTACTTATTCTTCTAATACTGGTTTACGTGCAGAAACTGAACAACTATTTTCAATTTGCGGTGGCACCCCTGATAGTGTCTTCGAAGTTGATGAAGATGAAACCGTAGCTGGTATGGTTGCAGCTAACTTTGGTGTAGGAATTGTCCCAGAAATGCCAATTCTTAGAACATTAGATGTTAAACAAATCCCAATTGAGTTTCCTAAGTGGCATCGCTTTATCTACATGGCCACTCTTAAGCGTCATTACCAATCTCCAGCTGCTTTAGATTTCATCAATTTTATTAAGCAAAATTCCGATGCTGGAAAATAATAAGAATCACTAGAATTGAATTCCAATTAATTCATTCTAGTGATTCTTTTTTTAGATGAATTTATACTTGAAGCAACGTACTGCTAAAATTATCATTACGATTATTCCTAATACTGAGACAGCTACATCTAAAACAAATACATGAACTAAACTGGCTGCTGTATCATCTAGGATAAAGGTAGACACAATCGGACCCACAAAATATGTTAAAGCAGCCGCAAAACTATAGTATCCTGTAACTCTCCCTTTTTCTCGTGGAAAATAACGAGATAAAATTGTTAGACCAACTTGCCAAATGCCACCTGCTGCAAAGAAACCAATTGCGATACTTGTCAAACGTGCAATTGTTGGAGTTGGATGAACAACCATCACAGCTAACATCGCTGCAGCAACAATTGAATATGTCAATAACACTTTAAATGGATGTACCTTTCTAACTACAGTCGATGTGATAAATACCGAGATTAGAGAAGAAATAGCATACCATGAAATCAACGTTTTAGAAAAAACTGGTGTTGATCCAATAACTTTTTCTGCAAATACTGGTGCATATTGTGAGTACATATAGAATATAAATGATAAAGTAAATCCTAATATTACCATTCCTACCCCATCAATCAAAACAGAAGGCTTATTTGTAGAAGTTTCCAAGATTTCTTTTTGTTCACTAACTGTTTCTTTAACTATTGTTTCATTTTTACCAAAATTAGTTACACTCACTTTTAATAGAAGTAATCCTAGCATCACTGCCATAGCTGGAATAATGATATATGCACTGTGTACTGCTGCAATTACTAACGGTAAGATCGTTTGCGATAATGACATTGAAGCTTTTACTAAAGCATTCATACTAGCAGGTTTCTCTGGAAATTTTTCCGTTAATAAAGGATAGCTACCAGAATCATTAAATGAATTGGCATTGCCTAAAAATAAACTACAAATTGAAGCCATCCAAATATTTCTACTTACTAATAAACCTATCAAAAATATGATGTTGGAAATTGTTCCGATAATTATAGTATTTTTTCTACCAAATTTATCCGAAAACCAACCCGCTAATAAAACAGTAATCAAATGTCCTAAACCTAGCATCGAAATAACAATTGAAATTCCTTTTAGATCTGTATGCCATAATTCCATGAACCAACTATGGAATTGAGAAACCAGAATGATTGATGATCCCCAGACGAAATAATTAAAGTATACATAGAAGGCTAATACTGATCTTTTAGCTTTAGGTTGATTTTTCTTACACACAATAGGGAATTCCATTCCGTTCCCCTCCTAACTTGTTATCTTTTTCACATTTATTATACATTAATTTTATCTATTATTTTTTTAAAATTCCAATAGACTTTATTTATTTTATTTTTCAATTTTATCTATATGTATAATTATTTTATATTTTATATGCTATAAAATTAATATTGTTTACGGTTACTAAAACATTTATAAATAATTAGATCCTATAGAATATTTATATGATTAATTTAAAATATATCAATTAGACAATACAGGATAGATGACTTATATTAAAAATGTAAATAGATTGATAAAAAAATCACAATTAGGTGGGTGGAAAGTTATGAAAAAACAAAATTATGCTGGCGTCGCTGCCAGTGTTTATATCAACTTTGCTTTAGTTGGTATGGCAACAATCATCATTTCACAATACAGTTCTTATTTCCAAAAGGCGTGGAATACTGATGTTAAAGGTATCTCAACTGTACTTTCAGTTGTTGGTATCGGCCGTATCTTAACAATCTTATTTGCCGGTGTTATTTCAGATAAAATTGGTCGTAAAAAAACCATGATTATCGCAATCACTTCCGATATTATTTTCTTATTAGGTGCTGCATTTGCTCATAATCTCTTTATGGCTTGTGTTGCTGCTTTATTCTTTGGTGTTACTAACTCCTTTGGTGATTCAGCTTGTTACCCAGCCCTAACAGATGCTTTCCCAGAAAAATCAGCTACAATGAACTCATTAGTTAAAGCTGCTATGTCATTATGTCAATTCTTGTTCCCATTCTGGGTAGCTTCTTTTTCAAATGCTAGGTTAACTGCAATTATTTTAGCTGTCGCATTATTCTTAGATATTTTACTTGTTATGTGGACACCATTTGCTCCTCATGATGAAAGCAAAAAGACTGAACCAAAGGCTGAAGTTAAGCAAGAAACAACAACTGTTTCATCAGCTAACCAACCAAAAATGGCAATTGATGGTTCCCTAATCATCGCTCTAGGTTTTACAATTTGTTTCACTTTCTACGTATTCTCACAATATATTCCAAATTTTGGAATCAACGTATTAGGTGTTGCACCTGCAACTGCTAAAACTCTATTATCTTGGTACGCAATGTCATCTATGATTTCTGTTTTTGTGACTGCTATTGTTGTTACAAAAGTTAAGCGTTTAACTTTAATCTTACTTTACTCAACATTATCAGCACTTGGCTTATTATTGATGGTACTTTCACCATCTCTAATGACTGCACGTATCGGTAGTATTGCAGTTGGTTTCTTCGGTGCTGGTGGTATCTGGCAAGTTGGTCTATCTGTATTAACAAGTTACTTCCCTACTGGTCATGGTAAGTTGACAAGTTACTATAGTTTCATGGCTTCCTTGACATACTTCTTAGGACCTTTGTTATCCAGTTTCGTAATTAGTGACACTGCAGCAAGTGTACTAAGTGTATTCTGGATTACAGCAGTCGATACTATCATCACTGTTGTTGTAACACTTCTACTTATTCAACGTAGTCGTAAATTTGATGTTAAATAATTGAATTATTAGTACAAAAATACCACTAAATCATAGTTATCAAAACTATTGATCTAGTGGTATTCTTTAGCCTTTTTTATTACAAATGGATGTAAGTCCTAGAGGATAGGACAAAATACCTATCTTCCTGAAAAACAATAAGTGATTTTCAATATTCGAAAATTGCTTATTGTTTTTTTATTTTATCGAAGGTAAGTTAAGCATGAAGTAGCCATTATATAATTTTTCCAAATTTTGCATTATCAATTCCATACCTATTTCGCCATGGTACTATGTCAAGAAAATAGATAAGTTAAATAGAACAAGGATAATTTTCCTTGTAAAAATTTTATTAGAATCATTATTTCTATCAAGGGCAAGCCCATACGGGAAACCCTTGACAAAAATAATGATTCTAATCCTTTGTTGGCAAGGAAAATAATCTTAAATCATCATCTTTTAAGCTGCTTTATTTACTTTTTGTACTTTATCAAAGTATGTCTGTTCAAATTCTAATGGTGATATGTAGCCACAATGGCTATGAATTCTCACCGTATTATAAAAACCATCTATATATAAAAATACTAATCATCTATCTTCATTATATGAACTGATATTATATTCATTTAAGCATTCACGCTTAATTATAGCGTAAAAAGACTCAATACAAGCATTATCCCACGGATAAGCTTTCTTTGAATAACTTCTTGTTATTCCAGCTGTTATTTCGCAATACTCTTTAGAGGTGAATTGACTACCTCTATCACTATGAATAATTTTTGGATTACTCTTACGAGTAGCTTTCACTTTATTTATAAGAGATATTATATTTGTGGTCTCCAATGTAGTTGATAAATCCCCAAAAATTATACGCCGTGAAAACAAATCCATGATACTAGTTAGATATACAAATCCTTCTTTAGTTGGAATATAAGTTGTATCAATGCACCAAATCGTATCAGGTGCTTCAGGATTAAATTGTTCATCTAGGATGTTTTTCAATTTATTATTAAGGTTGGAATCTCTAGTAGTTACAGTAAAGGGTTTACGTACTTTGCACGTATTTTTAGTTCTTTCATATATTTTCCAACAGTACGTTCAGAAATTTGTATGCCCATTTTTCTTAGTTTAGCTGTAATTTTGGGTGCACCATAAAGGTGCTGACTTTCTTCCCATATTTCCATGATAAGATCCTTGATTTTTAGCTGACGTTCTTTTGATTTACTCAATCCTTTAGACTTATGTCTATAATATCCTGATTTTGATAATCCTATACGTTTAAGCATTCCAGCTACAGTAGGCTTTTATTTAGAATTTTCACTTACTTCTTTTATATTCTTATAAATTTCTTCCGTTGTTACTATCCCAGAATGCTTATTGCTTTTTTTAGTACTTCAATCGCTCCTTCTGCGTCTCTTAATTGTCTTTTTAATCTTACAATCTCTTTATCTTTATCGCTAGAATAATTTCCACTTCCTCTAGTTATCACTGATCCATCTTTTTTTGATAATTTAATCCATTTTCTTTATGCACTGACGCTTACTCCTAGTTTTTTAGCAGTGGTATTAATAGAAAGTCCACTATCATAATAATAGTTTACGGCATCTGTTTTAAATTCATCAGTATATGTTTTCTTGGGCATATAATGTCCTCCTCAATAAAATTATTTAATTATTATACATGATTCTATCACATTTAACTTGTTCCAATTTTATTCTACCTTCAAATATCCAAGGTTAAACCATCTGCATCGATGTCTCGATACAAATAATGCCATTTTCCTTTAAGTTTCTGACCCCATTAAAGACTTTTCCCAATACGCAAAAAACTATTTTTTGAATAAGGGACAACCAGTGCCTATGTTCATCCTCTAATTTATTCTTAAGATATTTTTACTTTCTCTGCAGGTGTTGATACTTCTTTTTGTTCTTTTCGACCTTTCAACTTATACTTCGTTAATCTCATGCCATTGAAAATTACCACCAAGATACTACCTTCATGAACCAACATTCCGATAGACATATTCATCCATTCACTGAAGAAGACGCTGGTCAACAAGACCAACACTACTCCAATTGAAATCACGATATTTTGTTTCATATTATTTACGGTGGCTTTTACTAATCCTAATGCGTGAGGCAAGTTGCTGAAGTTCGAGTTCATTAAAACGACATCGGATGTTTCAATCGCTACGTCCGTTCCGTTTCCCATTGCGATTCCAATGTCTGCTAAAGCTAAGGATGGACTATCGTTAACGCCATCTCCAACAAAGGCTACAATTTGACCACGTTGTTGTAGTTTTCCGATATAAGCCGCTTTGTCTTCCGGCAACATGTGGCCGTGAGCTTCGGTCAAACCAAGTTCGCCGGCGACCACATCAACGGTTCCTTGGTTATCTCCTGACAGAACGACTAGATTTTTCACGCCCAAGTCTTTTAATTCCTGCAAATTAGCTTTCACACCCGGACGGACTTGATCGCGAATGCCCATCAGTACTTTTAATTCACCGTCGACCGCGGTCAAAACGAGAGAGTTCCCTTGTTGTTCAAACCGTTTGACATCTTTTTGCACTTTTTTGCTGAGAGTGACATTTTCTTTTTCCATCAAGGCCACATTCCCAACAGCCACTCTATGTCCAGCTACGCTTGAAATGATTCCGCCGCCTTTCACGACTTCAGTTCCTTCAACAGGATAAAAATTTGTTTCTCCAATTTGGTTTAAGACCGCTTTTGCTAATGGATGATCTGATTCCCGTTCCACACTGGCCAGATAGCCAAGCGTTTCAGCAGAATCTTTTTCATACAGTTCAGTCGCTGCAACGGTTGGGTTTCCGACGGTTAAAGTACCTGTCTTATCAAATACAATTGTATCCACATTGCTGAAGTCTTGAATGACTTCACTCCCTTTTAAAAGAACACCGTTACGAGCACCATTCCCGATACCGGCAACGTTTGAGACAGGCACTCCGATAACTAATGCACCTGGGCAACCTAGAACCAAGATGGTGATTGCTAACTCAATATTTTGACTGAACGCCCATACAACAATTGCCAGAACCAAGACAGCTGGTGTGTAGTATTTAGAAAAGCGATCAATGAACCGTTCTGCTTCGGATTTAGAATCTTGTGCTTCTTCCACGAGTTCAATAATTTTTCCAAATGTAGTGTCCTCACCAACTCGGTCAGCTCTGATTTGAATCGTTCCGTTTTCTAAAATGGTTCCTGCAAAAACTTCTGCATCAGGTAGCTTGTTGACCGGAACAGCTTCCCCTGTAATGCTAGCTTCATTGATATGCCCTTCGCCCGTAAGGACTGTGCCATCCACTGGAACTTTCGCACCCGTTTTAACGAGCAAGATATCCCCTTCATCTACATCATCCACTTCTACTTCTTCAAATTTGCCATTATCCATTTGTTTCAAGGCGCTTTCGGGTGCCATTTCAGTCAATTCTTTGATAGCAGATCGTGTTTGGTTCAATGTTCGTTGTTCCAAGTAGTGTCCGAATAAGAATAAGAACGTGACAATAGCCGATTCTTCATAATCTTGAATAAAAAGCGCACCAATCGCTGCAATACTGACTAAGACATCAATACTGATGACTTTGACTTTCACTGCTTGAAACGCTTGAATGGCAATTGGCGTAATCCCAAAGACAGAGGCAATGATCAAAGACCACTCTGAAAGTCCTACATTTTCTAAAACAAAGTGACTGAAGAAACCGAGTGCGATTAACAATCCACTGATAACGGCGATAACATTTTTCTTGCTTAATATATATTGTTGCATGCTTTTTCCCTCCAAATTTAATTTCTCTTTTATTGATAAATACAATATAAGATAATTGCCTAAGTAATTAATTGACTGACATCAAGTTTTGAAAAAATACGTGTCCCTTCTCACTATTTTTTTGATCTAACAGCCTCAATGACACTTATTCCTCTTTACAGTTATAACGATACCCTCTTTTTATCGAATAAAAATTTACGGTTATCAAGTTTAGAAAGTTATCTTTTATCGTTTCTAAGCACCTCGAATCGGATTGCAACAGAAAAGCAATCCCGGAAAAATAGCTTTTCTTCCAGAATTGCCTAGTTCATTTAATCTGTTAAGCGGCCTTGACTTTTACTTTGAGGACCGGATAGCCTACGTTTTCAATAGCTTTTTGAATCTCTTCAATCGAAGTGACAGCTGAATCAAAATTGATTTTGACTTTGCTAGAGTTGAATAATACTTTAATGCTGTCTTTATCAATACCGTTAACTGATTTCAAGGCACCTTCAATTTTTTGCATACAACTTGGACAAGACAACGTTTCTAATTGTAATATAGCTTTTTCCATAATTCCTATCTCCTTTATGTGTTTTTATTTTATCCGCAGCAGATTGCAGATTAATGAACACTTCCTTTTCCTCTTTACAACTGTAGTATAGCTCACTTTTAGCAGATGAAAATTGACGCATATCAAGTTTTGCACTTCTTTTGGTTCTGTTGCAAAGTTTTAAATCTACTATGAAGAGCGACAGAACACCAACGTGTAGAAAAAAGTGTGTCCGATTATTCGCTGTAAAGCAATAAATCATCTAAATCCAGAATCTTGATCCTTTTCCCAGACAGCTGTTGAATCAATCCCTCGTCCTCCAATTCTCCAAATTTGCGACTGATGGTCTCAGGTGTCGTTCCTAAATAGGAAGCAATGTCCTTTTTTCCCATCGGCAGGGTGATGGTGGGAGAGTTGCCCATTTCAGGTTCCACATTTTCTGCCAAAAACAAAACTAAACGGGTAATGACACTCTCCAAGGCTACTTGTGTCGTTTGACGTTCTGAACTTTCTAACCGTTTAGACATTTCCGCCAATAGTTTTAAAGAAATAGCTGGGTATTGTTCCAAAAAATCTTGGACATCTTTTCGCTGAATCATACAGACAACGGTATCTCGGATTGCTTCGGCATATTCCTCGTGTACTGCATCCGGGTTGAACAAGGTCCATTCTCCGGTGAAATCACCAGGGTTCAAGATCCGCACTAGCTGCTCTTTGCCAGAGTCTGCCAATCGATAAATACGGATTTTCCCACGATTGATAATATATAAAGTATCCTCTTTTTCTTGTGAACGAAACAGAAACTCTCCTTTTTGATACTGTTTCGTGTGGGCTTTTTCAGCAATGTAATTCATCGCGCTATCCTCTAAGTGATTGAATATTGGAACCAAGCGGATACAGGCTGCGTGGTCGCCAATTTCATGATGGGTATGTTTAGTCAATTCATTCTCCCCCTTTATTTATTTTGTTTATATTCGCTGCTTTTATTATATAAGTCTCTTACTACAAAAAAATTGATGCACATCAAGAAAATGGAAAAAGGACTGGAAAGAATTCCAATCCCTAAATCAGCTTCTACTTTTACCTTAATCTTCATCCTCATCAAGAGCGTCATCATCTTCTAATGCTTCTTTACCAATAAACGCTTGCAGCATCCAAATGTTCTTGTCTAAGTCATTTTTAAAAGCAATCAATGTATCTTCTAAAGCATCGTCACCCTCGTCTTGAGCTAAACGAATCGCACGAATAGTTAGGTCACGAGTGCTTCTGAAGTCCTCGATAATATTTTCAACCATGTCTTCTGCTTTAAAGTATTTATTAACTGCATCTTCCGAAAGTATCGAATATTTTTCAAATTCAACCGTCGTCGAAGCAGGTTTATGCCCAGAAGTAATTAGACGCTCCGCAAGTTTGTCGAACCATTTTTCATTTTCGTTATACAACTCTTCAAATTTTTCATGCAACGTAAAGAAATTGGCTCCTTTTACATACCAGTGATACTGGTGCAGTTTCACATGTAATGTATGCATGTTGCCTAAAAGATGATCTGCAATGGCCGCTGCATTAATTTTCGTATGATGAACATGTTCCTTGTGTTCTTGTTCTTCTTGCAATCTTTCTTGGGGTGTTCTTTCTTGAGTAGCTTTATTTTCAGTCATGATTTATTCCTCCTATAATTTTGGTTTGTTTAAAATAGCTTTCTCTTTACTGAATTTAGTATAGGATAGATTTCCGTTAAAAAAATTGACGCTCATCAAATAAAAGGATTTTTTATTTTTCTTTTTCCAAATTTGATAGAGTAGTTTGCCATA
>ERZ1643251.5312-NODE-5312-length-10582-cov-4.821982_pt1 | contig 10582 bp, 10 predicted proteins | sample MGYA00579261_ERZ1643251 | MGnify/ENA primary metagenome ERZ1643251 (study PRJEB29033, sample SAMEA4952267) | chicken gut metagenome | biome: Broiler Chicken; feature: Gastrointestinal Tract; material: Caecum | place: Ireland | collected 2018 | study: Broiler...
GCTCGATGCGCACGGGCACGCCCTTCATCTCCCATTCGTTGAACTTCCAGCCGGGCGAATTTTCGCTCTCGTCCAGAACGACGCGCACGCCCGCGGCGGCGAGTTTTTCTTTGAGATCGCGGCACGCTTCCAGCACGCCCTCTTTCTTGGACGCGATGGGAACGATGACGACCTGCACGGGCGCGACGACGGGCGGCATGACAAGCCCGCGCCTGTCGCCGTGCGTCATGATAAGCGCGCCGATGAGCCGCGTGGAAACGCCGAACGACGTCGTGTAGCCGTACTTCTGAACGCCGTCTTTATCGAGGAATTTAATCTCGAACGCCTTTGCGAAGTTCTGCCTGAGATAGTGCGTCGTCCCCGCCTGCAAGCTCTTGCCGTCGTGCATCATCGCTTCCATGCCGAACGTTGCAACCGCGCCCGCGAACTTCTCTTTCTCCGTCTTGCGCCCCGTCAGAACGGGCATTGCAAGGCAATTCTTAGCGAACTCCTCATAGAGCGCGAGCATTTTGAGGGTCATGTCCATTGCCTCCTCCTCGGACGCATGGACGGTATGCCCTTCCTGCCACAAGAATTCGCTTGTTCTGAGGAACGGACGGGTGGTCTTTTCCCAGCGCATGACGTTCGCCCATTGATTCATGAGCACGGGCAGATCGCGGTAGGATTGGATCCACTTGGAATACATGCTTCCGATGATGGTCTCCGACGTGGGACGGATGCACAGCGGCTCGGCGAGTTTTTCCCCGCCCGCATGCGTGACGACGGCAACTTCGGGCGCGAACCCTTCGACGTGCTCCGCCTCTTTGGTCATGAAGCTCATGGGAATGAGCAGAGGGAAATAGGCATTCTCGATGCCTGCCGCCTTGAAACGGGCGTCCATTTCGCGCTGAATATTCTCCCAAATCGCATATCCATAGGGACGGATGACCATCGTCCCCTTGACGGGGCCGTAGTCCACAAGTTTGGTCTTAATGACGACGTCGGTGTACCACTGCGGGAAATTGGTCTCGATGTCCGCAATCTGTTCCACAAAATTATCCTTAGCCATGTTCTGCTCCAAAAAGCGCATCAACGCGCAAAATCAATAAAAAAGATATGGTTATTATACCATATCTTGATGCATTCGTCCAACGTTTGCGGGGGTTGTTTTCCGCACACCGCCCAAAATTCTTGCAAGAACGGGAAAAAGAAGTGCGACGCTCACGGCGGCGCACACTGTCTGCGGGAGCATGGCAAGAAAACCCGTAAAGAAATAGGCGAGCGCGGCATCCCATGTATAGCCGTAAAAGAGCGGGGTCAAGACATCATCCAGAAGCGTAAAGCACACGGTGAAAAAGGCAGCGAGCGCGGCAAGCGCCGCCGCTTCGCGCGTACGTTCACCCTTCCGCGCAAGAAGCAGAGCCCCGTAGAGCACACCGAGCGCGCACATGACGGCAAACATCGCCCACGCCGCCCCTTTGACCCTTCCGACATAGAGTTTGCTGACGGGAAGATCACAAAGCGCAAGAGCGAGCGCCCCCGCCGCCAGGATGAAAAGCAGAATCGGGCACACGAGGACGGCAACAGGGCGTCTCCTCTCCCCCAGCCAGCCGAAGAAGAGCGCAAACGCGTTGAAATAGATAAGGTAGAGCACGATGACGTTGGGGTAAAACCCGAACAAAAAGCATCGCAGCAAGGAAAACGCGGTCGCCGTCAGAACGCCGCACCTCCGGCCGAAAAACACACAAAAGGCGAGAAAAAGCGCCGTGACGAGCTCGACGCCCGGCACAAACGAGAGGACATACTGCACGGTGAGCAGCAGAGCGCACATGACCGCAGCCGCGGCGATCTCCCGCGCAGACAATAAAACCCGCACCCGCGCGGCTTTTCCCCGACTTTCCTTCATCTTATGAGATGCTCGTGAAGACGAGCGCATACAGTTCCCCCTCAACAAGGGGAAGTCCCGAAACACCGTAGGAGGCGGAGGCAAGTTCCCGTCCTTCATACTCCCATGTCCCGTACTGCGCGTCCGAGTAGGAGACGCCGTCATACGTTCCCAGCGTCGTATAGACCGCCCAGAAATGCTCCGCATCCGACGCAGTCCCGTTGACGGAAGTGATATAGAAGCCGTACTCCGATTCGCTTCCCTCCATACTGATCTCTCCGCGCTGCGTAAAATCGGAAAGCACGTCATAAAGACTTTTTGTCTCGTCGCCCGCCGTCACGGAAACCACCACGCGCGTCTCATCGGACGCAAGGAGCTGCGTGCGCGCCTGCCCGATATCCGCCGACGGCGCACATGCCGCCATGATACACATAAGGGCGGCGCACGCCGCCCCCGCAATGATTTTCAATCGCATGATCTTCCTCAATTCCACGCAGAAAACCGAAAAATTCCAGCGCGGGTCTTTGTTTCAATGTATTTTTCCCCGCACAAAAGAGAGCGGCGCGCCCTGTCGCAGGGCGACGGAAACTCCGCCCCGCATTGAGGCACGCCTTTCTTTCAAGGCGTCCGCCTGCCCGTACCCGCGGGACAGGCCGTCAGAACTCGTTACGCATGGACTTGGTAAAGTATCCGAGCGCGAAGGCGTTGGGACCGAGGTGAGAACCGATGACGGGTCCCATGATCTGAACGTGAGGCTGAATGCCGAAGCGTTCAACAACGTATGCTTCAAGCTCTTTTGCCGCGGGTTCGTTATCGGTATGAACGATAAAGACATGGACGGGATCGGCGGGGCCCTCTTTTTCCATCTTTGCCTTGATATAGGCGATCGCCTTTTTGGTGCCCTTCACCTTATCGAGAACGATGAGTTTTCCGTTGTTGTCGAAGGTAAGGACGGGCTTGATGTTGAGCATACTGCCGATTGCGGCGCTGGCGGCGCCGACGCGTCCGCCGCGGCGCAGGTACTTCAAGTCGTCTGCTATGACGAAGTGCTGCAAATGAAGGCGAAGGCCGTTGACATAATCATAGGTCTCCTGCGCGGTCTTGCCTGCATTGCGGCAATCGAGTGCCTGGCGCACGAGCGCGCCCTGCCCCACTGTGGCAGTGAGAGGATCGACGACGTAGACGTTGAATTTAGGGAAATCCTTTTTGACGTCTGCGGCGGCCTTTGCGGCGACATCCTTGGTAGGCGAAAGTCCCGAAGAGATGGTGAAATGCACCACATCCTCTGCGCCCTCTTTGGCGAGCTTCAAAAAATGCTCATAGTGCGATTCATAATTGAGCATGGAGGTACGGGAGAACCCGCCCGCGCGCAGTTCGTTATAAAAATCGACGTACTGCTGATATTGGGTAAAATTGTCGAGATGGTCTTCAAGCGTTCCGTCCTTTTCCACCGTGAAGGTGAGCGGAACGAATTTGATATCGTTTTCCTCGATGAAATCATGATACAGATCGCACGTGGAATCCGTTGAAAGGGTAAAAAGGTACATGTTAAATCTCCGAATATTTTTTAACAGTATAACACAAAATTGTGACAATCGCAAGATTTTTTCGGAATTTCTATTCTTTTTTGAAAAAAGCCCTTGAAAAAGAGGCATTAAGAATGTATAATAGCGTTATAGGGCAGATGCGCCTGATTTTTGTCATGCGCGTCAAAATTTTGTCTATGGGGGGATTATGACCGAACAGGAATTTTTGAACTTGCGAAACGGGACGGACGTACGCGGCACCGCGATTGCGGGTGTTGCCGGTGATCCCGTGACGCTCACAGACGAAGCGATCCTTGCGATCGCGAAGGCATTTTTCGTCTGGGCACAGGAAAAGACGGGAAAGGAGCGGCCCGTGCTTGCCGTCGGGCATGACTCACGGCTTTCGGCGGAGCACATCTGCGCGCTGGTCACGAAGGGCTATACGTCCTGCGGCGGCGACGTTATTGAGACGGGACTTTCCTCGACGCCGTCGATGTTCATGCTCTTGCAGGATAATTTCGGTGCGGACGTCTCCGTGATGATCACGGCAAGTCACCTGCCCTACCAGAAGAACGGGCTCAAATTCTTTGCAAAGGACGGCGGACTGGAGGGCGCGGACGTTGCGCAGATTCTGAAGATTGCGGCAAAGGGCGAATTTCCCGCGGGGACGGGCGCCGTCACGAAAAAGAGCTATATCAAAACATATGCAGAAGGACTTGTCGCAAAGGTCTGCGCAGCATGCGGTGAGGACAAGCCTCTTGCAGGCAAGCGCATTCTCGTGGACGCAGGCAACGGCGCAGGCGGCTTCTATGTCGATCTCGTCTTAAAGCCGCTCGGAGCGGATACGACAGGGTCGCAGTTCCTCGAACCGGACGGCCGTTTTCCCAATCACATTCCCAATCCCGAGAACGAGACGGCGATGCAGTCGGTATGTGCGGCGGTCGTCAAAAACAAAGCGGACTTCGGCATCATCTTTGATACCGACGTTGACCGCGCGGGCGCAGTCGCTCCCGACGGCGAGGAGATCAACCGCAACCGTCTCATTGCGCTCATCTCCGCCATTCTGCTTGAAGAGAAAGCGGGCGTCATCGTCACCGACTCCGTGACGAGCGACGGACTTGCGGCATTTATCAAGGCACACGGAGGCATTCACCGCAGGTATAAGCGCGGATATAAGAACGTCATCAACGAGTCAAAGCGGCTCAATGCGGAAGGTCAGTACTCCCCTCTCGCCATCGAGACGAGCGGGCATGCGGCACTCAAGGAAAACTATTTCCTGGACGACGGCGCATACCTTGTCACCCGCCTTCTGATCGCACTTGCAAAATGTGCAAAGGAAGGCAAAGATCTCATGTCGCTCATTGCCGACCTGCCCGAACCGAAGGAGGCGACGGAAGTGCGTCTTTCCTTTGTCCCGGGGTGCGATTTCAAGACGTTGGGCGCAGGCGTCATCGCCGATTTTACGGCGCATGCCGAACGCTCGCCCGAGCTCACCCTTGCGCCCGACAACTGCGAAGGCGTGCGCGTGAATTTTGCAAAAGATGCAGGCGACGGCTGGGCGCTTTTAAGAATGAGCCTGCATGAGCCCATCATGCCCATCAACGTGGAGAGCAATTCAACGGGCGGCAACAAAATCATCCTAAAAGCCCTTGAAAAATTCCTCTCCGCCTACCCTTTCCTCAATCTGGAAAACCTCAAAAAACAATTTTAATTGAAGGAGAATACAGCCATGAACGAAGTCAGACAGACGACCATCAACGCCATCCGCATCCTTTCCGCGGAAGCGATCCAGAAAGCGAACTCGGGTCACCCCGGGCTGCCCATCGGCTCCGCACCCATTGCATATACGCTTTGGCAGGAATTTCTGAAATTCAACAACAAGGATCCCAAGTGGGACGACAGAGACCGTTTCATCCTCTCCGCGGGTCACGGCTCCATGCTTGATTATTCCCTGCTCTATCTCTACGGGCTCGGCCTTACGAAGGAAGATCTCATGAACTTCCGTCAGCTCGGCTCCAAGACGCCCGGACATCCCGAATACGGCCACACCGTCGGCATTGAAACGACGACGGGTCCCCTCGGACAGGGCATTGCGAACGCCGTGGGCATGGCGGTTGCGGAAGCACACCTTGCGGCGGTGTTCAACCGCAAAGGCTTCCCCGTAGTCGATCACTACACTTACGCTCTTTGCGGCGACGGCTGTCTCGAAGAAGGCATCTCCTATGAGGCATGCTCGTTTGCGGGCACGCACGAGCTCGGCAAGCTCATCCTGTTCTATGACGACAACGACATCACGATCGAAGGCGATACGGACATCACGTTCAAAGAGGATGTTGCGGAGCGTTTCAAGGCGCAGAACTGGCAGGTCATCAAGGTAGACCTTGTTGCCAATCCCGACAATATCGCCATGCTCTCCAACGCCATCAAAAAGGCAAAGAAGGAGACGAAGAAGCCCTCCATCATCATCTGCAAGACCAAGATCGGCTACGGCACCCCGCTTGAGGGCAGCCACAAGTGCCACGGGGCTCCTTTGGGAGCCGAAAACCTGCAGAAGACGAAGGAGCACTTCGGCTGGACGAGCGAGCCGTTCGAAGTCCCTGCAGAGGTGCTTGCGCATACCGCAAAGGCAGGCAGACGCGGCGCCAAGAAGGAACGCGAATGGAAGGCGATGTTCGCGGAGTACGAAAAGCAGTACCCCGAACTTGCCGCGGCATACAAAAAGGCAATGAGCGGCGAAATGGTCGATCTTGCCAAAGTGGAAGATCTCATGAAGTTTGAAAAGCCGATGGCGACGCGTCAGACGTCCGCAACGGTGCTCAACAAGATCGCGGCGCTCGTTCCCAACCTGATGGGCGGCTCGGCAGACCTTGCACCTTCCAACCTGTCCGACATGAAGGACACGGACACGATCAAATACGGCAACTTCTCGGCAAGCGACAAGAGCGGCAGAAATATGCACTTCGGCATCCGCGAACACGCCATGGCAGCGATCGCCAACGGCATGCAGCTGCACGGCGGACTCAAATGCTACTGCTCGACCTTCTTCATCTTCTCCGACTACTGCAAGCACGCCATGCGTCTTTCGGCGCTCATGAACATCCCCGTCGTCTATATCCTGACGCACGACTCCATCGGCGTCGGCGAAGACGGACCTACGCATGAGCCCGTCGAACAGCTCATTGCGCTGCGTTCCATCCCCAATATGAAGGTCTACCGTCCCGCAGACGGCAAGGAGACGGCGGCGGCATGGATCTCGGCACTTACGGGCACCGCGCCCACCGCACTGGTGCTGACCCGTCAGAACCTGCCTCAGTACGCAAACAGCGGACTTGTCGCACTCAAGGGCGGATATATGCTTGAAGACTGCGAAGGCACGCCCGACGTCCTGCTCATTGCGAGCGGCTCGGAAGTGGAACAGTGCGTCGGCGCCAAGGCAAAACTTGCCGAGGAAGGTATCAAGGCGCGCGTTATCTCCATGCCCTGCTTTGAAGAATTCGAAAAGCAGAGCGCAGAATACAAGGAAAGCGTCATACCCTCTTGCGTCAAGGCGCGCGTCTGCGTGGAAGCAGGATCCCCCTACAGCTGGTACAAGTATGCGGGCGATAACGGCGAGATCATCGGCATGTCCACCTTCGGCGCAAGCGGTCCCGCCGCGCAGCTCTTCAAGCTGTTCGGCTTCACCGTGGAGAACGTCGTTGAAAAGGCGAAGGCTTCCCTTGCGAAAGTGAAGTGACCCTCTTCCTTCGGACGGGACAGCCCTGACGGGTGCCCTGCCCATTTACAAAAAACTGTCCATTGCGTGCGGGCGCGGCATTTGCCGCGCCCGCAATTGGATTTGTAAAATAATCCTGTAAATTATCCGCACAAGGAGAAAACACCATGCAATTATCCGATCTGGAAGAACTTTATCTGCACCGCCAGAGTTGCCGCGCCTTTGACGGGCGGGAAGTAAGCGCCGAACTTGTGGAGAAAATCTGCAAAGCCGCACTGCTTGCTCCTTCCGCGTGCAACGCGCAGCCTTGGAAGCTGATTGCCGTGCTCGGCGATAAACGCAAAGAAGTCGTGAAATGTCTGCAAGGGCTCGGCATGAATAAATTTGCCTCGGACGCGGGCGCGCTGGTCGCTGTCTGCGAGGGAAAGAGCAATCTGACGGCGAAAGTGGGCGGAAGGATGAAGAACACCGATTTCACGGCGAACGATCTGGGCATCCTCACGGCGCATCTTGTGCTTGCCGCCGATGCGGCGGGCGTATCGAGCTGTATTCTCGGCTGGCGGAACGAAGAAAAACTGCGCAGCGCGCTTTCTCTCAAAGATAACGTGAGAATTCCCGTCGTTGTCGCGCTCGGATATGCGAAGGCAGACGATCCCATCCGTCCCAAGAAACGCAAGCCCTTTGAGGAAACCTTCACCATTCTCTGAGCCTTGACTTTTTGCACTTTCCACGCTATAATGGGAAAAACAGACCACAAAGGAAGTACTATGGGAAAAGATAAGAAAGCGCTGCAGTCCGAGAAAGGAGTAAATCTGATTCCCGTTACGGGTGATGCGTCGAACAACACGCAGACGGCGCAGGAGCAAAAACTCACCATCTACGAATATGAGGAAAAATACGTCCGCCGTCAGAACGCAAAAGGTGCAAAACTGCTCATCGGTTTGCTTGCGGGCGTCATCGGAATTTTTATCGGCTGGTGTCTGTTCTCCTTCACGATGCAGCTCTGGAACATCCACCCCTACGCGGGATATGCGGGCGCGGCAGCCAGCGTGATTGTGTTCTTGCTCGTGTTTGTCCTGCCGCTTGTAAAAATTCTGCGTTCCGATTACTTCATCACCAACGTAAACGCCGAATACGCAGGCAAGGCAAAGCGGCATAACAAGAAAGTCCGCCGCAACATTGCCGAAAAAATGTTAGATTTTCATCACAGCGTGAGCGGGATCGGCTGGTATGACAGCAAATCGATGGATGATCTCAAAACCGCCCTTCGCACAAACGACGACGTCCTCATCAAAAACACGCTGGAAACAATGTACCAAGGAAAGATCAAGAAGACGGCAAAGGATATCATCTTCAAATGCGCACTCAAATCGGCGGCATTTTCCACCGTTTCACAGAGCTCTCGCACAGACGCCCTGCTCGTCGCCGTTGTCAACTTGCAGATGATCAAGGACATCGTCTTTTTGTACGGCTTCCGCCCCTCTGACACAAAGCTCGTCAAAATCTTCGGCGCAGTGGTGCGCAATTCGCTCATTTCTTACGGACTCGGTTCCCTGCAAATCGGCAACGCCGTCGTGAAAACAATGGGCGACGCCGCCAGCGGCATCCCCTTCCTAGGCAGCGCGATCTCTGCCCTCATTGACAGCTCCATTCAGGGTCTCACAAACGGCACAATGACCGCCGTCATCGGCTTCCAGACAATCCGCTATCTCAATCGAGAATACCGCCTGCAAAGCATCCTCGACGGCGTAGAAGTTGCCGAAACACAAGAAGAGCTCGCGCAGGCATGTGCCGAGATCAAGGACGAACTTAAACGCAAGCCCGTCCGCGCCCGCCAAGGTGCATGAACAAACCCACCCATCCACGCTCCAAGACAGAAGAACGATTTCGTCCATCCGTGCTCACCAAGGCGCATGAACGATCCCACTTGACTGCGCCCACCAAGGTGCCTGAACAAACCCACCCAACCATGTCCAAGACAGATGAACGATTTCGTCCATCCGTGCTCGCCAAGGCGCATGAACAATCTCACTTGTCCGCGCCCGCCAAGGCGCATGAACGATCCCACCCAACCATGTCCAAGACAGATGAACGGTTCCGCCTGTCCGCGCAAATAAAGCGGCTCTTCTCTGCGTTGCATCGTCGGACGATTGCGTCTGCCGCTCAGAACAAACCCTCACGCGCAAAAACATTTATGCGGCAAAAGATTGTCATCAAAAAAAGGAATGCTTTTCAAGCATTCCTTTTTTAATTCAGACGTTATGGATTCAGACAAAACCCTTGAGAAAAGACAGTAACGCGGCTTTCTGCTCATCGGAGAGTTCGCGCATTTTTTTCACGAGCAGCCTGTCCAATCCCTCAAGTTTATCCGCTTCAAGCATGTGCCCTTCTCTGCCGAACAATTCGTCCAGACTCACTCCGAAAATATCGGCAAGCCATACGATCATGGCAAGATCAGGTTCGCTTGTTCCCGTTTCATAATTACTTACATTGCGCTGGGAGGTAGAAAGCTTTTGAGCAAGCTCGGATTGTGTCAGATGCATTTCCTCCCGCAGCTCCCTTATCATCAGTTTCATTCGACAAAATTCCCCTCCTCTTCCATAATTTACCAAAAAAATTTCTTACAGTACTTGACATAGTAAATTTATTGCTTTATAATGAATATAATTTAGAAATTTAATTTCTATGGAGGGAAAAATGTTTTGTAAAAATTGTGGAAAAGAGATCGATGACAAAGCGATCGTGTGCCCCTACTGCGGTGTACAGGTACAGAGCCTGCCTACACAGCAAAACAAGACAAACACGCTTGCCATTGTCGGATTTATCTTTGCGTTCTTCATCCCGATCGTCGGGCTGATCTGCTCTATTCTCGGGCGCAAGAATGCTGCAGAATGCGGCGGAAACGGACACGGACTGGCCACGGCTGGAATGATCATCAGTATCGTATGGATGGTACTTGCTTTCGTGATCGGGATTGCCGTCGGCTGCGCCGCCGCCAATGCTGTTACCAATCCTGACTATTATTACTACTATACAACCTACTAAACGGAAACTGTAATTTCAGGAAATCCTCATGTATTGTAAAAATTGCGGAAAAGAAATTGACGACAAGGCAATCATCTGTCCGAACTGCGGCGTTGCAACAGGCTTTTGCGAAGCGCCTTCGCAGAATCAGACCAATATTCTCGCCATTGTCGGATTTGTACTCGCCTTTTTCTTCCCCCTTGCAGGGCTGATCTGCTCGATCATCGGCAAGAACAAAGTTGCCGAATATAACGGAAACGGAAAGAATCTTGCTACAGCGGGGATTGCCGTATCCATTGCCATGCTGGCGCTGGAAGTGATTGCGGTCATCATTGTGCTTATCGTCACATTTGCAGCGATCTACACGATCCCGTCATACTATTACACGGCACTTCTTCCGTGAATGAAAAAACAAAAAAAGACCCGCGCCCGCCGCAAAATTGCGGCGGGCGCGGA
>ERZ1643251.5313-NODE-5313-length-10582-cov-4.729838_pt1 | contig 10582 bp, 11 predicted proteins | sample MGYA00579261_ERZ1643251 | MGnify/ENA primary metagenome ERZ1643251 (study PRJEB29033, sample SAMEA4952267) | chicken gut metagenome | biome: Broiler Chicken; feature: Gastrointestinal Tract; material: Caecum | place: Ireland | collected 2018 | study: Broiler...
CGCGGCTATGGAAATAAGTGAAGACCATAAAGTCAGTTATTATATCGGAGTGGGAATTGGCGGCGAGGGACAATGGGAATGGGAGAACGGTTCCTTCACTGCCGTTGTTGCGCCCTATGTGGAAGAGGAGGACACACAGATTTTTCTCACCCCGGTAACGGAAGGGGAGAAGAGCTTCCTTACCATGGAATTTGCGGGGGAAATCCTGTACTGGAGCTTACAGTAAGTGCTTCTTTATAAAGGACTTCGTGAATTGCTGTCCGTTTCGGCGGGCAGGGAATAAATATACGTAAAGGAGAAGAAAAATGCTGACAGTATTATGCTATCAAAAGTGTTCAACCTGCAGAAAGGCTTTAAAATGGCTGGAGGAGCATAAAATTGCCTATGTTGAGCGTCCTATCCGGGAGAAAAATCCCAGCAAGGAGGAGCTTGATGAGTGGAGCCGAAAAAGCGGGCTGCCTTTAAAGAAATTTTTTAATACCAGCGGTAATCTGTACAAGGAGCTTAAGATGAAGGAGAAGCTTCCTGCGATGACCCGGGAGGAGCAGCTTTCTGCGCTGGCTGGAGATGGAATGCTGGTGAAGAGGCCGCTGCTTGTGGGAGAGGATTTCATTGTTTTAGGCTTTAAGGAGGAAGAGTGGGCAAAAATGCTGCTGTAGTCAAAGATGTCGGCTTTTGGCTTTGATTTGGCTGCTTCTGTAAAGCCAGGGGAAACGCTTTTGCCGCAGGAGCTGTTATGGAAAACGGAGCGGTATTTTGCACAATGGTATCCGGGATTATCATGAGCAGTTTTCACGAAATTTTTTTAAAATCTTATTATTAGCTGACATTTCAGGGGTTAATCTGTTAAAATATGGTTATAATGTTTTATAGGGCGAAGGAAACGGTAAGTCAGTTTAATGGCAGATTCTAAGAAAGGAAGATTTTCGTGTTTGTAAAAGGTGAATATGTAGTATGCGGCAACAAGGGAGTCTGTGTTGTGGATGATGTGACTACGCTGAATATTTCTGGCATTGACAAGGAAAGACAGTATTACATTTTGAAACCGGTGTACATGGCGGGGAGCACAGTCTACATCCCGGTGGATACAGCGAAGGAATCCATGCGCAGGATACTGAGTCATGAGGAAGCGGATCGGCTGATTGAATCCATTCCTCAGATACCCCGGATTGTTATCGCAAATGATAAGCTGCTGGAGCAGGAGTACCGCAATTGTATGAAGACCAACTGCTGTGAGGAATGGATCAGGATTATTAAAACCATATATCAGAGAAAGCAAAAAAGAATGGAGGCCGGGCGTAAGGTAACGGCGGTGGATGCAAAGTACTTTCGGATAGCTGAGGACAACCTGTACGGAGAACTGGCAATTTCTCTGAACGTGGAGAAGAATGAGGTGGAGAGCTATATTATCAGGGAAATGAATAAGCACGAGATATGTGAATAAAAAACTTTACTTTTTGCGGAAAAAGTACTATGATTAGTTTACAGGCTTCATACAGTGCAATTAAAGTAATGAGAAAGCGTTGAAGAGAACAGTAGGCTATGGAAGGTATCAGAGAGAACCGTCTGCACTTGAAAAAGAGCAGCGCTGCAAACGGTTTTGCTGAAAATAGCTGAAGACCATCTCAGAGTGGCTCCAATACAGCCCGGAAGCTCCCGTTATGAGCAAAGAAGGCGGCAGCTTTCTCGAAAGGCGGAACAGTGTCGGGCGCATTGGATGTCTTTAGCCAGAGAAACTGCAAGAAGGGTGGAACCGCGTAATTTTACGTCCCTTGCAATAGAAATGTTGCAAGGGATTTTTTATTATTCGTGACAATAGAAAGCTTGTGAGGTGAGTTGTCTGTTTCTGTAGAACGGCCATTGTATAAAGAAAAAAGAAAGGATAGTGAAAAATGAAAATCGTATTAAAGGATGGATCTGTGAGGGAATACAAGGAAAGCAAAAGTATTTATGACATTGCCCTTGATATCAGCGAGGGGCTGGCCAGAGCAGCATGCTGCGGAAAGGTTAACGGGGAAGTGATGGATTTAAGAACAGTGCTAGATCAGGACTGTGAGCTGGGCATCTGCACCGCAGCGGACAAAGAGGGACTGGCAGCGCTCAGGCATACTGCCTCCCATGTGCTGGCGCAGGCGGTAAAACATCTATTTCCAGACGCAAAGATGGCTATTGGACCGAGTATTGAGGAAGGATTTTATTATGACTTTGATCACGATCCTTTTACCAGAGAGGATTTGGACAGTCTTGAGGCGGAAATGAAAAAAATTATAAAGGCGGGAGAGAAGCTGGAGAAATTCATCCTTCCCAGGGAAGAAGCCATTAAATTCATGAAAGAACGGAACGAGCCTTACAAAGTGGAGCTCATAGAAGAGCTTCCTGAGGGTGAGGAAATTTCCTTTTACAGGCAGGGAGAGTTTGTGGATTTATGCGCAGGTCCTCATCTTATGAGCACAAAAGGAGTTAAGGCATTTAAGCTGACATCCTCATCCATGGCCTACTGGAGAGGCGACTCCAACAAGGCGCGCCTTCAGCGTATTTACGGTACGGCATACAACAAAAAGGACGAGCTTGCGCAGCATTTGCAGCGTATGGAGGAGGCAAAGCGCAGGGATCATAATAAACTTGGCCGAGAGATGGAGCTATTTACCACTGTGGATGTAATCGGCCAGGGGCTCCCGCTGTTTACGCCCAAGGGCACAAAAATGATTATGAAGCTCCAACGCTGGATTGAGGATCTGGAGGATAAGGAGTGGGGTTATGTCCGCACCAGGACTCCTCTTATGGCAAAGAGTGATCTGTATAAGATTTCAGGGCATTGGGATCACTATAAGGATGGCATGTTTATTCTGGGGGATGAAGAAAAGGACAAAGAGGTATTTGCCCTTCGCCCCATGACATGTCCCTTCCAGTATTATGTTTATAAAAATACCCAAAAATCTTATCGTGATTTGCCTTATAGAATGAGTGAGACATCTACGATATTCAGAAGTGAAGATTCCGGCGAAATGCATGGTCTGACGAGAGTGCGTCAGTTTACAATCAGCGAGGGTCATCTGGTGATCAGGCCCGATCAGGCGGAGGAAGAGCTGAAGGGCTGTCTGGATCTGGCATATTATGTGCTCCAAACCCTGGGACTTCAGGATGATGTGACATACAGGCTGTCAAAATGGGATCCCGAAAATAAGGAAAAATATCTTGGAGATGATGAATACTGGAATAAGACCCAGGATGCCCTTCGGGAAGTGCTCAGGGAGAAGGGAGTAATTTTCGAGGAGGCAGATGGGGAGGCGGCTTTCTACGGACCCAAAATCGACATCCAGGCCAGAAACGTTTATGGCAAGGAAGATACCATGATTACCATTCAGCTTGATTGTGCCATTGCCGAGAATTTTGATATGTATTATGTGGATCAGCACGGTGAAAAAGTGAGGCCTTATATTATACACAGAACCTCTATGGGCTGTTATGAGCGTACGCTGGCGTGGCTGATTGAGAAATATGCGGGCAAATTCCCTACCTGGCTCTGTCCGGAGCAGGTCCGCGTTTTGCCAATTTCAGACAAGTATGAGGATTATGCAAAAAAAGTGCTTGAAGAGCTTCGGGCAAAGGATATTGATGCGGCTCTGGATAATCGCTCCGAAAAAATCGGTTTCAAAATCAGAGAAGCAAGACTGGAGAGAGTGCCTTATATGCTGGTGGTAGGTCAGCAGGAGGAAGAACAGGGGCTGGTATCTGTAAGAAGCCGTTTTGCGGGAGACGAGGGACAAAAGCCGATTTCCGATTTCCTGGAACAAATCTGTGAAGAAATCCGTACCAAGGCTATCCGCAAAGAAGAAGCTCAGGAAGAATAAAAATATATTATTGCGAATTTTTTTCATCAAGCCCGGGCAGACTAAAAAGGACATACTGTTGATTGTGTCCAAGTCTATCGTCTGCGCTGCTTCCATAGACTTGAGTCTGTAAGCAGCGCAGAAGGAGGTTTGCTATGGCGGAGTTGAAATGCGGTGTAAACAACTGCACTTACAATGAAAATTGTTATTGTTGCAAGGGTGACATTATGGTAGGCGGAAAGCATGCCTGCAGCTGTGATGAAACCTGCTGTGAGAGCTTTGCACAGAAAAGGGAGGGACACGATTCTTTTACCAGCGCGCTGTCTCATCCCAGCAAGACCATCAGCATTGACTGTGAAGCTGTAAAGTGTGTTTATAACAGCAACTATAAATGTGTTGCAGAGCGTGTGGATATTAAAGGCAGCGGAGCCTGCGACTGCCGAGAGACGGTCTGCGCCACATTTAAAGAGCGGTAAGGCTCATAAGTAAAACGTAATAATACTTGAAGGAGGATGCTCTAGAACTGTGAACTTTCAATTCACGGAAAAGGCATCCTCCTTTTTTGAAAGGTGCAATGGATAATTAGCAGCGTAATTGCATCTTAGTGTTATTATGAATGTTACCAACCACCCTCATTATTGGTTAAACCTGAGCAGAAGGAATAATTTTTGCCGAAATTTGCAATAATATGCGTTTTATAGTTGATATTTAATATTATATACTGTACAATTTAGTCGAACTAAATACTTATTTTTTATGGAGGGATGAAATTATGAAAAGAAAAACCATTACAGCACTGGCGATTGCCCTGGCGTTGGCGGTGATGCCGTTTGGCGGGCATTTTGCAACATTTGCGACTGCATCCAGTAATAATACGGTGGATTCAGAAAGCGGTACGGTCAGTGGAAACGACACAACTCCTGGCGGCGGTACGGTCAGTGGAAACGACACAACTCCCGGCGGCGATACGGGCACAACTCCCGGCGGCGATACGGGCACAACTCCCGGCGGCGATACGGACACAACTCCCGGCGGCGATACGGGCACAACTCCCGGCGGCGATACGGACACAACTCCCGGCGGTACAGCCAGCGGAAGCAGTGTATCTGCTTCACAGGATCGCTTTACCGGAGTGGCTGTTACAGTTACGAATTCCCTGGGAGAAACTTTAGTTTCCAGTATTGGAACAGTGAATACAAGTAGCAGTGTTTCATCTGTCGCGATGGCAACCTCAAGAACAAATGTGAATGCAGCAGCGGGACTGACTTCTGATATGGCAGCGGCAGGACAGAGCGTTATTCTTACAGTTGCTGACAGCCAGTGTGGTGAGTTGGCAAGACAGGCCATACAGAATGCGGCTGCTTCCCTTAGAAGTTCCGTGGCGGCTATTTTAGAGATTGATTTGGATATTTATCAGGCAAACGGAGCGCTGGAAAGAGAAGTAACGCAATTGTCTTCTCCTGTTCAAATAGTAATTTCAACGCCTTCAAATGTTGAGAATCCGGCTAATTATGACTTTGCAATTGTGCGTATTCATGATGGCGTCGTTGATATACTGCCTGATTTGGACAATGATTCTCAGACGATTACCTTTGCTACGGACAGATTTTCCGTTTATGCGGTAATTTATGGTGAAAAAGGAAGCTTTGACGCTTTTGCAGCATCTGCGGCAGGTGTTAGAGACAGTGTACCCAAAACGGGTGAAACATATCCTGTTGTTATTCCGTTTGCGTTGACAGGAATTGCTTTGGCGGGAGTTGCGGTTGTTTTGGGAAGAAAAAAGCAGGCATAAGCAGAGAGGCGCTTGATTTTTAAAGGTAAGCAGGGAATTTGAGAAACATGATTCAGGGCTTTATAGCAAATGTTTCCTCCCTGCTTTTCCTCTATGTCAAAAGGGTAATAAAATGCAGAAGAAAATTTTGGAGTATTTGAATGCGCTGGTATGCGGATATGTGATATTAATTTGTGCAGTGCTGCCTCTTTATATGCAAAATGGATTCGTTATGATTGGCGATGCCAAGTACGCTTTTTTTCTGACGGTATCGATTCTTTTTCTATTATTGTTTTTGGCGGGATTCGCGCCGTTTTTAACAGTATATAAGCAGAAAAGAGGAATCGGCTGGTCTGCTTTGGATATGTTTGTTGCCTTGTATGGAATATCTGTGATAGTGTCTTTTTTGGGAAGCCCATATAAGGAGATTGCCCTTTGGGGTTATACTGACTGGCATATGGGGTTGATAACACAACTTTTTTTTGTATGGGGCTATTTTTTTGTCTCTCGCTGTTTTGGAAAAGATAAATTTGTGTGGAAAATCATCTGGATTGCTTCGACGATCGTTTTTACTATTGGAATGTTGAACAGGTATCAGTTTGATCCGTTGGGAAACTTTCGGGAGATAGACATATGGGACTGGAATCATGCAAACCTATTGTCGACGATAGGGAATATTAACTGGTACTGCGGCTATTTATGTCTCACGCTGCCTTTGTCATGGTATTTTATGTGGAAGGGAAAAGGAAAGGAGAGAGCAGCCGGCTATATTTTTAGTTTTATTGGAAACGTAAGTCTGTTTACGCAGGGCAGTATGGGAGGATATGTTGGCGCAGGGGCAGTACTGATTGTGCTTTTTTGCATATCGCTGCAAGAAAGAGCTTACTTTCTTAAATTCCTGCAGGTGCTGATTTTGTTTGTGAGCGCACCCCTGTTTATTAATGTTACAATTCTTCTGGCTCCCAGGGGGCTGCAGATTGTAGACTCAAATGTCTTGGACTGGAGGGGCTGGATGCCTTGCCTTATTTTTCTTTTGGCGCTGTATTTTGTGGTAAAAAAATGTTTTTTTGCAAAGAAGCCTGTCTTGCCCCTGGGTGAAGGGACAAGAAGAATTGTAAGATGGGCTGTTCTCTGGGGTGTTTTGGGAAGCGCAGCGTTGTTTGCAATCTTTCGATTTTATGGGGCATTACAGGGAGAAAGCGGGATTTCAGCTGTGTTTAACCTTGATGCAGAATGGGGAAGCGGCAGGGGGGCATTGTGGAAGGCTGCGGTACAATGCTTTATGAGAGGAGATTGGCGGCAGAAGCTGATAGGAGCTGGACCTGATTGCTATGCATGTGTTGTTTATGAGTTGACAGATCTGCGGAAAGAGCTTCATGTTACAGGACAATGGGAAGGGGCAATTTTTGCAAACGCTCATAATGAATGGCTTAATATGCTGGTAACCGGCGGCGTTGCAGGGATGATGCTTTATTGCGGGATTTTCTGCAGCGCGTTTTGTGGTTTTTGGATCCGGCAAAAAGATAATCCGATTTTTATATTGGGGCTTATGATAATTACAGGATACTGCGCATATGGATTGGGCAGTTTTCAGCAGATTGTTACTACTCCGTCTGCTTTTGCAATACTTGGAATGTTGGAAAGCTATCGACGGGAAGAAAGTTTGACGAGGAGCATATAGATGAAGAACTTGACTGATTTATGGAAATTCATTGAGTTACATGGAAAATGGCGTAGTAGACTGGCTGTTATTTTCTGTATTTTGGCCGTTATCTGCTTTGGGGTAGTCTTCTTTGTGATTTATGACATGAGACGTTCTTATGCCATATCAGAAGGTAAAGTCGATGAGCTTAGAAGGTTAAGCGAGCTGGCGGAGCCGGTGGGGGAAGGGGCAGATCAAACGCTTCCTCAAACTGTTGTTTCGCATGAAGAAAAGACAGAGGTGAAAACAGAAAATCCTTATGCGGAAGTTTTCAGCATGAATGATGATATGGTGGCATGGCTTTTAATAGAGGGGACAAAAATAGATTATCCTGTTATGCAGACGCCGGAGGATGAAAATTATTATCTGCATAGAGATTTTTACGGAAATGAGGATCAGGCAGGCTGCCTTATTTTGGATACGGACAGCAGCCTTCAAGGGGAGATAACAACAAATCAGATTATACACGGCCATAATATGCGTGCAGGAACTATGTTCGGAGAACTGGATTTGTATCAGGATGAGGAATATTGCAAAAATCACAGTCGTATCAGATTGTTTACCAGAGAGACGGAGAGAAATTATGAAGTAATTTCTGTGTTTTATTCGCAGGTATACCTTACAACAGATCTTGTCTTTAAATATTATAATTTTTTTCAGGCGGATACAGAAGAGGAATTCCAGTATTTTTATGATAATATCAAAACGCTGTCGTTGTTTGATACGGGAGTTGAGGCAGAGTTTGGAGATCGCTTTCTTACGCTTTCTACTTGTTCATACCAGGTGGAGGAGGGGCGTTTTGTTGTAGTGGCAAAAGAAGTGGAGCCTGGAGCTTAATTTTATAAAATCAGGATTGACAAAGAATCAATAACATGATACACTAAAACGGTTCAAAAAGAAAGAACAACAAGCAGAGTATCCGCTCTCACCTTACGGCAATTGGGCTTGTAAGCGTTAATATCTTATCTACAGTGGCATCAGGCTTTCTAACGGGATCAGACCGGCAAGGCAGGTATTTACTTTGCGGAAGGAGGAAGCTGGAGATAGGAATTTCGGTGGATAGCTTTGCTGTCCATTTTTTGTTGCAAAATTTACTGTTTTCTTAGGGAGGTATAAGGCCATTAGCGATTTAATGATTAACGAACAGATCAGAGACAAAGAGGTACGTTTGATTGGAGAAAACGGCGAGCAGCTAGGAATCGTGTCTTCCAGAGAGGCCATGAGAATGGCAGAGGAAGCAGGACTGGATCTGGTGAAGATTGCGCCCACTGCAAAGCCTCCCGTCTGCAAAATTGTGGATTACGGCAAATTCAGATATGAGCAGATCAGAAAAGAGAAAGAAGCGAGAAAGAAGCAGAGAACTATTGAGGTGAAGGAGATCCGACTGTCTCCCAATATTGACACTAACGATCTGAATACCAAAGTGAATGCAGCGAGAAAATTCATCACAAAGGGAGATAAGGTTAAGATAACGCTTCGTTTTCGCGGCCGAGAGATGGCCCATATGAACAACAGCAAGCATATTCTTGATGATTTTGCGAAAAGCCTGGCGGACATTGCAGTAGTGGAAAAGGCGCCGAAGGTGGAGGGCAGAAGTATGACCATGTTTTTAACTGAAAAACGTTAGTTTGCACAGTTAAAATAGATTAAGAAAAGTTTAGGAGGAACCCGTTATGCCAAAAATGAAGACAAGCAGAGCAGCAGCTAAGCGCTTTAAAGTAACAGGAACAGGTAAGTTAAAGAGAGCGAAAGCATATAAGAGCCATATCTTGACCAAGAAATCCACCAAGAGAAAACGTAATCTCAGAAAGCCTGCAATTACGGATGCAACCAATGTTAAGAATATGAAGAAGATTTTACCTTATTTATAATCAGGGCTTAGGAGGAGAATAAGACATGGCAAGAATTAAAGGCGGCGTGAATGCCAAGAAGAGACACAATAGAGTACTGAAGCTGGCGAAAGGCTACAGAGGCGCGAGAAGCAAGCAATATAGAGTAGCCAAACAGTCCGTTATGAGAGCGCTGACCAGTTCTTATGCGGGAAGAAAGCAGAGAAAGCGCCAGTTCAGACAGCTTTGGATTGCGAGAATCAATGCAGCGGCTAGAATGAACGGGCTGTCCTACAGCAGGTTTATGCATGGCCTGAAGCTTGCGGGGATTGAGATTAATAGAAAAATGCTGGCGGAGATGGCAGTAAATGACGCGGAAGGCTTCAGAACTCTGGCAGAGCTTGCAAAGACTAAAATTGCGTGAGAATACACACCTGACGGAGAAATTCGCCAGGTGTTTTTTTAATGAAATTTTCAAAAAGATATTACGAGAGAAATTGCGGGAGAGAAAAATGAAACTGATATTTTTTGATGTAGATGGAACTGTTATTGAAGAGCAAACAAAAAAAATGCCTCCGAGCACGAAAAGAGCAATTGAAAAGGCAAGGAAAAACGGCCATATATGTGTGATTAACACCGGAAGAACCTGGAAAATGGTCAACGGAATTATAACGAATGATACGGTGTTTGATGGATATGTGCTGGGATGCGGAACGATGGTCACTTATAGGGATCGGGTGCTTTTTCACAAGATCTTTGCCAGGGAGCTTGCCTGTAGAATCGTGGAAAGCCTGAGGCGAAATGAAATAGACGCGGTGCTGGAGGGCGGGGAAAATAATTTCTGCGACGGACCGGAGAGAATACACACACCATTGTTCCACGATTTTATCGCCGACCTGCAAAAAAACGATTACGGTACCTTTGAGAATGCTCCGGGGCATTTTGACAAGCTTTTTGCCTATACTGAAAATACAGCAGGAATGGATGCTTTTATCGAAGAGTTTTCTGCGGAACTTGATTTTGTGGATAGAGAAGGAGGCTTTTATGAAATTATGCCCAAAGGAATTTCCAAAGCTTCAGGAATGCGTTTTCTGGCACAGCACCTGCAGATTCCAATGTGTGACACTGTGGCCATAGGGGATAGCAGCAACGATATTCCTATGCTGGAATGCGCAAATATCAGCATTGCCATGGGGAACGGCTCAGAAGAAGTTTTGAAAATGGCGGACTATGTGACTGGCAGGGCAGATCAGGATGGAATAGAGAGAGCACTGGGATGGCTGGGAGTTATCTAGCTTGTTATTATAAGAGTACAGAATGAAAACAATAGATAAAATGACACAAAAAATGGAGATAGCGAGACTCGAACTCGTGACCTATACGTTGCGAACGTATCGCTCTCGCAAGGTGGTAAGTTTTCTGCCCACGGACTGCGGTGTATGGTTTGATG
>ERZ1643251.5317-NODE-5317-length-10577-cov-8.366470_pt1 | contig 10577 bp, 9 predicted proteins | sample MGYA00579261_ERZ1643251 | MGnify/ENA primary metagenome ERZ1643251 (study PRJEB29033, sample SAMEA4952267) | chicken gut metagenome | biome: Broiler Chicken; feature: Gastrointestinal Tract; material: Caecum | place: Ireland | collected 2018 | study: Broiler...
CAAACATTTCACTTGTTTATCCAGCTAGCTGTAAACCAGAAGATGTTTTAGCTGCTCAAAACTATAATGCCGTTAGAAACTGGTTATATTTAGATATGGCTGTTTATGGTGTTTACAATAATCTTGTTTGGGCTTGGTTAGAAGAACATGATGCAACACCTGATTTTGGTGAAGGTGACGCAGAAGCATTGAAAAACGGTCATCCAGATTTCATTGGATTCAACTACTACAATACGGCAACTTGCGAGTGGGAAGATGGCACTGTAGAATGTGACTCTGCAGCTGACCAACAAACAGCACGTGGGGAAACAGGTATGTTTAAAGGATTTAAAAACCCTTATCTTCCAACAACTGAATTCGGTTGGGAAATTGACCCTATGGGATTTAGAGCAACAATCCGTGAAATGTATTCAAGATATCGTTTACCACTATTAGTCACTGAAAATGGTTTAGGAGCTTATGATACATTAACAGAAGATGGAAAAGTCCATGACCCATATCGTATTGAATATTTAAGAAAACATATTGAACAGATTAGACTTGCGATTAGTGATGGATGCGAAATGCTAGGATATAATCCTTGGTCTGCCATTGACTTAATTTCTACTCATGAAGGAATGAAAAAACGTTATGGTTTCATTTATGTAGATAGAGATGAATTTGAATTAAGAACACTGAAGAGATATCGTAAAGATTCTTTCTATTGGTATAAAAAAGTTATTGCTTCTAACGGTGAAGATTTAACAGATTAGAACTTGTCGAAACAGACAAGTTCTTTTATAATAACCAAGAGGTGTTTTTATGAAGAAAATCAAATATTTTATACCATCCTTCATCTTAATGATTATCATTTTTATGTTTTCACAACAAACAGGAAATGAATCATCTGGACTAAGTTCACAAATTGTTTTATGGATTCAAACTTATTTACATATTCCTATAACAGAATTGATTGTCAGAAAAGCTGCTCATATGAGCGAATATGCTGTTTTAACTTTGACTTTTATTTATGGATTCTATAAGAATCAATATCCATTGAAAAAGATTATCGTCTATTCACTTATATGTGCTTTTCTATATGCCTGCACTGATGAATTCCATCAGTTATTTATAGGTGGCAGAGCTGGTCAATTCACAGATGTTCTTATTGATACATGTGGTGCCCTGATCACCATTGTGATTTATTATTTTTATAATTATTGGAAAAGAAAAACTCAAGTCTGAAATAGATTTGAGTTTTATTCATAATTAAGCAATTGATGTTTTTTTAATATAGGTTTAAATAATTTCATAAAAATACCTAATGTTGGTCCAAATGTTAACATTCCTAGAATTGTTCCTACACCAATAGACCAAGAAATATGAGCTGATAAAGTCAGTCCTATAATCATCAAGATAGATATCACATCAACAGCTTGTCTGATTGTAGAAAACTTAAAAGGTAAAAGCTTTGTCAATGCCATACAGAAGCCTTCTAAAGCAAACGTTACTTCATCCAACAACATGACAATAGACACACCAAATGCCGATAAAGTGCTGGCACATAAATATAAAACGATTCCGCCACCAAAGGAATCAAATGGGAAAGTTAAAATATGGTAAACCATAAAATTAATAACCGTACCTAGTAAAATACTAAAAGGAATCTGAAGCAACTGGCGCAAACGAAATTGTTTTCTTAAAATAAGAATTTGTCCCAACACACAACTGCTATTAAAAAGAATACCCGCTGTTCCAACCTCTATCCCGATCAGATCTGATGTTGATTTAGCTAAAGCATCCCAGGCTCCAACGCCAATACCAGCCTTTAAAGTTAAAGCTGAACCTGTCCCAGTTATAATAAACCCTAATATAATAATGATATATCTCTTTACATTTCTATTCATGATTTCCCTCCACAATCATCATGATTATATCGAAATATTCATTTTTGTCTTTTAAATTTCAAATTATGAAACTTCAAAATAAAAAGAAGAAAATCTCTTTTCTCCTTCAACAACTAAAGCTTCTTTTCCATTAAATATCTTCTCAATCTCACGCCACGTCTTTCCACGATCTGTTCTTCTAAAACATTATACCCCTGTTTTTCAAAGAAAGGTCTTGATGTCACAGAAGCAGCTGTATTCATAAAAGATATTCCTTTGGCTTTGGCATATTTTTCCAATTGTTCAACAAGCAATGAAGCAATGCCTTGATGTAGATAATCAGGATGTACATAAAGCCTATCTAAATATCCTGTTTCACCAACATCACCAAATCCAATAATTTGTGAATCCTTTTCTACAACCAAAGTATGATTTCTGTTCAAAGAAACCTGCCAACGATAAACATCTGGATTTGCAGGTGCCCAGGCATCTAGCTGTTCTAATGTATAATCATGAACACAAACAGTATGAATATTATGATAAAATAACTCTAAAATAGAATCTAAATCACTTTGCCTATATAACCTCGTTTTCATCTACACCACCCCTTCAAAACTATTTTCATTATATCACACTCTTGACAAATAAGAAACATTTTCGTATGCGAACCCCAAAAGTTACCTGTCAAATAAAAAAACCAGTATCAAAAGATACCAGTTTATATACCAAATAATAAATCCATATATGTTGGCATAGGCCAATATTTTTCATCTACACAATTTTCAATCTGATCAACAATCTGACGTAATATCGTCATTGTTGATAATACATCATCACGCCATATTTTTGCAATTTCTAAAATATCAGCTTCAAGATGTTGTGCTCTATCAATATGTTTTTCTAAAATCATCATTTGATTTTTCATTTGTGATAACAATGATGATAATGATTTGACATCATCCACCAGATAATCAATATTGACACCTAATTCTTGCATATGCAAAGATGTTTTTGTCATTTGATCTAAATAAGCTAATGCGGCAGGATAAATTTCATTTCTTGCCATTTTTAATGCTGTTAAAGCTTCAACTTGAATCGTTTTATTATAATTTTCAAGTAAGATTTCATAACGTGCCTGAAGTTCAATTTCACTATAAATACCTAAGTGTTTAAACATTTTAACATTCTTTTCATCTAATAAGCATTCCATAGCTTCAACTGTATTTTTACGATTTGGAAGTCCTCTTCTTTTTGCTTCTTCTTCCCACTCTTTAGAATATCCATCTCCATTAAAGATAATTCTTTGATGTTGAGATAAAAATTCTTTAATGACTTCCATAGGTTCTTTACCACTTTCTATTTCATCTGCCATTTCTTCCATTTCATAAGCTAAAATAGAATTTAAGATTGTATTAGGACCCGCAATAGATTGTGATGAACCAACAGCTCTAAATTCAAACTTATTACCTGTAAAAGCAAATGGTGATGTACGGTTACGATCAGTATTATCTTTAGAAAAATCAGGAACAACAGAAACACCTGTCTGGAATCTTGCTTTATCAATATTTTCTAATTCTGCACCCTCAATAATCGCATGAATGATTTTATCTAAATCTTCACCTAAAAACATAGAAATGATAGCTGGTGGTGCTTCGTTAGCTCCTAAACGATGATCATTACCAGCAGTGGCAGTTGTCATGCGCAATAAATCTGCATATTCATCAACAGCTTTAATGGTACATGCTAAAGCAGCTAAGAAAGGTAAGTTTTCACTTGGGTTCTGTCCTGGATTAAATAAATTAACACCGGTATTTGTGACAACTGACCAGTTATTATGTTTTCCTGATCCATTCACACCATCAAATGGTTTTTCATGCAACAAACATCTTAATCCATGTTTTTTCGCAATATCCTGCATCAATAACATTAATAAATGATTATTGTCTGTTGTAATATTAACATTACGATAAACACAAGCCACTTCATGTTGCGCAGGAGCCACTTCGTTATGTTTTGTTTTAGAAGGAATACCATATTTCCATAATTCCTGATCAAGTTCTTTCATAAAAGCAGCAACTTTACGCTTTAAGCTTCCAAAATAATGATCTTCCAATTCCTGACCTTTAGGTGCCATAGCACCAAAAAGCGTTCTACCTGTTAATTTTAAATCCATACGCTTTTGATAATATTCATCTGCTACTAAGAAATATTCCTGTTCACTTCCTACAGAAGCACTGACATGAGTGATACCTTCCATACCAAGCATTGGTAATAAACGACATGAAGCTTTTGTCAAAGCATCAACGGATTTTAATAAAGGTGTCTTTTTATCTAAAGCTTCACCTGTATATGAACAAAATAGTGTTGGTATATATAAGCTTCCATCTTTCACAAAAGCTGGTGAAGTACAATCCCAGGCCGTATAACCACGTGCTTCAAAAGTTGCACGTAATCCTCCAGATGGAAAAGAAGACGCATCAGGTTCCCCTTTTCTTAATGTTTTACCACTAAATTCTAAAATAGCTTTATTACCATCAGGTTCTAAAAAAGCATCATGTTTTTCAGCTGTTAATCCCGTCATTGGCATAAACCAGTGTGTAAAGTGAGTGGCCCCATTTTCTACTGCCCATATTTTCATAGCATTCGCAATAACTGTTGCTGTTTCCTTAGCTAAAGGTTCACCTTTATCTAAAGCTTCATGAAAAGCCTTATAAGTTGATTTTGGAATACGTTCTCTCATGATATCATCACTAAAAGTCAAACATCCATAGTTTTCAAGTAACTTATTCATATCCATTCAATACATCCCCCATTTCTTTTTCCACCATTGTATCAATTTATTTTCACAATGTCTACATAAAATCTATCATGTCATAGCTAAATAACGTACATTTTCATATAATGAAATAAAAATATTTTGAATATATTCTATTGTATTTTTTGCGTTTCATATTATACTTATAAAGAGGTGAATTTTTATGTTTGGACAATTTACAGCTCTTATTATTCATAGTCAAAAAGATTTCAATAATCAAATCAAAGACTATCTGGAATCTAAAGATTATATCTGTCAACAAGTCATCACATATAAAGATTTAGAAAATTATTTTGAAAATCATACTTATGATTGTGTCATCATTGAAGATAATTTTCCACGCATTCAAATAAGAGATTTTCTAGTACAAATTAAATTAAGAGGTCAACCCATTACGATTGTTTTAAGTGATGCATTAGCTCCTGATTATTTAGAATCATTATTAAATGCTGGAGCAGATGACTACTTAACTGAACCTTTTGCTTTAAAAGATTTAGATATTAAAATTCAATCAGTTTATAAAAATGGGATATTAAAACCTAGACGTATATATCGTTTTAAAGATATTGTGATGGATACAACTGCCAAAACATGTTCATGTAATGGAAAAGCTTTAACACTAACAAAAAATGAATATAAGTTATTATCCATTCTCATTGCCCATCCTTATCAGCCTTTTAGTATTTCTTATTTGTTTGAACAGGTTTGGGGTTCTTCAATATATGAAGATGGTACATCCATTCCAGCTTTGATTGGTAATGTCATGATGAAATTAAGACTGGCTAATAATGATCAGGAATATATCAAGCGTTTTGGTAAAGATAGCTATAAAATGGCATTTTAAAAAATACATACAGAAAAGAACTTTATTGAGTCAAATCATAAAGTTCTTTTTTTCTACAAATAACTAGTACTATACATTTTATTGTAAATTAAAATACATTTTATAGTTTACAATAAAAGAAACATCTGTTATGATGACTACTGTCTTCACTAGAAAAAGAGGTGTATAAACTATGGAATATATAAAAGATACTGATTCAAATAAAACCAGAGATATTGTCTATATGAGTGTTTTCACTGCCATGATTTCTATTTGTTCATGGATTTCCATTCCTGCCAGTATTCCGTTTACTCTACAAACAATGGGTGTCTTTACGACAGTTGGTCTTTTAGGTGGTAAAAGAGGGACATTGACAGTTTTGACATATATCCTTCTTGGGGCTATTGGAATTCCTGTATTTGCTGGATTGACTGGTGGCATAAGTGTTCTTCTAGGTACAACAGGTGGTTATATTATGGGCTTTTTATTATCAGCATTACTGATGTGGGGAATAGAGACAATCATGGGTAGAAATCAAATCGTCCTAGCTTTTTCTATGATAGCAGGTCTGATTGTATGTTATGCTTTTGGTACTGCTTGGTTTATGATGATCTATACCCAACATTCAGGTATCATTGGGTTATCTACCGTTTTAGGATTGTGTGTCATCCCATTTATTATACCTGACTTAATAAAAATTGGCGTTGCTCTTTTTCTTACAAACAGATTAAAGAAAAGATAATCATGAATAAGAAGCGATTAGAGTTAAGAGCACATCATGGTTTGTGTTTCAATTTTTTTGAAGGAAAAGGTTATAGTGAAGAATTCACCAAACATATGCAATCTGTTTATGATACTATGAAAAATAATCCCGATTTCAAAGTTGTTATAAAGGAAGATATCATTTGTCAAAAATGTCCTAACTTACTTAAAGGTGTCTGTAAAACAAAAGAATTGGTTCAAGGATATGATCACATGGTATTATCTTTTTGTGGTTTAAAAGAGAATTCACAAATCTCCTGGTTTGAATTTTCACGTCTGATCAATGAAAAGATTATCATTCCTGATCAAAGAAAAAGTATATGTGGAAATTGTCAGTGGACAGAAGTCTGTGAACAAAAAGCATAAAAACGAGCTTTACAGATCGTTTCATCATATATATTTCAAATTTTGTTGAAAATAAAAACAGGGAAATTATTTTCTCTGCTTATTAATGATAGTATTCTATATCTTTAAAATGAGATGCTAGGCCAAAAATGTTATCCATTAGACACCTAGCATTTTTTATTTCAGCAATATCTTTCCAACTTTTTTAATAAATTCTTCCATTTCACTAATAACATATTTACCAACAGAAATATTTTTTAAATATGAAAAGAATCTTCTATTTGTCGTTATATCCTTATTTGGTATTAGTCATATAAACTCATTTATCGTCAAATTCAACAGCATAGCAAAGTAAATGATACAAATGAATGATATGTCACCATAAACTCAAGAATAGAACAGCCATTTTGTGTTGAACTATTCATAAATGTTTATTGCAATCTCGTCGTTTTATTGAAACGAAATAGATGAAAGTATATAATGATAGCTAAGAATGACGATAAATAAAACTAAAAAAAAAAGGGGGGGAAAAATCTCATGCGTGATATTATTGCCCAATGGAATGATGCAGCCAAAAAGTATACAGAAGATCAAGAACAATCAGAATATGTTGCTAGCAACAAGGCTGTTGTTCAGAAAAGATTTTATAATTTAAAAAACAAAAAAGTATTAGATCTTGGTTGTGGATATGGCTTTTATACAAATTACTTTAAAAGTATTGGGGCCAATGTTATTGGAGTTGATGCTTCAAAAGCTATGCTGGCATTAGCAAACCAACGTTATCCAAATTGTGATTTTCGAATGGTTGATATGACAAAGACACTCAATTTTTCAGATGAAAGCTTTGATATGATTTTTTGTAATCAGGTGCTCATGGATATTGATGATATTGAATTGGTATTTCGTGAGTGCAAACGATTATTAAAACCTGGTGGTATTTTCTATTACTCAATTGTCCATCCAGCCTTTTATGATGGCTGTTGGCTTAAAAATAAGGATGGTTATGCGTATGCTAAATTCCTTGAAAAATATATTAGTGTCTATGAATTGACTAATGAATTCTGGGGAAAAACTGCACATTTCCATCGTCCTTTATCATATTATTTAAATGTTGCTTCTGATGTTGGATTGGTCCTTGTTCATGTAGAAGAACCGATTACCTATGACGGAAAATCTAAAAATAAAGATTTACCATTGTTTTTCTTTGCAGAATATAAAAAAATGGATATATAAATAAATTTGAGTTAGTCAAACTAAAAAATGAGTCCTCTATTCAGGAATAAATATCTGATGAGAGGACTTATTTATTTAAATATATTTTTGATAATTGTAAGCGATAGGGTATCTATGTAAAAAACAGGGAAATCTCCCTGTAAATAAGTAGTATTGGCGTCCACGAGGTGATTCGAACACCCGCTCTACTGCTTAGGAGGCACACCATTAAGGGTAAGGAGGCTACCTTCTAAGTTTAACTAATCCCCATATTTACTGATTTTTCACGAATTAAAGATGTTATTTCGTACCACCTTGTGACTGCTAATTTTAAGGCATTTTAGACCGTCCTTTTAGCAAGCATTTAGCACAAGCCTTTTGATTTGGGAAATGTTACGATGTCAATATCAGCCACCTTTTAGGTGGTGGTTATTATCCCGTGACATACAATGTTATATTGTTTATCTTATCGCCACTTGAAATCGAAAATTGTAATTTCAAGTTTTGTATGTATGGTGAAAGGCAATTTTGGGGACTGCCTTTTGCAATTTCTATTCTTCCGTTTCCAATTCTAAACGCTGCAAGATGTCTTTCGTGATACTCTCATCGTTAATCAGCGTAATTCCAAAAGTTTTCTTACCTGCATCTTTCAAAGACGCCCCGATATGATAGGCTGTTTTTCCGTCCAAAATTAAAAATCTGTCGTGAAACACACTCGTATACTTCACTTCCAACGCAGGGTACTGTGCATTGAAATTTGCCACATCTATATTACTTAATCGTGTTCGCTGATGAGTGTAAACTGTAACAGATACACCCTCATTTTTCTTCGCTAACAGATTAAGCGTTCCTACATCTACATACCCGTCTATCAGCGTAATCTCTTTCTCTGCTTTCTGTATCAAGCTGACAATCAGACTAAACGCATCATATATCTGTCCGTCAAAGAATATCTTTTGACTGGCTTCCTCGTGTTCAGATATGTATTCAAATATCTGCTCTAACTTCTCGTCCGTCTGCTTCTGGTATTCCAACTGCTTTAATTCCACATTGCTAATACGCTCAAAGAGTAGAGCATTGTTAGCAATGAAACGCCTCATCTCTACAAAAGCCCTCATAATACCAATGCTCACATTTATGGCTATATCACTATGTAGTACGCTTGCAAGCATGGATATTCCTTGTTCGGTAAAAACATACGGTAAAGTTCTTCGTCCACCATATCCATTTTTATTCAAACTTGAAATGCCAATCTGGCATTTCAAGTTTTCATATTCCTCCACGGTAAGCTGAAATCTAAAATCATCTGGAAATCTCTTTATATTTCTTTTTACAGCTCTGTTCAATGCTCCTGTTTCCACCTGATAAAGCATAGCTAAATCGCTGTCTATCATAACCTGTTTATCACGAATAACATATATCAATTTTTCAATGGCAGGCTGTACTATTTCCACAACAGGAGTTTCTATCTGATTTTGTGACAAAACTTCTTTCCTATCTTCTGTTGTCATTATATCCTCCTAAATTTGAAATGCCAATTTGGAACTACAAAATTTTCTACCTTATTTGACTTTCTATCAAAAACTTGCTATGCCAATTTGGCATTTCAAGTTTTATGTGTCATCTGCTTTGATGTCGCAAATTACAACCTCAATCATTTTCGACACTCTCATTATACCATACGACAATTTTTTTACCATATCAAATCCCAAAAGAAAACGGGCAATCTTGAGAACTGCCCATCATCTTTATAAGTTCTTTGCCAACGATTTTAGAAGTGCTACCATTTGGGGATTTGCAAGGAGCTTTTGCAACATTTCCTGTTCTTCCTGTGGAGCAGCAGGAGATGCTTCCTGTGATGATACCTCCTCAGCCTTTGGAGTAGCCTTGCTCTGGTAAAATTGTTCTTCAAATCTCTGAGCATTTATTCTCCTGTCCTCGTCTATATATGAGAATACACATCAGCAACCATTTTGACTTGTGCGTGACCAGAGCCGCCCTGCACTGACTTCATATTTCCGCCGTTGAGCTTCAGCTTATATGTGATGCTTGAATAGCGGAAACTGTAAAAAACAACAGGTGGCAGGTCGTTATCGTTAATGAGTTTCTTTAAGGCTCAGTTAATGACTTGCCCCTCAATCGGTCTACCACAGGTAGATGCAAACGCCATATTAAAATCGGTGTACTCATCTCCGAACAGCTCTTTGAGATTGTCCATTTCTTTACGGTGCTTTACAAGCATTTCTGCCACAGTCTTAGGCAAGAATACTTTTCTCACGCTCGTCAGTGTTTTCGGATCTTTCAACACCAATGCAGTATGGTTGCTTGAAAGAGCAGGTGGAAATTTGAATACTACGCCCTTTTCGTTTAATTACTCCAGAGCATCTCGGCTGACCCTTTGAAGCTCTTTATTAACGAAGATATAAGCTCGTCCTACATTGATACTTTCTTCGAAGATGTCGATACAACCCCAGGTATAAATGCTAACATAAATATGTACATAAATGATCATTTAAAAATGGTTCGACTATTCTATGGTAGTGAATGATTAGCAGAAAGGTGTTTTTGCTAATCAAATTTAACAAGAATATACGATTTGAAAAAACTATAGTAAAATATGAAACGCCGAAAACCTTTATTTTACAAGGGTTTTCGGCGGAGTTTTTGGCGTCGCTAAGAGGATTTGAACCTCCGACCTACCGCTTAGGAGTTCCTTGCGGAACGTGGTAGCTAGTGGTTCGATTATCCTTACGGT
>ERZ1643251.5321-NODE-5321-length-10561-cov-5.335713_pt1 | contig 10561 bp, 8 predicted proteins | sample MGYA00579261_ERZ1643251 | MGnify/ENA primary metagenome ERZ1643251 (study PRJEB29033, sample SAMEA4952267) | chicken gut metagenome | biome: Broiler Chicken; feature: Gastrointestinal Tract; material: Caecum | place: Ireland | collected 2018 | study: Broiler...
GCGCTACGGTCGCAGTCGCGGTCGCTGTGCAGGAAGGTATGAGCAAATAATTGAATGTATATAATAAGGCGGCTTCCGCGTTTGCGCGGAAGCCGCCTTTGCATTATTATGAAAAAATACTTGATATATGAAAAAACACTTGATAGTCGTGAGGCTCGCTTGATTTTTATAAATCCGTTTATTTTGTCGGATGGGGGGCTCGTTTATTTTGTCGTTTTACAATCCTTCGTGAAGTGGTTATTGAGCGCTCAGGTCGCAGCTCTCGATGAGTTCGCAGTCAAAGAGGGTGGGGTCGGACGCTGTTTCGCTGGGATAGGTGAATTGATCGCGCAGGACGTAGTCCTTTGGCAGGCGGGAGGGGGAATACCCCGTAAATTCGCGGAAGATGCGATTGAAATTACGGATGGTCGCAAATCCGCAGGCATCGGCGATATCGGTCATTGTCATGTCGTTTCCCGACTGCAAGAGCCGCACTGCATTATCTGTGCGCACGTAGTTGAGATATTGTGAAAACGTCGTTCCCGACATTGCCTTGAAGTATCTTGAAAAATAAGCTTCGCTCATGCCCATAAAGCGCACGGCATCCTCAAAAGTGTACTCGGCATACCGTTCATGCACGTCCTCAAGGAGCCGCTTGAAGACCTCTTCGGTGCGGTCGTTGCCCAATCTGTGTACAAACTGTTCGCCGCGGAATACTTCGATCATCATTTCGCAGACGATGCACGCTGCCTGCTCTCCGTAAAAAAGTTTCCGTTCGGTCAGGATGCGATACAACCGCGCATAGTATTCGGGAATGGGATAGCGATTGTACAGCTTCGGACTCGCAAGCTGATACTTTTCGAGAAACGGCCGAATGATGTTATAGTCAAAGATAATGACAATGAGCACGGTATCGGGCTCGCATGCGCGCTGGTAGTGGATCTGCCCGCTGTCCGTAAACATTGCTTCACCTTCGTGCAGAGTGTGCTTTTTTTTCTCGCAGAATACATCCACGCATCCGCGCTCCACATAGACAAACTCGCAGTCGTAGTGCCAATGCAGGAGATTGTGGGAATTTCGGTATTTCCCGACCCACACGTTTGCCTGTTCCGGATAGCTCCAGATCTCTCTCTTTGCAATCATTGACGATTCCCCCTGTTTATTTTATCATAAACTAAAGCTTTTTATTTGTCAAGCGCATTATGTCAATAAATGTCTGAAATTCGTCAATACGTTGCTTGCGAAAACGAATAGCGTCTGATATAATTGGTAATGTAAACAAGAAGGAGCAGCCAACATGATTGTTTATCGCCGACCGCTCTTTCGACAGAATTTTCTTATTTCAACTTGCTTATATCTTCATTCCCCCAATATAGTTTTGGCAAAGAGGCGGTAGTTTCTATCGTCTTTTTGTCATGTATAAGGGAATAAAATAAAAGCAAAGAATGACCGAGCGGTCTGACAAAACGATAGAATAGTCTAACGGGAGGGAGCCAATGGAGGCGACGAAAGAGGTCTGTGAAGTAATTGACCGTCTTATTTCTTACGCGCGCGCGAGGCTTGGGCTTTCGGCGCGCAACGAAGTGTATGTGCGAAATACGGTGCTGGACCTTGTCGGGCTGGACAGCTACGACGGGGACGGTAAGGACTATGAAGGCAGGAGTGTCTCGCAGCTTTTGCGGGAGTTGGTGGAAGCGTGCGAACGGGCAGGACTGCCTGCTGCGGAGGCGCCCGAACGTCTGACGGACAGCGTGATGGGGGCGCTGATGCTGTCGCCCGAGGCGGTAGAGGAGGCATTTGCGGCGCACATGGCGCTCTCTTCCGAAGAGGCGACGCAGTGGCTGTACTCCTATTCCGTGCTCTCCGACTATGTCAAGAAGGAGAAACTGGATGCCAATCCGCGGTTTTCGGCGGATAACGGACTCATTGTCACGATCAACCGAGCAAAGCCCGAGTTCCGCGACCCCAAGAAGGCGGTGAGCGGAAACAGCGTGAAGGGCGGATATCCCAAATGCACGATCTGCCGCGAGAACGAGGGCTATTTCGGGCGCAACAAGCGCACGCTTCGCACGGTGACGCTTGAACTTGACGGAGAGGAGTGGTTCTGGCAGTATTCGCCCTACGGCTATTTCCACGAACACGGCATTGCGGTGAATGCAAAGCACACGCCCATGCATGTAGACAGACAGACGTTTGTCAAGCTCATGCAGTTTGTCGATCTCTTCCCGCATTACTTTATCGGATGCAACGCGGCACTGCCCCGCATCGGCGGAAGCGTGCTCGCGCACGATCACTTCCAGGGCGGCGGCGAGGTCCTTCCGCTCCACAATGCGAAGATCTCCATCCCGCTCACGCACCCCGATTTCCCCGACATTACGGCGGGTGTTCTGGACTGGTTCGGAACGGCGGTGCGCATCATCGGAAAGGACGCGCAGAGGGTTGCCGATTGCTGTGAAGTCGTGCGCAAGGCATGGTGCTCCTATGAGGATGCAGAGCGCGGGATTATTGCAGAGGATCAGGACGGCATCCACAGCGCCGTCAGTCCGACCGTCGTCAAGACGGTGCAGGGGTATGAGATGAACCTCATTCTGCGCAACAATATCACGACCGAGCAGTATCCCGACGGCGTGTTCCATGCGCATCCCGAATTCCACGTCATCAAGAAGGAATCCATCGGGCTCATTGAGGCGCAGGGACTGTTCATTCTTCCCGGGCGGCTTGTGGAAGAGCTCGCGGTGCTGGAAGATCTGCTCGTTTCGGGCGGGGGGCTTCCCGAGGAATACAAGGATTTCGGCATGATCTTCTCGGAGATGAAGGCGATGGCGCCCTCGTTTACGAAAGAGACGGCGCATGAGGCAGTCAAAAAAGAGCTTGCAAGTGTTTGCGAGCGCATTCTCGGCAATACCGCCGTATTCAAAACACAGCCGGAGACGGCACAATTCATGCAAAAGGCAGGGTTTCAAGTATGACGAACGAAAAATATACTTATAGTATCTCGGCCGCAGGCCGCGTCAACCTCATCGGCGAACACGTCGACTATTGCGGAGGAAAAGTCATGCCTGCCGCGCTTTCTTTGAAAAACACCATCTTTGCCCGTCCCAACGGCACGGATAAGATCAACCTCGCCTGGACGGATATCCCCGTGCGCGTCACGCTGGATATCTCGCGGCTTAGCGAGTATAAGGACGTCAAGTTTGCCAATTATCCCGCAGGCAGTGCCTATCTTTGGCAGCAGGCGGGGCATCCCATCGTAGGCTGTGATCTTTTGTATGACTGCACCGTTCCGTTCGGCAGCGGACTCTCCTCCTCGGCGGCGATCGAAGTGTCCACCATTGCGGCGCTTGCGACGCTTGCAGGGGAGAAGCTCGACCCCGTTAAGATCGCGCTCGTCGCACAGAAGGCGGAGCGCGAGTATGCGGGCGTCAACTGCGGCATTATGGACCAGTATGCCTCCGCTTGCGGAAAAAAGGACAATGCCATCCTGCTTGACTGCAACACGCTTGTACGCGAGTATGTGCCCATCGTGCTGGGCGATTTCACGCTGGTCATTGCCAACTGCAATAAGCCGCATAGCCTCGTGGAGAGCAAGTACAACGAGCGCCGCGCCGAGACGGAGCGAGCACTCGCCCTGCTCAAAGAAAAGGCGGACATCTCCTGTCTTGCCGAGCTTACGCCCGACGCGTTTGCGCGCATTTCCTCCGTCTTGAACGGAGAAGGAAAGGTAAAGGACCGCGCGCGGCACGTTGTGGAGGAGTGCGACAGAGTGCGCCGCGCGGCAGGTGCCATGAAGCGCGGAGACGTAGGAACGCTCGGCGAACTGCTCAACGCTTCGCATGCATCGCTGCGTGATCTGTATGAAGTGACGGGCGTCGAGCTGGATACCCTTGCGGCGGCGGCTCAGGAACATCCCGCTTGCGCAGGTTCACGTATGACGGGCGCAGGGTTCGGCGGATGCACGGTCTCCGTTGTCCGCAAAGACGGCGTTGAGGACTTCAAACGTACTGTCGCGGAAAAATACACCAAAAAGATCGGTTATGCGCCTTCCTTCTACGATTGCACGATCGAAGACGGTATCATCGTCAAACAGTTGTAAGCCGATCAGAAAAAAGTTTTCTGTGGGTCGATAAGACGGAAGCGGGAGGTCCGCGCTGATCCGGGGCGGGCGCGAACGGGTACGGTCTTAGAAAACGGACGTCATGAAAAGGTTAAGCTTATGAAAATCAGGTTTTTAGGAACGGCGGCATATGAGGGCATTCCTTCGCTCTTTTGCAACTGTGCTGTCTGCAGCGGGGCACGTAAGGCGGGCGGAAGAAATCTTCGTTCGCGTTCGCAGGCAATTGTGAACGGGGAATTGCTCCTCGATTTTCCTGCGGATACCCTATGGCATGCTCAGCGGTTCGGACTCGACTGGAATGCGGTCGGGAGCTGTCTCATCACGCATCCGCACAGCGATCATTTCTATCCCGAAGATATGGCGATGGGGCGTCCCGATTTTTGTCATGACAATCGCTCCATGAATTATTACCTGCCTGCCGCCGCCGAGCTTCGGCTGAGACAGGAGATCGCGGCAACGGGGCTTTCCGATATGCAGGGGCGCATTGTCCCGCACCGCGTCGAGCCGTTTTGTGTCTTTGAGACGATGGGGTATCGCGTTCTTCCGCTTGCGGCTGATCATCCGACGGCGAAGGATCCGCTCTTCTATGCGATCGAAAAAGACGGAAAGCGTCTTTTATATGCGCACGATACGGGTTATTTTCCTGAAGACTCGTGGCAGGCTCTGCGTTCGTTCGGGAAGTTCGGACTTGTCTCCATGGACTGCACGGGAGGAGCGCACACGGACTGGCGGCAAAATCACATGTGCCTGACAAGCAATGTGGAGGTCGCCGACCGCCTGCGCAAAGAAGGGCTTGCCGACGCAAATACTGTGTTTGTAGCCAATCATTTTTCGCACAACGGCGGAGCTTCTTATGACGAGCTTTGCGAAATTGCCTTGAAATATGGGATTGTCATTTCTTACGACGGACTTGAAATCGAATTTTAATCAATCAAGGGGAAAACTTATGATCCGTTACAATAAGGCACAAAGACTTCTTGTGCTTGACAACAAGAGCATCGGGTATGCCGTCTACGTGAACGAGGCGGGATATCTTGAAACAGTATACTTCGGAAAGAGCCTTTCCGATTATTCCGATTTTGACAGTGTGCGCAATGCGGGCGGATTTGCTACGCCCTATTATGATGCAGTGAGCGGAAAGGAGTTTGTATATCGTGACGGGTTCAAGCAGGACTGTGCGCCTTTGGAAGTCTCTACGCACGGACTTTTGGACAAGCGCGGGGCTCCCATCATCATCCGCGGAGCAAACGGCTCCTTTGCTACCGATCTTCGTTTTTGCAAGGTAAGCCGCATGAGCGGTGCGCCCGAGCCTGCGGGTTTGCCGCACGCGCACGGTGCATGTGAGACGGCGGATATTCTGCTTGAAGATAAGACGCTCCGCGTAAGGGCGCACCTGTATCTCACGATCTTCCCCGATAAAGATGTGATTGTCAAGAGTTTCCGCATTGAAAATGCAGGGAAAAAGGCGGTACGTCTTGTGCGTGCCATGTCCATGCAGCTTGATTTGCCGCGTTCGGATTACGATCTCGTACACTTCCACGGCCGTTGGGCAAAGGAGCGCGACTATGCCTGCAATGCCCTTCCCGACGGGGTGCAGGAGGTCTCCTCCAATCTCGGTCGCTCTTCCGCAGAGGAAAATCCTTTCGTCTATCTCAAGGAACGGGATGCGACGATGGACTGCGGCGAAGTCATCGGATTCAATCTCATCTACAGCGGGAACTTCAAGTTCCGTACGTTTGTCAATGTGTACCGCGGACTGCACATCCTCTACGGAATGAACGACGAGGATTTCGAATGGACGCTTGCCGCAGGAGAAGCGTTCGACACGCCGCAGGCAGTCATCGCCTATTCGGCGGAGGGCGTGGATAAGATGTCGCAGACCTTCCATCGTTTTATCCGCGAAAACCTCATGACGTATGCGGCAAATCGTGACTATAAACCCGTCTTGTTCAATTCTTGGGAGGGGTGCTACTTCACGTTCGATACCGATCTCATCCTTTCGTATATTGACGATGCATGCAAGATCGGAACAGAATTGTTCGTCCTGGATGACGGCTGGTTCGGTGCGCGCGACAACGATTTGGCGGGGCTGGGCGACTGGACGGTCAATAAGCAGAAGATCGATCTGCACAAAGTGATGGCGCACTGCCGTGAACGGGGCATCAAATTCGGGATTTGGTTCGAGCCTGAAATGGTCAACCCTGACAGCGATCTGTTCCGCGCGCATCCCGAGTATACGCTCGGCTGGGGAGCGGATCGGCTTTCGATCATGCGGCACCAGTTCCATCTCGATTTTGCCAATCCCGACGTCGTCGAGAACATCTATATGCAGATGAAGGCGTTCTTTGAAGAGTATCCCGTCGACTATGTAAAATGGGACTACAACCGTATTGTGGCGGAACACGTCTCCGCGGCGTATCCTCCCGAACGGCAAGGCGAGATCTATCACCGTCTCGTGCTTGGCTACTATGCGCTTTTGGAACGGCTCACGCGCGAATATCCGCATATCATGTTCGAGGGCTGTTCTTCGGGCGGCGGACGTTTTGACATGGGAACGCTTTATTACTGTCCGCAGATCTGGTGCTCGGACGAGTCCGATCCCGCACAGCGTATCGATATCCAGTTCAATACGTCTCTCGGGTATCCGCTCTCCTGTATCGGGTCGCACGTCAACGACAGCAGGGTCGCGCCCTATTCTACCAAGGCGGCGCTTGCGCTGTTCGGAACGTACGGCTATGAAATGAATCCCAACAAACTCACGGAAGGGGAGATCGCCGATCTCGCCCGCACGGCGGAGATCTACCGCAAGTATCACGCGGACGTCATCGAAGATGGCACGCTCTATCACCTGCGTGCGCCGTTTGCGGGAAATACGATGTGCATGCAGTGCGTCTCCAAGGACAAAAAGGCTTCGCTCGTACTGTTCATGAATAAGCTGAAAGAGCCCGATATTTTCCGCTTTGTCAAACTCAAGGGACTGGATGCCAAGAAGAAGTACCGCAATACGCTGGATAATCAGGTGCATTCGGGCGAATACTATGCGCGTATCGGACTCAACCTCTCGCGCGAATGGCTGGAGGAGTTCTCGCATCGCCTCATCGTCCTTACCGAGGAATAAGCAGAAATACCAAGAGATAAAAGAAGAAAAGGCAGGGGAAGTTATTCGTTTTCCCTTGCTTTTTTTGTGGAAACATGATAGGATAGGACAGAATTTTCGGAGGGTTCTATGGCATCATTATTGCTTGCCGTCATCTATCTTGCCTTTATCGGGCTCGGACTGCCTGATTCTCTTCTCGGCTCGGGCTGGCCTGTCATGCACGAGGAGCTCGGCGCGCCGCTCTCCGCCATGGGGCTTATCTCCATGATCATTGCCGCGGGAACGGTCGTCTCTTCGCTCGCTTCCGATTTTCTCACGAGAAAACTCGGAACGGGACTCGTCACATTTATCAGTGTTCTGATGACGGCGGGGGCGATGCTCGCCTTTTCCTTTGCGCGTACGTACTGGCTTCTTTGCGTGCTCGCCGTTCCGTACGGACTGGGTGCGGGCGGTGTGGATGCGGCGCTCAACAACTATGTTGCGCTCTATTACAAGTCCCGTCACATGAGCTGGCTGCACTGCTTCTGGGGCGTGGGCGCGCTCATCAGCCCGTTCATTATGAGCTACGCGCTCGCGGGCGGCGGGGGCTGGGGTGCGGGCTATTCGCTCGTCTCCTATATCCAGTTCGGACTGTGCGCCGTCCTGCTCGCAAGCCTGCCGCTTTGGAAAAAACGTACGACGGAAGAGCGTGCCGCCAAGGCGCTCACGCTTCCGCAGACGCTTCGCCTTCAGGGTGTGTTTTTCATCCTCATCGCCTTTTTCTGCTACTCGGCAGTCGAGGCGACGGCAATGCAGTGGGCAAGCAGTTATTTCACCGTTCACAGGGGACTGGATGCCGAAACTGCGGCGATGCTCGGCTCGCTGTTCTACATCGGAATTACCGTAGGACGGTTTGTTTGCGGATTCATCTCCGAAAAACTCGGCGATAAACGGCTCATCCGAATCGGCATCGGCGTCATTGCGTTCGGGATTCTCCTGCTTGCGCTGCCTGTCGGCGGGTATGGCGTGAGCATTGCGGGCTTTCTCATTGTAGGGTTCGGCTGTGCGCCCGTCTATCCTTCCATTATCCATTCCACGCCCGCCAACTTCGGCGCAAAGAACTCGCAGGCGGTCATCGGCGTCGAAATGGCGTTTGCGTACATCGGCACGACCTTCATGCCGCCTCTGTTCGGACTCATCGCGCAGTATGCCGACATCGCATATCTTCCGCTCTATCTTGCACTTTTTGCCGTATTCCTTCTGTGCATGACCGAGCTTTTGAACCGTTCCAAAAAGAAAACGGCTCCTCCCGCACAGAAATAGATTGCGAGGGAAGTTTTCTTCAGACGATAAAAGCCGCCAACAGGCGGCTTTTATCAATAACAGTCGGTTTTTGTACAGTCGGTTTTTGTACAGTTATTTTTTTGCAGTCGGCTTTTGCGCAGTTATTTTTTGTACGGTCAGTAATGGTATTTGCGTGGTCAGTTTTTGTGCCGATATGAGCGTTCGCAAATCAGACAATATCGAAAACGACGCAGACGTCCTCGGCAAATTCGATCTCTTCGGGTGCGAGCTCGGCGGCATCGTTTGTGCGCATTGCCAGCATGCGTGCGGCGGGGATCACGCCCTGCGACCCGCAGGTAACGGAACGCACGGCGCCCGTCTTTACGCCTGCCGCCTCAGCGAGCGCCTCTGCCCGAGCGCGTGCGTCCGCAACGGCGAGCGCGGCCGCTCTTCTTTGTGCGCCTTCCGCATCCGAAAGAGCGTATTCCACTGACAGGGCAGGGGAGGCGCCGCTCTCGTAGATCGCTTTTACGGCGTCTGCAAGCAGGGCGGGGTCGGCGGACAATTCTGCACGCAGACGGCGCGTCGCCGTAAATCCCGACTGACGGCGGCGGGGGACGCCCTGTTCCTGGACCGTCTCATAGGCGGGTTCTACCCGCAGAGAGGCTGAACGCAGATCGGGGGCGATGCCTGCGAGAGCGGCAAGTACCTTTTTCGCGTCTGCCTCCGCTTTGCGGACGGCCTGCGCATAGTCTGCATCGGTTGCAGTGACCGCAAGCGTAAGTTTTACAAGATCGGGCGCAAGGCGCACTGTGCCTCTTCCGTTGACTGTGATCGTTTTGTCTGTCATGATTGTTTCTCCTTATCGTTGAGATTGACGGGAGAAGGTTCTTCCGTCGGTTGTGTTTGGATTGCAAGCGCTTCTGTCGGCGCCGCCTCACTTTCCATAGTATTTGTCGGCGCAGTTTCGCTCTGTGAGGTATTTGTCGGAGCGGTTTCGGTGGGCGCGGCGGCGTCCGAGGGCGTGTTGTCTGCTGTCTGCACGTCACAGAGCTTTTTTTGCAGAGAATTTCCGATCAGGATGCAGATAAACACGAGAAAGAGTACTGCGGCGGGGATGAATGCGGCATATCCGCCGATTGCCTGCGAGGCGTAGTAGCCTGCAAGCACGCCGCACAAAAACGCAAAGATGATGAGGAAGTATTTTCCCGTTACTTTGATGGCGCTCACGTCCTTTTCCGCAACGGAATGCATGGCGTGTTCGGTCGCGGAGCGCATGTTTCCCGTGCAGAACGCCGTGGCGAAGGGTTTTCCCTCCATTTTGCGGAAGTTGTCGAACTGGACAGCCGCGGCAAGGGAAACAAGCGCATTGACGAACATATCCGGCACAGAGGAGGGCAGGAGGGCGACCGTGATCAGGACGGCGATCTCGCCCAGAAGAACAAAGCTGTGCCCTCGGAATTCGTCGCGCTTCTTTTTGGAGAGGTGCAGGCAGAGCTCGCTCAAAAACACGCCCGTGATGAACAAAAGAACGGGGGTGATGTAGCGCAGTGCGGCCGCGCCGTTTCCCGATGCGAGATTGAGCGTGAGGAAGATGAGGTTGCTCGTCTGCGCGTTGCAGAACACGCCGCCGCGCGTCACGTAAGTATAGGCGTCAAGAAATCCGCCTGCGATGCAAAGGAGAATACCCGCTTCCATCCATTCAAATACGGGATAGCGTGCAAGTTTTTTCCGATAGTACTTCATGGCACAGATTGTACTCGTTCGCAAAGAAGATGTCAACCCTTTCTCGCCGAGATTCTCCTGTATGGGCAATTTCTTTGGAGCCGCCACTCTATACCATATTATATATAATATATCTTGTAGCGGAAAAGGACTTATATACCATATCTGCGACGGGGGCGAAAATCCGACAAAATCTCGTAAAAAAATTGCGAATTTTCCCGAAAAATCTCGTTCAAACATTTGACTTCGGGCAAAAAAGATGGTATAGTATACAGGCTGTGTCAAAGCGGCAGATTTTTTGCTGCGCACACCGGCGTATAGGGTTGAGGCGGGAAGTTACTGAAAAAGCGAGGACGAAAGCCCCTCGGCAGATAATTTCCGCT
>ERZ1643251.5322-NODE-5322-length-10561-cov-4.258233_pt1 | contig 10561 bp, 14 predicted proteins | sample MGYA00579261_ERZ1643251 | MGnify/ENA primary metagenome ERZ1643251 (study PRJEB29033, sample SAMEA4952267) | chicken gut metagenome | biome: Broiler Chicken; feature: Gastrointestinal Tract; material: Caecum | place: Ireland | collected 2018 | study: Broiler...
GCAAAGGGCTGGGGTAATTTTATGTTTTACCGCACTATTATTTGGCGCTTACTATAAAAATGCCGTTTGTTCATTTAAAGAGCAAGCGGCTTTTTTCATGCCCTTTTTTATACATAGCCATTTCCTACAAACACCGCAGGAAGATGGCTATTAAATTTTTGGAAAGGAGGGAAACCGTGATGTCAAATTGCAAAGTAATTGCGATTGCCAACCAGAAAGGCGGTACAGGCAAAACCACGACAACCGTAAATCTAGGGATAGGGCTTGCCGGAGAGGGAAAAAAAGTTCTTCTGGTAGACGCTGATCCACAGGGGGATTTAACAACCTCACTGGGATGGCCGGAGCAGGATAATCTTCCGGTAACACTGGCAACACAACTGGAGGGAATTGTATCAGACAGGGAAATGGATAGCCACGCAGGGATTTTGCACCATGCGGAAGGTGTTGACTTAGTTCCGTCCAACATTGAACTGGCAGGGATGGAAGTTATGCTTGTCAATGCCATGAGCCGGGAATTTACGCTTAAAACATATCTGAATGATGTAAAGAAAGGTTATGACTATGTGCTGATTGACTGTATGCCAAGTTTAGGTATGCTGACGATCAACGCTCTGGCGGCGGCAGACAGCGTGATTGTTCCGGTGCAAGCCCAGTATCTTCCGGCAAAGGGAATGACACAGTTAATGAAAACAATCAGCAAGGTACAAAAACAGATCAATCCGTCTTTAAAGGTGGATGGAGTTCTCTTACCCCTTGCGGATATGCGAACTAATCTGGCCCTTGTGACCGCAGAGAGTATCCGGCAGAATTACGGGAGGATGATTAAAGTCTACCAGACCGTCATTCCGGTTGGCGTAAAGGCAGCGGAAACAAGCGCCGCAGGACAAAGCATTTACCGTTATGACAAAAACGGTACAGTGGCGAAAGCGTATGCGTCATTTACGAGGGAGGTGATACGGGATGGCGAAAGGCAGAGAAATAAAACTCAACCTTCCCACAGCCGATGATCTGTTCAGTACGCAGGCAGAGCGTGATGAAGCGAAAAGGGAAACGCTTGTAGAAATCCCGATTCAGGAAATCAGCGATTTTCCCAATCACCCATTTAAGGTGAAGATGGACGATAGCATGATCGTACTTGTGGAAAGTGTCAAGGAATATGGTGTTCTAAATCCTGCTTTAGTGCGTCCAAAGCCGGAGGGCGGTTACGAGATGGTAGCCGGACACCGGAGGAAGTTTGCAAGCGAGCTGGCAGAGAAAACGGAAATTCCCTGTATTGTCAGAAACTTGTCGGATGATGAAGCCACGATTGTCATGGTTGACTCGAATCTTCAGAGGGAAAAGGTACTTCCATCAGAGAAAGCCTTTGCATATAAGATGAAACTGGACGCTATGAAAAGGCAGGGGCAGAGAACAGATTTAACTTGTGAGCCAGTGGCGCACAAGTTAAAAGGAATAAAGTCAAGAGATATGTTAGCCGAACAAGTGGGAGAAAGTAAAGATACAATCCGCCGATATATCCGCCTGACAGAACTCATCCCACCTATTCTGGATATGGTGGATGAGGGCAAGATCGCCATGCGTCCGGCGGTAGAACTGTCTTACCTGCCGAAAGAACAACAACAGGCGCTCTTTGACACAATGGAACTGGAGGACTGTACGCCAAGCCACGCACAGGCTATCAAAATGCGGAAGTTTGCCGAAGATGGAAAGCTCAATGAAGATGTGATTCTGTCCATTATGATTGAGGAAAAGCCGAATCAGGTGGAGCAGTTCAAAATCCCTAAGAAACGTCTGGACAAGTATTTTTCGCCGGGAACATCAGTGAAACAGATGGAGGATACGATTCTCAAGGCTTTGGAGATGTACCGGAAACGGGAGAGAGGACGGGAAAGGTAGCAGATACACCAAGGGGAAAGTGGGTTTCTGCCCATATCCTCTTTTTTCTGTTTCCCCTTCCCACACCCTACCCCTTCCGGATTACCAGCAGTTTACCAGCCGAAAAAGAAATAAGGAGCCGGTGGCTATCCACTTCACCGGATCATTACTCAACCCTGCCAATGAGCAGGGCTTTTTTATGCGAGCCGAAAGGCTCAGAAATGGAGGAAAATGAAGTGAAAAAAATCAAGCAGTTATTCAGGAGAGGGATTGCGCTGGCAGTGGCGGCGGTCACGGCTTTATCTGTCCTGCCCACAGCCACAGCATCGGCAGCGTCCCAAAGGGCAACGATTACGTTTGAGTACTGTTATGACAGCAGTGGAAACACAATCCGTTATCAGCAGACTTTTTCCCATAATGGGATTACCTGCGGTCATGCAGGAGAGGCACGAACCCGTATTTATGCCGATGGGGAAAATGCCTACTGTATTGAGCCAGGCGTATCCCTCCACACGGGAAACACACTGGAGAAAGATGCTTCTGTGGTGTGGAACAACTTAGGGAAAGCGAAGCAGGACGCTGTAAACCTTGCGCTTTTGTATGGGGCGCAGGGGAGCATGGGCAGCCTGTCCGGTACGGAGGATGAGAAAATCCTTGCGACACAGATGGTTATATGGGAACTTGTCACCGGGTGCAGGAATGCCACAGCGCCTTATGCGAGAACGGACGCTAAATTTTACAATGGTCTTTGTGTGAATGGGGCAAACAGCGGTGTATCAAAAGCCTATGACCAGATCATCGCAGGCATGGCAAGCCACGGTGCGCTGCCAAGTTTTGCGTCCGGCAGTACGGACAGCGCCGCAAAGGAACTGAAATGGGATGGAAAGCAGTATGTACTGAAACTGACGGATACGAACAATGTTCTGTTTAAGTTTAATTTCACCTCATCCAACAGCGCGGTGAAAGTCAGCACATCCGGAAACACGCTGACACTCACATCCAGTCAGGCGATTGCAGGGAACGTGCAGTTATCTGCTACAAAGAAGATACCAACGGTCAGTAGCAGTGCCAAGCTGATTGCCTATGGAGATCCCTCTTTGCAGGATGTGGTCACGGGAGTGGAGAATACAGCAAAGGAAAAATCTCCATCATTAAGCATACGGACGATGGCAGCACACAGATCGAAACGCCGGAGGAAGGCGCAGAATTTCAGGTGTATTTAAAGAGTGCAGGCAGTTTTGAGGGAGCGAAAGAGAGTGAACGGGATACTCTGGTCTGTGATGAGAATGGATATGCGCAGACAAAAGACCTGCCTTATGGGATTTATACTGTCCACCAGACGAAAGGATGGGAGGGACGGGAGCTGATCGGAGATTTTGATGTGTATATCAGCAGTGATGGAAAGGTGTACCGTTACCTGATCAATAACCGCCTGTTTGAATCCTATATCAAAGTAGTCAAAAAAGACGCAGAAACCGGGAACACTATCCCGCTTGCAGGGGCAGGCTTCCAGATCTATGATGAAGCCGGAAATCTTGTGACCATGCAGTACACATACCCGGAAGTGACAGAACTGGATACGTTCTACACCGGAAGCAACGGTTATCTTATCACACCGGAAGTCCTGCCTTATGGAAATTATACTCTGGTCGAGGTGCAGGCTCCTTACGGGTATGTGCTTGACAGCACACCGATTGCCTTTACCGTATCGGAGGAACAGTCTGGAGAAGACAGCGGAGTGACCGTGATCACTGTGGAAAAGCAGGATATGCCGCAGAAAGGGAAAATCCTTATGACGAAAACTGGGGAAACCTTTGCTTCTGTGCAGGTGTCCGGTGACGGAGTGGCGGACAAGGATGGAAACCTTGCAGAAGGAGAAAACCTTTATACCCCAGTTTACAGTGTAACAGGGCAGGCGGGCGCAGTCTACGAAGTGCTTGCCTGCGAGGACATTATCACGCCGGACGGAACTGTGAGGGCTTCTGCCGGGGAAGTGGTCGATACGATCACCACAGATGACGAAGGCAGGGGAGAGACAAAAGAGCTGTATTTAGGCAAGTATCAGGTAGTGGAAAAAACAGCGCCGGAAGGATTTGTACTGAATACAGAAATCCATGAGGTGGAGCTGTCCTATGCCGGTCAGGAGGTAGCGGTGACAGAAGCAGACACCGCTTTTTATAATGAGCACCAGAAAGTAACGGTTGAGCTTACGAAAACACTGGAACGGGACGAGACGTTTGGCATTGGCAATCAGGGCGAAATCCAGAACGTGGCTTTTGGGCTGTATGCCGCAGAAGAACTGACAGCGGCGGACGGATCTGTTATCCCGGCAGACGCTCTGCTGGAGATCCTTTTCTGTAATGCGGATGGCAAAGTAGCTTTTGGGACGGAGCTTCCTTTTGGGAAGTATTATGTGAAAGAGATTGCCACTGACCAGCATTATCTGCTGTCTGATAAAACCTATCCGGTGGAATTTTCCTATCAGGGGCAGGAGACAGCCCTTGTCAGCATTTCCGTGAACGATGGGAATGCGATTGAAAATGAGCTGATCCGTGGCAGGATTACCGGAAAGAAAGTAGACACGGACGGGGAAGCGCTGGAAGGAGCAGTGATCGGTCTGTTTTCGGCGGGTGCAGAGGAATTTACAGAAGATACTGCTTTAATGGTGACGACTTCTGAAAAGGACGGGGCATTTGCCTTTGAGGATGTACCCTATGGCAGATGGATCGTGCGGGAAATCGCAAGCCCGGAAGGATATGTGCTGAACGAGGCTCTCCATTATGTATCTGTAACGGAAGATGGGGAAGTCATTGAACTTGAACTGATCAATAAGCTGATCGAGGGCAGTGTCAGGCTGACAAAGGTAGACGCTGAATATCCGGCGAACAAACTGACCGGGGCGGTCTTTGAATTGTATCAGGATACGGACAGCAATCAGAAATTGACAGAGGCGGACGAGCTTGTAGGAGAAATCCCGGAAATCTCCGAGGGGATTTACCAGATGGACGGTCTGCTCTTTGGCGGATATTTCGTAAAGGATCAAACAGCGCCGGAAGGATTTAAGCTGGATGAAAATGCTTATTATTTTGAAATTACCGAGGATGGCAAGATCGTGGATGTGGAGAATGAAGCCGGAGTTGGATTTATCAATCAGCCGATCACCGGAAAGCTGGAACTGACAAAGACCGATATTGCAGACGGAAAGCTGCTTCCAAATGCCGGATTCCGTATCAAAGATGAAGAGGGGAATATCGTGGCAACAGGCGTGACAGACGAGAACGGAATCGCCACCTTTACCCTTCGGTATGGAAAATACATCTATCAGGAGTACAACGCTCCGGAGGGATATGAGATTGATGAAAAGGAATATGCCTTTGAGATCAAAGAGGACGGACAGATTATCAAAGCGACCATGACCAATGCGAAAATACCGGAGGAAGTCATTACCACACCGAAAACCGGGGATGACAGCAGACAGGGCTTATGGATTGCCTTGTCTGCCCTCTCCGGAGCAGCCGTGGCTGCTTTTGGCATTCTGGCAGTAATGAAGAAAAAGAAAGGGGAGAAATCAGCATGAACGCAAAAATGTGGATTACCGTAGTTTTGGTTGCCTTTATTGCAGGCGCATTGATCTGGCTTAATCTGTGGAACAGGAAGAAGTAAACAGCATTTATGCGGGGCGGCGGTAAGCCGCCCTTTCTACATAGAAGAAGGAGGTTTCTGTTTATGGGTGGAGAAAAAAAGCGGAAAATAAATAATTATGAGATTACACAGTCGATACAGATTGGTGATAAAGAGGTGCTTTTTGGAGTAGATGAAAAAGACAATCTGCCATATTTTTGCGGTTTTTATAGGAGTAATGGGATTGTGGGGGAGTACAGTGAGTGCGTAGCCGGAGACGATTATGTGGAAATGACAGAACTTTTTGCAGAACGAATCAAGTTACAATGTGAAAAAGTCCGGGAGGAACGGGCAAAAGTGACAGTTCCAAGAGAAGAAATTACCCAGCAGATGTGTGTTCCTATTTTCCAGTGTGATGACATCACAGGGAAAGTCATGGCGGTGTGCCCACAGGCATTAAGACCGGAATATCGTTCTGCGGAACATCAGCTTGTTTATGTGCGGTGTGGAAATGGGACGCGAAGTAATTCTTTTGGAACAGCCTGCTTTTGTACGAATCTGTATGATAAGGAGAGTACGAGATGGGAGAGATATGATTTTTTGGGGGAAGTCAAGCCAGAATGCCTGCCCCAATGGGCGAAAGAACAAGCGGAGGAACTTAAACATCAGGAGAAAAAAGAGAGAGAATCCCCAAGGGAGGTGCGATGATGGAGAAACGAGTGAATCAGGGATATGAGATTATTCAGTCTATGGAAGTGGGAACAGCAGAGTTTGTTTTAGGCGTGAGCCAGCATAATCCGAATCAGTTTGTCACATGGAAATGCAGCGACAAAACCGATTATTACTGGGGGCATTACACAGACACTCTTTTGAAAGCCACCAAAGATTTATGTGAGCGAACACTGGAGGAAATTCATTATCTGGAACAAAGAGAACAGCGAAGGGATACAAAACGAACAGTGCAGAAAGTAGAAAGGGAAAGGTAGGTGACGAATATGGCACAGATCAATCACAAGGCAGTGCGTTCTCTCTCAAAACTGATGGAGGCAGGCTTTGACAGCGAGAAAGGCATTTTGAATATGACAATGGATGATATTTTATCGTTGCCGGGAATTACCGTAGCCGAGATTGGAATGATTAACGAAATCCAGAAAGCGGTAAAGGCAGGCAAGATGGTTACTTTTTTGGGAGGTGGGGAAGTTTGAATACGGGGAAAATGATCTGTTTTACGGACAGCCGGGGAAAGCCCCTGTTTTATCTGCCGGATGGCGAAATATTGCGTTTGGATGATGACAGTGGGGAGCATTCTTGTGCCCTCTGTCGTTATATTAACGAGGAACAGGTAGAGATGGACGGGCGGTGCCTGAACATCCGTCAGTTTGCAAAGCAGATGGAGAGAAATGGAATCCGGTATCGGTCAATGAACGAGACAAAAGGGAAAGGAGACACAAGCTATGACAAGATATCATGCGATGAATGAAACCTATACAGAAATAGAGGTATTGGGGAAGCCTGCGCTTTTCCATGATATGCGGATTGACCGAAGTACTGTTCCGAAAGGACTTTTTTTATACGAAGTCAGGCATGATGATGACGGGCTGGGCGATCCGGTACAGATTGCAAAAGGGATACTGGTCAATCATTATGGCTCGATTCTTACCAGAGAGCCGCTGAAACTTCCTTCAGACGGATATCTGGATATTGATCCGGAAAAAGACTGGGATTTCTGTGGCGGAGATTGCCGGACAGTTAAGGAGTTCATGGAAAAGTATCCACCTGTAAGGCTGAAGGAAAAAGAACGGGAGCGATAGGAGGAGAAAACTGTGGCAAAGAAAAAATATGATCTGATCACTGACCTCTATGCGGAGGCGGTGAAAGAAGTCACATCCAGCCCGGAAAACTGGATGGCCTTTTTGCGGTCTGCCTGCCGGAATTTCCGCCTGCCCTTTGACGAACAGATCTTAGTCTATGCACAAAGACCGGAGGCGTTTGCGGTACTTCCTATGAAAACGTGGAATGAGAAGTTTGGGCGGTGGGTAAAACGGGATTCCAAAGGAATTGCAGTCTTTGACAAAGACAGCCCAACAATGCGCCTGAAATATTACTATGACGTATCCGACACCGCAGAGGGGCGTTACCGCCGCCTGCTCCGCCCAGTTCCATTGTGGGAAGTGCCGGAGAGGTATGAGGAAGATGTGAAAGAAACTCTTTCCAATGCCTTTGGCGTGGAGGAGGGAATCGCTGGATTTGCGGAAACGATACTGGAGGCTGCGAAAAATGCGGCGGAGGATAATCTGGAAGATTATCTTCCGGACTTGTTGGACGAAAGAAAAGACAGCTATCTGGAGGAAGTGGATGAGTATAATATCACGGTAGAAGTAAGGCGGCTGTTATCCGCAAGTATTGCTTACATGGTCATGGAGCGTTGCGGAATAGATACAGAGGGCTATCTTGAGCCGGAAGATTTTCGTGCCATCACGGACTTTAATACGCCGGAAATGGCAAACCTGTTTGGAACAGCGGTCAGCGATGTGTCGGAGATGGCTCTGTCGCAAGTCTCCCATTGGAGTAATAGAGCATTGCACACCACAGGCGGCAAGGCGGTCGGTCATTATTGCAAAAGAAAAGATAAAGACACAGATGAAAAACTATCTCTGTGCCTGATAGGAATTATACAATGCCTTTATATCTTTGGATATGAGGGCATTTTGTTATATGTTCTCTAATGGAATTTTACAGAAGTGAAGAAGCCGGAACACGCCCTGAAGCTGTTCGTCCGCTTTGCGTTGGCAAAAGGCGTGATTACCTACGGGCTGGAGCTGATGATGGCGCTGTTTCGTATCGTGCAGGGGATTGTGGGGACAATCATGGGCGCTGCCGGATTTGGGAGCGCAGAGGAGACGGTGCTTCCACAGGAGATTATTACAGCAGTAGAGGATTGCGGATTTTTTGAAAGTATCCCTCTGTGGGCGGTGACACTGATCGGAGGGCTGTTCGTTACAGTCCTAAGTTTTATTATGATTATGAGCGTATACGGAAGATTTTTCCGGCTCTATCTCTATACCGCGATTGCACCGGTGCCTTTATCTTCTTTTGCAGGGGAGCCATCGCAGAATGTGGGAAAAAGTTTTTTAAAGTCCTATGCGGCGGTGTGTCTGGAGGGGGCGATCATTGTATTGGCGTGTATCATCTTCTCCGTGTTCGCTTCCTCTCCGCCCGTAGTCAATCCGGACGCAGCGGCGGTGACAATGGTATGGAGTTATGTGGGAGAACTGATATTTAATATGCTCGTCCTTGTGGGCGCGGTCAAGATGGCAGACCGGGTTGTGCGTGAGATGATGGGGCTGTAAAGAAAAAAGACACGAAAACCGTGCCTTTACTCAACGATATCATCCGTGTCCTTGTAGCGCATATTCCCTTTACCGTCAAAATAGACCGAGTCCATAGCAATCCCGTTTTTTCTAGCACGCTGGATCTGCCAGCTCATATCTTCCTCAACAGCTTTGTAGTAGTTCCGGTCACGGATGGCATTTTTCAGGGAAAGAAGCCAGCTTATGACGGAAAAGGCAAGAAGCACATAGAGGATGGCAAAAGCCGGTGTTTCGTGTGCGGCTGCCCACGGATTTAAGACCGTGGCGGTCAGCAGGAAGTAGACCAGTGGCAGTGTAAGCCGGAGTTTCCCCAGCAAGGCGGAAGATCAGGGAAAGCAACAGCAGGATCACAGAGATTCCAATGGAAATCGTGTATGGCATAAGAAAGCCCCCTTTGCGTTTTTTCTTTGAGTATAGCAGAACGGAGGGAAGGAGACAAATGTGCGATTGAAAAATGAAAAAAGATCAAGAAATAAATGCAGTGGATTTTTTCAGCGGAGTCAGATATAATAGGGATAGATAAAAAGGAGTAATGTGCAGGCTTAAAAGGAGGCTGTTATGCTGAAATTAGAGATCAAACTGGATGAAAGAAAAATCCTTGCAGACCAGAGATATAAAGTGGAGAGTATTTATCAGGCGATTGAAAAGGCTTTTTTGAACTATAATTTGAAAAAGACACAGGAGCCTGACGGGACAATCTGCTTTGTGGGGAATGGGAATCCCAAGGATTACGGAGCGTTTGGATGTATCATCACATCTCTGAAAGAAAAAGCGTGGTTTATGGACTATGTAACAAAATGGGTGTGGTACAACAGCGATGACGGAGAAAGTGAAGATGACTTTGCTGTGGAAGATGTTCTGTACCACTATACGAAGAGGCTTAGTATTGCATAATGACAAGGAGAGAAGCAAGACACTTAAAGGCGCTGTATTTTGATCTGCGTGTAAAAGATCTGGAAACTTTTTACTCAAAGTCAGATCCAACAGGCGCATACAGAAAAATCAAGAATTATTTACTGGCAAGGAACTTTTCTCACGAACAATATTCAGGGTATCATTCTAAGTACAAGACAACGGATTTGGAAATCTTCGACTTGATCCGTGAAATGAGTGATACGTTTCCCTGGCTGAAACCGTGTCTGAATCATTTTGAGGTAACGAATGTAGGAGCTAACCATGATTTAATGCGGTTATTTGAGGATGCTGTTCCAGAGCCGGAAGCGATGTAACAAAATAATGACAAGAGATCGTCACTGTAAAAGGTGGCGATTTTTTTGCGCAAAAAAGAAGGAACTCATTTGGAAATTAAACCGGGAAATCCAAGAATACACAGAAGCGATGTACTTTGGACTGTCTCTTAGGCAGTTCGTATGTGCGGTGCTGGCCTGCGGTGTTGCGGTCGGCCTGTACTTTCTGCTTCGCCCACACATGGGCATGGAGACCGTGAGCTGGGTGTGCATACTGGGAGCAGTGCCCTTTGCAGCCATCGGCTTTATAAAATACCACGGGATGACCGCAGAGAAATTCTTGTGGGTGTGGATCAAGAGCGAGATCCTCATGCCGAAATATCTGGTCTTTCGGCCGGAGAATGGCAGTTTTGAAGTTCCAGCAGATGGACGGGATGAACACCGCACTTCCTATTGGTGTGAGGAAGATTGACAGCATGAGGACGCTGACCACGGAAAGTTTAGGCA
>ERZ1643251.5324-NODE-5324-length-10560-cov-10.044550_pt1 | contig 10560 bp, 8 predicted proteins | sample MGYA00579261_ERZ1643251 | MGnify/ENA primary metagenome ERZ1643251 (study PRJEB29033, sample SAMEA4952267) | chicken gut metagenome | biome: Broiler Chicken; feature: Gastrointestinal Tract; material: Caecum | place: Ireland | collected 2018 | study: Broiler...
GCAGGTGCAATCGCGTGCAGTGTGACGCAAGTGTAGCTTGCAGTCACAATGTTTCAAGTCCTGTTACTTCGGCAAATTAAGCAAAAAATAAAGCAAGTAACTGAAACAGTCAACTTGCTTAATTTGGTGGAGACAACAGGACTCGCCTTACAGCGATTGCCGATAGGATACACCGCAGGTGCAATCGCGTGCAGTGTGACGCAAGTGTAGCTTGCAGTCACAATGTTTCAAGTCCTGTTACTTCGGCAAATTAAGCAAAAAATAAAGCAAGTAACTGAAACAGTCAACTTGCTTAATTTGGTGGAGACAACAGGACTCGCCTTACAGCGATTGCCGATAGGATACACCGCAGGTGCAATCGCGTGCAGTGTGACGCAAGTGTAGCTTGCAGTCACAATGTTTCGAGCCATTGTGTCTCCGCACAAGAAAAATAAGCCGAGCAAAAAACTCGGCTTATTATTTGGTGGAGAAATAGGAATGTAAAACGAATATTAGAAACTTGCTATCGTTTGTGCGGCATTTTTCAAGTATAAAAAATACACTTCCCAAAAAGGCTTGGCTTTATCTTTTGATGATAAGAGAAACTGTGCTGGAGATATTCCAACTTCACTTGGAGACAACTCATTTCTAACAAGTGTATCGAACTCTGCATTGCTTTTTCTTGAATTATGAGCAATATTGTTGCGTAATTTTTTGATATTAACTAGATGAGAGTTAATACCAGATATCACGCTTTTATAAGGCTCTCCTTTTTCGAAAACGCGTTCAGCCATACTAACAATTTGCTCTTTGCTTGACCAATCAAAATAGATAGCGGAGCCTTTTATCAAGTCATTAGCGTGTTCTTTATCTTTGGGTTGAACGTAACAAACAGGCAGATGTCCTTTAATACTTTTAGTAGATAATGCATAAGCTATAGCACTTCTTTCAAGAAAATTTTCCCAAGCAGTCACAACATTTATAAACGCGCTGTTGATGATTAATTCTTTTATTAATAGCGAGGTTTTGTCTTTTGAAGAGTCGATACCAACTGCGTATTTTATGCAAAGCTGAGAATTATCTATTGTATTTATAAATTCATCTAAAATCTTTTGCATAATTCAAACGGTTAACTTAAATATGGCAACAACAATTCAAGCAAAATATTACATCTTTTTATTCTAACAACAGGTGTGGTTGTATTTTTCTTCAGAGTTTGAATCAACTCTACAATGTCTTTTTTATCGCTTGAATTATCAATGTCTCCATCTATTTGGTCTAATGCTGTTTTTAGCTTTGGCAGATTTGTTTCATTAATTTTAACACTTCCACAGTCTCTTAAAAAGCCAAGGGAATAGTTAATATGATATATAGCTAAAAACAGACTATAAAATAACGGCAATTTTGCATAATTAGTTTGGCTTAACGTATTGCCGTAAATTTTGCTAATAGTATCTATGACACTCTTGAAGCGATGTTCTATTAATTCATAATCTGCAAATTCGTCATCGTATTTTGCATAGAGTTTCTTGTTTAACTCAAAACTATTTGAATCAATTTTTCCATTAACTATAACAGATAACAAATCGGATACTAATTTCGCATCTTCCATCCTTGAAATATTTTTTAGTGACAAAATATGCGATTCCACCCAAAAATTTCTATATTCCTGCGATAAACTATACACAAGTTGCTTAAAAAGTCCAAAAAATTGAGAATTTAATAACTCTTGATTGTTTAATTTTACAGAGTAAGTATTTAATCTTGCAAAGATATCAAAGATGGTATTGTCATCCAAATCAATGAACATTACTGCAGCAATTGGATATTTAAGGAATTCTTTTTTTACATTATCTTCCAACTCTGAAAAAAGTTTACCACCATTTTGGGTATTGTGTATTTTGTTAACCTTAAACCCATCATTAATGTAATCGAAAATAGTCTTTAATCTTTGCTGACCATCAACTATCTCCCGTGTGGCAGTCATATCAAGATTGGTCTTTTCTCTAATAAAAATTCTTGGAATAGGAAAACCCTTTAATATGGTATCAATTAAATATGATTTTGCCTTATATTCCCAAACTGGACGCCTTTGAAATTTTGGTGATAGTATAATTTCTTTTCTGTTATATGATTCGTATAATTCCCGAATGCTATATTCCCTTTGACCAAAATCCAACATATTAAACTCCTTACCTGTTATTTCATATAAATTTATAATTAATTCCAACTACAATTTATTGATATAATTGTTGTCGGCATTCCGACTATTTGTATATCAAATTTCAAGCTTGTTTCCACTTTTGTTGATGCGTTATGGATACGGAAACTGAATTGCCAGCCGCCATCCATATAAAGCTCAACGGTGTTAGTGCTGTTCGGTTTAAAGTCAAGACTGACTATTCGCGTCGGCAATAGTGCATGGGGCACTTCAATTTTAGGTGCGACGACTCGACTGGATTGATTTGATGTCCCGTGAAGATTATAGGTTTGTATCTGCGTGATTCGTTTACTATCGATGCTGATTATCTTATAAAAGTCAAATTCTCCCAACAAATATTCGACCATTTTTTGTGGAACGGCAGTGTCATTCTCATTGCTACGCAACACTTCGGCAATGAACGCTTTAAGCAGTGGAACATATACATCCTTATCCTTGGTCGGAAGCTCGTTCCATTTTTTATTTACGGCTTTCTGTGCGGTCAAATAATTGAAAATCGGTTCAATGCTGTCCCAATACTGTTTGGAACACGGTATGTCGAACCACTTGGCACCAAAATCCAAAGTCTTTGCCAATCTGCTGTGTTTTACTGCAAAGTGATTGTGTTTGATGCTCAAGCCTATTTCCCACTTAACATCAGAACGCGAAATGATAATATCGCGCACATCGCCGCCTTTACCTTCGTTGTCGGTCTGAATCTTGAGAGTCAACAAGTCCACACCTGTTTCAAGCAGCATGGGCTCCATATCAAATATGGTACTTACCGCAGCAGCCGCGCTTTGTTGCAAAATATATTTGAATCCGTCAGAAGTTGAATTCCATGCGCGTGTTGCCGCTTCGTAAGCGGAATTTTTAATAATTTCCGCTGATCGGATTTTGCTGATTTCTGTGCAAAGAGTATTAATGCAAATATATTCGTATGCGCGACCTTGATTGTTGCTTTGATTGCTCATCGTCCGTTCTCCTTATTGTAACGCCTGTTTGATTGCCACGGCTACTTCGTAGGCGAGATTGACCGGTACGGCATTGCCTATCATTTTATACGCGTCATCTGTATAATTGTAAATGAATTTGAAATCGTCAGGAAATCCTTGAATCCTAGCAATTTCACGAATGGTCATTCTACGATAAAGGTGTTCCTTCCCTTTAACAAACTCGCGCTTGTTTTGCTCAATAAATTTCATTTTAGGCGCCTGCGGATGCAACTGGCATTGCCTGCCCGAAGCCTGAACCGTAAACGCCTGCTCATCCCATCCTTTGACCCGGTTGCGACTCATGAATATCGGAGAGTATGCCCCCGTGAAATACTCATTGTTATTGACTGCTTGAGAATTATGATAGTTTCTTGTCCCGGCAGGCACTGCGGTGAATTGCAGATCCCATATTGTATCGCGCAATGTTAATTTCTTCTTATCGTCGGCTGTAGACCCTTTTGGAAACGAAATATGCACGCCTAAATCACGGCGAAAGCCTATATAAAAGACTCGACGCCGCTCTTGAGGCACACCGTAATCTTTTGCATTTACTAAAGAAACAGTAAGGTCATATCCACATTCTTTGAATAGTTCAATAAAATTGCGCACTGCCTCAGAATGTCTATTGGCGAGCATACCACTTACATTTTCCGCAAGGAAGAATTTCGGTTGTTTGCTCTTAAGAATCCTTATGTAATCATAGAATAATTTTCCGCGGGCATCATTAATGCCGCGAAGAGAGCCGGCTTCAGACCAAGACTGACATGGAGGACCGCCTATTATTCCATCTATATCATCGGGAAAATCACTTTCTTTGATATTACGTATATCGCCTTCTATAAGTTTAGTGGACGGATGATTAATTTTGTAGGTTTCCCAAATGGTCGGATCATATTCATTAGCTATAGGTATCTCAAATCCGGCTCTCTCAAAGCCCAAATCCAATCCGCCACATCCGCTAAATAAGCTTATTATTTTCATTTTACTCCTCATGCGTATCGTCAATTACGACATCATCATTAGCACAAAATTGGGTAAATGCATACTCTTTGAGTTTGGTGGGCTTGGTAACGCCATTTTCCCATCGATTTATTGTAGCATAACCAATCCCTAATTTCTGTGCAAGTTCTATTTAAGTAAGCCCTAATTGCATTCGCGCTTGATACACTTTTTCCTTAAACTCCATACGCACCTCAAAATCAATCATATTATATCATATTGCAACAAATTGGGCAAGTCAAATATGCCATTCTATAGAAAAGAATCTTCGCATTTGGCACTATGGGGGGTGCTTGAATAAACGAGCGGCTCAGCTGCGCCTCGCCGTTCAAGCACCCGCCATAACAACGGAACAAGGCGGAACTCAAAGCGCACGGGAACGGGCGATCGCCGCTGAACCGCTTGGCGATCCGCCCTTATCTCCCGTGAGGCAGACTTTGATGAGTTTAACGCCATTTTGTATGAGGTCCTTATTTGTACTTGGCAGCGTTTTCTTGACACTTAAAAAATAAAACGGTGAAAAGCGAAAAGAAAAAACCTAAAACTACTTGCACTTGATAGCGGTTCGCTTTAGGTTTTGATTGGTGGAGACAACAAGACTCGAACTTGTGACCTCTACGATGTCAACGTAGCGCTCTAACCAACTGGGCTATGCCTCCGGACAGCTTTAATAATGTAACACATCAAGGCAAGGCGTGTCAAGCCAAACAACGCAATTTGCGCATTTTATGTTAAACGGCGGCAAAATGAAAATTGCCGTTGACAAAACGGGCGCGGAAGAGTACAATTAAATTAAACAAGATTAACTTTTGAGGGGCTTATGATTTACGATACCGGCAACCTGCCCGAGGGCGACAGGCTGGAAGTGGAGCGGGGCGAAAACTGCGTAATATACAATCTGTCCAACGCGGGCGGCACGGGAAGGATTACGCAGTACGACGTTTACGACAGCGTGAACGTCTTGTACAGCGATCTGCATCTGACGCGGTTCGGGGAAGGCAGTTACGGCGAAAAATATCTGATGATAGAACATTGCCGCGAGGGCAGGTTCGAGGCGGAGTTTGAAGGAGGGCGCAGATTCTACATGGGCGCGGGCGACGTGTGCGTGCACAATGTGGACTATGCGGAGATGGTAAGCGCGTCCATGCCCGTAAGACATTACCACGGTATTACGATAATTTTGCGAACGGAAGGGGACAAATCGCTTGAAAAAATGCTGGATTTCGTGGGAGTGGACGTAAAGGCTTTGGCGGAAAGGGTGCGGGGACTGGGCGGAATAGCGCTCATAAGGTTAAACGAACGCACGGCGCATATTTTCGACGAATTTTACCGCGTAAGCGGAGAAAACCGTTCGGGGTGTCTTAAACTGAAAGTGCCGGAGGTACTGCTTTTTTTAAGCGGGGAAGATCTGGGAAAGGAGAGGGTGCGGCTGCGCCTTATGTCGCGCGAAGTGTCGGAACTGCTCAAAACCGCGGAACTGTATATTTGGGAAAACCTTGAAAAGCCGCTTACGATAGACAAACTTTCCGCGCTGTGCAACATGAGCGGCACTTCATTCAAAAACAATTTCAAACTGCTTTACGGCTGTCCCGTCCACGCATATATAAATACCGTGCGTATGCAGGTGGCGGCTTACAGGCTGGTGGGGACGGAAGAAAAAATATCCGTAATAGCGCAGGGCGTAGGCTTTAAGACGGAGAATAAATTTGCCGCCCGCTTTGCGAAATTTTACGGAAAAACGCCCGGGCAGTACCGCAGAAACAACGTTTTGTCCGATTGGACTGTCAACGCGCCCGTTCGGCTACATTAAAAAGTTTTAATCAATTAACTTTTGTCGTATAATGAGAAAAAAGCCCGCAGCAGTCCGGTGCGGAAAGCATTCGGAAGGTGTGCGGGGAAGGAGAAGGGTTTATGCGGCAAAAGGTCAGAACGCATCCCACGCTTTCCGACTATGCCGGCAGGCATAAATGGCTTACTTATGCTTCGCTGGCGCTGTCGGGAGTAAGCGCGGTGTTTGCGCTGGTTCCGTTCATCTACATCTTTTATATCATACGCGACGTAATCGAAGTCGCTCCCGACTACGGTCAAGCCGAATCCGTATCTTTTTACGGCTGGATGGCGGTTTTATTCGCGGCGCTTTCCATACTCGTATATATCGGCGCGCTCATGTGTTCGCATATCGCCGCGTTCAGAGTGGCGGGGAATATCAAAAAACGGCTGCTGAAACACGCCTCCGCTTTGCCGCCCGGCGTATTCGATTCCATAGGCAGCGGCAGGGTGAGGAAGATAATAGACGAATCTTCCGCCGCGACGGAGACGTATCTTGCGCACAATCTGCCCGACCTTGTGGGCGCCGTGGTGACGCCGCTTGCAATGGTGGCACTTATGTTCATATTCGACTGGCGGCTGGGACTTGCCTGCATCGCGCCCGTAATCATAGCGTTTTTTATAATGCGCGCCATGACGGGCAGGGATATGCAGGAGAAGATGAAGCAGTACAACGACGCGCTTATGGATATGAACAACGAGGCGGTGGAGTATATCCGCGGCGTACCCGTGGTAAAGACGTTCGGGCAGACGGTGTTTTCCTTTGCGCGCTTCAAAGCGAGCATTGACAGGTATCACAAATGGGTGGTGGCGTACACTAAAAGACTGCGGCAGCCCATGATGTTTTTCACGCTGTGCATAGACAGCGTTTTTGCCTTTATAATTGCGGTGGCATTGCTCATACAGGGAAGGGGCGCGTCCGACGCGCAGTTTATTTCAAGCCTTTTATTCTATATTATCTTTACGCCCCTGCTTGCGGTGACGATAAACAGGATAATGTTCATGAGCGAAAACGGCATGATAGTAAAGGACGCCATGAACAGGGTGAATTCCGTTCTGGACATGAAGCCGCTTTCCGAACCGGAAAATCCCGTTATGCCCGCGGGCAACGACGTGGAGATAAAGCACGCGACCTTCCGCTATGAAGGCGCGACGGACGACGCGGTGAAGGATATATCCTTATACGCGAAGGCGGGCGAAACGGTTGCGCTTGTAGGCGAAAGCGGCAGCGGCAAAAGCACTCTCGCCGCGCTTACCGCCCGGTTCTGGGACGTGGACGAAGGCGAAATCGACATAGGCGGCGTAAACGTAAAGAATATAGGCACGCGTAATATGTCGCGGCTCGTGTCCTGCGTATTCCAGGACAGCAAACTTATAAAAGCCAGCATAGCCGACAACGTACGCCTGGGCAGACCTTGGGCGGACGACGCGGAAGTCGCGCTTGCCCTTAAAGCCGCGCAGTGCGAAGATATAATCGCAAAGCTGCCGGAAGGCACGTCCACCGTGATAGGAAGGGAAGGAGTGTATCTTTCCGGCGGAGAGGCGCAGCGGATTGCAATAGCCCGCGCCATTTTAAAAGATTCGCCCGTTGTGGTGCTGGACGAAGCGACGGCGTTTGCAGACCCGGACAACGAATATCTGGTGCAGAAAGCAATAAAAAAACTTACGGAAGGCAAAACGGTGATAATGATAGCGCACAGGCTTTCCACCGTGACGGACGCGGACAGGATATATGTGCTCAGCGGCGGAAAGGTGGCGGAAGAGGGCACCCATGAAAGCCTCGTGCAAATGGGCGGCATATATTCTTCCATGTGGCGCGACTATAACTCCACGGTAAACTGGAGTATGTGACGGAGGTATTGTTATGATAAAATATCTTGAAAAAAAGTACGCGCTGTCCGCACAGGGAGCAAAGGACTATATAAAGGCGGTGATTGCCGGAGTAGTGGTCAATCTGGTGAAAATGGCGCCGGCAGGCATACTTTTTATGTTGGTGTCCGACCTGCTGGGAGAGCGTTCTTATCCGGTATGGGCATACGTCTGCGGTATATTGGGAATATTGGCGGTAATGTACGTTGTAAATTACGTTCAGTACAACTGCGATTATCTGAATACTTACAAAGAAAGCGCGGTACGCCGCATAACCCTTGCCGAGCGTATGCGCAAACTGCCGCTTTCGTACTTCGGCAAAAAGGATTTATCCGACCTCACGACGCGGATAATGCGCGACTGCGCCACGATAGAATCCTCTTTTTCGCACTTCTATCCCGAATTTACTTCTTCGCTCATAAGTACGGTAATAATAGCCGCAGCGCTCATCGCCTATAACTGGCGTATGGGACTTGCCGCCGTATGGGTGCTGCCCGTTTCTCTGCTGATAGTGGCGCTTTCGGATAAGGCGCAGAACAGGTTCAACAAGCGGAAGCTGCAGGCGGACCTGGCAACTTCGGACGGCATACAGGAATATCTGGAATGTATGCGCGATTTGCGCGCGTGCGACGCAAGCGACAGATATCTGGAAGGGCTGGGCGGTAAGATAGACGTCGCGGAAAAAAGGCATATAGCCGCCGAACTCGGCGTGGCGGTATTCGTCGTATCCGCACAGCTTCTCCTCAAATTCGGCATAGCCACCACCGCGCTTGCGGGCGGAATTCTGCTTGCGCGCGGACAGCTGGACGCGCTTACCTTCTTTATGTATCTGATGGTGGTGTCGCGCATATACGATCCCATGTGCACGTCCCTGCAAAACCTTGCCGCAATCATTTCCTGCCGCGTGAATATCGGCAGAATGAAGGAGATATACGACACGCCATTGCAGGAGGGGAGCAAGGAGTTTTCGCCGGACGGCTACGATATAGTATTCGATAACGTGCGCTTTTCGTATAACGACGGAGAGCAGGTGCTGGACGGAGTGTCTTTTACCGCAGACCAGGGCAAAATAACCGCGCTTATCGGTCCGAGCGGAGGCGGCAAATCCACCGTGGCGAAACTTGCCGCCAGGTTCTGGGACGTTCAGGGCGGAAAGATAACCGTAGGCGGAAAAGATATTTCTAGGGTGGACCCCGAAACGCTGTTGGGCAGTTATTCGATAGTATTCCAGGACGTGACGTTGTTCAATAATACCGTAAAAGAGAATATCAGAATAGGCAAAAAAGGCGCGACGGACGAAGAGGTGTTTGCGGCGGCGGAGGCGGCGCAGTGCACGGAGTTCATAAGAAAACTGCCGCGCGGCTGGGATACGGATATAGGCGAAAACGGCAGCAAACTTTCCGGCGGGGAACGCCAGCGCATATCAATAGCGCGCGCACTTTTGAAAGACGCGCCGATAGTGCTGCTTGACGAGGCGACCGCGAGCCTGGACGTGGAAAACGAAACGCATCTGCAACGCGCGCTTTCGCATCTTATCAAGGATAAGACGGTTATCGTCATAGCCCACCGTATGCGCACGGTGGCGGGCGCGGACAAACTTGTCGTGCTGGACGGCGGCAGGGTGGCGGAGCAGGGTTCTCCGCGCGAGCTTGAAGGCAAGCCGGACGGCGTATACGCCCGTATGAAGAAATTGCAGATGAACGGGTAGCGGAATATCCGTTACCTGCGCGGCGGGGGCGGCGGGGTTCCGTCCGCTCCCGGAAAACGTCTTTATTTACCGCCTTTATTTTATTGACAACTTCACCCGCCTTTGCTAAAATAGGCTCGTGAGGGAGTAGTCGGCGAAGACTCTTCGTTATAAGTCAACATACTTATCTCTGCGGATATGGCTTATATTAAATGACCAGACTCACACATTGCTGCTTTTATCCGGCAAAGCCGGGTAGGGGTATGTCCGTGTGTGGGTATTTTTATTCGGGCGCGGGCGGCGCCCGTTTTTGTTCGGCGGGCAGAAAAAATCGGGGTGGTTTTATGGAACTTTGGGAAATAGCCTTAACGGGGCTGAGCCTGGCTATGGACGCGTTTGCCGTGTCCATGTGCAAGGGCGTGGAGATGAAGAAATTCATCTTAAAGTACACTGTTTTGATTGCGGGCAGCTTTGCGCTGTTCCAGATGCTCATGCCGCTCATCGGCTGGGGAGTGGTGACGCTCCTGCGCGGCGCTATAGAGGGCGGCACTGCCGGCGGCGTGGAGATAATCAGGCAGGCGGACCATTGGATAGCCTTCGCCTTGCTGGCGTTTCTGGGCGTAAAAATGATAGTCGACGCGGTAAAACCGTGGTACAAAAAGCGCCGCGCGGTAAAGCGCGGGGAAGAGTATACAGAGGAAGCGCCCGACCCCGACAGTCCCGTTAAACTCGGCGTGAAAACTCTGCTTGTAATGTCCGTCGCCACCAGCATAGACGCTTTGGCGGTAGGCGTTACCTTCGGACTTTTGGAGAGCATAAACATATGGGTGTCAATCGGCATAATCGGCGCGATAACGCTCGTTTTGTGCTTTATAGGCGTGATAATCGGCATTAAAGTGGGCGCGAAATTCCGGCACAAGGCGGAGTTTTTAGGCGGTCTGGTGCTTATCGCGCTCGGGCTTAAAATACTTATAGAACATTTGATAGCTTAAAGATTGCCTTTT
>ERZ1643251.5325-NODE-5325-length-10560-cov-4.278248_pt1 | contig 10560 bp, 8 predicted proteins | sample MGYA00579261_ERZ1643251 | MGnify/ENA primary metagenome ERZ1643251 (study PRJEB29033, sample SAMEA4952267) | chicken gut metagenome | biome: Broiler Chicken; feature: Gastrointestinal Tract; material: Caecum | place: Ireland | collected 2018 | study: Broiler...
TCTTTACACATTGCATTGACCAGTCGTCTAAAGCTGGATCTTCAATTGTTGAATTTTTAAATGCACCACAAATCAATCCATATATCATATCAAGTTTAGCGTTAATCTTAGCTTCATTACGCATATCTGTATCATTTAAAGAATTCCCGTTATGAGATAATTTTTCACTTAATTCTTCAATATTATAATCTGATTTTTTTTCTAAAATCATCAGTCTATAAATAGCCATAAAAACTATCTGAAATTGTAATATAATATCTATACCAACTCTATCAATAGCATTTTGTATACTTGTCATCTCGATAGGAATCGTGGTATCCAAAGGATTTCTGGAATACCCATAAAATTTGTTGAGAATTGTACCGGTATAATATATTTTTAATTTATTATCCAAAATAATGCTAGCTAAAATAAATGCAACTATTTCTTCATCTCTAGATTGTCTCAAATCATTTGCATTAATGATTCCATTTTTAATCCAAAACACCTCATTTATATTTATTGAATAATCCAATCTATAATTGCTTAAAGAAATATTGGACATTTCATTTAAAAACAAACTATCTTCAGAACAATCGCCTCGTATCTCAGAAGAAAGTTGTCTAACCAATACTGCATATTCCGAATTCACTCCTATTTGTCTCAATTCTTGCTGTGATAAATGTTTACCAGTAGAATTTATCCTTTTAAATACTTCTTCTATACTGCTATCTTTTGCCGAGAAAACAGAAACCGGTAATGGATAATTAGCAATTCTTTTACACTTCTCTAAAGATATTTTATTTTTCTTTTGTTTTAATTTGCCACAACGTTTTAACTGTAATGTATCCGGCATTGATTCCAAATTAAAATGACCATCAAGAAGTTCGTATTTCTGTTCTATAAATGTACACAATGCATCTAACCGTTGCATTCCATCAATAATTTCATATACGCCATTCTCATCTATTGCTAATAAAAATAGAGGAACTGGATATCCATTTGAAACTGTATCGATAAAATTACGTTTTTCCTCGATTGTCCAACAAAGTTTTCGTTGATATTGTCTATTTACTATTAATTTTCTTTCAACAAATAGAGAATAAATTTGATTTACTGTCATGGATTTTATTGATAACTCATCATTTATCTGCACTTTATTCCTCCTTATTCTGAAAATGAATATATGCCATTTTCTTTGTGTTTAAATAATATAGCAACCATTTTTAAAACTGAATCCTCACCATAGTGCCTTCTCCCAATTCCTTCTCCACTCTTTCCTTCACCTGCTCCAGATACCTTTCCAGATCCTCTTTATCCCGTATCACCCAATATCCAGATGTGATATCCCGCGCCATCAGATTTTTTGTCTTCACTTGTGGTTTGACTGCCTTACCGCCATATGGGACTTTTGTTTCTCTCATTGCATTTGTTTCTGCATTTACATTTATGACCTCTCCCGCATGTCCAGCTTCCTGCGGTTGCATATTTTCTTTCTCAACCGCATGATCCATCTCCATAAAGCGGTCAAGGAATCTTTTGCAAAGACTATCTGCCTTATCCTTAAATCCCAGCATATCCGAGATATCACTTTCTTTTGATGCCCGCGCTGAGAGGTCTGCAAACTCCTTCTTTACTTCAGTCTTGACTTTTTCTTCGTAAGGCTGTCCTTTAATATAGTTAAGAACCGTATCCTCATCTGATTTTATGACCTGTTTTACCGGCTCCAGTTTCTGATCCAGAACATTTCCGTACAAAGTGATAAATTGCTCATACAACGCCGGAAGTTTCCGGATCTGTTCATAGGGAGCGGGACTGTTTACAATCTTACGAATACACTCCACAACCTCTCTGATTCCTGCGTCTGTGATATGCTCCTTGCTGTTTTCATAAAGCCTCAGTGCTTTCCGTCCGTTATCATCAAAAATTTTCTGCTGTGTTTCGCTTGTATAAAAAGTTTTTACAGGCGCCAGATCGTCTGCCAGATCCAAAAGCTCTTCTTTTTCCCGGTATATCCAGTTATAAAAAGCACTTTCGCCGCTCATACTGTCAGCAGCCGTTAATTCACGGATCGCCTCTGTAAGCACGTTCTTTCCGGGATATGGCGGTTCACTTGGATACTGTGATTTGCGGTTCTGGTCCTTCAGCATTTCTTTCAGATCATAGACAAGCTCTTTTGTCTGCTGTTTAAAAGCAGCCATCAGTTTGTCTGAATCGGAACCGGATTCTGTACGGTTAAAGAACTCTTTCATCACATCCCTGCATGCCTTGATTTTTTTCTGGTCTATCGTTTCTTTTGCCCGAAATAGGATCTTTTCATCAAACCTGCGGGAAGTAAAATACATTCCCAGCTCTTCTGGTTCTCTATTAAACGGCGAGATTGGCTCTTTCTCTACAGTCGCACTGATTTTTCCGTCTTTGAACAGTTTCGCTACAAGCCATTTCGTATCATTATCCGTATAGCCAAAAGGTGCCTGTAAAAAATGATCCGTCAGGCTTCTCATTGAAATCATGGAATGCGAAGACGTAGAAAGAACAACATATTCCTGCACTTCCTTCAAGGCATTTCCATTTGGCTCTGATTTTTCATCCAGTGAGAGTCTGATCTGCCCGTCATCTTTAAACAGCTTCTTTATATCGATATCATCTTTTGGCTCATCAATATATATCAGTTTGTAATAAATATTATCAATCAATCGTCCCAGAGCTTCATTGATTTTTCCTGCCGCATCGCGGGTCTTAATATCGGTCACGGATTGACCGTTAATAAAGACCTGCGCGTTACCGATAGCTTCTTTCAATGAATCGAGAGCAGTCTTACGGCTTCTTTCGGACTCCTGCATTTTTGTGGCACGGATTAAAGTGGATTTTCCTTTCTGAGGATCTGCCACACTGCGGATATAATCGCCGATCTTCAATGCATTCAGCATCTCCTTGTAATATGTTATATTATCGACCGGTAATTTCAATATGACTTCCTGATTTCTTGCAGACATCATCGTCAAAGTCGTATCATCCAAACTTCCATTCCCACTGTTTCCTACATATTTCGGAGTAATGATCCGCAGTCCAATAGGATTATTCTGATTATTCTTATACGGTCTGTTATCCACTGCCTGATTATATGCAAAAGTGTAACGTCCGTTAAATTTTGGCACACGGTAACGGGTATTGTCATAGATGCTATCAAAGGTCAGTTTGGTGATGGCTGTAATAACATCTGCTTGCGGAATATTTCTTTCGTTAATTGCATAGTTTATATCCTGCTCTTCGTCCGTCAGGAACTCATATGTATCCTGAATCTGCGAAACAAGAAGGCTCCGGGTAAGAACCTGAAGGGCGTCTTCCACTTTCTGCCGAAGGACTGCTTTGTCTTCATGGATATTTGTAACCATAAAATTCAGGATATTATCTACTGTCATTGGAATTCCATCAATATATTTTAAGAGAAACAAAGTTTTCAGCACATTTACTGCAAAACAATCCGGTTCATGAAGCGGATTGATCCTCTCACTGTCTGCTGCCCTCTGGATTACCGACGCATGAGTATGATCCAGAAACTTCAGAAGATCATCATAGAACCGGTAAAACGGCACTAAAGCGCCTTCTTCCTGATCCATGATGCTGATTGCTGCCTGCTGACAGGCTCCCAGCATAGAACGCTCACCCTCGGACAAGTGTTTCCCAGTTGAACTATTCAAACGAATTGCATTCAATACATCGGCAAGAAGATTGAACTGATATGGCAGGAAAGGATATACATCTGCAAATGCATCTGAGCTGCGGTATTTTTTCAGTTCATATCCGTTTCCCTTGAAAACAACCGCATTCTGTATTCTGGTTTCTTCTCCCTCATAGAGTGCTTTCATTGTTACTCTTCCAACATCATTCTTTTTAAGGATTCTTTCCCGGATCACCTCATCCGCATTTACAGAAGAGAGAGAAAGTCTTGTTTTAAATCTCCCCTGGATCTTTGAAAAATCATTTTTGCTTTCAGCAGACATATCCATATTTTCCATCATGGAATCAATGTCTTCCTGTGCTGTAACAATCACCCATGCTTTTCCTTTGCACCGAGATCCAAGTTCTTCTGTCATCGTCTGTAGATTGAGCATAAGTCGGGAGTCACTGCTAATAAACTGGCCGATCTCATCCACCAGAAACACAACTCTTTTTCCTGTTTTCTTAATATACTGCCGCACTCTTTCCGCAAAATCCTCAATTGCGATTTCATAGTTTGACGTAGTAGCAGCTTTAGTCCAGTCCATTGCCTCCTGCTCAGACATCCGTCCCATATCCACTAATGCCTTTGCCACTTTTCCTCGGATCACACGGAATTTATTCCTTTCCGAAACCCACTCTTTTCCAGTCTGCGCTTGGAAGGTCTCCTGAAATTTTTGATAATTTCCTTCCTCATCCAATGTACGCTCCAAATCTGCAAGAGCAGGATTTGCCCCGTCATACCCTAGTTTTTCGTTAAACACACGATTGAAGACCATTACGATGGCATTGCTGTCTGATTTTGCCGAAGCTGTACTTTTAGAATCTACGTTAAAAAGGATTGCCTCTGTAGGTGCCTGGGCAGCGCGTCTCATATTAGCAAGGATCATCGGATCAGAAATCAGATTTTCTTTATCTCCAAAGTAATCAACGGCAGATTTTCCAATTACTGTTGTATTGTCAAGTATATAAGAAAGTATTTTCAGAAAATGTGACTTACCACTTCCGAAAAAACCCGAAATCCATACACCCATTTCATCTGTTGGCCGATCGATACTTTCTGCATAGTTATGAAAGAACTCTCGAAAATGTTTCGTCAGTTCCCTTGTCACCACATACTCATCCAATTCCTGTTTTTTATCATTGTCAGCAATCTGTCCAACCTTGATGACTCCTGTGATTGGGCGGTCGATTGGCTTTAAAAACATGTCATAAATTCTCATCTTTGGCTCCTTTATCCATGCTATCGTTCTACAATCGGAAATGCCCGATAGTAATTGTCCTCTTTCATCTCGTTAAAGATATTCAGTGAATTTCCATTATATCTTCCAGGATAAAACATTACCACCGGACAGTGATCCATAACCTGATGCAGATTGTTTAAGATCTTGTGGCTTCTCAAAATAGGAAAACATTTTCCAATACCTGTCAGAAAAACAACTGCATCTTCCGGTGTATTGTCAATAATATAATTGATGATCAAGCTATCCTTCTCGTCAAACCGCAGTGTATCTGCGATTGCAGCAAATACATACTCTGTTCCTTCTTCCTCTTCCAGATCTTTGAGATCTTCCAGAACTTCCTCTTCCTCCAAAAGTTTCAGCATCAATTCATATAGATCATAAATGATCAATTCATAACCAAACTTTAAATACGTATTACTGTTTTTCAGATCATGAATTCTCTGTCTTACAATCAATTCCTGATGCGGATCGTAGTCAAAAACATAATAGCCAACTTCATTTCCCAGCCCTGTATTTTTTCTGAAAGACTCTGATCTCATCTTTTCTTCCAGTATATCAAGACGCTGCTCTATTGTTTTCATGCTCGTGCACCTACTAAAATTTTAATAAACTGCGTAAGCCCCTCTTCTTTCAAAAACTCGATGACTTCTTCTGAGATAATCGGACGGATGATCTTACGATCCATTCCTGAATCCGAAATCAATCCTGCTTCTTTCATGATTGTCTTGATATTATTCCGCAGCTTTTTTATTCCTCCGTCTGTCCATTTTGCAGCCTGTCGGTCTTTTTCCTGTACTGAATGAATGAATCCTATAATATCGCTGTCTCTCAATGCTGTGTCCCCTGTGATCAGCTTTTCCCGAAATACTTCATTCATAAACTCAAAAAAAGTGCGGTCTGTCAACAAGAGCATGACAAGACAGAGTATCTTCTGTATCTCAACGTTTTGTTTTGTGAAGAAAACAAGATAGGATGTATTCACCGCCTGTATTCTTCTCGCTGTCACAACTCGAATCTCATTTGCCCTGGAGGCACTTGCCGCATTGAAAATGTTTTCCTTTTCGCTAAGACCTTTGATTTCCTCCAATGTCCTATTTTCTTTAACAATCAAGTCGATGGTCAATCGCATCTCTTTATACCAGAGCAGATCCTTTGTTCTGCATGGATACCGTTGATCCAGTGTATTTATTTGAATCATATGAATGTTATTCCCCTTATCTACATTAATACGTTTTTATATTATCCCAGAGATAAACTCAACGATATTAGTATATCATATATAAAATGGTGACTCAATTCAAACCATTCACTAAAAAAGTTTATGTTGATTTTTATTCAATATATTTTTATACGTTACAAGAACTACATTCCCCATCTCCTCAGCCCTTCGCCTACACCCTTCCGTAAATCCATTCTTCCCGAACAGATACAGCCACACTTTTCTATAATGGAACATCTGACTTCGCTTCACAAGCTTATCCAACACTCCGGTATCTACTTTCTCATTCGTCCACTTGCACTCTCCAAACAGAGCAGTTTCATAGTCCTGCTCTCCCATAATATCAATCTCTGTCTGAGTGCGCGTAACCGGATCAGTTCCCCACCAGCGTCCCAGATCCTTGAACTCTACCGGAGACTCTCCGTTTAACAAAAGCCGCCAGAGGTACTGCTTACAGATTTCTTCAAAAACTTTTCCCATATAATCCGGCAGATGCGGTTCGATCCGTTTGTATGCCAGATCCGCAGCGCCTCGTGCGATAATCGAACTGTTTTCCGGTACGAACCGAAACCAGAATCGAAACATATTGTCATCAATTGTATAGATCGACTTTCGAGAGGCTTTTTCGCCATATGGTGTCTCTTTTTGCACAATACCCAGATTGATCAGATTTCTCAGATAAGTAGAACATACACTCGTATCCTCTCCCACTTTCGAAGAAATTTCAGCCATCCGGGAAGCGCCGGTGGCAATTGCGGTAATGATCGCATTGTACAGAGCCGGCTCTCTTACCTCCTGTTTCAGCAGATTTTCCGGCTCTTCAAACAGAGAAGAGATTGGATTCAGGAATGTGTTTTTTATATTATCCTCTACGCTTAATCCGTCATCCATCTGGAGCAGATACTGGGGAGTTCCGCCCACGATACCGTAAATCAGCGCTTTATCTTCATCGGAAAAATTTTTGAAATACCGACAGGTATCCGCAAAATCAAAGGGCTGAATTTTCATCTGAGCTGTCCGTCTGCCATACAAAGGAGCTTTGTATGCAAGAACCTGATCTTCCATATATGACATGGACGATCCGCAGAGTATCAACATCAGCCCGGAATTTTTTTTATATTTATCAACCAGAAGCTGGATCGTAGAGGCAAGGCTTTTGGAAGAACGCGCCACATAAGGATACTCATCGATCGCAAGGATCAGCCTCTCATTGTCAGCCAGCTTAAACACATACTCCAGCGCCGCCTGAAATGTAAGAAAGGCTGTGTCTGCCTGGAGCCCTGTTTTATACTCCAGAATATTTCTGCTGAAGTTCTCAAGATTCTGTTTTTCATTACTTTCCACGCCCATAAAGTAGATTGCCTTTTTATCTTTTATGAACTCATTGATAAGCGCAGTCTTCCCAACACGGCGCCGTCCGTAGATCACCGCAAATTCAAACTTATCAGAGGTATATAATTGATTCAGTGAATCCAGCTCACGCTCTCTTCCAATAAACATTCTTCTGCCTCCATATGTGATATATTACCCTTAATATATCACTCACATTTATTTTAGTCAATTATGTTTTACTAAATCATATTATAGTAAATAAGATGCCTGCATGTTTCATTTTCCAAACAATGCGGGCATCCTATTTTTCTCCTGTTTTTCTTATTCTCCTTCTTCTTCCGATCAGCTATTAAGTATATCGGCTATCGTCTCCGGCGCACATTTATTAATCTCATGTCCTGCACCCGGAATAATGTGTAATTCTGCCTGTGGCAGAAGCTCGCTAAGCTGTCTTGAGGCTTTCAAATTCGCCCTGTCCTTTTCTCCGCAGAGGATCTTCACCGGACAGCTGACCTCTCTTAGTCTGGCGGTAAAGTTCAAAGAACGCATGGAATGACACAGCCGGATCATATCCTGTTTTGAAACACCCATATCCGAAAAAGCTTTTTCAGGCATACAACGAAATATGAAATTCTGAAAATCTATCAGCAAAGCAGGTATCTTATACTGCACTCCGATCAAAATCAGTGAATCTACTTTTCCTTTGTGGTGGATCGCATAATCAAGGGCAAGCACTGCGCCAAGCGAAAGACCACATATTCGGAAAGCTTCTTTCATATCTGTATATCGTTTTTCAAAACCTGTCCGCAGTCCGGTATATGTCAGTTTCCCCTCCGGCAGTGCAGACAGCTCCGGACAATCCACGTCCGGCAATGACGTCTGGCTCAGCACTGCATCCCAGTCATGCGCTGTCTGCCCCAGGCCATGTAAAAATACTGTTTTCATTTCCAGCCGCCCTCTCTTTAGACTCTCCTCTCATTCTTTCCCCAATATCTCCACCGTCTTTCGATCCCGTCTCCCCTTATAATACTTCTCGATCACCCTCGTAAACACTCCCCCGCTTCCTTCCGCCGCTTCAAACAGCGTCATGCACGACAGCAACTTCAGGTCATCCGGGCTGCCGAACACGCGATGAGGATCATCCGTATCCAGTTCCAGCAGAGCCTCGCTGATCTTCCTCAGGTTTCCTCCCAGATACGGGTCATTCAGAAAATCTTCTGCTTCCTCGAGATCCTTGATCGCATAATATGCGGACATGCTGCTAAATCCCAGCCCGTGGATCTGCGGGAAGATATACCACATCCAGTGACTCTGTTTGCGTCCGTTTTTAATCTCCGCCAGAGCGGTGTCAAAGTCCTGTCTCTGTGCCTCTTTAAACCGCAGCAGATCACTCATGGTTCTCAACTCCTTATATCCTTGCTCTTTTACAGTCCATTATTATAGATATCATTAATTACCGCCTGGGCATGTTCCATCTCTTTCTTCCGCATGATCTCATCCCTGTCGCTTAAGATTGCAAGCATCTCATCCACCAGATCCTCGATCCGCGGGTTTGTCACACGGTAGAGATATCCCAGCATCCTTGTTGCGGTATAATCGGTGTTCATATTTTTATACGCGATCTCTGCACAGAACTCCTTCGGGTAGCCCCTGCTCAGCAGGAGTCTGTACAGCTCGTCCGTTCTCTCTGACGCCATCTTCTCACACCTTTACTTTCTCGAACCGGTATTTCTGTCTGATGTCCGGATACTTTTCCCTGTCCACCTCGCTCATGAACATGGCATAGGGTCTTGCGCACACCTTGAACGGCGCATAGAGCGCCTGGTAGATGACCAGCCGCTCTCCGGTTTCTGTGTGCTGGGCAAAAGCAAGGACTTTATACAGATATTCCGAGGTGTCGGCGGACACCCACTCTCTCTTAAAATGCTGTACAATGTCGCCCACACAGATATCCCTTTTCAGTTCTTCCTCTTCTTCCTTCGGTTCGGGTTCTGTGTCCAGTTCCTGGTATTCCTCTTTGTCCAGAGAGACCGGCACGCCGGATTTGCCTGTGATATGAACGCCGCCGTACCATGTTCCCTGAATCTCGAAAATATCTCCGATCTCATACTCGGAGCTGTACTCGTCGTTTTTCTTTATAATTCTGATCCTGCTCATTTCGTCACACCTCGCATCGCAAAAATTCCGTCGATAATCATTTCTGAACCCCTTTAAAATTATGGGGAAAATCTTTTCAAATCCTTTCGGATATCGTTTCAGGAATATTTCAGAAATCCTCTCAGGAAAGAAGCTCTCTCACCATCGCCCCGTCAAATGTCACGGACTCCACATGGTCTACCTCGATCTGGTACAGCGCGTTCGCCGCGATGTGCTCCGCCGCCTGCTCCAGGTCACGGATTCCGCTTGTGTTTCTATGTAGATCAATGACCGCATCCAGTCCGTCCGGTGTCAGGGTGCATTCCTTCTCCTGCATACCGATCCGTTTCAGCACTTTCGGAAGCGCGTATTTGGAGAAGATGACCTTCTTTTCCTCTGCAGTGTAATCCGGGATCTCAATCACTGCGAATCTTGACATGAGCGGCGCGCTGATCTGATCTTTGTCGTTGGCGGTGGCGATCGGGTACACGCCCACTGTCGGAATCATACATTCAATATAGTTGTCGGTAAATCCAAGGTTATCCAGCAGGGTCAGCAGGACGTCCGCCGGATTGCCGTTTCCTTTCCCCGCGGCAGCCTTGTCCAGCTCATTGATAATGAATACCAGATTGGATTCGCCCGCCATGGAGAATGCCTCCATAATGATGCCCGGCTTTGCGTTTGCATAGATCCGCGAGCTTCCGGTGAGTTGCTCCGGGTCGTTGATAGAGCTCATGTCCAGCGTGGTCCATGGCAGTTTCAGTATCCGCGCCACTGCGTAGGCGATCTGAGATTTTCCGGTGCCGGCAGGGCCGATCAGGAGAAGCCCGTAGGCAGGCAGTGTGTGGGTGCGGTTGATCTGGATGATGGTCTCGATGATCCTCTGCTTCACAGATTCCATACCGTACAGCTCTTCGTCCAGGATCCGGC
>ERZ1643251.5326-NODE-5326-length-10558-cov-61.771113_pt1 | contig 10558 bp, 12 predicted proteins | sample MGYA00579261_ERZ1643251 | MGnify/ENA primary metagenome ERZ1643251 (study PRJEB29033, sample SAMEA4952267) | chicken gut metagenome | biome: Broiler Chicken; feature: Gastrointestinal Tract; material: Caecum | place: Ireland | collected 2018 | study: Broiler...
CTTTCAAATTACCCCATATAATTATTCTAAATATATATTCCAAATTTATACTTCTATTGACCTGTTGAAGATCCCATAAGCATAAATATTGAAATCAATAATAGTAACATTGTACCTCCACCTGTACAAACAAGCATAGCCATAGTTTTAGCTTCCATCTTTTCAAGTCTAGCTTTATACTTTTGTTCTCTTGCTTTATTTTGTAATGAAGATACAGTTCTTGCAAAAGCATTCAATTGCTCATGCTTTTTTTCTTGTTCTCCAAGTCCTAATCTATATAATAATCTCATCATTCTCATAGAATCCCTTACAGGATATTCTTGTGCAAAATCCATATAAGGTTGAATGCTTGAGTCACCTGCTTCAATCTTACCAATTAATGTTCTTAATCCCGGTTTGAATACTTCTGGAGCATCTTCAACACTCCTAGCAAGTGCTACTGGAACAGTATAGTGTTGAATTAATACTTCCAAACTTTTTAAATAATATGGTAACAAAGAATCAATTTCATTCAAATGCTTTTTATAATAACCTTTTAATTTATTATAATCTGATTTAAATACTATAAAACCTAAAATACATGCAATAATTATATTTATAAAACTCAAATTAGTAATAAATACAAATATTAATGCAATAGTTACAATCAATCCATTTCTAATTCTTTTCATATACAATGCTTCTGAATCGATTTTAGCATCACCATATCTAATTTTCAATAAAAACTCATAATCTTTTTCTTTTAATAAATCAAAATATTTCTGATTATCATCTAAAAACATACTTGTATTAATTTTATTATTATAAATTAACACAAAAAACACAATTATACCAATTAATAAAAATTCCATTATTCAGCACCTACATTCTCATTATAATATTTTTCACCACTTAATAGGAATAAACTATTAATTATAACTACTAAATGTATAATAATTTGTACAAAGAATTGATCTAACATACCAATATATGTAGATACTCCAATAAGAAGTTGAATTAACATAACAAGACCATACAATGCTACACCATATGTCAAGAACTGTTTGTGGAAATTTTTACGATCCATTCTATCCCTATAAACGCCCTCGACTAACATGTCAATATCATTTAACATATTATCAAAAGTTTCACCTGTATTTTTAGCACCTTCTTTAGTTACCTGTAAAAATAATTGGTGCATATTTTTTACCATGTAAAACGGATATTTTGAATCGAAATATTTTATAGAATCATATATATCTCCTTTTTCATATGACAAAGCAATCATAGTTTTTACATCCGATAATACAGGTTCTTCTAAAACACCAGAATTAACTACTCCTTCAAGTGATTTTACAAAAGCATTAGTAGTAGCAAATTCCAAAATTGTATTCGTACAATAAACTTGTATTTGTTCAAAAATATATTCACTATATTGTCTTTTACTTCTAAGATATGTTAAATAAGGAATTACAGATATAGCAATAATAACATAAACTATTACAATAATTATATTATAAAAATACATATATCCAACAATACCTGCTACACCAGCAAATAATATTATTTGTGTTAAATATTGTCTAGGTGTATAATCTATTCCCAATTCTTTAATTTTATCTCTCATACTTTTATAGGAATATGGTACATATTGATTATACAAAACATCAGCTTTTTCCATAACAAAATTATAAATACCATTTCCTTTGCTCGATCTATATAAGACAATAAATAGAAGAATGGCTCCAACTAATAAAAATTCCAAAATATCACCACCTTATTGCTGTGTATTATAATAATTCATGTTATTTACGTTATTATTAGGAATAGCATTTGATGTAACTGGACCATTCGAATAATACTGCGTACTATTTGCAACTGGTATATTAGTTTGATTATTCGTAGGTTCACGAAATTCTTCTTTAACTAAAATATCTTTAGGCATAATTACGCCCTGACTTTCCAAATATCCAATTAAATATTCAGTCGGATTATGCATTATTACATTACCTTCCGGAGTTTTCTTATACAAAGTTTGTGACTTTGCTTCATTTGTGTCTTTAGTTACATAAAATTCTACTACTTCAGAAACTTCACGATGAAATCTTTGATATTTAGTACTATAATATCCTTTTATATGTACTCCTAATTGTACATATCTATGGATACTTCTTAAAAATTGTTCCAAATCCAAATTTGATTCAAGTAAGCTATATAAACGGCTTGGTATAGATTCTGCTTTATCAGCATGTATTGTAGACAAAATATTATGTCCTGACGAAATAGAGTTTCTAACAGCCATTACTGCTTCAGCACTTCTTACTTCGGATAAAAGTATCCATCTAGGATTTTGACGCATACATGTTACTAATACATCCGAATATGATGCAATATTATTAGTTTTCATAGCTACTATATCTCTATGTGGAAATATTTTATCCAAGTGCAATTCCAATGTATCTTCGATTGTTATTATCTTTTCATTTTCTTTAGTATGAGCTGCTAAATATTTTATAAATTCCGTTTTACCAGAACCAGTTTCTCCACTTACTAATATATTACAGTGGCCTTCTACACACTTTAACAAAAAGTCATGTATATCGAGTCTAATATAATCTTCAGCAATAATCTTGTCTTTTTGTAATCTAATTTTAGCAGGAGTTTTACGAATTAATACGGCTATTCCATTTTTTGCAATTGAATCATGGACAAAGTTCATACGAAGTTCAGCACTTTCAGCATCCAAAAAAGGATTAGCCATATTAAATGATTTACCCATGGAATTAGCACATTGGAAAGCAATTTTTTCCATTAGTGCATTATCAATTCCTGTATTTTCCACTCGGTAAACACCTTTAGATAATGTTTTTAACCAAACTTGTCCACCATTACTATAGGAAATATCGGTAACATCATCAGCATCTAAAAATTGTCTTAATGGCCCAAAGTCAACTTGAGAAAATTCTTGTTCCATCTAGTACCCTCCTTTTATTCTTGAGTATTATTTTCATTATTGTTATTATTATTTTGTGTTGAATTATTTACTCCTTCTTCAATCGTAGGCAAATCAGTAACATCTACAGTTTGCGTTTTATCAGTAATAAATTTTTCTATTTCTTCACTATTTACTGTAACGACATCTTTTTCTGTTAAAGTTTTTGTATTAGGCACTAAAATTAATTCTACTGAATAATCTTTCAAATATAGAGCCTTTCTTAAAAGTAAATGTGTTTCTTCTGGAACAGCAAACAACATATATGCTGGAACTCTTGCTTCTTCTGTTGATTCAAAAACATGTTGTCCTGAACTATCTTTTACTGCCAAAATTTCAATATTACTAATAAATTTACCAAACATAATTTTCCCTTCATCATTTAATGCTTTAAAATATATATTAATATATTCACCTGGCATCATTGAATTGGCATAAGTAGTAGACATATTTACAGGATAATTTATTACAGTATAATTATCTGGAACATTTTGAAGTGCGTTATCAGGTAAATATTTTGAGTCAATCAACAATTCCTCATAAAATAAACTACCTTTAGCAATTATTGTATTATAGTTAGAATATTTACCGACTATATTATTAGCATTACTATAATAACTTCCTACTAAAAACGATTGTGGAACTTCCATATAAGATATCATTTCAGTCGTTATTAATGTTTTGGGTTCTATTTTTTGATTAGCATAAGGAACTCTTACTAATGTTACAACTTGTTTAATTCTATAATTATATCCAAAATATAAAATAAACAAACATAATACAACTCCTATAATAGTAACAGTATTTTTATTACCTAAAAATTTCTTTATTGAAGCATTCAAATTATTCATATTTTACCTTCTTTCCTTTTCTATTCTTTTGCTTCCAATATAGCATCTAATTGATTTGCTATACTATAACTATCAGTTTCTTCATATATTGTATAATCACCAACATCAGTATTTATTACAATACTTACTTTAGGTGGACTTTCAATTATATCATAAAATCTAATTGTATAACCTTCAGACGTAAAATTTACAGATTCTGCAAATCTTCTTGTAAAGTTTTCAATAAATTTTTCTTGGACAATTTTAACTTCCCCTGTATCTCTATAATAAGCTAAATCAACGGATTCTAACATTGCAGCTTTTGTAACTTCTCTTAATAAATAATAATCTTGTTCATTATTAGTAGTAATTTGTTGAAATAATAATATTATTACTATTCCGACTAAACCTGCTGCTATTAATCCTACTTGAGCAAACGACCATTTCATTGTTTATCATCCTCCGGATCATATACACCTAATCCAGAGTAATTTGGATTACCTAAAATAAACACATTACTACTTTGTATGAAACTACTATCACCATTAATGTTTATACTGTAATCTAAATATCCTCTTTCTGAATTTGCATTGTGTTCCTTAATTGCATTTATATCATCAAGTGTCAAAGTTACTGTATATTCTAAATTATTTTGTGTTGAATAAGTATCTTCTAATCTTTCTTTATTCTTCCTATCTGAAATCCAATTTATCCAATTTACACCAGGATCTCTATTAGGAAATGGATCTGTCAACGAAATAGGTCTAAAATAATATAAATATCCACCTTTATCCAAATCAAATAATTTTTGTTGACATTCTACTCCACACGAATAATTTAAAGGCCAATTCATAACGCTTATAAAACTTAAATCCTGAATATAAACCTCAACCGGAAAACTTGTCCCTGTTCTTTCTTTCAAAGGAATATAATATAAATATCCACCATCTATTTCTTCGGTTGAATCACAATTACTATCCTTATCAATGTATCTGACGTTTGCAGTTTTAGCATTAATGCATGCTTTACCTAGTTCATACCTTGTAGAAAAACTTATAAAAGTATCAGGATACCATTCTGTTATGTTATCATAAGAACTAGTCCATTTACCATTCATCGAAACCATGCCTACTGCATTCTCATCATTAGAATCTCTAGAGTTTACTTGACCATTCACATTAAAATCAGGATAATTTACATAACTAGCCATTTTTTCTGCTAACATTTTTATTTCTTCAGATGAGTTAGAACAATTATATGCCGGATTACCACCAGAGCAATTATATGTTGTGGTTTCGGATGCACACCCTACCTTTTCTGCAGCTCCAGTTACTGAAGGTTCCCTAGAAGAAATTTTGCATGAACAAAGTCCGTTACATCTTATTACACTACCACCACATTTATTATTATAATATTGTCGATTCACTATATAATCAGATTCTTTAAAAGTAATAGTAGTAGTAGATACAGGATTATATGTACATTGATTACCATTCAAAATACCATTTCCATAAGAAATTTTTTCAGAAGTTGTGTAAATTCCATAATTTTGCATCGGTCCAGAAATATCAGCTTTTGTTGGACAAGTATACACTGGATACCATTCTTCTATTTCATATTGTAGACTATCACATATACTATAACTAGCTCTACTAGAGTAATTAATATTAAAGTCAAAGCCACCACCAGAATATTGTTTAATAGGATTTAAAGCAAAATTTGCATTACCTATTTGAGATACAGTAACTAACCCTTTAATAGTTTCTTTCAACTCAGTTACACAACCTATTTTATCACCTTTATGCTTAGTATAATAATTAAATTCAGCAAAATTACTATCATCAATATATCTTACCATCTCAATATCAATATTTTTATTTTCACTATACGAACCGTTACTACAAGAAAGTTCACCAGGAATATTTTGAGACTCTCCTGCTTCACAAGAATTTGGTTTTTCATACTCACATTCATCTGATTTATATTCTATTTTTACTTCCGCTATTGCAGGAATCGTATACATATAATTAGGATCATCATCTATTTTTTTCTTTATAGTTTCACTAGGTGCTCCCCAACTTCTAGAAATCACACTTTTAAGTTGTCCATCAGAAACATCAGCAAACGTTATATTTAAACTATTAGGTAATACTACATCAGTATTATAGTATCCTTCATAATCAGTAACATCAGAAATATCATGCCAACTTCCTGTACCATAGTTAGTATATTCACCATTATATGAACAAACTTTTGTTCCTGAAGAAAGAACTTCACAATCAGGTCTATTTAAAAGTTCAATATATTTTTTAAAATCAGTTAATGTCATACTATTTTGAGATATAACTTCTACGCTAACTATTTCAGCCCCTTCTGGCAAATCATAATCAAAATAAGTATCCCAAGTAGTACTTCCACCAGTTTTTGATCTCGATGCTTCCGAAAAATAATATATTCTAGTTTCCGGTTCGCAAATTTTTTCTTCATCATCGGCTAGAGCCATACTACTACCAATAGTTACACAAAAAACAAAAAATATAATACCAAATAATATAATAAAATATTTTTTATTCATAGTTTCACCTCTCAAACCGTTAATCCAAAGCACTTCTTTTCTTTTTTATATAAATTACTATAATAATAGCTGCCACTATAGCAATTGCACTAATCATATAAATAAAATTTTCTTTAAAAAATTCTATAACTTTATTAAAAGTCTCTTTGGCCTGTTCTTTTTGTAAGTTTTTGTTATATTCTTCTATACTTTCATTAAATTTATCTTCGTCTAAATCACCTTGGTACCATTCATCACATACATCCAAATCTTCTCCACTTATGCCATCACATAAAGGTGATTCAGACAAGGAATTATATTTTGGAACATTCAAAGTAATTGTCCTAACCAAAGTAGATGCACATCTTTCATAATAAATTTCAAATGTATAATTATCTCCACTTATACCCTCTAAAATATATGTGCCGTTGTCAGTTCCATCATATGCTATAACTATATCATGACTAGTTTCTTTAATATACAATTCAGAAGTAAGTCCTGTAACAATAATATCATACATTCCTTTTACATCAGAATCTTCTCTTAAGCTATATTCAATAGATATATCATTTGCAACATTTTTTATTCTTTCAAAATCATCTTTACCACAATAAGCGGCAAAAACACATTGATTCATAAATAAAAATGCTAGACAAAAGAAAACCACAAACCTCATTTTTATATTCATACAATCACCTTATTATTAATTATACATATATATAATAACATGATTTTTTATAAAAATAAAGTTTTTTTGTTTTTTTTATTGTTTTTTTTTGATATAATTATTTTATCCAAAAATGGAAGGAGCAAAATATAATGAAACATAAAAATAAAATAATTATTTCTATTGTGATATTACTTATACTATTAATTACTTTATTTTATATCTTAACACCAAAGGGAAAATTAGAAGAAATATCTTTTGACAATTTGAAAGATAAGATTACTAATAAAGAAGATTTTATTCTTTGTATTACTAGCACAACTTGTTCACATTGTTACAATTTTAAGCCAAAAATTGAAGAAGTCGCAAAAGAAAACAACATTGTCATTTACTATATTAATTATGATAAATACAATGTTGATGAATTTAAAGATTTAATCAGTTTTGATGGTTCTACTCCTACCACTATATTTATAAAAAATGGAGAAGAAGAAACAACGTCTAATAGAATTAATGGTGATGTTTCTAAAAGTAAAATAATTGACAAACTAAAAAGTAATGGTTTTCTAAAATAGAACCATTACTTATTTTTATTAAATAAATTTTCTGTCATCATATCTATATCAATTTTTCCAAAGAAAGTTAAATATATAATCATTAATTTATTATCAATTTCCACATATCCATTCTCAATTAATTTATTAAAAAAAGAACTATTTTGTTTATACACACTATTATCACGAAATTGTGGAAAAAATTGTGAAAACGTAAAATCAATCAATATGTATCTTTTTCTACTATAATCATTAACTGTACACAATATAATTTCATGATCATATAAATCAAATTCTTCTTTTAAATTTATAATTTCATTCTTTACACCAACTTTGTTTAGTGAATCATGAATATTAGTGGCAAAAACTTTACACATTCTCAACAAATCCATATTCTCATATTGTTTTTTATACATCATTAAAACTAACTTTATTTTACTCTCATCCATATTGTCATCTTTCCAACCAATCTTCACCCTTAAACGGTTCTGTTCTAAGCAAATTAGGATAATCTTGTTGCCTTAATACTTCAAATAATACAATAGCTACACAATTAGAAAGATTTAAACTTCTTACATTTGCATTAGTAGGTATCCTAAGGCATCTATCTAAATGGTTTCTTAATATTTCTTTAGGTATACCTGTACTCTCTTTCCCAAAACACAAATAAATATTTTTACTAGTATCACTATAATCAAAGGAAGTATGCGGTTTTTTACCATATCTAGTAAGGAAATAAAAATCTCCATTATTTTGAGATATAAATTCTTCCCAGTTTTTATAAACTTTATATTTAACTTTATCTATATAATTAACTCCACTTCTTTTAATACTTTTTTCATCTAATCTAAATCCTAAAGGTTCAATCAAATGCAACATTGCCCCTGTTCCTGCACATGTTCGCATTATATTTCCAGTATTTCCAGGTATTTCTGGCTCATATAAAACTATATTTATCATCTTATTACTCCCAAACTTTTAAAATAATCACTTATTTTTTTTATGTCATATCCATTATTTTTTATATCATAACTACTGATTATTTGACTATCATTAAATATTATAAACATAGGTATACTGTTAAACTCATTATTAAAAATTTGATATTTATTATCATTATAATTATTAGATATATCTAAATATAAAATATCTTTCCCTAAATTATTATTTACAATAAATTTCTTTAACTCATATTCAAAATCATTAAAATCTGAATTTGTATTAGTGACATATAAATATACTTTATCATTTTCAATAATATAATTATCAACTTCATTATAATTTATAACTTGTAAATAATTACTCAAAACAGAAACGTTTTTTACTTCTTCTTCATATTCTGTAAACCATAAATACAAATAATAAACTATTCCTATTGTCATAACTATAATTAAAAACAAATATATATAATTTTTTAAAGAAATTTCTCTTTTAGCCAATTATACCATCTCCTTTATACATTTTATCAATTAAAATATAAAAAGTAAATAATTATAAATAAAATGGTTATAATTTTTAACATTTACTATTTATATTTTTTATTTTATAATGTTTATAGGTGATATTATGAATTATATTACAAAACATAAAAATATCATAATAGAATTTATTATAATATTTATTATAACTTTCTTTTATAATTTAATTTGTAACCATTTAATATCAAATGATGAAATATGGAATTATGGATTTTCATATAATATTGCAAGTGGTCTTATTCCATATAAAGACTTCAATATGATAATAACTCCTTTTTATCCTTTTTTAGGAAGTTTATTTTTAATTTTTCTTGGTAAAAATTTAGTAGTGTTTCATATTTTTAATACTTTTATTTGTACTATTATATTTTACTTTATAAAGAAATTAGTACCATATAGTTATTATTTAGTATACACACTATTATTGTCAGTAAGTTTACCAAATTACAGTTTATTTTGTGTATTATTATTATTTATTATTATAAATTTAGAAAACCAAAATAAAAATGATTACGTAATAGGATTTTTTTTAGGAATTACTTTTTTAACTAAACAAAATGTTGGTATATTTTTATTTATTCCTAGTTTATTTACTAAAGATTTAAAAAAAATAATTAAAAGAATTATTGGTTTTACAATACCTAATTTGATATTATTAATATATTTAATACTTACAGATAGTTTATATTATTTTATTGATTATTGTTTTTTAGGCTTATTTAGCTTTGCTAAAGATAATACTAGTATACAAATATATATCATATTTACAATTATTTCAATTCTATATTTAACATATTATTATCTAAAGAATAGAAATATACAAACATTATATATTCTATGTTTTCAAATTATATGCTATCCATTATTTGATAGATACCATGTATTTTTAGGATTTATACCAGTTTTAGCACTATTCCTATCTAATATAAAATTAAATAAAAAAATTATTACTATTACCTTTTATTTATTTATAATAGGAATATTTGCATATAATATATATTTAATTAATAATGGAACATTTGAATATCCCAATGATACAAATGTCTATAAATATAGAGTTGCAAATAAAACTTTACTTTATAATATAAAGGAAATATCTAAATATATAAAAAATGTAAATAATAATTTATTTATCATTAATCAAAATGCATACACATTAAAATTAGAAGCAAAAATACCTATAAATAAATATGATTTATTAAATAATGGTAATTTAGGAAAAGATGGAGAAGATAAAATCATTAAAGAAATAAATAATATTTGTAGTAAAGAACAATGTACATTTTTAATGTATGAAAAAGAAATTAATAATAGTACAATATCACAAACAAATCAAAAAATAATAAAATACGTTAGTGAAAACTATTATAAGCAAGATAAACCATTAAATTTAACCATTTATAGAAATGAGGCAAAACAATGAAAAAAACAACTATTATATCCTTAATTTTATTAGTATTAATTTCAATACTAATAGTTCCAAAAGAACTACAAAATGATACTT
>ERZ1643251.5328-NODE-5328-length-10552-cov-4.243498_pt1 | contig 10552 bp, 8 predicted proteins | sample MGYA00579261_ERZ1643251 | MGnify/ENA primary metagenome ERZ1643251 (study PRJEB29033, sample SAMEA4952267) | chicken gut metagenome | biome: Broiler Chicken; feature: Gastrointestinal Tract; material: Caecum | place: Ireland | collected 2018 | study: Broiler...
ACTCCCGGTAATATTGTTGCAGTGCGTCCTCTGAGACAGGGAGTTATTTCCGATTATACAGTGACAGAGAAAATGATCAAATACTTTGTACAGAAGGCGCTGGGAAAACGTACATTTAAGAAACCGCGCATCAGCATCTGTGTGCCAAGCGGCGTGACTGAGGTCGAGAAGAAAGCCGTGGAGGAAGCGACTTTCGCCGCGGGAGCAAGAGAGGTGCATCTGATCGAGGAGCCGGTGGCGGCTGCCATTGGAGCCGGGATCGATATTTCAAAGGCATGCGGAAATATGATCGTCGATATCGGAGGAGGTACGGCGGATATCGCCGTGATCTCGCTTGGGGGGACGGTTGTCAATACTTCGATCAAAGTGGCCGGAGATGATTTTGACGAGGCGATCGTGCGTTATATGAGGAAGAAGCATAACCTTCTGATCGGAGAGAGAACGGCAGAAGATATCAAGATCAAGATCGGTACCACATATCCTCTTGTGGAGGAAGAGACAATGGAGGTGCGTGGACGCAATCTTGTCACCGGGCTGCCCAAGACGGTCACGGTGACGTCATCAGAGACAGAGGAGGCTTTGAGGGAAGCCACCAGTCAGATCGTGGAAGCGGTCATCTCCGTGCTTGAGCAGACTCCGCCGGAGCTCTCAGCGGATATTCTGGACAGAGGAATCGTTCTGACCGGAGGCGGAGCAATGCTCCGCGGTCTGGAAGAGCTGATCGAGGAGAAGACCGGGATCAATACAATGACGGCTGAAGATCCGATGAAGGTTGTCGCGATCGGGACCGGACAGTTTGTGGAGTTCATGAGCGGAAGGAAAGATTTTTGACCGGAGGGAAAGCGCTTTGGCTGGCGGGAATGATTTCAGCAGGGATGTGAGAGGCAGGCACATCCCTGTTGTTCTGTCATAGGAATCAGGATGCCGGAAGAGAAAGGAAAAGAATTTGGAGAAAGTAACAGGATATGTAGGGCACATTGTATATCGCAATGATGAAAACGGTTATACAGTATTCCATCTGGAAAATGACGATGGAGAGGTTACCTGTGTGGGGAATTTCAACTTTATAAATGAGGGGGAAATGCTGGAACTGACAGGAGAGTATGTCAACCACAATGTATACGGAACCCAGCTTAAGGTGTCCTCGTATGTGGTCAAAGAGCCGGAGGATCTGGTATCCATCGAACGGTATCTGGGTTCCGGGGCCATCAAGGGTGTAGGGACAGCACTTGCCGGACGGATTGTGAAAAAGTTCAGGGAGGATACCTTCCGGATCATCGAGGAAGAGCCGGAGCGTCTTGCTGAGATCAAGGGCATCAGCGAGAGAAAGGCGCGGGAGATCGCAGAGCAGGTGGAAGGCGAGAAGGACATGCGAAAAGCGATGATCTATCTTCAGAAGTATGGAATTTCCACAAAGCTTGCGGCAAAGATATACAAGTATTACGGTATGCGTGTATACAATGTGTTGGAGGAGAATCCTTATCAGCTCGCGGACAATATTGACGGCGTGGGATTTAAGACGGCGGATGAGATCGCTTCTCGTATCGGCATACATACTGACTCGGATTACCGGATCAAGAGCGGTCTGTTTTATACGCTGCAGCAAGCGGTGGGGGAAGGGCATATTTATCTTCCGCAGGAAGCGCTCTTAAGGCGCGCCCGGGAACTGCTTGGCGTAGAGATTCACGATATAGAAAAGCATGTGATGGATCTTTGCATTGACAAAAAGACGGTCATGAAAGAGTGTGATGGTGAGATCAGGATCTATCCGGCGCACTATTATTATCTTGAACTTAACACGGCAAAGATGCTCCATGATTTGGATATTGACTGTGAGATGCCGGAGGATATGATGGAGCGGAGGCTCAAAAAGATCGAGGATGCAGAGCAGATCGAACTGGACGAGATGCAGCACCGGGCAGTGATTGAATCCATCAAGCACGGCCTTCTTGTGTTGACCGGAGGGCCGGGTACAGGCAAGACGACGACCATCAATACGATGATCCGGTTTTTTGAAAGTGAAGGAATGAGCCTGCTTCTTGCGGCGCCTACCGGGCGCGCGGCAAAGCGCATGACAGAGGCCACGGGATATGAGGCGCAGACAATCCACCGCCTTTTAGAGGTGAATGTCAATCCGGAGGATAAGGAAGCCGCGGGCGGGTTTATGAGGAACAGGCAGAATCCGCTTGAGGCGGACGTGATTATCATCGACGAGATGTCCATGGTAGATCTCACCCTCATGCACGCTCTCCTCTCTGCGGTGGTGCCGGGGACAAGGCTTGTGCTGGTGGGAGACGTGGATCAGCTTCCGTCCGTAGGGCCGGGCAGTGTGCTGCGGGACATTATTTCTTCAGGATGTTTTCCAGTGGTGACGCTGACGCGCATTTTCCGTCAGGCGGGGGAGAGTGACATCGTGGTCAACGCCCACAAGATCAATGCGGGAGAGCCTGTCATACTGGATAATAAGAGCCGGGATTTCTTCTTTTTAAGGCGTCAGGATGCGGACACCATCATCGGTGTGGTTATCATGCTTATCCAGAAGAAACTGCCGAAGTATGTGGGGGCTCTTCCGGGGGAGATTCAGGTCATGACCCCGACAAGGAAAGGACTTCTCGGCGTGGAGCGTTTGAACACGATCCTGCAGAGATACCTGAACCCAGAGGATGAGAAAAAGGCGGAGAAGGAAATAAACGGCCGCCTTTTCCGCGAGGGGGATAAGGTCATGCAGATCAAAAATAACTACCAGCTCGAGTGGGAGGTAACGACAAAATTCGGTCTGGCCGTGGATAAGGGAATGGGCGTGTTTAACGGCGACATGGGCGTGATCACGGAGATCAATCAGTACACAGAGACCATCGAAGTGGAGTTTGACGAGGCGAGGAAGGTAAAATACGGGTTTGACATGACCGAGGAGCTGGAGCTGGCGTATGCCATTACAGTGCACAAGTCGCAGGGGAGCGAGTATCCGGCAGTCATTATCCCGCTTCTTCCGGGGCCGAGGCTTCTCTACAACAGGAACTTATTGTACACAGCAGTGACGAGGGCAAAGAAATGCCTGACAATCGTGGGGAGTGATGCGGTATTTCAGGAAATGATACAAAACAAAAACAAACAGGCAAGGTACACAAGCCTATCCGAGCGGATCAGGGAGTTCAGGGACAGCCTGTGATTAAGAGGACAGAGGGGGCCCGCACAGCGGGACACAGAAGAACGGGATATGGGAGAACAGGACGCGGGAGAACATGGCGTCCGGGGCAGCGGCTTCTTGACCTTTTGTATCCGCCTGTGTGCCCATTCTGCGGACGTGTTTCCCCGGAGGGAATATGCGGCAGGTGCAGAAAGAAAATCATTTATGTGCAGGAGCCTTATTGTATGCACTGCGGGAAACCATTGAGCGGTGAAACGCGGGAATACTGCCATGACTGTGCCCGCCGCATGGATGCCGCCCGGCGCCACGGGAGAGAAGGCTTTTGCGTCAGGCAGGGCAGAAGCCTGTGGGTTCACCGCGAACCCGTATCGGGCGCGGTGTATAAGCTTAAATATAAAAATAAACGAAACTGGGGCAGAATCTTTGCTGTGGAGATGGAAGAGGTTTACGGCAGGCAGATCAGGCAGTGGGGGATTCAAGAGATTATTCCCGTGCCCCTGCATCCTTCCAGAAAAAGGGCGCGTGGCTTTAATCAGTCGGAGGTCATCGCCCGGGAGCTGAGCGTCCTTACGGGTATTCCCTGCCGCGCGGACGTGCTCTTCCGCATCAAAAAGACAATACCGCAGAAGCTTTTGGATAACAGAGCGCGCACGGAGAACTTAAAAGGCGCGTTCGCGGTGGCGAGAGGCTGGCAGGCCCCTGAAAATGTCCTTCTTATAGATGATATCTACACTACCGGCGCTACGTTGGAGAAAGCGGCAAAAATGCTCAGAAAGGCCGGGGCACGAAATATTTACTTTTTGACCGTAAGCATTGGACAAGGTATCTGAGTATATGATATACTAAAAAATAATGGCTTAAATTTGAATGAAAGTACATAGGAAGGACGTGCAATAGCGTTATGTTAGACAAAGGAAGGATACGTCTTATGACACGAGCCTCGATCTATGAAAAGAGGCATGGGGGAGAGGATCTGAAGATCAGCGGATATTATAAGAAGGACTATACCAGCCTGAATACATGGATCACATTGATCTGGATTACGATAGGATACGCGCTTGTAGGGGGAGTGATCTTCCTCTGCTACGGGGATACCCTGATGGAAGGTTTGACAATCATGCGCTTATTTCTTTATGCGGCCGTTGCCATAGGCGCTTATCTGGTTCTGCTGATCATCTATGGGATAGGCGCGGGGAATTTTTATGCGAAAAAGCATACCCGGGCAAAACAGAGGGTTAAGAGGTATTTAAGAGACATAACCCGCCTTCAGAAGATGAATGACAAAAAGGAGAAAAACAGAGCATGAGCACATTGTTAATTTGGAGAGAAAGACTGCAAAAATTATATGCGGCATATTCCATCTATATTTTAAAGGGACTTCAGTTCTTAATGGGAGTGATCCTGTTTGCGCTGATCAATTCCAATATCGGGTTTATGAAAATTGCATCTTCTGTTTTCTGTACGGTCGGCCTTGCGGTGGTCTGCACGTTCTTTCCCATGATTGTGACGGTAATGGCGGCGACTGCGCTGATGCTGGTGCATTTTTATGCCTTATCTCTTCCGATCGCAATCGTGGCGGCGGTTATTTTTCTGATTATGTATATATTCTATTTCCGGTTTACCCCGAAGAAGGCATGGATTGTTCTTTTGTCGGCAATGGCTTTTGGGTTGAAGATTCCCTTTGTCATACCGGTTGTATTCGGACTTTTAGGAACTCCGGTCTGGATTATTCCGGCAGGGTGCGGAATCATGGCTTACTACATGGCGGATTTTGTAAAGGGTTCGGCGGCGGCGTTGAAAAGCGTAGATGCCGAGGGACTTGCGGGAAGTCTTGTAAGCTCGATGAAGCAGATTCTCGGCAGCAAGGAAATGTGGCTGATGATTATCGCCGTGACCATCGGGATATTGGCCGTGAATTTAGTACGTACCCGCTCTGTTAATCACGCATGGAAGATCGCTTCGGCAGCAGGCGCGGTGGTATGTGTGGTTGCCGCTTCGGCAGGAAATATCATTTTGAAGGTGGATCTCGCCTATGCCCCGATGATAATGAGTGCTGTACTTGGCGTTGCGGCGGGACTGGTGCTGGAGTTTCTGTTTTTCAGCGTAGACTATTCCAGAACAGAGAATATCCAGTTTGAGGATGATGAATACTATTATTATGTAAAAGCAGTCCCCAAGGTGGGCGTATCGGCCCCGGAGAAGAGGGTGAAGCATATCACGGAGGATACGGGGAACGTAAATGAGAATACGGACGATATCCTGCTTACGAGGAGCCTGAGTAAAGAGCTGGGACTTGAGAAAGAGGGGCGCAAGTAAATAAGGCGGTGACACACAGTATGGTAGACTGGATGAGAAGTTTTTTCGACAATTATACACAGGATATGTATTTCCCGTCGATTCAAGTGATGGATGTGGTTGAGATCTTGATCATTACAGTGATCGTATACGAGATCATGCTGTGGATCAAGAATACGAAGGCATGGATGCTCCTTCGGGGGATTATCATGCTGGCATTGTTTATTCTTCTGGCGTGGATATTCCGGATGCACACGATCCTGTTTCTGGCGGCTCAGACTATCAATGTGCTGGCGATAGCGGCAGTGGTCGTGTTCCAGCCGGAGCTTCGGCGCGCCTTGGAGAAGCTGGGTGAGAGGAATCTGTTCAGTAATATTAATCCTTTTGATAAAAACAGAGAGAACGAACGGTTTTCGGATGCCACGGCTGAGAGTATTGTGACCGCTTGCTATGAGATGGGCAGCGTATGCACAGGAGCGCTCATTGTGGTTGAACAGGCAATCCGTCTCAATGAGTATGAGATGACAGGGATTGAACTGGACTGTAAGGTATCCTCTCAGGTACTGATAAATATTTTTGAACACAATACCCCTCTCCACGACGGGGCGATCATCATCCGGGGCGACCGGATCACCTCCGCGACCTGCTATCTGCCTCTCTCGGACAATATGTCGATCAGCAAGGAACTTGGCACAAGGCACAGGGCGGCGCTTGGAATGAGCGAGGTGTGCGACGCGCTTGTGATTGTCGTTTCAGAGGAGACCGGGATGGTGTCAGTTGCCATGAGCGGCAGGCTCACACGCGGGATCAGCCGCGAGGAGCTGCGGCAGAGGCTGAGCCAGATTCAGTATAGAAAATCAGAACAGAAAAGATTGACTATACGGAAAGGATGGCGCAGATGATGAAAAAGTATAAGCTGACAAAAAATCTCGGACTGAAAGTTATTGCGTTCTTCTTTGCGGCGATTCTCTGGCTGATCGTAGTCAACCTTGATAATCCGGTGGTGAGCAGTACATTCAGGGACATTCCCGTAACTATTGTCAATGACGACATCATTACCTCCGCGGGAGACGTATATCAGGTAGTGGGCGAGCAGACTGTTTCAGTGGTGGTGAATGCGACCCGCGATGTCAGTCAGGAGTTTGACGCGGAAGATATCATAGCTACTGCGGATGTCACAGAGATGGATACAGCGACAGGACTGATTCCTATTAAAATATCTCTTCCTGATTACAGCGGAAAATACGAGTCAGCGGAGGCGGTTCCGAGGAATCTGACGATCCAGAGGGAAAAGTCCGGGAAGAAGGTGCTTTCCTTAAGCGTGAAGTCAGACAACGAACCGGCTGACGGCTATATTCTTGGCGACATGACTGTGGATCCGGAGGAGGTGACGCTTTCCGGGGCAGAGTCCGTGCTGGCCCAGATCGACCGCGCGGAAGCGAGGGTGGATGTCGGCGGTATGACGTCAGACCAGAAGAAAACAGCGGAGCTTCGGCTGTATGACGCGGACGGAAATGTGCTGAATCCGCCTCAGATTGAGAATAATCTTGGGGAGGACGGAATCACGGTATCCGTGGAAGTGTTGAAACTGAAAAGTGTTCCCATCACACTGAAAGTATCAGGGACACCGGCCGAGGGATATAAGTATACCGGCGGCACGAGCACTCCGGAAAGCCTGCAGGTGTGCGGAAAGAGTACTGCCCTTGAAGGCTTTGACAAGATCGAGATACCAAGTTCAGCGCTGGATATCAGCGGAGCATCGGGAACGGTAGAGAAGACGGTTGATATTTCGGGATATCTCCCCAAGGGCGTAAGGCTTGTGGAGGAAGGTTCAGGAAGCATTAAGGTAACCCTGAAAGTTGAACAGGAAGGTACGCGCTCAATTGATTTTCTGGTGAGCTCACTCAGAATCAATAATCTGAATGAGAATCTTCAGGTGAATTATGAGACAGGAGCAGAGATCGCGATCCGCGTAAGAGGCGAAGAGCAGCGCCTGAGTACGCTGGATATCAGCAACGCGGTGTCTGTTGACCTGACAGGATATACGATGCCGGGCACATATGACCTTCCGGTAAAAATTGATCTGCCTGAAGGAATCACGCTTGAGGGGCAGGTGACCGTCAGTCTGACACTGGAGGAGAAGATAGTGGAGGATGTGCCGGCTGACGAGACCAATCAGGGAGAAGAAAACAACTGACAGGCTTTTGTGAAAACTGTGCAGAGAAAATACGAGGAGTGAACATAGGATGGTTAACGGAAAAGTCAGGATCAAGAATCCGACCGGACTGCATTTAAGACCCGCAGGACTGTTCTGCAAGACAGCGATGCAGTTCGGCAGCAAGATCACGATCCACAAAAAGACAAAAAACGAGGATGTGACGGCAAATGCAAAAAGTGTTCTCAGTGTCCTTGGGGCATGTATCAAGAGCGGGGATGAGATCACAATCGTCTGCGAGGGAACAGATGAGGAGGCGGCCCTGAAAGAACTGGTACAGCTCGTCGAGGACGGTCTGGGAGAATAGGAGGAAGTTGGTATGAGCAAAGCTACACTTGTGATTATGGCGGCAGGGATTGGAAGCAGGTTCGGCGGCGGGATCAAACAGCTTGCACCTGTAGGCCCCAACGGTGAGATCATTATGGATTATTCGATTTACGACGCCATTGAAGCGGGATTCGATAAGGTCGTTTTTGTGATCCGCAGAGATCTGGAGAAAGACTTTAAAGAAGTCATCGGCAACCGGATCGAAAAGCAGGTAGAGACAGCCTATGTCTATCAGGAACTCAGTGATGTACCAAAGGCTTACCGGGACAAGTTCCCCGGAAGGACAAAGCCGTGGGGGACGGGACAGGCGATCCTTGCCTGCAAAGATGCAGTTGACTCCCCTTTCCTTGTCATCAATGCGGATGATTACTATGGAAAGAGCGCGTACCGCGAGGCATATACCTATTTGACAAGTCTTACTAATACTGGTAAAATACAGGCTTGTATGGTCGGCTTTGTGTTGGAGAATACACTCAGTGACAACGGTGGAGTGACGCGGGGCCTGTGCATGGTTGATGGAAACGGTATGCTCACAGGCATCACGGAGACACACAACATTGAAAAAGAAGGGGAACTTGCGGTAGTTACCGAGAATGGGGAAAAGCGGACGATTGAGGCTGGTTCTCAGGTATCCATGAATATGTGGGGACTTACGCCGGAGTTTTTCAAAATATTAGAAACAGGCTTTGACGCCTTCTTAAAAGCAACCTCTCCTGAGGACGTAAAGGCGGAATATTTGCTGCCGACGATTATAGGAGATCTTCTTGAGAAAAAAGAGATTTGTGTGAAAGTGCTGAAGTCAGAAGACCAGTGGTTTGGAGTGACATACAAAGAGGACAGGGAATCCGTGATGGAATCTGTAAGAAGCCTGATTGCGGCCGGGTTATATCCGGAGAAATTGTATGGTTAAATGCCGCTGACGCGGCCATACATGGTGAAGGAGTTCCGCCCTGCGGGACTCTTTTCCGGAAAGTGTTATGAAATGAGGCGCTTTGGGGACAAAGATAAGTAAGAAAAGGGTTTTATAATGGCAAAACAGCAGACGGCCGCAAGGCGGACCGGTAAAAAGAATGGAAATACAGGCAGACGGCCTTCGCGTCCGGCGAAGAATCAGCTGGGGACATTTTTTCTGTTCCTTCAGGCGCTGATCAGCGTTGTGTTTATGGGAGTTGTCTTCTTGCTAGACATGCTTCCCTTTAAATATCTGGCATTAATCGCGATGGTCTTATTTTTTCTGTGGTGTCTTGCCTTTATGTCTCAGGCTCTCCGCAAAAAGCGGGGGCGCATCGGGAAAGTTTATAGTTTTCTTCTGATATGTGTTCTGACCTATGGGGCGTTCCATATCATGGAGACGAATAATATGATCGCAAGAATCACAAGCGGAGGCTTCAAAAAGGATACAATATTTGTGGCGGTTCTCGCGGACGATCCGGCTGAGACGCTGGAGGATGCTTCCGGTTATAAGTTTGGCGTTCAGTTTGAAAAAGACGCCCAGAACATGCAGACTGCGGTGACTGATATTCAGGATCAGTTAGGGACAGACATCGATATGTTGGAATGTACTTCCATTGAGGGACAGGCAGAAAGCTTGCTCAATGGGGAGGTAGAGGCAATTATCTATGACAGCAGCTATACGGATATGCTGGAAGCGGCAGTTCCTGATTACAGCAGCAAGATCAGGATTATTTATCAGCATGAGATCAGGACAGCGCTCAACCTTGGCTCAGGGGAAGATGACACCCTTATAAAGGAACCGTTCACTGTGTACATAAGTGGGATCGATACTTATGGAGATGAGAGGGACGTGGCTCAGGGACGTGAATCAGAGCGCAGCGACGTAAATATCATTGCGGTTGTGAATCCGACGACCCGGCAGATACTTCTGGTGACCACGCCGAGAGATTATTTTGTTCCCATACCGGGAGTTTCCGACGGAATGGAAGATAAGCTGACTCATGTCGGTCTGTATGGGGTGGACGCTTCCATGAATACACTCGGAGAACTGTATGAGACGGACATCAACTACTATGTGAAATTAAACTTCACCACCCTGATAGAAGTGGTAGATATCCTCGGCGGTCTGGACGTGTATTCGGAATACGCCTTTTCCACAGGCTGGGAATCAGGGTGCGAGATCGAGGTCGCGCAGGGGGAGAACCACTTTAACGGTCAGGAGGCGCTGGCATTCTGCCGTGAGAGAAAAAATCTTGATGGCGGGGACAACCAGCGTGGAAAGAATCAGCAGGCAGTCATCACCGCGATGCTTAAGAAGGTATTGTCCCCGACAATGCTCCTGAGAGCGAGCAGCATTATCAATCAGGTCAGTCAGGGCATAGAGACAAATATCTCGCAGCCTCAGATCAACACTGTGGTCAAGAATCAGCTTGCCACCGGCGGAGAATGGACGATCCAGTCTGTTGCGGCGACCGGTATAGACGGCAGAGATTATCCGTATTCAGCGAGCAGTACCGAGGTCTACGTCATGTATCCGGATCAGGATTCTGTAGATGAGATCATCAGCCTGATCAATATTGTTGAAAGCGGCGGAAGTCTGGAGGACGGAGAAC
>ERZ1643251.5331-NODE-5331-length-10547-cov-15.096931_pt1 | contig 10547 bp, 12 predicted proteins | sample MGYA00579261_ERZ1643251 | MGnify/ENA primary metagenome ERZ1643251 (study PRJEB29033, sample SAMEA4952267) | chicken gut metagenome | biome: Broiler Chicken; feature: Gastrointestinal Tract; material: Caecum | place: Ireland | collected 2018 | study: Broiler...
CCTCTCGATAGGCCAGTAGGACATACTTGTTGTCCTACTGGCCTAGGTGACAGGTTACGAGGCCTTACTTTCCAATTCCCAGATGAGCCTGCCCGGATACTCCCCATTGGCTCCCGTGGCTTTCGCTTTGGTTGCCGTAGATGCTTCCCGCTGTCTGGCTGGTCTGGCTGACCTGCTTTGCGCTGGTGTCCACGATTTGGCTCATGCTCTGGCTGAGCCTCTGTGCTGTAGAACTCATGCCGATTTGCTTAGCGCTCATGATTGCCTGTGCGTAGTTCTGGACTACCTGTGCTGTGTTGTTGCCGTAGTCGTACATGGCCTGCATGGTTGCAGTCTTTGCAGACGGAATAGCCGCTGCCTGTGTGTGACTGTAACTTGTGCTCCCGATGCTAGCCCCTCCGCTGGACGGTGTTGTTGTTGCTCCATTGTAGGCCGCTAGGATGGGATTTAGACCTGCCTTTTTCAGGTCTTTCACAGTGTCCTGATAGGCTGTGCCCCGCATCATTTGTTGCCACGCTCTCGCCGCCTCTGCCTCTTTGGAGTTGTACCTTTTGGCGGACGTCTGGCTGATTGCGTTCCCGATGTTGGCTGCTGCATTACTGAAGAAGTTCAGCAGGTTTGCGTTGTTCCATGCCTGCATCTGGAGGTTGTTTGCGGTCGTTGCGCTTCCCTGAGATGCTTGAAACGCCTGCCCTGCTGTGTTTCCGGTTGCTGTTCCCAGTGCGGTTTGCAGAAGTCCCGCCAGTCCGCCTACGCTTCCTTGTTGTGTCGTGGTGCTTTGGCTGGCCATGCTCTGCCCCATGCTCTGGCTCGTCATGCCTGTTTGGTTCATTGCGCTGGATGTTCCTCCGGTGCTACCAGACAGGCTCCCGCCCTGTGTGGACTGGTTCATTTTGTTACTGAGGTACTGCCCGCCAAGCTGAATACCCATGTTCAGCAGCCCCCCCAGTGCTTGCATAGCTAATGCGCTGAGTGCCATAGTATCTCCTTCCCGTTATACTCCAGAAAGGCCCGGCCCGTCAAGGCCGAGCCTTCCTAAAGGAGGTATATGAATACTAGATGATGTCTTAGATAGTGTTGAGGCCCGGAATGCTGTAGATAGGCATAGGTCTTGTCCAGGTCTGGTCAAAGAAGAAGTCGCAGATAAACTGGTGAGAGTTCTCGCTCTGGACTGCCAGCGTTCTGTCGATGTTCTCTGTTCCTTCCTGAATCCATGTGCTGGACAGAGTAGGCAGTTTTTCGTAGTGGTCGCCGTAGTGCCATGCATCCAGCGTCTGCGCGTAGGTGCTTCGCATTTCGCCGGTTACGATGTTAGGATGATACCGGTAATCGGCCCAAGCTTCTTGATAGCCGAACACCTCATCGTCTTCCGCCGTGCCCTGTGCATAGATTTCTTTGTTGAGCACTGCCATTTCAGACAGGTTCGCAAGCATCGGATGGTAGAAATCAAACCGGCCCTTGCGCGTCCACATCCGGCTTAAACCCTGCTGGTAGCTGTGGTCAACTCGGATTGCTCCCAGAATGATCAGATACCCGTGTTCAACCGCAGAGTAGTTGCACATCTTGTTGCGCAGAGTGGTCATAGAGTAGGCCGCCGTGTTGCCCTGCGGGCTTGCGTCCGTGGTTGCGCTCTGCTGAATGACCTGATTGATGTTGATAGGCACTCTGGTTCCGCCCAGATATTCAGACCTCTGCAACCGGCTGTCAGGACTGGTAACGCCGAATTCATGTGCTAGCAGCTCCGTATACCGTGTGCCGCCTCGTGCATCGGCCTCCAGGATGTGCTGTAATGCGATGGCCTGCCGCAGCTCGTTGATGGTGATTATCGCTGCGTTTACATCTTCGGTTACAAGGTTTACGGGTGCGAAACCGGTTCCGATTGCCGTTGTCACCTCTACGTTTTTGTTTGTGCCTACTCGACCGTTACCGTTGTTTACTGTCAGGCTGTTTGCGAATCCGGTGAATCCCAGATTTCCGGCGCCTTTTCCGAATAGTCCCATGAACAAATCATATTCTCCCGCGGTGCGCCCATCGGGGTCTCCCGTTGTTACCGGGATTTGTCCGATATTGACAGGAATTCCCGCCGCTTCGCCTTTCTGAGGCTCCGGCAGACAGCTTGTGAAATAGTCGTGGTATTTGGCCACCTTCAAAGGCAAGCCGCCGTTCTGCGCATCGGTGAGTTCGGTCCCGGTGTTGCTTCCGGTGTTGTTGGCGTCATCAATGTCCTGGACAACAGGCTGTTGCAGGTTCTCATCCCGGAACCACTCGTTCCAGATGCGTGCATACGCCCGGAAAGGCATACTGTTCACTTTGAGGTTTGCGACCTGTGTAGGGATGCCCATATAGTCCGCGATGGTGCCTACGTTCCAGCCGCCAGAAGGTGCCGTTGTCTGCGGTACGCTGTATTCGGTCTTTTCGGCCCAGTAGGAGCTGTCGTTCTGACCCATGAGGTTTTCCCAGTGCTCCCACAAAAGCCTGCAAGGCACGAAAAACGCGTAGGTGTCCAGATAGCAGTTGTCCATCACAGGATAGAGAGGTGTACTCATACGAATAAGCCCGTTCATGTCACAGCTGATAGTGTCACCCGGTAGCACCTCGTCAACGTACAGCGGTACGAGGTCGCCTTCATTGATGGTGGTGATGTTGGAAAAGTCGCGCTTGAACCGTGCCCGCCGGATTTCTGCGCGAGGTACCTGCGCAAATCGGCTTTCACTGTTCCTGTTTGCCATCGTTGTTGTCCTCCTTCTTCAAAACGGTCTCGGGCTTCTCGTTCAGCCCCATTTTTTCAATCCAGTCCGCCGTGCCGCTGGTACTGGCCCAGACCTCGAAGCTGTTGTCAAACTTCTGCTTGATGGTCACCGGCAGTGCATCGAATTTTTCCCGCTGGCTGTTCATGTAGTTGAACATTTCATGAATCGAAGTCGGAATGTTGCTGGTGTCGATGTAGCGTGCATCGTTCCTCATGACGCTGGTGTCGCCTGCGGCATACCTCTGCAACATGAGGTTGATGTCGCATTCCTCTTTGTGGCTCTGGATGATGGCATAGACGTCTGTTTCTCCATCCTTTACCAGATACGGGTGCCCGGTCTCGGTGTACCGCTCCACATAGTGCGGTTCTGTCCGGTTGCCTGCGCAGCTTGCCTTTGCCGGTCGCTTCGGCCCATACGGCAGGTAGATTTTTACTTTAATCGCCATGCTTGCTCATCCACTCCTTGTCCAGATTGTAGACCGGCTCAGGCTTGCACAGCGTGATGGTTCCGGTCTGTTTGTCGTACTGGCCCAGGAGGTAGATCACCTGGTCTTTGCATTCGACCTCGCTCCGCTCCTTTGCCATGAAGTCGAAGTTGCGCTTGCTCACTTTGAGCGGCAGGATGAACGGATTGCCCCACATTTCGGCCAGCTCGTCTTTGATTGCGAAAATACCCAGTTCCATGATAGTTCTCCTTTCTGTTCCACGTGGAACATTAGAACCTGATGCCGCCCCGGCTGTTCTTCGGCTTCACGTTTACGGCCTTGGTTTTCTTGGCCGTGTTGGTGAAGATTTTCCGGTCGGTCTTAGGTTTTACGGTCATACGGTGCGCCATTATTTCTTCCTCCATTCTTCCAGTCTAGTGTCTACGTGTACGAAGGTTTTATGTAGTTCCAATCCCCCATATCCTTTGAGCATCTCGTCTAGCAGGTTATACAGTTCTTCCGGGCTTTTGGTCTTTGCCCGAATGTCTGCCGCCATGCCGTACTGATGATACGACAGGAGCGCCCCGCCTACGGCTTTGTTGTGGCTCGGTGTACGGAAACCGCTGTTGATGTAGATTTCCTCGCCGATTTTCAGCCGCAGTGCCTCTAACACCTGCACTAAGAGTTTGGAGATGAGCACGAACTTGCATCCATCCTTGCACGCGAATTCCTTCACGCGAAAGTGTTTGCTTACCTGCTCGTCCATCCTGCTGCAAATCAGAACGGTTTCGGTTTCATTTACTGTCTGCGGCATTGTCGTTTTCCTCCTTAATGGTTGCGTGGTAGATCTTGTCCAGAACTTCCAAGATATTCTTGAGCAGTTCTACGATTTCGCTTACGGTCATCTGATCACCTCTTTTCAATCTTCTTTCCATAACCTCGCCAGTTTCTGATATAGGGTTTTAAGCATCTCTGCGTCGAATACGGGTTCAATGTCCATTTCTTCGATTTCTTCGGCTTCCCTGATCGACTTGATTTCTAGGTATACCATGGTTTGTAATGCGATTCTTTCTTCTTCGGTTAAAGTAACTCTTTTGTTTTTCATGGTGATCACCTCCCTTTCTGATTCTATTATACCAGAAAATAATCAACAATCAACAGTGATTTTCAGGAAACATTGTTGAAAACTTTATTCGGTTCTCAAGGTGCGTATAGGTAGAGCAAGGGCGTACCCCGGCGATCCCTTCAAAAGCTCGCGCAAGCGAGCAATTTCAAATCAAAAGAGCCGGTAGCCCGTCCAGCCTTTTGGCCATCGTGCGTTTGCTCCCTTTATTTAGCATTCTAGACCTCCTCTTTACAAGGGCGGTCAATCGCTATTTTGTGTTGCTGTTCGTATTTGTCTTTTTGGACGTCTAAGTATTCTAGTACGCCCAATGCTGTTTTTTCGAGCTTCGCCCAAAGTGCATCCATTGCTTTTGTTCTCCGCTCTCGTTTCAGCTCTTTCATTACTGTGCTTTCCATCTTCGGCACTGGAATTTTCTCGCAGTCCCTTTTCTGCTGCCTGTTGTATGCCTGTATCCTTCTCTGGTCTTCGTGGTAGATGCCCATTTCCTCATCTGTCAGACCAAATTCTTTCATACACTGGTATTCATCTTCTTTCAGGTCGTACAGTTTGCAGGGCTTCTGTTTGCGACCTTCCTTCAGGTAAATCAGGTCTTTGCTGTAAATGTCCTCCCTGTGTTCCTCATAGTACCGCAGTCCAATCGAAGGTTTCAGGCTCATGTTGATGAACTCAGGATTCAGAGCGTTTTCTCTGTACCACTCTTTCCCGTCTTTACCTTTCTGTTTTTTGACGATGTATCGCGCTACATACTGACAACTCTTGTAGTCTACACCGCCTATATCTACCAGACCATTTCCCCAGCATTTCGCTATGATTTCGCTCGTGAAGTGGTAGTATCCTTTCTTCATGTAGTGGAACTTAAGGTCAGGCAGTTTCAGCCCGTAGATGATTGCATGGTAGTGCGGCCTGTGCTTTCCTGTGCCGTACTCACCACAGTAAAAGTACCGAATGCCCAGTTTCTTGTCCTCTATGAGGTCGTGTCGCTGTGCATAGTCTCTGAGCCTTTTCATGAAGTCTTGGAAATCCTTCTTCCAAAGGTTCAGTACCTCGTAATGTTTGTTATAGTTATAGTAGTCCAGGGGCTGTTTTAGTCCTCTGTAAATCTCTCCGGTTATTTTATTGATTACCGGCACGTGTTCATCATCATATGTCAGTGTAATGAAGTGGTTGTTCTGGTAGTAGTAGCTCTCGACCTCACATCTTGCCGCCCAGTTCTTTGCATAGTTTAGCCGGCATTCCAGACACTGCCCACACGGGATGATTTTAGCGAGGCCGCTCTTAAGCATCCCGGTGAGCTGCTCATTAGTGATGTCGTTCTCTTTACAGTACTTCTTGAGGCCGCCTTTGAAACTGCGGCCAATCATAACATTAGGTGCGTAGCACATTCAGAATACCTCCCGTGAGGCTCGTAGCCTCTCGATAGGCCAGTAGGACATACTTGTTGTCCTACTGGCCTAGGTGACAGGTTACGAGGCCTTACTTTCCAATTCCCAGATGAGCCTGCCCGGATACTCCCCATTGGCTCCCGTGGCTTTCGCTTTGGTTGCCGTAGATGCTTCCCGCTGTCTGGCTGGTCTGGCTGACCTGCTTTGCGCTGGTGTCCACGATTTGGCTCATGCTCTGGCTGAGCCTCTGTGCTGTAGAACTCATGCCGATTTGCTTAGCGCTCATGATTGCCTGTGCGTAGTTCTGGACTACCTGTGCTGTGTTGTTGCCGTAGTCGTACATGGCCTGCATGGTTGCAGTCTTTGCAGACGGAATAGCCGCTGCCTGTGTGTGACTGTAACTTGTGCTCCCGATGCTAGCCCCTCCGCTGGACGGTGTTGTTGTTGCTCCATTGTAGGCCGCTAGGATGGGATTTAGACCTGCCTTTTTCAGGTCTTTCACAGTGTCCTGATAGGCTGTGCCCCGCATCATTTGTTGCCACGCTCTCGCCGCCTCTGCCTCTTTGGAGTTGTACCTTTTGGCGGACGTCTGGCTGATTGCGTTCCCGATGTTGGCTGCTGCATTACTGAAGAAGTTCAGCAGGTTTGCGTTGTTCCATGCCTGCATCTGGAGGTTGTTTGCGGTCGTTGCGCTTCCCTGAGATGCTTGAAACGCCTGCCCTGCTGTGTTTCCGGTTGCTGTTCCCAGTGCGGTTTGCAGAAGTCCCGCCAGTCCGCCTACGCTTCCTTGTTGTGTCGTGGTGCTTTGGCTGGCCATGCTCTGCCCCATGCTCTGGCTCGTCATGCCTGTTTGGTTCATTGCGCTGGATGTTCCTCCGGTGCTACCAGACAGGCTCCCGCCCTGTGTGGACTGGTTCATTTTGTTACTGAGGTACTGCCCGCCAAGCTGAATACCCATGTTCAGCAGCCCCCCCAGTGCTTGCATAGCTAATGCGCTGAGTGCCATAGTATCTCCTTCCCGTTATACTCCAGAAAGGCCCGGCCCGTCAAGGCCGAGCCTTCCTAAAGGAGGTATATGAATACTAGATGATGTCTTAGATAGTGTTGAGGCCCGGAATGCTGTAGATAGGCATAGGTCTTGTCCAGGTCTGGTCAAAGAAGAAGTCGCAGATAAACTGGTGAGAGTTCTCGCTCTGGACTGCCAGCGTTCTGTCGATGTTCTCTGTTCCTTCCTGAATCCATGTGCTGGACAGAGTAGGCAGTTTTTCGTAGTGGTCGCCGTAGTGCCATGCATCCAGCGTCTGCGCGTAGGTGCTTCGCATTTCGCCGGTTACGATGTTAGGATGATACCGGTAATCGGCCCAAGCTTCTTGATAGCCGAACACCTCATCGTCTTCCGCCGTGCCCTGTGCATAGATTTCTTTGTTGAGCACTGCCATTTCAGACAGGTTCGCAAGCATCGGATGGTAGAAATCAAACCGGCCCTTGCGCGTCCACATCCGGCTTAAACCCTGCTGGTAGCTGTGGTCAACTCGGATTGCTCCCAGAATGATCAGATACCCGTGTTCAACCGCAGAGTAGTTGCACATCTTGTTGCGCAGAGTGGTCATAGAGTAGGCCGCCGTGTTGCCCTGCGGGCTTGCGTCCGTGGTTGCGCTCTGCTGAATGACCTGATTGATGTTGATAGGCACTCTGGTTCCGCCCAGATATTCAGACCTCTGCAACCGGCTGTCAGGACTGGTAACGCCGAATTCATGTGCTAGCAGCTCCGTATACCGTGTGCCGCCTCGTGCATCGGCCTCCAGGATGTGCTGTAATGCGATGGCCTGCCGCAGCTCGTTGATGGTGATTATCGCTGCGTTTACATCTTCGGTTACAAGGTTTACGGGTGCGAAACCGGTTCCGATTGCCGTTGTCACCTCTACGTTTTTGTTTGTGCCTACTCGACCGTTACCGTTGTTTACTGTCAGGCTGTTTGCGAATCCGGTGAATCCCAGATTTCCGGCGCCTTTTCCGAATAGTCCCATGAACAAATCATATTCTCCCGCGGTGCGCCCATCGGGGTCTCCCGTTGTTACCGGGATTTGTCCGATATTGACAGGAATTCCCGCCGCTTCGCCTTTCTGAGGCTCCGGCAGACAGCTTGTGAAATAGTCGTGGTATTTGGCCACCTTCAAAGGCAAGCCGCCGTTCTGCGCATCGGTGAGTTCGGTCCCGGTGTTGCTTCCGGTGTTGTTGGCGTCATCAATGTCCTGGACAACAGGCTGTTGCAGGTTCTCATCCCGGAACCACTCGTTCCAGATGCGTGCATACGCCCGGAAAGGCATACTGTTCACTTTGAGGTTTGCGACCTGTGTAGGGATGCCCATATAGTCCGCGATGGTGCCTACGTTCCAGCCGCCAGAAGGTGCCGTTGTCTGCGGTACGCTGTATTCGGTCTTTTCGGCCCAGTAGGAGCTGTCGTTCTGACCCATGAGGTTTTCCCAGTGCTCCCACAAAAGCCTGCAAGGCACGAAAAACGCGTAGGTGTCCAGATAGCAGTTGTCCATCACAGGATAGAGAGGTGTACTCATACGAATAAGCCCGTTCATGTCACAGCTGATAGTGTCACCCGGTAGCACCTCGTCAACGTACAGCGGTACGAGGTCGCCTTCATTGATGGTGGTGATGTTGGAAAAGTCGCGCTTGAACCGTGCCCGCCGGATTTCTGCGCGAGGTACCTGCGCAAATCGGCTTTCACTGTTCCTGTTTGCCATCGTTGTTGTCCTCCTTCTTCAAAACGGTCTCGGGCTTCTCGTTCAGCCCCATTTTTTCAATCCAGTCCGCCGTGCCGCTGGTACTGGCCCAGACCTCGAAGCTGTTGTCAAACTTCTGCTTGATGGTCACCGGCAGTGCATCGAATTTTTCCCGCTGGCTGTTCATGTAGTTGAACATTTCATGAATCGAAGTCGGAATGTTGCTGGTGTCGATGTAGCGTGCATCGTTCCTCATGACGCTGGTGTCGCCTGCGGCATACCTCTGCAACATGAGGTTGATGTCGCATTCCTCTTTGTGGCTCTGGATGATGGCATAGACGTCTGTTTCTCCATCCTTTACCAGATACGGGTGCCCGGTCTCGGTGTACCGCTCCACATAGTGCGGTTCTGTCCGGTTGCCTGCGCAGCTTGCCTTTGCCGGTCGCTTCGGCCCATACGGCAGGTAGATTTTTACTTTAATCGCCATGCTTGCTCATCCACTCCTTGTCCAGATTGTAGACCGGCTCAGGCTTGCACAGCGTGATGGTTCCGGTCTGTTTGTCGTACTGGCCCAGGAGGTAGATCACCTGGTCTTTGCATTCGACCTCGCTCCGCTCCTTTGCCATGAAGTCGAAGTTGCGCTTGCTCACTTTGAGCGGCAGGATGAACGGATTGCCCCACATTTCGGCCAGCTCGTCTTTGATTGCGAAAATACCCAGTTCCATTGTAGTTTTCCTTTCCTTAGTTTCTACCCGTGCCCTTCTCGCGGAGGGCGACAACATTAGAACCTGATGCCGCCCCGGCTGTTCTTCGGCTTCACGTTCACGGCCTTGGTCTTCTTTGCCGTGTTGGTGAAGATCTTCCGGTCGGTCTTAGGTTTTACGGTCATACGGTGTGCCATTGTAGTTCTCCTTTCTTTTTGGTGGACTTCTCGCCTTGTATGGTGGCATTATTTCTTCCTCCATTGTTTCATTCTTACGTCTACATGGACGAAATTGTCATGAAGTTCCAGTCCACCCCATCCTCCAAGCATCTCGTCCAGTATGTCGTACAGTTCTTTCGGGCTTTTGGTTTTGGCCCGAATGTCTGCTGCCATGCCGTATTGATGGTATGACAGGAGCGCCCCGCTCACGGTTTTGTTGTGATTCGGCGTTCTGAAACCGCTGTTGATGTAGATTTCCTCGCCGATCCTTTCGCGTAACCCTTCCAAGAGCTGTAACAGGATTTTGGAGATTAACACGAATTTGCATCCATCCTTGCACGCGAATTCTTTTGCGCGAAAGTGTCTGCTGATCTGCTCGTCCATCCTGCTACAAATCAGAACGGTTTCGGTTTCATTCACTGTCTGCGGCATTGTCGTCTTCCTTCCTAACGGTTGCGTGGTAGATCTTGTCCAGGACTTCCAGAATGTTTTTCAGCAGGTCTACGATTTCGGTTACGGTCATTTTCTCACCTCCTTCAAAATCCGTTCAAGCAGACTCGTGATTTTTCGCAGTTCTGACAGAATGAACCCATCCATGTTAGTCGGCCCTCCACTCATAGCCTGCAATTTTTTCATACAGGGCTTTAAGCATCTTTGTTTCCCATGCCGGCTCGATGCCCATTTCTTTGCACTTTTGGTTGTGTTTGAGTTCCATGGATACCATGGTTAGTGCAGCGAGCCGTTCTTGTCCTGTTAAGGATACCTGTTTTGCTTTCATTGTGGTATACCTCCCTTTTTGATTCTATTATACCAGGAAGTAATCAACAATCAATAGTGATTTTCAGGAAACATTGTTGAAAACTTATTCGGTTTTCAAGGTGCGTACAGGTAGAGCAAGGCCGAACCCCGGCGATTCCTTCAAAAGCTCGCGCCAGCGAGCAATTTCAAATCAAAGAGACGGTAGGCCGCCCAGCCTCCCCGGCTTCCGCGCGTTTGCTCCCTTTATTCAGCAACTAGACCTCCTCTTTACAAGGGCGGTCAATGGCTATTTTGTGTTGCTGTTCGTATTTGTCTTTTTGGACGTCTAAGTATTCCAGTACGCCCAAGGCTGTTTTCTCAAGCTTTGCCCAAAGTGCATCCATTGCTTTTGTTCTCCGCTCTCGTTTTAGCTCTTTCATCACTGTGCTTTCCATCTTCGGCACTGGTAT
>ERZ1643251.5332-NODE-5332-length-10547-cov-14.304518_pt1 | contig 10547 bp, 12 predicted proteins | sample MGYA00579261_ERZ1643251 | MGnify/ENA primary metagenome ERZ1643251 (study PRJEB29033, sample SAMEA4952267) | chicken gut metagenome | biome: Broiler Chicken; feature: Gastrointestinal Tract; material: Caecum | place: Ireland | collected 2018 | study: Broiler...
TTTAAAAAAGATAGTGAGTGATCACTACTTTTTCAAGTGGCTGTGAATTGTAACGCAAAAAGTGTTTGCTTTAACGAATAAGGGCTTGAAATTCTCTTTTTAGACTTAATTCGTCTTTATTTTCAGCTTTTATAGTTCGATATAGCTTTAAAGCTTCTTTAGTCCGTGCAAGAGTGACTGGTGAGTTTATATTGCAATAATCTTGAACTGTTATGTTACATAAACTGTGATAAATGTGCATAAGTTGTTTTTTGGTCTCTTCATCTACTTGCCATTCAGCTAAAATACCTCCCATAATTAATAGATGCATTTTAGCTAATTCTTCAACACTTTGTTTTAAAGGATCGTTTAAATTTAGACGAGAGCAATGCTCTTTTAAGTTTGTAATAATATCTAAAATATCTAAAATCTTTGGATTCGGTATATAAGTTGTTCGCATAATACCATTTGTTTCTCTATATTTATAACAAGCTGAATCCACTTCTAGAACATGGGGTGCTTTTATTAAAAGGGGATAGCTAAAAGCAATGTCTTCGTATTTTTTTCCTTCTATAAAGGATTCAGTTTCAATAAAGTCATGTTGCCATAATCGTGTACAGCAACTTGGATTTTGAATGAGCAGATGATTTGGATTTTTTGTATAAGAAAAGTATGTTTTTTTTGTAACTGGAGAAGGTTTTAGCTCTTGATAATTTTTATCCACTATACACAAATTTCCTGATACTATTGGAACTTGATAGGCTTTGGCTAAACAATAATAATCTAACAACATATTTGGCGTGATCATATCATCTGCGTCAACAAAACTTATATACTCGCCTTGGGCTTTAGCCATTCCAAAATTTCGCCCAGCTGACAATCCATAATTGTCTTCTAAGGAGAATATTCTTATAGGAATATCTATGGATTTTTGGCTAATACTTCTAACGATTGAAACAGTTTTATCTGTACTGTGATCATCTATAAAAATAATTTCAATATCTTTTAATTGACTAGATAGAACTGAATTTAAACATTGTTTTATATATTTCTCTTCGTTTTTTGCAACAATTATCACACTTACTTTTGGCATAGTACACCTCTTTTGAGTCTATACTCTATCACAAAAAATTAATTTGTAAAGTTTTTTTATAAAAAGGATTGTATTTGTTCACTTATATAGCGGTGCCCTTTATAATTTAAGTAATAGCTATTAGAGGAAAAAAAATATTCTTTGTTTTCTGTAATATTTTCTATATCTATATATGTTACGCGATGTTTTGTACTTAATTCTTTTAATTTCCGATTGATTTCTTGAACTTTTTCTTTATTTAATACGGCAGTTGGATAGAGACTTATTAGAAAGATGTCTTTATTATTATAAATGCGAATTACAGTTAAAATTTTATCCATATTTTCTATATATTGATCAATTTGTTTTGATTTTAAATTTTTTTGATTAAGTTCATCCATGCCAATAGCTATGGTTAAGATTTTAGCTTCAGCAATTGCTTGTTGAATTTTGGTGTTGGTACTTTCTAAGGTATAGTTATTACTTATTTTGGTTTTCAAGGTTTCTGTTGTTTCTCCTTTTATAGAGAATTCTTTAATGTATTCTTCTACCGTTCCTGTTTCTTCATAATAATCTCGCAGGTAATCATTAAAATTATATCCTGTTACATCGTAAGCTGTCTCGCCTGTTGATATTCCGTCTCCTAGAGTAACGATATTCATTCTTTCGTGGTATACATGCTTATATATAAAAAAGGTTAAGAAAGCTGCAACTATGACAGTTAAAAGTATTTTCTTTTTCAAGCGTAATCACCTAATTCATTTTATGACAAAAAAAAAAAGACATTCTTGTCTTAATGTTAAATGCTCTTCTTCTAATAAATTCTATGGAAAGGTATGAAGATTCATTTATTCTTCAATAATTTTAATGTCAGCTCCAACAGCTGTTAATTTTTCAATAATATGTTCATAACCTCTTAAAATGTATTCAATGTTTGATATTTTTGTTGTTCCTTCAGCAAGTAATCCAGCAATAACCAAAGATGCCCCAGCTCTTAAATCGCTAGCAGCTACATCTGTACCATATAACGGAGTTTTTCCTTTGATAAATGCCGTTTGATTATTCACCTCTATATTTGCTCCCATTTGATTTAGGTACTCAACTTGGCCCATTCGGTTAGTGTAAATTGTTTCTTCTAAAATACTTTGCCCTTCACATTGAGTCATTAAAACACTGATAGGTTGAGCTAAATCGGTTGGAAATCCAGGAAAAATTAAGGTTGTAATGTTAAATGGTTGAAAATGATCTGGATGAGAAATGATAATCTTATTTTTTTTAAACTCAATATTAACTCCTACTTCTTGTAATTTAGAAAGCAGTGAAGTTAAATGTTCTTTAATTACATTTTCGATTATTAATTCTTTTCCTAATAAAGAACCTATAATAATGTATGTTCCCGCTTCAATACGGTCTGGTATTACTTCAATAATTGCTTTATGCAAGTAGTCAACACCTTCAATGGTTATTTTGCTTGTTCCAGCTCCTTTTATTTTAGCTCCCATATTATTTAGATATGTGGCAATATTAACTATTTCTGGTTCTTTAGCAGCATTATTTATAATAGTTGTTCCTTTTGCTTTGACGGCTGCAAGCATGATGTTAATCGTTGCTCCCACGCTTGCAAAATCCAAATAAATATGTGCTCCTTTTAGTTCTTCAGCATGAATAATATATCTATCTTCTTGTTCTGTTACTGTAGCGCCTAATGCTTCAAAGCCTTTTAAATGAAAATCAATTTTACGATTTCCTATTTTACATCCTCCAGGGAAATACATTTCTACATGTTTTAATTTTCCAAGTAAGGCTCCCATAAAATAATAGCTAGCTCTAAGTTTGCTTGATAGTTCTTCTTTAATTACGGTATTTTTTAAGTTTTGAGCATTTATATGCATTGTATCTTGCGTAGTTTTTACTTCACCATTTAAAAGTTTTATAATATCAACTAAAGCATCTCGATCAGATATTTCTGGAACATTATAAATCGTCGTTTCTTCATCGCATAAAATAGAGGCTGGTATTAAAGCTACCACACTGTTTTTGGCACCAGAAATGGGAATACTTCCTGAAAGTTCTTTTCCACCGTTTATTACAATTTTTTTCATTTGGATCACATCCTTTAAATTAAGTCTTTTATACTATATCAAAGTTTTCTTTATTTTTAAAGTTTTTTTCTCTTTTATTTACAGATATGGAAAATAGCTAAGGTAACTAAAAGAAATAAACCGAAGTATGTTGCTTTTTTTCCTAATTTTTGTGAAGCAAATTTTCCAATTAACAAACCTAGCATGGTGAAGAAAAAACTTATGGCCGAGAAAACAAACATGGCCATGATTTTATTTTGAGTTATAGCTGTTAAGCCTAATCCGGTTGAAAAAGCGTCGATGGATACACCAAAAGCAAAGAGAAAAACTCCAAAAAAGGAAAGATCTATTGCAGTTGGTTCTTCCTTTTTTAATATTTCAACAAAAAGATTTACAGCTATAAATAGAAGAATACAACCTAAAAACAAGTTACTATTCAATTTAAAAAATGTTACAATTTGATCACCTATTAAATCACCTAAGAAAGGCATGATAAAATGCATAATACCTACAGCTAAACTAATCGTCAATATTTTTTTTCGTGTTAAATTATAGGTTCCTACGCCTAGAGATAAAGAAAATGTGTCCATGCTTAAAGCTATGGCAATTAGTAGGATATTCAAAAGTTCTTTCATAATGTTCTCCTAGCAAAATATATGAAAATAAAAATCTTTTTAGCACTAAAAAAGATTAGCCTGAGCTAACCTGTGTATTTTTCTAAAACTTCTTTCACATAGAAGGTATAATGAATGTCTTCTGTGTTCCGTTCTTTTGCTTCTAGTAGGCACAAGGGAGGAAACATGACACACCACCAATTTTCTCCGTTTCCGCTTCCCAAAGTAATTACTAAGGATTCGTAATCACCACTAGGATACCTTACACCTTTATATTCTTTCTCGGGAAAGTAATTTAAGCCAAAATTTATTTGATAATCTGTTGTATATTGATTAATTATTTCTTTTATATTTTCTAAATTATTTTCAATAATATTTTCGGCTTCTTTGCTTGATTTTGCTTGGCTTACTAAGGAATTTAATTCTTTTTCAACTGCTTCTTTTATTTCCATTTTTTCAGTTTGATCTTCTAAAGTATTCGAATTAGCAATTACGCGAAAGCGAATAGCATAGTCCGGTATTAAAATTTCTTCTTTATTTACAAAACCATAGATAAGAAACAGGGCAAAGAGAATAGGTATTATTTTTTTCATTTTATCACCTATATCTCTTATGGAGGATTTTTTTATTTTTTATTCAAAAGTTATAAAAATATATCTATCTCGATTCGTCAAATCTTTTTCACCGTATATATTACAATTAGATAAATACTTTTGAGCTAAATTTTTAATGGCTTCTTTTTGCGTCATTCCTATTTCAAAGGCTACTAGTTTTGGTTTTTTAGTTAATTTACCGATTTTTTCTATTATTTTTTCATAAAAATATAAGCCTTGATTTGGGGCAAATAAAGCATTTTGGGGCTCATATTTTGTTTCTGGTCCAACTGGTTCTATTTCACTAACATAAGGAGGATTACTTACAATAATATCAAATCCTTCATAACTTATAGTTAGCATGTTTTTTTGTTTAAAAATTAGGGACACATTATTTTGCTCGGCATTTTCTTTAGCTAAAGTTATAGCGTTTAAAGAAATGTCTACTCCTGTTACTTCGCAAGCAATATTCTTTTTTAAGGCTATAGATATACAGCCACTTCCAGTTCCTAAATCCAAAATACTTGGGTTATCTAGATTCATTATCTTTATTTTTTCGATGACTTTTTCTACAAATAATTCTGTTTCAAAACGTGGAATTAGAGCTCTTTCATCGACATTAATTGTTGTATTTAAAAATTCAACATTACCAATTAAGTATTGAACAGGATAATGGGTAGCTAATTTTTCTACAAGTTCTTTTTCTTGATTGGGATATTTTTGTTTTAGAAGATTCCAATCTATATCGGTTATATTTTCTGGTTTCATATGCTCTCTTTCTATTGTTACAGTATTTTATTTTTTAATTGAGTTTAATTAGAAAAAACAGGTTATTCCCCTGCTAATTTTCTTTTTAAATCTTCAGTAATTAAGGCATCAATAATAGGCTCTAAATCGCCATCCATTACTCGGTCTAATGCCATGATTGAAAAACCAATGCGGTGATCTGTTACACGGTTTTGAGGATAATTATAGGTCCTAATCTTTTCTGAACGATCACCTGTTCCAATTTTACTTTTTCTTTCTGAACCAACAGCTTGTTCTTTTTCTTGCTCTAAGCGATCATATAATTTTATTTTTAATAATTTCATCGCTTTATCTTTATTTTTTAGCTGACTACGTTCATTTTGACATGTAACCACGGTATTAGTTGGTAAATGTGTAATACGAACTGCTGAGTTTGATGTATTAACGGATTGACCACCGGCTCCACTAGAATGATAAACGTCTATTTTTAAATCACTTTCTTTGATATCAATATCAACATCTTCGACTTCTGGCATGACTAAAACTGTCGCGGTTGAGGTATGTACACGTCCTTGTGTTTCAGTGACAGGAACTCTTTGAACACGATGGGCACCGCTTTCATATTTTAGCTTACTGTAAACATTTTCTCCTTTAATTGTACATTCTACTCCAGCAAAACCTCCAGATGCTCCTTCTACTTGATGATCAATCTCAATTTTCCAACCTTGCTTTTCAGCGTAGTAAGTATACATTCTTAATAAATCACCGGCAAAAATATTTGCCTCATCGCCACCAGCTGCGCCGCGAATTTCCATGATAACGTTTTTACCATCATTTTCATCTTTAGGAATAAGAAGTATTTCTAATTCATGATTTAAAGTATCCAATTTTTCAGTGTTTTCAGCTATTTCTAATTCAGCCATTTCTTTAAATTCAGGATCACTTACTAAGGCTTTGGCTTCTTCAATATTTTTTTCGCAAGTACATAGTTCTTCATATTTGGTTACTATCTCTTTTAGATCACTTTGTTCTTTTGATAGTTTTTTGACCTTGTTAAAGTCACTCATTACTGCAGGATCCATCAGTTCTTTTGTTAGTTCTTCGTAACGTGTTTTAATGCTTTCTAATTTTTCTTTCATTGTAAGCCCCATTCCTTTCACTTTGTTCAAGGCACACATAGGAATGAAAACCTTGAACTAAATTTATTTTCCTATATAATATCAGTCCTGAAGGAGTGTGTACTACAAAGCACGGTAGGAGGAGTTGCAGACTTCCTGTAACTCTTGGGATTAAACCAGCATAATAAGCAGTGCAAATGTAGGTGTTTCAAGCACACATAAGTAGTTCCTTTGAGACTGTAGATTAATCATTGACTTTAGTTAATTCTTAGTGTTACCTACATAGACAACTCACTCCTTCAAAAATATTTTTGGAAGGAAGGTTTTATTTATAGAAGTTATTTATTCAAAAGCATGTGGTGTTGATGTGCATAAATCTTTTATTGTTGCTGTCATTTGTGACTCAACATCCATCACACCTAAATATTACAAAAAACGTTTCTCAACCTTTAATAACGACCTTGTCAAATTTAGAAATTGGCTTATTGATAACGACTGTCAAAATGTATGTATGGAATCTACCGGCAAGTATTATATTCCTGTATACAATGCATTAGAAGGTTTTATCCCTAATGTCGTCGTTGCCAATCCTAAATGGGTTGCTGTTATCAAAGGTGAGAAAGACGATAACAAGGATGCAAAATGGATTGCAGACTTGTTTAAGTTAGGTATTGTTCGTTCTAGTTTTATTCCTCCAAAAGATATTAGAGTCTTAAGAGAATTTACTAGATATCTTTACAAACTTACCTGTAATAAAACATCTGAAAAGAATAGATTTACTAATGCTCTTACTGTTGGTAATTGCAAACTTGATATGGTCTTCTCTGATATCTTTGGCAAATCTAGTCAAAATATCATTGATATCATTTTAAACAACAATTCTTTTTCAGATGAAGATATTATAAATTGTCTTCGTAAAAATTGCAAATCTCCACATGAAGACATTATATCTTCCATTACTGGTATTACTTTTACTTATGAACAAAAACTAAGAATTAAACATATCAAAGATCATATTGATTATTTAACTAACGAAATTAATGACTTAAGAGAAATTGTTGATACTTTAGTTACTCCTTACGAAAATTATATTAATCTTCTTATGACTATTCCTGGTATTGATAGAAATTCTGCTATTACGATTCTTTCTGAAATAGGAACGGATATGTCAAATTTTCTAATCATCACAGACTTGCTTCTTGGGCTGGTCTTGCTCCTGGTTGTAATGAATCTGCTGGTAAAAAGAAATCTGTTAAAATCTCTCGTGCTGGTGTTTATCTTAAGCCTTGCTTAGTCGAGGCCGCACATAGCACTGTTAAAGATAAAATTAATACTTACTATGCTAATAAGTTTAACAAAATTTCTAAACGTCATGGTAAGAAACGTGCCATCATTGCTATCGCTAGAAAGATTTTAGTTGCTATCTATCATATGTTATCTACTGGAGAGGCTTGGAATCCTCGTGACTTAGCATCTAACGAAACTTCTGATAAAGATAGAATAAAATATACTAAAAACAACTTCAAACAATCTCTTAAGCAATTATTTTCTTTAGGGCTTACATCTGATGAAATACTAAAAATAGTTCATCAGAACGCCTCTGTTTCTGATAGTTAAATTGTCGACTTAATTTGGGGGTAAGGGGAAGTCTGCTCTTTTTTAGATTTTTTCCTAAAATAAATTTAGTTTTATTTTTCAGATTAGATGCTCCTTCTACATCGAATCTTCTTCCTCTTCATCGATGATTACTAAATCTTTTAAATCACTTTCGGTATCATCATCAACATCATCTTCATCATAATAGGTATCATCAATGCTAGGTTCTTCTGTTTCGTCTTCTTCTTTTGTTTCTTCGACATCTTCTTCAAACTCGTCGTCTTCTTCAACAATTAATTTTTCACTATGACGAGATTTTAAATCCCAAAAACCATTTTCTAACATGGTAAATTTTTTATCTGTTGTTAAAATTTCGAAGAAATCACCAATTTGATTAACAAAATCATCTTCACTTAATTCTTTTATATCACAAATTTGTTGGAAGAGATCATTGATTTTCATTTTTTTCTTTGTTTCTTCTAATATCATATAAGCTAAATCTGCATAACTTAATAATTCAATTTCTTCTTTACTTAATTCTTTAATTTTTTTCATTTTTTACATCCTTTCTGGTATTTTTATACTTAATAAGTCTAACATATCCTTAATTATATTATTAGATAATGCGAGCAAAATCAACCAATTTTCTTTTTTGTTTACATCATCTAGATTATTAATATGATTCTTTTCATAAAATGCATTTATATTTACACATAATTCATAAAGATAATTAGCAAGAAGTGATGGAAGCCTTGTATCTACAGCATATTTCAGTGTGCTTTCTAGTTCTATTATCTTTAATCTTAGATCTCGATCTTCTTTGTTATAAATGATTTTATTAAGCGTTTCTGACTGCTTATTTTCTTGAGTTAATATTTTATTTACCCGAAGATATGTATATAAAATATATGGTCCTGTCTTTCCTGTTATTTGAGAAAATTTTTTAATGTCAAAAATATAATCTTTTTCACGGTTATTTTGAAGATCAGCAAATTTAATGATTGCATTTACTAGGATGTCTAAATCAGATTCATTCATACCTTGATTTTTTTCACTTGAATTTAAGAATGTCTGTTTTGTTTCTTCAAATAATTCTTCTAATTTTGGTGTATTTCCAGCTCTTGTTTTAAAAGGTTTACCATCAGGACCATTTACGGTTCCAAAGCCAAGATGTTCAAATTTTTCTTTATAACCTAATAGATTACATACACGAAAAACTGATTCAAAGTGTAAGGCTTGACGACGATCGGTTACATATAAAATGCGATCTGGTTGATAATCTATACTTCTTTGTTTGATTGTTCCTAAGTCAGTTGTTCCATAAAGATATGCTCCATTACTTTTTTGATAAATTAATGGTGGTATTTCTTTAGAATCACTGTCTTTGCTCACTTCAACAATTTTAGCGCCTTCACTGTCTTTTAATAGGTGTTTTGCTTCTAGTTCTTCTGTAACATTTGTAATATATGGGTAGGCGTCAGATTCTCCATTCCATAAGTCAAAGGATACATCTAAATAATCATAAATTCTTTTAATATCAGATTGAGATAACTCTTTAATTACTTTAAAGTAGGTTTGGTATTCTTCATTTCCATCTTGCAAGTCTTTAGTAATGGTTGCACAGATTGTTTTAACATTCTCATCTTCTTTGCAGAGTTTGCTCATTTGAGGATAAATTCTTTCTAAATCTTCTAGAGTGATATCTTGTAAAGAAATATTTTCTTGTTGCAAACCATAAATAACTTGACCAATTTGTAGTCCATAATCACCAAGGTGAACATCAGAGATTACATTGTGGCCCATGTATTTTAACATTCTTTTAATTGCTTCACCGACAATTGCGCTTCTTAAGTGACCTACATGAAGAGGTTTAGCAATATTTGGTCCTCCGTAATCAATAACTATTGTTTCTTTGGCAGGCATTTTTATATTATATTTTTCATTTTGAAGCATATTATTTAATTCATTATTAATGCAGGAATCGCTCAAAGTAAAGTTTATAAATCCTGGTGGTAGTATTTCAACTTTTTGGAAATCCTGATTGTTCTTTAGTTTTTCGACAATTTGAGAACCTATTTCCATAGGATTTTTATGGTATAGTTTAGCTAGTTTAAATACGCCATCAAATTGATAGTCGCATAGGTCTTTACGATTAGAAATTGTTACAGCAACGCCTTCTAAAGGCATTTCTAATTCATTCAAGACTATTTCTATTTCTTTTTCTATTTTATTCGTTATCAAAATTCTCACCTTCTAATTCTATAATAAATTCCATTTCATTATCATCTGTCTCTAAAAAGTATGTTAATTTAATCATATTTTTCATCGTCAATAGATTAGCATACTCTACTAGAACTTGCAAGTAATATTTTTCCTTTTTTAAACTTATCTCACTTGTTTGACCTTCAATGTCTAAAAAGAAGGAATACTCATCATTTTCTCTTATAAATGTCTTCTTTTGTAAATCTATTTCATGAAGAACATTTTCTAATTCAAATTTTAATATATTATTATCTGATTGATATGGAATATCTTTATATTCTAATTCTACTTGGCCTTTTTTTAGCAATTGACATTGTAGTTTCAATGTAAAACACCTCTTTTTTTCCGGTACATTATAACATGGAATGGAGAGAAATAAAAGATTTATTTTACTATTAAGAAAAGCTGGATTGTTTCTTATAAATTTTTCGGTTCTTGCATAAAAGTTGTGGGATAACTATTTAGTTCTAGATATATCAAATAGC
>ERZ1643251.5337-NODE-5337-length-10545-cov-4.383985_pt1 | contig 10545 bp, 5 predicted proteins | sample MGYA00579261_ERZ1643251 | MGnify/ENA primary metagenome ERZ1643251 (study PRJEB29033, sample SAMEA4952267) | chicken gut metagenome | biome: Broiler Chicken; feature: Gastrointestinal Tract; material: Caecum | place: Ireland | collected 2018 | study: Broiler...
GGAGAGCACATAATTGTATCATTGTCAACCCTTTTGCCGAGAAAAACGGGAGCCGGGAAAAATCACCTCTTCCAGAAGCGGTCGCAATACTCCCCCGTCAGCCACGCCGCCGCGCGGGCGGGGTCGGACACCCCCTCTTCGGGGAGGGGCACGCCCTCCCCCACGGAGGAGCCGGACGGGTGGACAAACCAGCGATCCGCCTTCCCGAAGACGGCGGAGGTCAGAGCGGCGCACCCCTCGAAGGCGCGGTTTTCGACGAACACGGCGGCGCCGCCGAAGGAGACGGAGCGGAGGGACGCGCAATGCGCGAACGCCTCCTCCCCCGTGCGGACGACGGCGGGCAGGGAGGCGCCGACCAGACTCGTACAGCCGTAGAAGGCGCGGGCGGCGACCGTCTCTACCGACTCCGGCAGGACTAGATCGACGACCTACGCGCCGTTTAAGAGCAGCTTCCCCGCGGCGGAGAGCGGATTGGCGGAGGGGTTGGCAAATTCGCTCTCGCACCAGAAGAAGAGGTCGGAGATGCGCACTTCCCGCAGGGCGGAGCACCCGGCGAAGGCGTCGTTTTCCAGACGGACGCGGCAGGCGCCGACGGAGACGGAGGAGAGTGCCGGGCAGTCCGCGAACGCCCGGACGCCGACGGAGACGGCTTTGCCGCCGTCGGGCAGGGACAGCGCCCCGAGGGAGGCGCACCCTTCGAAGGCGTACGCGCCGACGTAGGTGACGGAATCGGGGATGTCCCCGACCGTCCACGCCCCGCAGTTCCGGAAGGCTTCGCCGCCGATCGATTCCAGCTTTGCCGGGAACGACTCGCCGTCGAGGGCGGTACAGCCCCGGAAGGCGCCCGCGCCGATCGAAGTCAGGGACGCGGGAAAGCGGACGGACTCCAAAGAGAGAAAGCCGGAAAAGACGTACCTGCCGATCTCCTCCGCACCTTCGCCCAAGGAGACGGACGCGGGCGAAGGGCAGTTTTCAAAAGCCCTGTCCTCTATCTTCTCTATCCCCTGCAGATGGAGTTCGACCGTCTCCTCTCCGTTCAGGTAGAGGCGGGCGCCGTAGGAGAGCGGATTGGAGTGCTCGTCGAAGAACACGGCGGAACACCAGGCGGAGAGGTCGGAAATGTGCACTTCCTCTATCCCCTCGCTCCCTTCGAAAGCGCCGTAACGGAAGAAGTGCAGCCCTTTGCCGACGGTCACTTTCCGGAGCTGCTTGCAGGCGTAAAACGCCGAATCGCCGATCAGCGTCACCGAATCGGGCAGGACGACCTCACGGACGTCCGACGCGAAAAACGCGTCGTATCCCACCGCGGTCACGCAGTCGGGCAAGACGACCTTATCCGCATCCTCGCCGACTCGCCCCGTCACCGTGCAGGAATCGGCTTCGGAGACGAATATAAACGGCTTCATATCCTCCCGGACGGCGAATTTCGCCGTATATGCCGTATCCTCCGCCGGGACGGAAAAGGCGTATTCCGCCTCCTCCGAAATCAGGGCGTCCCCCCTGTACCAACCCGAAAACACATAGCCGGGATAAGGCGTCGCGCGCAGGACGGCGCGCGTCCCGAAGGGGTACACTCCGCCCCCTTCGACGCTCCCCTGCCCCTCTCCTCCCGTCGCGGCGACGGCATAGGAAAGGGGGGTATACACCGCGTGCACTTCGAGATCGGCATAGTCGAAGGAAAATTCCTCCCACGCCCCGGAATAGCCGACCTTTTCGGGCAGGGCGGGCGGCAGGAGGGCGTCCTCGTCCTCGACCGTGAATTTCCGCTCCGCGACCGTCTTTCCGTCGGCGATGAAAGAGATCGTATATTCGATCGGGGTATAGACGGCGGAGACGGCGACCCCGCCCGGGAGGAGGGTATAATCCCGCCAGCGCCCTTCGTATCCCCTCTTTTGCGGCACTTCCGGCTCTTCCACCCCTTCGTCCTCTACCGTATATGTACCCGCCCAGACGATTTTCCCCTCCGCCGTGAAGGTGATGAGGTATTCGACGGGCGTATAGACGGCGTGCACCGCGACGTCCCCGCCCGAGAGGGTATAGGGCTCCCATTCCCCCGCATATCCCGGCTTTTCGGGGACTTTCGGCTCCTCCACCCCGCTTCCGGGCGCATAGGGAAGGACGGCGACCGTCTCCCCGTCCGCGACGAAAATCACTTCGGGCAGCCGCGCGGACGGATCGGAAGAATCGGACGGCGACGAAAGAAGGGAATCGGAAGCGCCCGTCCCGCTGTCCGAAGCGGAAAAAGCGCTCTCCGCGGAATCGGAAACGGAGCTTCCCCCGCCGCACGCGGCGAAGGACAGCGCGCAGGAGAGGGCACAGGCGGAAACAAACAGCAAAAGCAGCGAACGTCTTTTCATGTCGCACCTCCGGCGGGAATTCCCCGCCCGTCTCTATTGTAACACATCCGAAACGCCTTTTCAAGGGTTTTGCGAAAAAAATACGCCGCCCGGCAAAAGCCGGGCGGCAGGGTTGCGTCTATAATCCGGATCGGAATTATTTTTCCGCCCGCCAGAAGAGCGGATACACTTCGGCGACCGATCCCTCGTCGTAGAGGGGCAGTTTGCGGGCGCGGGCGCTCTGCATGGCGATGGGGATGTCCTCGCTGGAAAGCTCGGAGACGGAATGGTTTTTCCCGACCACCGCGACGGGATAGGGACGGGTGACATAGCCCGCGAACAGGACGTGTTCGCCCTCCCGGAGGCTGACGATCATCGTGCCCTTCTTGTACCTGCCCATCGGCTCGATCTGCGAAGAGATGACCTTCTTGAACTTGCCTTCGGTGGTGACGACGATGATTTCGCCCTCGCCGTTGATCTGGGACATGAACAGGACGCTGTCCCCTTCGCGGAGCATGATGCCCCGAACGCCCGCGGCGATCCTGCCCTGCGTGGGCACGTCGTCCTTCTTCGCGTTGAGGCAGATGCCCTCCCGGGTGACGATCATGATCGTGTCCTCGTCCCCGGTGTCCTCTTCGACCGCGATGACTTCGTCCCCTTCGACGAGCTTGACGGCGAGGAAGCTGTCCTTGCGCTGGTCGTATTCCCCCCATTCCGACTTCTTGATCATGCCCTTCTTCGTGAAGAACATGAGGTTGCCGACGGGGAGCTTGTCGCCGACTTCGTAGAGCGCGACCACCTTTTCCCCCTCTTCGGCATCTTTGGAGAGGTCTTTGAGGGATACGCCCGCGTCGGAGAGCTTGCATTCGTAATCGGGCGAATAGATGTCCAGCTTATGGCAGTTGCCGTAATTGGTGAAGGCGAAGATGCGGCGGTCGGTGACCGTCTCGACCTTGCACCGCACGACCAGCTGCGGCTTGAACTTGCCGTCCAGCGGCTTTTTGAGGGCGTCGGGATTTTTGCCCGTGAGCACCTTGAATTTGTCGTCGGCGGTGTAGACGAGCGTGCATTTCACGCCCGGCTGTTTCTCGCTGGCGTGGGAGAGGAGCTCGTTCGCCTCCTCAGCCGTGTACACGAGCCGGCTGTGGCGGGGGGTGGGATATTTGTCCCGGATCTCCCCGATCTCCTCTTTGACCACCTGCAGCTGCAATTCCCCGCTCTTGGAGATCGCCGTGAGCTTTTTGATGAGCTTTTTCAGCTCTTTCAGCTCCTGTTCCAGCTTGTAAATTTCCAGCTTGGTGAGGCGGGCGAGGCGGAGGTCGAGAATCGCCTGCGCCTGTATTTCGGTCAGGGAGAATCGCTCCATCAAGCGGGTGCGGGCGTCCGAAGTGCTTTCCGACTTCTTGATGATCGCGATGACTTCGTCGATGTTCTGCACCGCGATGATGAGACCTTCGAGGATATGGCAGCGCTGCTCCGCCTGGTGCAGGTCGAACAGCGTGCGGCGCAGGATGACCTGTTGCTGGTATTTGACGTAATGGCGGATGATCTCCATAAGGCCGAGCTGCTGGGGCTTGCCGTCCGCGATCACGACCATGTTGATGCCGAAGGTGACTTCGAGATCGGTGTACTTATAGAGATAGGAAAGCAGTTTGGAGACGTCCGCGTCCTTCTTCACGCGGATGACTGCGCGCATGCCCGAACGGTCGGATTCGTCCGCGACGTAGTCCACGCAGGCGAGTTCCTCCTTCTTCTCCTCCCGCATCTCGGCGATCTTGCGCATGAGCTGCGCCTTGTTGACCTGATAGGGAAGCTCGGTGATGACGAGGTTGGTCTTGCCGCTCTCCGTCTCCTCCGCCGTGATCTTGGCGCGGATGGAGATCTTCCCCCGCCCCGTCTTATACGCCTGAATGAGTTCGTTGGCGATGATGATGCCCCCCGTCGGGAAATCCGGGCAGGGAATGTACTTCATCATCTCGCTCAAAGAGATCGCGGGATTGTCGATGTACGCGATCACCCCGTTGATGACTTCGGTGAGGTTGTGCGTGGGAATATTGGTCGCCAGACCCACCGCGATGCCCGACGCGCCGTTGACGAGCAGGTTGGGGAATCTGCCGGGCAGGATATCCGGCTCCTTCAGGCTGTCGTCGAAGTTGAGGGAGAAGGGCACCGTCTCCTTGTCGATGTCCCGGAGCAGTTCGAGCGCGAGCGGCTCCAAGCGCGCTTCGGTGTATCGCATCGCCGCGGCGGGATCCCCGTCCACGCTTCCGAAATTGCCGTGGCCGTTGACGAGGGTCTTGCCCATGTTGAAGTCCTGCGCCATGCGCACCATCGCGTCGTACACCGACGAGTCGCCGTGCGGGTGATATTTGCCCATGCAGTCGCCGACGATGCGGGCGCTCTTTTTATGCGGCTTGTCGGGGGTGAGCCCCATTTCGTACATCGTGTACAAAATTCTGCGCTGCACCGGCTTCAGACCGTCCTCCACCCGGGGCAGAGCCCGGTCGAGAATGACGAACTCCGCATAGGGAAGCATGGAGGAATGCAGGACGGTCTCCAGCGGTTCGACGTACAGCTGTCCCGTCTGAGGTACTTTTTCCGGCTCTTTCTTACTCCGCGCCATTGGCTTCCTCCTTCTTCTCTATCTTGTCCATGAAGGTGTCTCTCTTGTTGAAATTCGCGTACCGGGCGAGAAATTCCTTTCTGCCCTCCACCTTGTCGCCCATCAGCGTCGTGATCACCCGTTCCGCCTTGGCGGCGTCCTCCACCGTGACCTGCGTCAGGTTGCGCGTGGCGGGGTTCATCGTCGTCTCCCAGAGCTGTTCCGCGCTCATCTCGCCCAGACCCTTATACCGCTGCAGCTGATACCCCTTGCCGATCTTGGCGATCTTCTGGGAGAGCTCGTTGTCGTCGTAGGCGTATTCCACCTTGTCCCCCTTGTACACCTTGTACAGCGGGGGCATGCCGATGTACACATGCCCGGCGTTGACGAGCGGGCGCATGTAGCGGAAAAAGAAGGTGAGCAGAATGCAGCGGATGTGCATGCCGTCCTGGTCGGCATCCGAGAGGATGATGACCTTGTGATAGTTGATTTTGTCCAGCTTGAAATCGGGATCCAGCCCCGCGCCGATCGCGCTGATGATCGTGCGTATTTCTTCGTTGGCGAGAATCTGATCCAGCCTCTTCTTCTCGACGTTGAGGGGCTTGCCGCGGAGGGGCAGGATGGACTGGAACTGCCTCACGCGCGCCTGTTTCGCCGTGCCGCCCGCCGAGTCCCCTTCGACGATGAACATTTCGTTCAGCTCCGGCTTGCGCCCCGAACAGGCGGCGAGCTTGCCCACGAGCGTCAGTCCGTCGATGCTGTTTTTGGCGCGGGCGTTCTCCTTCGCCTGCTTGGCGGCGAGGCGCACCTTTGCGGCGCCCTGCGCCTTTTTGATGATCTCGTCGAAGGTCTTTTTATAACCGCGGGCGCTCATCATCGAATTCAGACCTTCGATGACCGCCGCTTCCACGGCGGGACGGGCTTCCGTATTGCCGAGTTTTGTCTTGGTCTGCCCTTCGAACTGCACGTTCTGCATCTTGACGGACAGGACGGCCGTCAGCCCTTCGCGGAAGTCGTCCCCCTGAAAATTGGGGTCCTTGTCCTTCAAAAACCCGTTGGAACGGGCGTAGTCGTTGAGGACTTTGACCAGTCCCGAACGGAAACCCGTCTCGTGATACCCGCCTTCGGGGGTGGGGATGTTGTTGACGAAGGAAAACAGGCTCTCGGTGAAATCGGTCGTGTGCTGGATGGCGAATTCCACGGCGACGTTGTTTTTGACCGCCTGGTAGTAAATGGGCACGGGGTAGAGCGTCCGCTTCCCCTCATTGAGGTTTTTGACGAAATCGCTGATGCCGCCGTTATATTTATATACGACGGTGTAAGGCATCTTTTCCAACGCCGCCATGTCCACTTCTCCGAACAGATCCTGCGGCTCGGGATTGTGGAGCTCCTCTTCCTGCCGTTCGCCCTCCTCTTCCGCCTCCGTCTCCTCCGCGCCGAGATTGCTCTCCCGCCGCTTGGCGTCTGCCATGGAGATGCGCTCGTCCACGAGGGTGATTTCCAGCCCCTTGTTGAGGAACGCCAGCTCGTTGAGGCGCTCTTCCACCGTTTCGAGGTCGAAATCCGTCTCCGAAAAGACGTTGGCGTCCGGCTTGAAATGGACGTACGTCCCCGTCCGTTTGGTCTTTTCCCCCGTGTCTTCGAGAGGACCGTCGGGAACGCCCGATTCGTATTTCCCCTTCCGCTTGTTGTAATAGGAACGGAAGCTCATCTTGTAGACGTGCTTCTGATAGACCATGACGCGCAGCCATTCGGAAAGGGCGTTGGTGACGGAGGCGCCCACGCCGTGCAGACCGCCCGAATAGGCGTAATTCCCCTGTCCGAACTTGCCCCCCGCATGCAATTTCGTAAAGACGAGCTGCACGCCCGAGACCTTTTCCTTGGGGTGGATATCGGTGGGGATGCCCCGTCCGTTGTCGTCCACCGAGGCGCTGCCGTCCTTGTGCAGGGTCACTTTGATCTTATCGGCATACCCGTTCGCCGCTTCGTCGATCGCGTTGTCGACGATCTCCCAAAGGATGTGGTGAAGCCCCTTGACGCCCGTGGAGCCGATGTACATACCGGGGCGCATGCGCACCGCGTCCAGCCCTTCCAGCACTTCGAGATTTTTCGCGCTGTAACTCTTTTCGCCTGTCTGTTTCGTGTTATCCGTTGCCATGTTTCCTCTGACCGTATCTTATTTTCTCGTCCGAACGCACCGCGCAGAAAAAACGCGGGCAGAAAACCGTTCTTTTTTATTATAACACTTTTTTTCGGATTTTTCAAATATTTTCCCCGAAAAAAGCGGACGGAAATTCAGGATATTTGCAAAATTTCCAGAATTTCCGCATACGAATCCCCCTCATAATCGGGGAATCCCTTTCCGCCCGTATCCAGATTGTCCGGGTTGAACCAGACGCTGTCTATTCCCGCGGCATTCGCGGCGGAGATGTCCGCCGTTACGCTGTCGCCGATCCACACCGCCCGCCTTTTGTCGAAGCCGGGGATATGGGAGACGACGTATTCGGTGTATGCCTCCCCCGGCTTGTCACAGCCGATCTTCTCGGACACGAAGATCCCGTCCGCCTTCTTGTCCAGACCGCAGATTCTGAAGCGGGAACTCTGCACGGCATAGGTGCCGTTGGTGACGATGTACACCTTTCCCGCCGAACGGAGCTTGTCCAAAAATTCCTCCGCACCCGGGTAATACTGCGGGTGTTTGGAGAGATAGGCGATGTACTTTTCGTTGAATTTGTCCCCCGGGATGTCGTCTTCGCCGACGCGGTCGAGAAATTCCGGAAAGCGGGAGGACAAAAGCCGTTCGCGGGTGATCTCCTTCCTTTCCAGCTTCTGCCACAGCTCGTCGTTGAGGGAGAAAAATTCCTCTTCGTACTCCTCTTTCCATTCCCTTTTGAACGCCTTGAAAGCCGCTTTCAGCGACGCCAGGGAAGAGGCGTGGAAATCGAGCAGCGTGCCGTCCGCGTCCACCAGAAAGATGTCGTATTTTCTCTTCATGATCCTTTCTCCTTTCCGGAAAATTTCTGTATGCGCCCCCGGCGGCGCGGTTCAGACGTCAACGATCGCCAGCTCCTTCAAAGCGCGCGTGCAGGCGATGTATTTTTCGTTTTCCGTCATGTGCGCGGGAATGACCGCGACGTTGGTAAATTCCAGCCCCTTGCTCTCGTACACCGTCATGAAGTTGATGCGGTTGCGGGAGATCCTGCCCCGCTCGGACAGGACGCTGTACGCCTTGCGCGCGTACGCCTCTTTGTCCGCCTCCGAACAAATGACCGCTTTCAGACCCTTTTTATCCCGGAAAAACGCCGAAATACCGCGCGCGGAGATGCGGGAGACGGGCGGGCCGTCAAACCCGATCGGCTGCATGTCCGCCCGCAAAGACGCCGAGACGTAATCGACGATCTGATTGGTGTTCCGGTAATTCTGATTGAGGGTGAATATGTCGAAATCGGGAAAGACCTTCTTCCAGTCCCCCACCCCCCGCCAGGGGGTGATGTTCTGTTCGAGATCGCCGAACACGTCGAAGGAGGCATTGGGGTTTACCTTCCTTAAAAGGTCGTATTCCCCCGGGGAGATGTCCTGCGCTTCGTCCACGAACACGAAGGAATAGCGGGGGGTGAGATCTCTGCCGAGCATGGCGCATAAGGCGCAGAGCGCATAGGCGTCGGAGGGATACATCCTCCCCGGCACCATGCCGCAGCGCAGCTTGTGCTTTCGGATGGTCTCCCGATAGAAAAAGCGGACGACGTCCACGAAATCCTCCCCGCCGCCGATGGCGGAAAAGTTCTTTTCCCCGCGAAAATAGCCGTAAAACTCCGAAAACGCCGTTCCCTCTTCGCCGATGGAAGAGACCTTTTCCGAGATTTTCGAGATCTCCGCGATGAGCTCCTCCCGCCGCGCGATGCGGTCGGCATAGACGTACACCTCCGTCGTCCCGAGTTTCTGACGGTACCGTTTCAGATCGGAAATCTCCTTTTCGAGAGAGGTTTTCAGCTCGTCCAAAGAGGATAACGCTTCCGAGACGATCTCCTCTCCCCGCCGCACGACGTATGCCGCGCTCTTGTAAAAGGACATGAGCTGACGGTAGAAATAGCTTTGATTTTTCGCCTTTTCGCTTTCGAGCGTCCCGCCGAAGAAATCTTCGATGTCCGAGATGCAGTTCATGAGGCCCCGGAAGGGCTTGGTGTAATACAGCCCGCCCTCCTTTTTCTCCTTGATCTCGCCGAGTACGGTGCGCCGGATGCGCAGGGAGGCGTTTTTCACCCCTTCGTACGCGGAAAGCTGCGCCTTGCAAGCCTGCAAAATGCGGGAGACGAAGTCCTTGCATTCCTCCCCCGTAAACAGCCCGTACAGGCTGTCGTACACCTTGGACAGCTTCTTTTGCAGGTCGGAGGCGAATTTCGGGGAATACAGCCAGGCGAGATATTCGGGCGGCTCCTTGGCATTTTGATCTATCCGCTGTCTGAGGTCGATATGTTCGTTTTGCAGCACCTGCAAATAGTATTCGTAGACGGTGACTGTGCGCACCCGCTCCAATTCCAGAACGGCGGAGAGCTCGTCGATGAAGTCGTTGAAGGTGTCGCTGGGGGTGAGCACCAGGACGTCGCGGGGGCGGATCTCTTCGTTGTTGTACATCAGATAGCTGAGCCTGTGCAGCATGACCATCGTCTTGCCGCTGCCCGCGCAGCCCTGTAAAACGAAACTCTTGCGCTCCGGACAGGTGATGATCTCGTACTGCTTTTCCTGAATCGTCTCGATGATGTCCCGGACGGCGGGTTCCTCCTTGCGATTCCGAATGATTTCGCGCAGATAGGGGTCGAAGAGGATCTCTTCGTCCCGTCCGCCGATCTCTTCGGGGGTGAGATAGTCCCGCACGGAGAGAAATTCGTTTTTGAAATCGAGTACCTTCCCGTCCTTGGTCCGCAGCGCCCGCCGCAGCACCGTCTTATAGTCGTACTCGTTGATGGAAAAGGAAATGCGGCTCTTCTGGTAGTAGCGACGGGCGAGCGGGGCGCGCCAATCGACGATCTCCAGCTTCACGTCCCCCTTTTTGCCGATGTAATAGCTGTTGTAGCCCTCCTTGGGATCGGTGAGGTCCATGCGCGCGAAATAGGGCTCGTCGAAAAAGCAGCGGCAGGCGTCGATCGCCCGTTCGCGCTCCGCGATCAGGGCGAGCAGCTCACCCGTCCGGCGGTAGTTTTCGGCGCCGTGTTCCTCCTCTTCGGAAAGCCGCCTGATCTCCGCTTTCGCCTCTTCGATTTTCAGGCGGTGTTCGCGGATGTGCGAAAGCCGGAGCATACGCATGACGGCTTCCATGTGCCCGTCTTCGTACGTCCGCTGTTTTTCGCCGTCGAGCAAGTCCAGAAACCACTCCTTATCCGGCTCTTTGTGGGGGTCGAGCGCCCTTTTCAGTTGTTCATAGGTCGTAAAGGTCTTCATAAGCCGCTCCAGCAATACTTTTCTTATCATACCACATCTTGCGGCAAAATGGAATACCTTTTCGGAAAATTTTTTAAAAAAATTTGTAAAAAAGGGAACGGACGCCCTTTCCCGGCTCTTCGGGAAGGCGTCCGCTCGCTGTCACATTTTGTCCGGAATGCCGATCCCGAG
>ERZ1643251.5340-NODE-5340-length-10540-cov-63.867144_pt1 | contig 10540 bp, 15 predicted proteins | sample MGYA00579261_ERZ1643251 | MGnify/ENA primary metagenome ERZ1643251 (study PRJEB29033, sample SAMEA4952267) | chicken gut metagenome | biome: Broiler Chicken; feature: Gastrointestinal Tract; material: Caecum | place: Ireland | collected 2018 | study: Broiler...
GTCATAAGTGCCCCCTTTTCTTGATTTGTTCTTACTATCGTAAATTAGTGATAATTATACCTAAAATCCCAATTTACATCTCATCCCCACTGGGCGAAAGTCTCGAGCTTTCTTGATGGAGAAGGTCACTAATCAGGTAACAGCCACCGGCAGCATATAACCAGTGGAATCAATGGAATCAAATGTAGTAGTCACTTCTACATAGATACGCGCAGTATGAGGACAGGCTTCTCCCATATCATGATCCGCCATCCATGTCACCTCCCAAGTCACAGTCTTTATCTTGGTATCATGATATCATGCCTCCATTATGTTATCAATATTATATTTATAACAACTTTTTGTTTTATTCATTGTCTAGTTTCTCTAAGTCAACATCGCTCCCCTCTCCCATTTTCCAAAGATGTGTGGTATAATGATAAAAAATTATTCTTCTTTTTCTTCAAATCAAGGCAACTCGCCCAATGATGAATCTCTCCTATGGAATCTTTGATCTGGTGGCCCAGAGCTGCCCTCTCTTTTTCTATAATTTCCCTGTCTGCCAGAGACCCGGGCCTGCCTTTCAGGCAGGGTCTGGTTTTGTGCGGTCTTTTCGCGCCCTGCGCCCTCCCCTGTCCATGTGACGGGGCGGCGTGGGGCGCTTTTTGTTTTTCTGAAAGGAGTCAACAAGTATGGAATTAAAATATACCTGTCCCGACTGCGGGACCCCTTTGGGCTATCTGCCCTCAACCGCTTTACGCTGGACGGCGGCGTGGAGGTATTCCCTTCCGAACTGTTTGACGGAGCTGAGAAAATAGATTGCTATGTCAGTCCCGAGGACTACAAGACCCTCACCGAAAACCCCTTCGTGCTGGGCAGGGCGCCTGTGCCCCTGTTTTATGGATGCGCCAGCGAAGATGTGAACACCATCGGCGGCTTTGCCAACTGGGTGCAGGACGCGGAGTACACCGCCTGCCCCCACTGCGGAAAGCCCATGAAATACCTGGCCCAGATCCAGTGGGATACAGTATTCGACTGCGCGGAGGGCACACTCTATGTGGAATTCTGCCCGGACTGCCAGATCGTATCCATGCAGCACCAGCAGACCTGAGAGGAGAAGCGATATGAGTTTACCGAAACGAGATGGCGTACATGGCCGCTATTATCTGATCCATAAACCGGATACGGACCCCGAAGTGCTGGCACACGCCGATCGGTGCATTCAGGACGTGTTGGATGGGACCGCCAAAGAAAACCATTCCGGCTTCCCGGTGGTCGTTCGGAACCAAAGCGGGACCCCCTTTCTTCCCAGCCAGCTGCTGGAGCGGTATCTGTCCAAACTGCCCTTGAAGGGCTTTCCCTATGAGGACGCAGTCGCCTTCTGCGATTCCCTGCGGCGGCTGGCGGGCTGGAAGGAGATTGATCACACACTGGGACAATACATCGAACACCAGGTGCAGGAGCGGTATTTTGAGGTTGGAGAGAAAGAGGATTTCTTTTCAGCTTACCCTCCCTGCACCGTGTGGCCAGAGCTGCGGCCAGAGGATGTGGATGATGGCCTGCTACACTTTGCCTGCTATGTGGCGGTCTGTTATACGGTATATGGAGCCAGCTACGACTCCCTCACCACCGAGCACATTCTCGGCCTGGTTTCCCAACTCCGCCCCGACATGGTGAAGCAGCTGAAAACGGGCGGCAGCGGTAAACTGCCACCCAACATCCAAAAGCGGAAAACAAAACACCTGACTGCCTCGGCCAACGACGCCTTTGCCACCATCCGCATCACCGCAAGGGACTGCACCGAAGGGTGCTGCGATGAGGCGCTGAGCTATCTGGTGGAGGTGCTGGAGCAGCCGGAGTTCCCCCGCAGCTACTCCATCGAGTTCCGCGGGCCGGAGAAGCTCTACCTGCCCATCCCCGGTCTGCCCAAGAAGGGCGTCAACCAGCTGTTTGCCTGCGCGGTGCGGTACCCGCGCCTCCATGTCCGAATGGAGAATTATGCCCGGCTTGCCATGCAGGAGGATGAGGTGTACCAAAACCTCTCCGATGAGATCTGCGCCCTGCCTGGCACCTTCGCCGTGTTCGCTCTGGGGCTGGAGGGGCCAAAGTGGTGGGGGCTGGTGTGCGACTACCTGGACCGCTGTGACGACGAGCACTCTTCGCTCCAAGAAAAGTTCATCCACGCATTTTTCAAAAAATATGGCTTTACCGCCCAGTCCCTGCCGGTGCTGGTCCACGGTATCCAGTCTATGCAGGGTATGAAACCGGCTAAGGAGTTCCGCACCCTGATTGCCAATGGGGAGAGCCTGGACGCCCTGCTGGAGATCAAGGGACATCTGGAGGACTATCTGCCCGAAGAAGGAGCGCATGACCAGCGGGCCCGGGATTACCTCTGGCGGGAGGTGCTCTGGGCCATCTGGGGCTCGGCCTCCGAAAATAGCGGCGGCAGGGTCCTCAAGGCCGCACCAGAGGAGCTGAAAGAGAAATACCGTCATGTATTTGCGTAAGGAGGAGACCATGAAAAAGAGAACGGCAAAGGACTTTATCGCCCTGTATGCCCCGGGGGACGAGGAAAAGCTGGTACTGATTCAGGACGGTGTCAGCGCGGACAAAACTTTTCTGGATACCTACTGGGCGGCGCATACCCATGCCCTCGCCATGGCGGATGTCCAGACCGGAGAGGTGATCTCCGGTCGATGCTATCTGAGCTGGCCGCTGACGGATAAGGAGTGGGAGGCCGGCGACTATTCCCAGCGGTTTGCAAAGGGCAAGGTCTACCGAATCATGGCCCGGCGCTGGAAAGGCGATGAACTCGATGAGCCGAGGTGGTATGTCACACAGGTGCTGGAGGAGGGCATCCCCTGCCCGGCCCTGGAGGAGCTCTGGGCGGAGTACACAAAGCCCGTCCTTCTAGAGGACGAAGTGCTGGGGACCCTCACGCTGGACCGTGAGTTGAGCACCTTTGACGGGATCTGCAGTTGGATGGGAAAAGACATCCGCATTTCGCTGGATGTTGATATTGAAAATCACGCATCCTGGACGCGCACCCGGAATGTCATGAAAAAGCTGCTGGCAGAGCAGGAAACATGGGACAAATCCCTGCGGGCGCTGGCCGCCCGGAAGCTCACCACTCAGGCCAACGAGTGGCTGGCGGACAATGACCAGATCGACCGGGACCCGGAACAAGATCCCATCACGGAGGAGGAGTTCGCACGGCGCATCCTGCTCACCGAGTTCTCCGTCTCCCCCGGCGGCCGGTTTACCGCTTGGTATGAGGATGACGATATGTTCTGGGGCCATGTGATCACTGTGGATGGGACACTGAAAAAAGGTCCCGTTGACGCTGATATACAGGGCTGACAACAAGCGTTTACAGGAGGAGGCGTCCATGATGTGCGAGCACTGTGGGCAGATCTTCACCTGTGTGGTCAACACCTGGCGGGGCAGCGGCCACTTTAAGAAAGGCAGAAGCTGACAGAAAGGCGGCATGGAAATGAACCAGAGAGATGAAGCAAAACTGCTGGAGCAGCTGGAGCAGTGGAATGAGAAGGACGAGTTTTCCCGGTGCATCCAGGCCATCGAAGCCATCCCGGAGCGGGAGCGTGGCTATCTGCTGACCGTCATGCTGAGCCGGGCCTACAGCAATCTGGCGGTACTGGGCGATCACAGCACTCACGGTGAGGACGATGAAGTAGACGGGAATCTTATTCGGCACGCCATTGAGCTGCTGGAGTCCGTCCGCGCCCAGGGGGAGGGCGACCCCTACTGGAACGCCCGGATGGGCTACTCCTGCCTGATGGCATACAGTTCCGCAACTATCGCCTATGAATACGCCAAGCGCTGGCTGGCCCTGGCCCCGGAGGACCCGGACGCCCAAAAGCTGGTGCGGGACTGTGAGAAATATCTGGAGGAGGAAAAGGCCCTGGAGCTGGACTGGAGCGAGCGGGAGGAGATCATCCGGCGGGAGACTGTTCCCCCTGCCGACGATGACATCCTCGGCCATGTGAAGGTACATATTGACCGGTATTTCGGTGTCTATACCCAAGTCCTCACGGACGACAGTGACCCGGAGTATCCCCTGGAGATCGCCGTCATCCCGCCCCGGCTGGAGCACGACTATTACACCCTGGTCACCCTGGGCCTGAGCCGGCACTGTATGGGCTTCCCGGAGGAGCGGTGGGAGGAAAAGCTGGAGCGGGCGGAGCTGCTCATCAATCTGCCCCGGGACTGGAAGCTGACCAAGGCGGACTGCCGGGAGGAGCGGTGGAACTGGCCCATTCGGATGCTGTTGGCCACCGCCCGTTTCGCCATGGAGGACCCGGAGGTGGGGCTGGAATCCAGGACTACGCTGTCGGAGGGCGAGGAGGACGTTCCTCTTGCGGAGGACACCGACCTGCGGGGTGAGATCCTGCTCTGTCCCGGTGTGTTTGGGGAGGACTCCTTTTTCTGCCGCCTGCCGGATGGGGACGAAGTCAACTTCTATCAGGTGATCCCTCTCTATCGGGAGGAGCTCCAATACAAGCTGGAGCACGGCTCGGACGCCCTGCTGGACCTCTGTCCGGACGAGAGTCTGGAGGTCATTGATCCCCACCGTCTGAATGTGCTCACCGACCGGGAGCAGCTGGGCTACGACCCGGCGGAGATGGACAATGCCGCTGACCAGATTCAGAAGATCCGGGCGCTCCACCTGCCAGTGGACGAACTCAGCGCCTGCAATCTCATGGCCTTCTATCTTAGCTGGGCCATGAAGCGTGGGCAGATGAGCAACCCCTTCCTCTCCCAATACCGGGAGGTGGTAGAGGCAGTCCAGGCTGGAAAGGGGCCTGACCTGCGGGAATTTATCCGTGACCGGCTGGACGGAAAGCTGTCCACCCAGTGCTTTGACCGCCGCGGCTCCGGCTTTGCCCAGTGGTACGCCCAGGACAACCGTTCCAACCCCTATGTCTACCGCCGGGACTGCCGGAATATCGTCTTGGCCAGGCTCAAAGGCCGCGTCTGGAACAGTATTGCGGAAAAAGAAGCGGCCTATCTACTTCTGCCATATACCGAAGAAATCCGTCAGAGTGTGGATCAGCTGCTGGATGAGCGGTATGCGGAATTTCTGGAGACGGAATTCGTGGATGACCCGGAGGAGCGTATAGCGCGGGCAGCGGAAGGGAAACCGGCTGTCATTCCTGACTGGGACGGCCCTCTGTTCTGCTACGCTTCCGACCGCGTCGCCCAGGATGGGTGCAAGGTGCAGATTATGGACCGGCTGTTCCCTGAGCGTGAGGATATGGGCTGGGAAAGCGGCTGGGCCTTCTACTCCGGGGATGAGGAAGATGTGTACGGCGAAGGAGATGAATACGATGATTCTCACTGCGGCTACTACGATATCCGGGACATCTGCCGCATTGATCCGGACCTTGTCCCGTTCCTGAACCTGCCCTATGGCACCACGAAGATGCGCGGCAGAGACGGAGCGTGGTATGAGGTGACCCGCGAGGACAAAGGTGAGGAGGAACCCTAAATGAATGGCGAGCAGATCACAGCTTTTTTACAGGAGCATTGGAACTGGGTGACCCTGATCATCGGCGTTGTCCTGCTGATTGGGGCCATTATGAACTGGAACTGGCTCTGCGACCCCACCGGCAAGCCGTACTCTCACCGCTATGGCCGCGGCTCCCGGCGAGTGATCTTCTTCCTGTTGGGAATCGTGCTGATTGTGGTCAGTATCATGTCTTTAGTGAAGTAAGGAGACAAAAATGTCATTCAAATTTACATTCCGAGAGATTACCCCGGAAGATACTGAAATTTTACGTATGCTCAAACTGCGGAACGCAAAGCCAGAGGAGCATATTTGCTGCGAGATCCTAAGAGGCGACGGGATCACCATGAAGGCTTGGTACAGCAAGGCGGATGTCGCCCTCTGGGGAGAGGACTACATCAAGGCCAATTCCAAAATGAAATATATAGACGGCGACTGGACGGTCAGTTTGGATATGGAGCCGTGGAACCGCACACACGGCGTATCTTCGAAAGAAGTCACATCCTCGTCCTCTCCCCGTTATCCCACCTGGCTCACCGGCCATGTGAAGGAGTGGGCGCAGAAACGCCTGCCCACCGTGACATTGTGTTCTACCACTGGCAATGAACTGCTGGAGGTTTGGTACTACGGAGACCTGCGCACGGTGAAGGGCGAGCCGCAACCCTATATTGTGGATGGGAATGAGGCCCCCGGGCTGGTGGCCGCCCGCGACCCGGTCAGCGGCGAGGAATTCGTCATCTTTGACGGTGGACGGCATGGCTACGACAATATGTTCTGCGATGAACATGATCCATCCGAGCTGGAACACCGTCCCCTCAAGCGGTATGAGATCCCCGCCTCCAAGCTGGTGCTGGAGCTGGGGTACAGCGTGGACTACGAGGACGAAAAAGAAGACTTCGAACCGGATGAGGCGGATACTGTGGAACTGATCAGCGGCGAGCGTATACCTTGGGAACAGGTCAAGCGGGACGGCATCGACTATATCGCACTTTACTATGTGAACGAGGAAGGAAAACAAGTCCAGATTTTGGACGCAGAGCTGGCGTAAGTACAGCTATTCTATCCTTTGTTAATCCGAGGAGGTGTCCCATGACCCAAGAAGAACAGATCCGCCTCTATCGGCTGATGGAAAAGCTTAACTGGTTTTTCCACCAGGAGATGCACTACCTGGACCGGGAGACGGCAGAAAAGATAGCGCGGGAGTGTTACCCGGAGATTCGGGATTTTACATACGACATTTTATGGAACGACCTGCCCAAAGAGATCCAGGAGCAGCTTGAGGACGAGGAGTGCCCCGAATGACTTTACGCTGGCTCAGGAGGTGGAATTGCAATGTCCATAACCGCCTATCAAGTGGAAGCCGTCGGCCATGACCGGACCGGCAGGGACTTCGGCTATGTGAATATCATGTACCGCTATGGCGGCAAGCAGTCCTGTCCCCGGCCGGATCAGTACGAAAAGCTGGAAGTCATGTGGGCGGATGAGAGCGTCTATGGGCCGCCTGCTCCCGGCAGCAAGGTAGGCGATTTTATCCAGACCTGGCTGATGGGCTCCTGGAACTGTGGGGTGTTCACCCACCGGGAGATTGCCCAGCGGCTCATGGATACCTTTACCGGCCTGAAGGTCAAGGAGCTGGCGTGGTTCGAGAACCCCAGGGAAAAGACTCTGAAAAACGGAAAGCCCCGTGTGCGTCGGGCCAAGTGGCTGCCGGAGCGGGAGGTGGATCTGGTGTACCTCTACTCCGACCACTATCTTGACGCCAGAAATCCCACTCCTGCCGAAACCGACTTCTTCACCGTCACAAGGATGGATGCTTGGGGTGTGAGCACTTGGTTCATGTGTACCCCAGAGGCCGCCGAGAAACTGATCGCCATGGATTACGACAATCTGGCCGTCAAGGAAACCACCATTGTAGGATAGAGAAAGCAGGTGCATGATGTACCAAATTGCATATATTGGCCGCTGGGAGACCCTCCCGGAAACGGCTGCCGCCATCTGCGACCATGACACTCCCAAGCTGGAGGCGTTGCTCCAAGGCGGTCTGGATTTAGATGTTCCCATCCAGCTCAGCGAATACATCAAGCTGATGCCATTGGAGATCGCGGTTTTTCGGAATGATGTGCCCATGGTCCACTTCCTGCTGGAGCATGGGGCTGATCCCGATTTAGCCCAGGAACAGCCCCTGCTGCTCACCGCCGCCCGCTGCTGCGGGCCAGAGGTGGTGGCGCTCTTTGCTGGACAGGCCGCAAAACTCAGCCCGAAGCAGAAAGAGCGGGCCTTCCAGGAAGTGCGCTGGGGCAAACGCCCGGAGAATATCCCCGTGCTGGAGAAAGCCGGGATCTCCGTATCCAAGTTCGGCGGCGAGGCATTCCGGGCGGCGGTGTCTGATGGACAGACCGAGCTTGCCAAACTGCTTCTGGAAAAAGGGGCGGATATCAATTACCACAAGCCGGACATGGTGTTCCCTTATGCCTCCACCCCTGTCACCGAGGCCGCCCGCTCCAACAATTTCCCCATAGTGCGCTGGCTGGTGGAACAGGGGGCCGACATCACCATTGCTGACAAATACGGTGACCGGCCTTACACCGTGGCGGTGCAGAACAAGAATCAGAAGCTGGCTGACTACCTGAAGGCCCTGGAACCGGAGGAATGGCACAACGAGCAGGAAAAGATCCGGCAGCTCATGCCCTACAAGCTGCCCGCCAAGCTGGTGGAATACTTAAAGACCGGCCCCCTGCGGTTGGAGTTCCCGAAGCAGAAATGGGTGAAGTGGGCGGAACTCTACTCCTTTATGGATGTTCAGGAGATGACCTGGAAGCGGAAAAAGCTGCTCTCCCTGATGGCGAAGATGGACAACTACAGCGACTATCTGCTACTGTGGAGCCCCAGGGACAAGAAGCTGTGGTATCTGGATATCGAGCATGAGGAATTTCACCCTCTGGCCAAATGGGACGACTTCATCGCAGATCCCGGCCGGTATCTGAACGGGATGATCGAGGGTGAGTTTGAGGAATGAGGAGAAGTCGATGAACGCATTACTTGAAAGCCTGACCAAATCTCTGACAGAACAGGGTTGGAAAGTCGAGATGCAGGAAAACAATCAAATTCCAGCAGAGATTGCTCAGCGTTATGATTCACTTCCGACAGATTATATATATTTTCTCCGAAACATGAAAGCGTGTGTCAACAGTGCAGAAACCGTGTGGATGCTTTGCCCGGATGACTTTGCTCCACAGGGAGAAAACGGATTTGACTGGAACGAGTTTGAAAAAATGAGTTTGGATGCCGCCGAAGGAGACAACAGCTGGACAGCGGAAATCAAATCATTCTGGAACAACCATCTGCCTATCTGCTTGTCACTGAAAGATGGATATTTCTACTATGCCCTCTGCCTGAAAGATGGAACCATTGTCACCGGAGAAGAACCGGAGTTTGAGGAAACAACGGAGGTTGCCCCTTCTTTTCGAGATTTTCTGCAAATGCTTTGCAATGGCGAGTTGGATTTGGAATAAGGAGCACAGTTATGACATCAATAGACTTTCTGAACAAGGTACATAAAAGCCTGGACTCCCAGGAATATAACCTCTTCTCCGGCCAAGTCCAAGAATTATATGCTGTACTGCAATGGCAGCTTCATCGGCGGCCTGTTCGATGAGGAGCTGTGCTTCGTCTACGCCGACAGTGTGAGTGAACTCCTGGGGCAGCCGGAACCCGTCTACCGTGGCTACTCCAGCACCGCCCAGCACAGGATGCTGGTGATCCCGGAGGAGCACTGGACGCAGGCGCTGAAACTGCTCTATACCAAGAAATTCGACTGGAGCCGGTTGGTGTACGACATCACATACACCAGCATTGGCGCGGCTGTGGTGGAGGACTTCTACGACGAGAATGTGGTGTTCCTGCGGTTCTGCTTTGAAAAGGAGCTGCTGAAAAAGAACCCGCTGGACCGGCGGGGCCGGATCATTCGGATGGTCTATCTCAATCAGGACCTGACAAATATCGGTAAGAATTTGTTTCCTGAGTTGCTGGACAAGTTCCTTGCTTTTTATGATCGGAAAGGAAAAACCAGTCTGGAAACCATGCTGAATCGGTGGTACACCGCACTGGAGAAGGAGTACCGCAATAAGACGGCGGAATAAGGAGGGCCACAACATGACAGAGGAAAACAGAATCTACATCACCCATCTCAAGGTCACGGATGTCCCGTGGCACCGGCTCACCACCGCCTATGGCCGGGGGACGGATTTTCCCGCACACCTGACAGTGCTGGAGCAGATGAGTGATTTGGCGTCCGTCAAAGAGTCCCTCTATGAGCTCACCACTAACATGGAGCACCAGAGCACCCTGTGGCACGCCACCCCCTTCGGCATGGTGTTTCTGAGCCGGATTCTGGAGAAGGCCCTCTCAGAGAGCGGCCGGAACCCGACAGCTCATTTCCTGGCCGGGGAACTGCTGGACTTCTTTGCCTGCATCCTCCAGTGCTTCCATGATGGGGATGAGATGGAGCACGTCGAGCCGCTGCCGCGGTTCTCCGATCTGCTGAAGGAAGAATACCTGTGGTCGGAGGAATACGACGAGGAAGAAGATGAGATGCGCTACGAGGAGGACGAGGTCTTTCCTGCGGATGAGTTCTACAGCTTCTATTACTACTCCTGGCAGGCGATGCTGGCCTATCAGAGCGTATTGGAGCAAGCCCCGGCAGAGTTTGCCGAGCCTGCCGCCGCAGTGCTGGAACTGCTGTAAAGGAGGATACACCGATGTTTGAAGCATTCTATGAGATGTACGAGCCCGAGGAGCAGGAAGTGGTCGCTTTGGTGTGCACCCCGTCAAGAGGACAACGAAATAAATCAACAAAAATCATCTCAAGCTGCCTTCAAATAAAGGTCATGCTTTTCCATCGGTGTCAAAACGCCAAGGTTACGCTGGAAATGCAGCGGCCAACACGAGACATACTTTGTGTCATGCCAGCATTGACCAATCGCTGGTAGAAGTATCGGTTGGTATACTGAAATCCACGGTCACTGTGGAAGATAG
>ERZ1643251.5341-NODE-5341-length-10540-cov-5.261135_pt1 | contig 10540 bp, 9 predicted proteins | sample MGYA00579261_ERZ1643251 | MGnify/ENA primary metagenome ERZ1643251 (study PRJEB29033, sample SAMEA4952267) | chicken gut metagenome | biome: Broiler Chicken; feature: Gastrointestinal Tract; material: Caecum | place: Ireland | collected 2018 | study: Broiler...
CTTATGCTTGCATAAGAGGCAGAGCGAATCGCGGCAGACGCAGGGAGCGCCCGCTCATGAGCAAAGAAGCGGCGGCAGCCGCAATAAGCACGTAAGTGCGGCTTTGCGAATGGCTCGTGTGAATGTTTAATGAAAACAAACAGTGAGGTAACCGATATGTCAAACAGTGAAAAAGCACTTCAGATGCACGAACAATGGAACGGCAAGCTGGAAACGACAGCGAAAGCGCATGTCAATTCCCGTGAGGATCTCGCCATCGCTTACACGCCGGGGGTGGCTGAACCCTGCAAGGTGATCGCAAAGGATCCCGAGGCCGCATACAAATATACAATGAAAGCAAACACCGTGGCCGTGGTATCGGACGGAAGCGCGGTATTAGGCCTTGGAAATATCGGCGCTCTCGCCGCCATGCCCGTCATGGAGGGAAAGGCAGTCCTTTTCAAGGAGTTCGGCGGCGTGAACGCTGTTCCGATCTGCCTTGACACACAGGACACAGAAGAGATCATCCGCACGGTCGTCAATATCGCCCCGGCTTTCGGCGGCATCAACCTTGAGGACATTGCGGCGCCCCGCTGTTTTGAGATCGAGACGCGCTTAAAAGAACTCCTCCCCATCCCCGTATTCCACGACGACCAGCACGGGACAGCCATCGTCGTCCTTGCAGGGATTATCAATGCCCTGAAGGTGACGGGGAAGAAAAAAGAGGACTGCCGCATCGTGGTAAACGGAGCCGGGAGCGCTGGTGTCGCCATCACAAAGCTGCTCCTCACCTACGGATTCCCCCACATTACCATGTGTGATATCAACGGCATCATTTCAAAAGACTCCGAAGGACTTAACTGGATGCAGAAAGAGATGGCGGAAGTAACCAATCTTGAGAACCGCACGGGGACACTGGCCGACGCGTTAAAGGGCGCGGATATTTTCGTCGGCGTCTCTGCCCCGGGCATCGTCTCACAGGAAATGGTTTCTTCTATGAATAAGGATGCCATCCTCTTCGCCATGGCGAACCCGGTGCCGGAGATCATGCCGGATCTGGCAAAAGCTGCGGGCGCCCGCGTGGTAGGTACAGGGCGTTCTGATTTCCCCAATCAGGTCAACAACGTGGTCGCCTTCCCGGGCATCTTTAAGGGAGCGCTTGAAGGGCGGGCAACACAGATCACGGAGGATATGAAGCTCGCCGCGGCGAAAGCCATCGCAGGTCTTGTGCCGGACGAAGAGTTAAATGAGGACAACATCCTCCCGCAGGCATTCGATCCCCGCGTGGCGGATACCGTCAGCCGCGCCATCAGGGAACTGATCTGATGAAAAAGCCTTACCGCTCGCTGGATTCTTATTTAAAGGAAACCTTCGGGGAAAAGGTATACAAGATCACCTTAAATGGCGGTATGACCTGCCCAAACCGGGATGGACACATCGGAACTGGCGGGTGCATCTTCTGTAGTCCCGGCGGCTCCGGTGATTTTGCCGGAAACGCTGCCCTCTCCATCACAGAGCAGCTTGCCGCCGGAAAGGCACAGCTCCTTGCGAAACGTCCTGTCCGCTCCTACATTGCGTATTTTCAGGCATTTACGAACACCTATGCCCCGGCCGGCTATCTGGAACAGATCTTCACGGAAGCCATACAGGACCCGGAGGTAAAGGTTCTCTCCATCGCCACCAGACCGGATTGTCTGGGAGACGATGTGCTTAAGCTTCTAAAGCGGCTGAACGGCATCAAACCTGTATGGGTGGAGCTCGGACTCCAGACCATCCATCCGCAGAGCGCCCGCTTCATCCGCAGAGGCTATGGACTGGAAATATTTGACCGCGCAGTTAAAGATCTGCGGAAAGCAGGCATTAAAGTCATTGTCCATGTGATCCTTTTTCTCCCAAAAGAGACGGAGGAGATGATGCTTGAGACAATCGATTACCTGAACCGCTGCGACATACAGGGCGTCAAGCTGCAGCTTCTGCACATACTGGAAGGAACAGACCTCGCGGACATTTACCGGGAAGAGCATTTCCACACCCCGGATATGGAAGAATATGTCCGTCTGCTCGGGAAATGTATCTTAAGATTAAGACCTGATATCGTCATCCACAGGCTGACTGGGGACGGACCGAAAGATATCCTCATCGCGCCTTTGTGGACAGGCGCCAAACGGACGGTACTGAACCGTCTGCATCAATATCTGAAAGAAAATGAAATATGGCAGGGAAAGGAGTATCATGGCTGAGACATTTACATTATACAAACTGATCATACTGTACATGTTGAAAAGAGTGGATTTTCCGCTGACCACATCACAAATATCGGAGTTCGTGCTGGACAAAGGCTATACCTCTTACTTTAAGCTTCAGGAAGCGCTGTCAGAGCTTACCCGGGCCGACCTGATCCGCACGGAGACTACCCATAACCGCACTCTTTACCACCTGACTGAAAACGGCGCGGAGACGATCCATTTTTTCAGCAACAAGATCTCCGCCGTCATACGCAAAGATATTAACGATTTCCTGAGAGAAAAGCAGTACGATTTAAAAGAAGAAGCCGCCGTAAAGTCGGATTACCGGTTAAACGCGAACAGGGACTATGAGGTGCGGTGCCAAATTGTAGAGAACGGCTCCAGCCTCATTGATCTGAAACTGACCGTTCCTACTAAGAAAGAGGCGGAAGCCATTGTAAATCACTGGAATCTGAAAAGTCAGGAGATGTACGCGATGATCCTTGCCAATCTTCTATAAGTGAACGTATAACCGCTTCAAAGCTTATTTTTCACCGCGTATTTTCCTAAGATATTCCTTTATGTTCTTTTCATAGCCAAGGTCGCCGGGTTCGTAGAATCTGGCGTCTTTTATTTCATCCGGAAGATACTGCTGCTCCACATAATGTCCCGGATAATCATGGGCGTACTTGTATCCGATACCGTGTCCCAGCTTCTGAGAGCCTTTGTAGTGGGCGTCGCGAAGATGAGAGGGCACTGTGGTCTGGTACTGCTGTACCGCCCGGCCCGCCTCATAGATGGCGTTTACAGCCGCGTTGCTCTTCGGGGCACAGGCCACGTAAGTCACTGCCTGAGATAAGATGATCTGTGATTCCGGCATACCGACGCGCTCCACCGCCTGAGCCGCCGCCACTGCCACAGTCAGCGCCATTGGATCCGCATTTCCCACATCCTCGGACGCGCAGATCATGATGCGGCGGGCAATGAACTTCACATCCTCCCCCGCGTAGAGCATTTTCGCCAGATAATACACAGCCGCGTCGGGATCAGAGCCGCGCATACTCTTTATAAATGCGGAAATGATGTCATAGTGATTGTCTCCTTTTTTGTCATAATTAACGACCCGCTTCTGGATACACTCCGACGCCACGTCCACTGTGATGTGGATGACCCCGTCCTCCCCTCTTTCTGTGGTAAGTACGCCGAGTTCAATGGCATTTAACGCGTTTCTGGCATCTCCGCCCGCCATATCGGCAAGAAATTCCAGCGCGTCGTCATCCAACTGCGCATGGAAGCTTCCCATACCCTTGTCCGTGTCATTTACCGCCCGTTTCAAGAGGATCTTGATATCCTCCTTTTCCAGCGGCTTTAGCTCAAAGATGCTGGAGCGGGAAATGAGCGCGCCGTTCACTTCAAAATACGGATTCTCCGTGGTCGCGCCGATCAGTATAATGGTGCCGTCCTCCACAAAAGGCAGGAGATAGTCCTGCTGCCCTTTGTTAAACCTGTGGATCTCATCGATGAAAAGGATGGTTTTCTTCCCGTACATGCCCTGCATGTCCTTTGCCTGCCGCACAACCTCCTCCATGTCCTTCTTTCCCGCCACGGTCGCGTTGATCTGCTTAAACTCCGCGCTTGTCGTATTGGCGATGACCTTGGCAAGTGTCGTCTTCCCCGTCCCCGGCGGCCCGTAAAAAATGACTGAGCTCAGCTTATCCGCCTTGATTGCACGGTACAAGAGCTTGTCCTTCCCGATAATATGCTGCTGCCCCACGACCTCGTCCAGTGTAGCCGGGCGCATCCTCGACGCCAGCGGCGATTCCTTCTCCTGCTCCTTTTCTCTCATATAATCAAACAGATCCATTCTTTCCTTCCTCCTTTGACGCGTCTGCACTGTATCCCCATATCCCTGTAGCCTCGTATCCCGGATTGCAGGACGACATACTGTCCCCGTCTTCTTCAAACGGTCACAGTCCGGCCAGCTCTCTTGCGACCTCCCCGGCGATCAGCAGTCCGGCCACCGGGGGCACAAAAGAAATGCTTCCCGGGACAGTCCTTCTTGCTCCTGTATCCTCCCCGGTAGACCGTCCTACTGTATCCACGGGTTTTTCCTTGGAATAAAGCACTTTCAGGCGCGTGACCCCCCGGTTCTTTAACTCCTTTCTCATCACACGGCAGAGCGGACACACACTTGTCTCTGATATATCCGCGATCTCAAACAGTTCCCCGTGCAGCTTATTCCCTGTCCCCATGCTGCTGATGATGGGGATATCCCTCTCCTGTGCAAGCTTGGCAAGGGCGATCTTGGCGCTCACCGTATCAATGGCGTCAATAATATAGTCCAGTCTCCCCGCCTTGTCAAAAAGCTCCCCAATATTCTCCGGCAGGACGAACATCTCATATGTTTCTACTACGATATCGGGGCAGATATCCTTTATCCTCTCCCGCATCACCTCTGTCTTATATCGCCCCGCTGTGCTGTGGTACGCGATAGACTGCCGGTTGATATTGGTTACTGAGACTGTGTCATTATCAATCAGCGTCAGTTTACCCACGCCGCTCCTTGCCAGCGCCTCAATACAGTGGGAGCCAACGCCGCCCACGCCGAACACCATCACCGAAGCCTCCCTAAGCTTCCTCAACTTATCCTCCCCTATCAAAAGCTCCGTCCTTGAAAACTCATGTACCGTCATATCTTCCTCTTTCTCCTCTATTTTTCAAACTCTCCGGCTTGTGCTGTCTTCTTCCTTTGACATGCAGACCTCAGGCTTGCGCTGTCTTCCGGTCTTTATTATACACCATCCGCTGTGTCCGCCAAAGACTGTAGAAAAACGCCGGAACTTAGACCGCGTCCTTTGCGGTCTTATGTACCGCTGCGTTTTTCTCCAAGCGGGAGCGTGTCTGAGGCGGACACAGCGGACGGTGCCATAATATCTCATTCTATCAGAAGTTCCTCCACTGTCACAAATTCATATCCCCTCTCCAGAAGGATATCTACAATCTGCAAGGCCGCTTCCACAGAAGTCCCATAACAGTCGTGCATGAGAATGATATCATTTTCCTCTGTATCCGTCACTACTTTTCTTACCGCCGCCTCTGTATTTCTTGTAACCCAGTCTTGGGAGTCTACTGTCCATTTCACATACAGTTTATCCTCTTCCTCCGCTCCCTGTGGGAAAGCGCCGAACGGAGGGCGCACAAGAGCGGGCGCCTCCCCTGTAATCTCTTCTATCAGTCCGTCCGCCATATCAAGCTCTTTGAGCGCATCCCCGGGATTCATTTTTGAGAGATCCACATGATGATACGTATGGTTGCCAATGGCATGCCCTTCCTCGTGCATCCTTTTGATAAGGGACGCGTTACCCTCTTTTTCAATGTTTGCGCCGATCACGAAAAATGTGGCCCTCACATTCCGCTCTTTCAAACCGTCCAGCAGTACAGGCGTGTACTCTGCGTCCGGCCCGTCGTCAAAAGTAAGTGCGATTCGCGGCTTTTCATCCTCCTGCACACTCTGCCCCGGCTGCACTGCTTCTTCTCCGGCGGACGTCTCCTGTGGCCTTCCCGACTCTTTACCGGCGGAAGCTTCCTTTGACCCCTGCGGTTCCCCACAGGTCCACAGCGCGGAGACCGGATAGAACATAAGCAGAGCGGCCAGAGCCAGCGCCTGCATCCATATCTTCAACCTGCCATCTGTCCTTATCTTCTCCACCCCAACAGTCCCCCTGTCATACTCTGATCCCATAATGCACATACCGGATCATCACTTTACAGAGTATGTAAAGTCCCTTGTCCACATTCACAGATGAATAACACGGTACTCCGACGGACTTAAACCCTTTTGTTTTTTAAATGCTTTGGAGAAGTAAAGGTTATTTTCAAATCCCACGGAATAGGCAATGGCCGATATAGAAAGGTCTGTCTCTTTGAGCAGGCGGCAGGCCTGTTTGATCCTGTATTCCGTCAGATATTCCTTGGGCGATTTTCCCATATGGTCCTGAAACGACCGGAAAAGGTGGCTGCGGCTGATCCCCACATATGCCGCCACATCCTCCACGGTGACAGGATAGGAATAGTTTGTCCCGATATAGCTCTCCGCTTTTTCTACATATGTCTGCCGGATATCCTTTTCCGGCTCCCTTCGCTCCGCGTAGTGCATGAACACTGAGAGCAGGCTGTAAAGCGCCCCTGTCATGGCGACAGACGCCTCGTATGTGTTTCCTTTCACGAGATAAATCTGCTCAAGACCGTCCTGTATCCTGTCCTCCGGTATTTTCCCTTTTAAGATATACGGGCGGTCTTTGGAAAAATCTGTATTGCGGATGATCGACGCGGCGTCCGAACCCATAAATCCGGCCCATGCGTATTCCCACGGCTCTTCGCTGTCCGCCTGATACTGCAGCTCCACCCCGGGATAGAGGATAAAGGTATCCCCCGCGCCCAGACGGCAGGAGGACTTCCCCGTAGAATAATATCCGCTTCCCGACAGAATATGGTGGATGCAGTAATGATCGCGCACTCCGGGGCCCCACTGGTATTCTGGCTCACACTTTTGATAACCCACATTATATACGCTCAAAGAATTGAGGAAATTTTCTCCTGTTTTATATGAATGTTTATATGAATTTGGCATACCCTCTCTCAGACCTTCCTTCCCGCGCGCTCCTCGGCTTAAAATCTCTAATATCTATTATAGTCTTTTGCATCTGTTTGTTGCAACATTTTTACATAATTCTGCACACATTTTTTATAGACGCAAAACCAGTTCCGGACTATACTGAACATAGATTGCATCGTAAATCAATTTTCATTTCCAAACTTAGGAGGATCAGCACAATGAAACAGAAACTTTTTGACAAATTTGCAGAGCTTTTCGGAAATTCAGAAGGTGCGCATTTTTATTTTGCGCCCGGCCGCGTCAACCTGATCGGCGAACACACGGACTATAACGGAGGACATGTATTTCCATGCGCCCTGACCATGGGTACATACGGCGTGGCCCGCAAAAGAGACGACCGGAAGATGAACTTCTATTCCATGAATCTGGATTCATTTGGCATTGTTGAGACATCCCTCGACGACCTGACCAACAAAAAAGAATACAACTGGGCAAATTATCCGCTTGGCATCGTGTGGGCATTCGCAGAGAAAGGCCACAAGCTGGAGACGGGTTTTGACATGGTCATCTGGGGAAATATCCCGAACGGTTCCGGACTGTCATCCTCCGCTGCTCTTGAGGTACTTACAGGCGTGATCCTGACAGATCTCTTTGGCATCGAAGATTTCTCTATGACAGACCTCGCCCTCATCGGCCAGTACTGTGAGAATAAGTTTATCGGCTGCAACTGCGGTATCATGGATCAGTTTGCAAGCGCAAACGGCAAAAAGGACAACGCCATCTTCCTTGATACAAACACTCTGAAATTCGAATATGCACCGATCAAGCTTGACGACGCAAAGATCATCATTACAAACAGCAAGGTAAAGCACAGCCTTGTGGACTCTGCTTACAATGACAGACGTCAGGAGTGTACAGACGCCCTTGCCGCGCTGAAGACAAAGCTTGATATCGAGACTCTCGGCGACCTCTCACCGGAAGAGTTCGAGGCAAACAAAGATGTCATCGCAGATCCGGTTCAGCAGAAACGCGCGAAACACGCGGTATACGAAAACCAGCGCACACTCGACGCGGTGGCAGCATTAAAGGACGGAGATATTGAAAAATTCGGACAGCTCATGAACCAGTCGCATATCTCACTGCGTGACGATTATGAAGTATCTTGCGAGGAGATCGACATCCTCGTAGACCTCGCGTGGGCGATCCCCGGCGTGATCGGTTCCCGTATCACAGGCGGCGGCTTCGGCGGATGCACAGTCAGCATCGTGAAGAATGACGCTGTAGATACATTTATCGAGAGCATCGGCAAGACATACAACGAAAAAGTCGGACATGAAGCCGAGTTCTATACCGTAGATATCGGCGACGGAGCATCCCGTCTCGACTGATCTTGTGCTGCATCGCATTTATTGTAAATCTTTCGCTGCAGCACTGCATTTATCATAAACCTACCGCCGTGGCCCGCCTATGCAGCGGTCACGGCGAAACAATATCCGGGAGGAAAACCATTATGCTTTATGAATCTATCAAAAAACTGGTACAATACGGGATCGATACAGGACTGACCCCTCAATCCGAAAAAATCTACACAACGAATCTTCTTCTTGACCTTTTCCGGGAAGACGACTACGAAGATGTATCCTGCGACACCGATAACATTGTTCTTGAAGACGTATTAAAAGATCTGCTTGACGAAGCTGTAAAACGCGGGATCATCGAGGACAGCATCACATACCGCGATCTGTTTGACACAAAGATCATGAACTGCCTCATGCCCCGCCCGGCACAGATCCACGAAGAGTTCTGGAAGAAATACGACGTTTCTCCTGAGACTGCCACAGATTACTACTATAAGTTAAGTCAGGACAGCGACTATATCCGCCGCTACCGCATCAAAAAGGACAGAAAATGGACGGTTGATACAGAGTACGGCACACTTGACATCACGATCAATCTATCCAAGCCGGAGAAAGATCCCAAGGCGATCGCAGCGGCAGGACAGGCCAAATCCGCCTCTTATCCGAAATGCCAGCTCTGCATGGAAAATGAAGGTTACGCGGGGCGCGTGAACCATCCGGCAAGGGAAAACCACAGGATCATCCCCATCACAATCCAGAACAACAAATGGGGATTCCAGTACTCTCCTTACGTTTACTACAATGAGCACTGTATCGTGTTTAACGGCGAGCATATCCCGATGAAGATCGACCGCAGCGCATTTGCCAAGCTGTTTGACTTTATCAAGCTCTTCCCCCACTACTTCCTCGGTTCCAATGCGGATCTTCCGATCGTAGGCGGCTCCATCTTAAGCCACGACCATTTTCAGGGCGGAAACTATACCTTCGCCATGGCAAAGGCTCCGGTGATCGAAGAGTTTACAGTAAAGGGTTATGAAGATGTATCCGCGGGTATCGTAAAATGGCCGCTCTCCGTCATCCGCCTGCGCGGGGAGGACACAGAGCGCATCATCGAGCTTGCCGACCATATCCTGAAGAAATGGCGTACTTACACAGACGAAGAAGCGTTCATCTTCGCGGAGACGGACGGAGAGCCGCACAACACGATCACTCCCATCGCGCGCAGAAAAGACGGCCTCTATGAGCTGGATCTGACACTGCGCAACAACATCACCACAGAGGAGCATCCGCTGGGCGTATACCATCCACACGCGAAGCTCCACCACATCAAAAAAGAAAACATCGGCCTGATCGAGGTCATGGGCCTTGCAGTCCTTCCCGCCCGCTTAAAAGGCGAGATGGAACTCTTAAAAGAGTATATCCTTGAGGGGAAAGACCTCCGCAGTAATGAGCAGATTGCAAAACACGCGGATTGGGTAGACGAATTCCTCCCCTCCTATCCAGATGTGAATACAGATAATGTAGAACACATCTTAGAGCAGGAAGTCGGAAAAGTATTCTGCCAAGTGCTTGAGGATGCCGGAGTGTATAAGTGCACGGAAGAAGGGTTGAAAGCCTTCAGAAGATTTATAGAAGTGCTGTAACCCCGACTCCGCTCCATAAAACAAGAAAATTTTTAAATCCGGAAACATGCGAAAAACAGAAATTGACAGAGAGCAGTCCTGCTTTTTCTCAGACAATCTCTCTGCCAATTTCAACGTATGCTTTCGGATTTTTATTTTTCTATTTTCTCAAGGAGTTCCTCTATCACTTCCGGAGATTCTTCCAATTCATCCGCAATCTGCGCAACCGTCTTCCCCTTTCGGAGCTTTTTCTGTATCTGCTCGCTCAGCTTATTTCGTTCACCTTCTGTAAAACCAGCAGCTTTCCCCTCGGCAATCCCAGCAGCTTTCCCTCTAGCTTCTCCTTCAGCCAGTCCTTCTTCCCACGCCTGTTCGCGCTCCTGTCTCATATGCTTTTCCTGATCATATTCGAATATACTCATCGTCCTCACCTCTGCTCTGTGCTTTGTAAGAAACTCCCGTAAGATATCTTCCTGAATACACTCTTCGATGGTGCGCTCCGCCGCCGCTTGGATGTCCATTGTCTTTGTATACTTCCGCATTTTATCCGTAAAGACGGCATACTCGCGGAGTGTGCGGCAGGCTTCTTTCAGCGCCCTGTTATTATCCCCGCAGATATTCAGCAGTTCCGCCTTTAGCTCCAACTTAAAGTCTGCTTTTCCTGTCTTTCCATCCTCTTCCCCCTGCTCTTTGTCTTTTTCCCGAAAGGTATACAGATCAGAAAGCTTTAACGTCTCCCGC
>ERZ1643251.5342-NODE-5342-length-10539-cov-23.092999_pt1 | contig 10539 bp, 6 predicted proteins | sample MGYA00579261_ERZ1643251 | MGnify/ENA primary metagenome ERZ1643251 (study PRJEB29033, sample SAMEA4952267) | chicken gut metagenome | biome: Broiler Chicken; feature: Gastrointestinal Tract; material: Caecum | place: Ireland | collected 2018 | study: Broiler...
GGACGTTTGCGGCGCCGCGGGGTGCGGCGGGATGAGGGCATCCCGCCCTACGGTCGCCCGGATGGTCACAGCCGTTCCGGTTTGGCGGGGCATTTCGGAAGGTTTGTAGGGGAGGGCCATGGCCCTCCCGGGGACCTTGCGGCGGCGCGTTTTCCCGGTTGGTCTCCATGTTATCCCCGTTCCGTAGGGCGGGCGTTCACGCCCGCCGCACCTTGGCAATTTCAAAATCGGGGCCCTGCGCCGCCGCAAGCCGGGCCGATATCTCCGGCCTAAGAGCCGGACCTGCGGTCCGGTTGGCCTCCGAAACGCGCCTGCGGGCGCAGTAGAATCGGCCCCTACAGGGGGTTGTTATACCGTAAAAATCGTGGTTTCACGGCTGGCCGCACACCCGCCCCCGCGAATATCAACCCACCCGTACTGCCTCCCACAAAAAAAACAAGGAAATTCCTCATTCCTAATTCCTCATTCCTAATTTTTTCCTCCCCTCCTGTTCCTCCCAACCCCGCAAAAAACCGTTGTCTCTGCGGCCCCGGGTGTGGTATACTATAGGTGTATGGGCCGTCGCCCGGGCGGCCCCGAAAACAAAATGGAGGCTACCGCCATGAACGATATTTCCAAGAACATCCGCTACGTCGGCGTCAACGACCACGCCGTTGACCTGTTTGAAGGCCAGTACAAGGTGCCGGGCGGCATGTCGTACAACTCCTACGTCATTCTGGACGAAAAAACCGCCGTGCTCGACACTGTCGACGCGCACTTCACGGACGAATGGCTGCGCAACGTCGCCGCCGCGCTGGACGGCCGCCAGCCGGACTATCTCATCGTCCACCACATGGAGCCCGACCACTCGGCCAACATTGCCGAATTCCTGAAAGTTTACCCGCAGACCACCGTTGTCGCCACGGCGAAGGCGCTGGCCATGATGGGCGAGTTCTTTGAAGGGCTTGACCTGACCGGCCGCACGCTGGCGGCTGCCAACGGCGGCACGCTGAGCCTGGGCGCGCACGAGCTGAACTTCGTCTTTGCGCCGATGGTCCACTGGCCGGAGGTCATGTTCAGCTACGAGAGCAGCGAGAAGGTGCTGTTCTCGGCCGACGGCTTCGGCAAGTTCGGCGCGCTGGACATTGAGGAGGACTGGGTGCCGGAGGCCCGCCGCTACTACATCGGCATCGTGGGCAAGTACGGCGTGCAGGTGCAGAACGTGCTCAAGAAGGCCGCGGCGCTGGACATCGCCGCCATTGCGCCGCTGCATGGGCCGGTGCTGCGCGGGGACCTGGGCCTGTATCTTGAGAAATACAACGCCTGGTCGTCCTATACGCCGGAGGAGGACGGCATCCTCATCGCCTATACTTCGGTGTACGGCCACACGAAGGCCGCGGCCGAGCTGCTGGCCCAGACGCTGGCCGAAAAGGGCGCGAAGGTCCCGGTCGTGCTGTGCGACCTGGCCCGCGCCGATATGTCCTCGGCCGTGGCCGACGCGTTCCGCTACAGCAAGCTCGTGCTGGCAACGACGACCTACAACGGCGACGTCTTCCCGTTCATGCGGGAGTTTTTGGACCACCTGGCCGAGCGCAACTTCCAGAAGCGCGCGGTGGGGCTGATCGAGAACGGCGCGTGGGCGCCGATGGCCGCCAAGGTCATGCAGGGCAAGCTGGCCGTCTGCAAGGAGCTGCAGATGCTGGAGCCGGTTGTGACCGTGCGCAGCGCCCTGAACGACGCGAGCCGCGCGCAGGTCGCCGCCCTGGCCGACGCGCTGCTGGCGTGAAGGGGTATGCCTTAAAAGGGTAGGAGTTTGGAAAAAGCCTCGCCGGCGGCGAGGCTTTTTCTGTAAGGGTGGGGTTTTGTTGGGAAAGGTTTAACGGGGGATAGCCATTTCCCGGTTGGCCGCGGCGTTTTCCATTGGCCGTAGGGGCGGATTCCATATCCGCCCGCGGGCGCGTTTCGGAGGCCAACCGCCGCGCAGCGGCGGCTCTTAGGCCGGAGATCCCGCCCGGGGTGTTCGCGCCGCCGCGGGGTTCCCGGGCCGATATGGAATCGGCCCCTACAGGGGTTGTGATATCGCGGGATCCGCGATTTCCCAAATTGGCCGCCCGCAAAAAAAATGAAAAAATTCCTAATTCCTAATTCCTCATTTTTTCCCCGCTTCCTCCCCTCCTTTTGTCTCTCCAAAATCGCAGAATTACTCCCCATCCCGCACCGGAGGTGCCTTATGCCAACCATCCGCGCCGCTTTTTTTGATATTGACGGCACGCTGCTGCCGTTCGGGCACGACCGTATGCCCGCCCCCACCGTCGCCGCGCTGCAGGCGCTGCGCCGCCGCGGCGTCGGGATGTACATTGCCACCGGACGCCCGCCGGTGGATATCGACTTTTTAACGGCGCTGCGCGCGGTCGAGTTTGACGGATTTGTGACGATGAACGGTCAATATTGTTACGAACGCGACCCCGATGCGCCGTTTTATTCCCACCCGATGCCGCCCGAAGCGCTGCGTGCGCTGGTGCCCTGGCTGGCCGGGAAACACCTGCCGGTCGCGTTTCTCGAGCGCGGTTTCACCTACGCCAACTGCGCCGAAGCGACCGGCAACGGCATCGTGGAGCCCGATGTGCCGGTGCTGGACCCCGTGCGCGCGCTGACCAGCACGACCTACCAGCTCAGCGCCTTCATTTCTCCCGAATGGGAGGGTGAATTTCTCCGCCATTGCCCCGGCTGCGTGGCCGTGCGCTGGAACGACCAGTTTGCCGATATCCTGCCCGCGGGCGGCGGCAAGGACGCCGGGCTGCGCGCGATGCTGGCCCGCAAGGGCCTGGACCCGGCGCAGGCGATCGCGTTTGGCGATGCGCGCAACGATATCCCGATGCTGCGCGCCGCGGGTATCGGCGTCGCGATGGGCAACGCCGACGACGCCGTAAAAGCCGCCGCGGATTTTGTCACCGCCGCCGATGTTGACGACGGGATCGGCAAGGCGCTGTGGCGGGTGGGGTTGGTTTAAAATTAAAATTAGGAATTAGAAACGAGGAATTAGGAATTTTTTTATTTTTTTGCGGGCAGCTATCCCGGGAAAGCGCATGGTCCCGCGATCCCGCAACCCTTGTAGGGGCCGATTCTACTGCGCCCGCAGGCGCGTTTCGGAGGCAAAGACCGCAGGTCCGGCTCTTAGGCCGGAGATATCGGCCCGGTTTGCGGCGGCGCAGGGTTCCGATTTTGAAATTGCCAAGGTGCGGCGGGCGTGAACGCCCGCCCTACGGAGCGGGGGAAAATATAGAGACCAACCGGGAAAATGTGGCGGCGCAGGGTTCCGCGGGCGGGATAAATCCCGCCCCTACGAATAATTTTTTTGTTTTGGGCCAACCGGAATGGCCGCGGCCGTCCGGGCGGCCGTAGGGCGGGATGCCCCATCCCGCCGGACCCTGCGGCGGCGCGAACGCCCGCGGGCGGGTATGGAATCCGCCCCTACGGATACATTTTGTGTTTTGGGCCAAACGGGAAGGCCGCCGCCAAACCCGCTGCCCGCGCCGCGCTTGTGCACAGGGTTTTCCACAACAAAAAGGGACTGTTGCCAAAAAAGGCAGCAGTCCCTTTTCTATCTTTTAAAAACTGCGATAGGTCGTTACAATTTGTTTTTGTTTAAATGTCTCTTCTTGTCTCTGTTCAACTTAACTTATACAAACAAACACATTTAATCTTTACAAAACTTACACCCGCGTGCAGATGGTCTTGAGGCCCTGGCCCCGGACGGTGAACGCGCCGGAACCGGCGGGCAAAAAGACGCTGTCGCCTTTTTTGACCGCCATCGTCTCGCCGCCGTTTTGCACGGCGCCTTCGCCTTCCACCACAAGCAGCGAGACAAAGCTCTTTTCGCAGGCTTCCTCGCCCCAGTCGCCTTCGTGGACGTCGACGGTGAAATACTCGCACTGGCCCAGGTGCACACCGAAATCCTGCGGCGCGGGCGGGGTCAGCTGGGTGACGTCCAGCGCCTGGCGGATGTGCAGCGCGCGCGGCTTGCCATCCGCGCCGACGCGGCCGTAGTCGTACACGCGGTAGGTGACGTTGGAGTTCTGCTGGATCTCGGCAATCACGATGCCGCGGCAGATCGCGTGCAGTGTGCCGGAGGGGATAAAGAACACATCGCCCTTGTGCACCGGCGCGGCGTTCAGCACTTCGGTCAGGGTGTTGTCCTGGATGCGGCGCTCGAACTCCTCCTTGGTGATGGCGTGGTCGAAGCCGTAGTACAAAAATGCGCCGGGCTCGCAGTCGAGGATGTACCACATTTCGGTCTTGCCGTACTGGTGTTCATGCTCGAGCGCGTATTCGTTGGAGGGGTGCACCTGGATGGACAGGTTGTCTTTGGCGTCGATGAGCTTGGTCAGGATGGGGAAATCCTCGAATTTTTCGCAGTCGGCGCCAAGGATGCCTTTGCCCTGTTCGGCGATGTATTTGGCCAGCGTCATGCCCTGGCCGGGGCCTTCGACAATGACGGAAGGCCCGTCCGGGTGGCAGGACAGCACCCAGGCTTCGGCCAGCGGGTGCAGGTCGCTCTCTACGCCGAAATCGGTGCGCAGCTTGTCGCCGCCCCACAGGTAATCCTTGCAGGCGGGCTTGAGCTTTAACATAGGCATGGGGAAAACCTCCTTTTGGAAATGAGGAAACGGTGAAGTGAAAATGAGGAATGAGGAATTTTGCGGCGGCGGCGCCGCCGCTCCACCACATCTAAACTCTAAACTCTGAACTCTAAACTCTAAACTCTAAAAAATCACGCCTTCATCATCTTTTCCGCGGCTTCGGCCAGGGTCGCGTTGATGGCGTCGGCGGCGGCTTCGCTGGGGCCGACGGCGGAAAGGTAAACCTTGATCTTCGGCTCGGTGCCGGAGGGTCGCACCATGAACTTGTGCCCGCCCGCCAGGCGGTACTCCAGCACATCGGCGCGCGGCAGGCCGGTGCCTTCGGCGTTGTAGTCGATGACGTCCTCCACGCCGTACCCGGCAAGGACGAACGGCTGTTCGTCGCGCAGTCTCTGCATCAACGCCTGCATCGTGTGCATGCCGCTCTCGCCTTCGAACTCGAACGAGCACAGCGCGTTGCGGTAGTAGCCGTACTCTTTGTACAGCCCCTCGATGGCGTCCAGCAGCGTCTTGCCCTGCGCGGCGTACCACGCGGCCGCCTCGCAGACAAGCAGCGTCGCGTTGACGGCGTCCTTGTCCCGCACATGCCCGGCCGAAAGATAGCCGTAGCTCTCCTCAAACCCGAAGATGAACCGCTCGGCATGGCCTTCGGCCTCGAGCTTGCCGATCTGCTCGCCGATGAACTTGAAGCCGGTCAGCGTGCGGCGCAGCTCAACGCCGTATTTCTTCGCGACCGGGGTCGCCATATCGGTGCTTACGATGGTGGTCACGGCGACGGGGTCTTTGGGCATCGTGCCTTTGGCCAGGCGGGTGCGGCAGATGTAATCCAGCAGGATAATGCCCATCTCGTTGCCGGTGATCAGCCGGTAGCCGCCCTGACCGTCCGGCACGGCGGCGCCGCAGCGGTCGCAGTCGGGGTCGGTGCCAAGCAGCAGGTCGGGGTGGATTTTATCGCACAGCTCCAGCCCTTTCTGCATCGCTTCGCGGATCTCGGGGTTGGGGTAGGGGCAGGTCGGGAAGTCCCCGTCCGGCTTTTCCTGTTCGGGCACGACGGTCACATGGGTTACGCCGAGCTTGCCGAGCAGCTTGCGCACACACTCGAGCCCCGAACCGTTGAGCGGGGTATAGACAAGGTTGAGGTCCGCGATGCCCTCGCCGCTGCCGACACGCTGGGCATAGACGGCATCCACAAACGCGTCCAGGCAGTCGTCGCCGATCTCAACAATGCGGCCCGCGGCCATCGCCTCGTCATAACCGGCCAGGCGCACGCCGTCAAAGATATCGACGGCCTCAATAGCGGCCAGGATCTTCTCCGCCGCTTCCAGCGTGATCTGGCAGCCGTCCGCGCCGTAGACCTTGTAGCCGTTGTATTTGGCCGGGTTGTGGGACGCCGTCACGCAGACGCCCGCGCCGCAGCCCAGGTAACGCACGGCCCAGGACAAAGCGGGCGTGGGCTCCAGCCGCGGGTACAGGCAGGCCTTGATGCCGTTGGCCGCCAGCACGCGGGCGGTCTCCCGCGCAAAGACATCGCCGTTGTGGCGGCTGTCGTGCGCGATCGCGACCTTTTTGGGCAGGGCGGTCGCGTTCAGGTAATCGGCCAGGCCCTGGGTGGCTTTGCGCACGGTGTAGACGTTCATGCGGTTGGTGCCCACACCCAGCACGCCGCGCAAACCGCCGGTGCCGAAGGCGAGGTCGCGGTAAAAGCGGTCGGTGACGGCGGCCTCGTCGCCCTCGATGGCCGCCAGCTCCGCCGCGACCGCCGGGTCCAGATCCGCCTGCGCGCGCCACCTTTCGTAGCGCTGTAAGGATTCGTTCATGATGCAAAAACCTCCTGTTTCTGCGCGGTCCCGGCCGGGGAACAAAGCCGAAAAACGACCGCCGCGCATGTTGGCTTGCGTTTTCCCCATTATAGCACACCGCGCGGCGCACGGGAAGGACATCTTTTCAGCCCCCGGCGCAGCGGGGCATACCCGCCCCTGTGCGCCGGGTTTTATTTTATGTGAAGGGCCTGCGCGGGGCGAAAAAACTTCATTTCCCTACTTATTATATATGCGCCCCCTGTTGTATCACCCGGCGTTTTGTGGTATAATATTCTTGTATTTCTGCGCCCATTGCCCAGCGGGGGTAAACGGCGCAAGACCGACATGAAGTGGGGAAGAACATGGACTCATTCAACGACGTTTTTGAAGCCGCCAAAGAGTATTGCCACGAGCATACCGCCGAGGCTACCTACCAGTGCTACATCAGCGGGCTGGAGCCGGTCAGCTTTGAAAATTCCAACTGCGTCACGCTGCTGGTGCGCAACGATTTTATCCGCAAGATCGTTTCGGACCGTTACACGGCGCTGCTGAAAGAAGCGTTCAAGGCCGTGCTGGGGTTTGACGTCGATGTTGTTCTGGCCATCCCGCCTTCGCAGCAGGCGGAGGGGGAGAAGGCCCCCGAAGGCGAGATCACCGAGGCGACGCTGCCCTCCGGCCGGTACGACTTCACGTTTGAGAACTTCATCCGCGGGCCGTCCAACCAGTTCGCGTTTGCGGCGGCGCAGGCCGTGGCGGCCAACCCCTCCGGCGCGTACAACCCGCTGTTCATCTACGGTCCTTCCGGCCTGGGCAAGACCCACCTGCTCAACGCCATCCAGATCGAGATCCGCAAAAATCACCCCGATTACAACATCGTGTATGTGGACTGCGAAAAGTTCACCAACGAGATCATCACGGCCGTGCGCAACAACACGACCGAGCTGTTCCGCCAGACCTACCGCGAGGCGGACGTGCTGCTGATCGACGACATCCAGTTCATTGCCGGCAAGGAAGCGACGCAGGAGGAGTTTTTCCACACCTTCAACACGCTGCACAACGCCGGCAAGCAGATTGTGCTGGCCTGCGACCGCCCGGCCAAGGAGATCAAGAGCCTGGAGGAGCGGCTGCGCACCCGGTTTGAGTGGGGCCTGACCGCCGACATCCAGCCGCCGGACTTTGAGACCCGCGTCGCCATCGTCAAGCGCAAGGCCGAGCTTTTGAACCTGAGCCTGCCCGACGACGTGGCCGAGTACATTGCCGCGCACTTAAAGCAGAACATCCGCCAGCTGGAGGGCGCGGTCAAAAAGCTCAACGCCTACTACATGCTCGAGGGCATCGCGCCCTGCATCGGCGTGACGACGACCGCCATCAAGGATACGCTCAACGACACGCAGCCGATCCCCGTGACGATCGAGAAGATCATCAACGAGGTCGCGCGCACCTACAATGTCATGCCGTCCGACATACGCGGCAAAAAGCGCAACGCCAATGTCAGCGCCGCGCGGCAGATGACCATGTACATTGTGCGCGAGATCACCGGCATGAGCATGGAGGCCATCGGCAACGAGTTCGGCCGCGACCATTCGACGGTTGTGTATTCCATCAACACGATGGAGCGCAACCTGCAGAAGGACCGCCACCTCAAGGAGATGGTGGACGACATCACCAAGAATATCCGAACGTAAAAAACCCGAAACCCGGCCGAAATTTTGCCGAAAGCGAAAGCCCGTTTTTGGGGCGCGCGTTTTTCCACAGCTTTCAACATTCCCGGCAAAGCGCCGTAAATTTGCGTGTTTACGCAGGTTTTTAAAAAGCGGCGCGGCCGCCCGTTTCTGAAAAAAGTTTACAAAATGGCAAAAAACGGGCGTATATGCGCGTTTTCCACATTTTCAACCAACTTTTCAACAGGAACCTTTCCGTTTTCCACCCGTGTTGTGCACAACTGCGGTTGTCCACAACGGGGCAAAAAAGTTCCACACCCTTTTCCGCAAAACCCGCAGCCCCCAAACCCGCGCCCCAAGCGGCGCGGCGGCGTTTTCCACAGTTTCCACGGCCCCTACTACTACTGCTATCAAAGTATATAGTTTATGGGCGGAAAGGAATAAAGAGAGGAGAGCGAAAGGGGGAGGCAAATTGGGAATTAGGAATGAGGAATTAGAAATTAGGAATTAAAAGGCGGGGAAAGCGTTGAACAGGCCCCCTTGTCAAAGGGGGCGAGAGCGGAGATCGGGGGATTGTCCTCCTGTCGCCTGCCGTTCCCGGGAGCCGCAGTTCAAAACAGAGTAATCCCTCCGTCACACCGCTTTTTTTAAACGGCAGTTGGCCGTAAGACAATCCCTCCGTCACGGCCTGCGGCCGTGCCACCTCCCTTTAACAAGGGAGGCTGAGAGGTTGCGGCCGTGCCACCTCCCTTTAACAAGGGAGGCAAAGAGGTTGCGGCCGTGCCACCTCCCTTTAACAAGGGAGGCAAAGAGGTTGCGGCCGTGCCACCTCCCTTTGACAAGGGAGGCAAAGAGGTTGCGGCCCGGCAGCGTCCCTTTGACAAGGGAGGCTAAACAGCTGATTTGAGGCGGCCGCAGGCCGCCGGTCCACCATATCTGAACTCTACACGCTACACTCTTAACTCTATACAAAGGGGTGACTGTTTTGAAGATCGAATGTGAAAAGTCTTTGCTGGCGGCGGCCATCGAGGGCGTGTCCCGCGCGATCACCAACCGTTCCGCCATTCCGGTGCTGGAGGGCATCTACCTGCAGGCCGAGGGCTTCAAGCTGACGCTGACCGGCTATGACATGGAGATGGGCATTACAACGACCATCGACTGCAACGTGCTGGTGCCCGGCGAGATGGTGCTGGACGCCAAGCTGCTGGGCTCGATGGTCAGCCGCATGCCTGCGGGCAACGTGACCATTGACATGGACGACGAAGGCATGGCCATCATCAGCGGCGGCGTGGCCGAGTTTGAGATCCCGGCCATGAACGCAAGCGATTACCCGAGCCTGCCCAACACCAAGGCCGACTATGCCATCAGCATGCCGACCGCGCAGCTGCGCGAGATGATTGAAAAGACCATCTACGCCGTTGCGACCGACGACAAAAAGCCTGCCCACACCGGCGAGCTGTTTGTGATGGAGCCGGGGCGGCTGACCATCGTGGCGCTGGACGGCTACCGCCTGGCGGTGCTGGGCCGCAGCGTCGAGTGCAAGCGCGACATCCGCATCATCATCCCGGCCAAGACGCTGCAGGAGCTGCTGAAGGTGATGGGCGGGCCGGAGGACCCGGTGCAGATCGACGCGAACCGCCGCTATGTCGTGTTCACGACCAACGGCTACACGATCATGAGCCGCCTGATCGAGGGTGAATTCCTCAACTATGAGGGGGTCATCCCGCCCGGGGCGCGCACGACGGTCGTTGTGGACTGCAAGCGCTTTATCGAGACGATCGAGCGCGCTTCGCTCATCATCACCGAGCGGCTGAAAAACCCGCTGCGCATCACGTTTGAGAAGGACAAGATCACGGTGCGCTGCCAGACCGCGCTGGGCAAGGTCGTGGACGAGTTCCCGCCGGTCGAGATGGAAGGCGAGAGCGTGGAGATCGGCTTTAACAACCGCTACATGCTCGACGCGCTGCGCAACTCCCGCGAGGAGCGCATGCGCATGGAATTCAACGGCCCCTTGAGCCCCGTCAAGCTCCACCCGACCGAGTGCGAGGACTATATCTACCTGGTGCTGCCGGTGCGGTTTAAAAATGAGATGTGAGCTATTTATAGAGTTGAGAGTTCAGAGTTAAGAGTTTAGATGTGGTGGCGCGCCGCCTGCGGGCGGCGCAAAAATAGGGCGCTTCTTTTAAACGGCAGTTGGCCGCAAGACAATCCCTCCGTCACGGCCTGCGGCCGTGCCACCTCCCTTTGACAAGGGAGGCTAAGAGGTTGCGGCCTCCCATAGGCCCCCTTGTCAAAGGGGGCGAAAGAGGAGATCGGGGGATTGCCTAAAAACTGCCTGCCGTTCCCGGGAGCCGCAGTTCAAAACAGAGTAATCCCTCCGTCACACCGCTTTTTTAAACGGCAGTCAGCCGCAAAGCAATCCCTCCGTCACGGCCTGCGGCCGTGCCACCTCCCTTTGAC
>ERZ1643251.5343-NODE-5343-length-10539-cov-4.993419_pt1 | contig 10539 bp, 8 predicted proteins | sample MGYA00579261_ERZ1643251 | MGnify/ENA primary metagenome ERZ1643251 (study PRJEB29033, sample SAMEA4952267) | chicken gut metagenome | biome: Broiler Chicken; feature: Gastrointestinal Tract; material: Caecum | place: Ireland | collected 2018 | study: Broiler...
AGCTAAATGTTCCAGAAACATTTTGGTGGGCAGACGTTCATTTGAATACAAATCACGTCCATGTTCATATAGGCATTTCTCAAACTAAAAATACTAGGCCACTAAAATTTGGGGAACCTAAAGGAACATTTCAAACTAAGTCATTGAAAAAAATTAAAAGTGTAGTTCATAGAGAAGTTGAGGATAAGGTTAGTCGAAAACAAGATATCAACTTAGAAAAGAAAATAGATGAACTAAAAAAAGATGTTGTTGATCAGTTGAAAGAAAATTTACAACAACAGCAGCAACAAAAAATACTAGAACAAATTTGGTATGCTTTACCTAATTATAAAGATAAAAGACGCTGGAGAGCTAGTAATAATAGTTATGATTTTAGAGAAGCAAAGTTACTAGCTGGTAAGTTAGTTGATGATCTTTTAAAAACAGATTTAAATCAAGATTATGAAAAATATCTCTTAGCAATCAAGCAAAAGGATTCTGATAATAGAGAAAAGTATGGCCAAAATATTTCAGATTCTATTCCTAAAAAGCAAAAGGATTTGCATGATTATCTAATGAATAGAGTATTTGATGAACTCAAAAAAGTAGATGCTGTCTCTACTAAAAATAATTTTAGTGAACGTGTTAAATGGTTAGGCATTGAAGGAAACAATGAATTAATAGAAGTGCTATCTAAGCAGTTAAAAAATACAAAATCAGATATTACAGCCAAAAAATTAAAAAAAGAAATTGGAATTAGAAAATATTATGTAAGTATTCTGATAAAGGAAAACAAGAATGAAAATTATTTGGATCAAATATCTGAATTAAAAGAGAAAGGTTTGAAGAATAACGTTCAAGACTATTTGATTAATGACCTTCAAGAAAAGTATCGCTTAGGTGTACTACAACTAATTCCAAGAAATAAAAGAGACAATGATAATAAAACAGAGTATCAAAAACTGGTAAATAAGTATGTTGATGTCAGTCAATTAAGTATAAAGAAAATAAACGAAGAGATAGTTGCTCAAAAAAATCAATATCTAGATGAGTGGTTAAAGGTAGTTAAAAATGCAAAGGATCCGAATGTACAGATCTACTTAAAAAATCAAGGACTAGAGAATGTTAATTTGTCTGAGTATGTGGATCTTCAAAAAAGGATTATGCAAGCTAAACTAGCAATAAAAGATAATAATAAGAAGTATGCGGACAATATTAGTTTGAGAAATCAGAGAAACGGCAAATTGTTTGAACAATTAAAAAAAGACTATGAGGATTTAAAAAATATAAATTCAAAAATAGATTTAAATCAAACACAGATAAGATTAAATCAAGCAAATAATAGTAAGAATGTAAGTAGACAGAAAAATAAGTCTAAATCTTTGGCCAAAAAAGAAAACACAGAAAGAAAGCCTAAGAATAGTGTTTCTCCTAGATTACTTAGCAAATTATCTTCTGCCTTAACTAGCGTAAAAAAAGAAGGTCAGGAAAGAATTAATGCGTTGAGAAGAAATCTAGATAAAGAAGATGACTTTGAAAAACAAGATAGAATTGATGAAATTGAAACTGAAACAGGACGTTCGATGGATAGATAGTAGGATAAAGTGTGCTAGCTAGTGTATTAAAATTAAAAAAGGGGGTGGCAAGTAATTCTTGAATAAGGTAAATTCTCAAGGTATACTTAATGTTGAAAGTAAATAATACAATTTAGGAGAAAAATGGCTTCAAAAAAGACAAAATTTAGATATAAAAAATTTAGAAAAAATAGCTGGAATGAAGTTATTAAAGATAAAGGAATTGCTAGTCGGAATGAATTGTGGTTAGATATAGTATCATTTGTCTTTAGTGCGTATTCTACGGTTGCTTCATTTGTAATTTCTGATAATAATGCTTGGAAAGTACCTTCAGTTATGGTATTTGTCATTATTAATGAATTGAAAATTTTTGGGAGATTACAGGTGTATAGAAAAGTAATGAAGAATGAAGAACACAAGGGTTTAAAAGTTTTAGCAACAATAATTATCTATTTAAACTATATATCCATAACATTTATAATTGTATTTATTTATTTTTTAATGAGTGTTCATTTTAATACAATTATTGAGTTAGTAACAACAATTAAGGGATTAATTTTTCTTGTAGGTTGTGTAAGCATATTTATTACGGGTATTATAGATAAAATTACATGGGGCCTACTGAAGCCAGAAAAGGACGTGAATTAATATGGTTGGTATGACTATTATCTTCTTTATAGTAACTATGATACTTATATCTACATTATTTTATTTAGTTATTTACGCCTTTGTGATGGATTTAAGCCTAGCTAAAGATATTATTGTCAATTCAGTAAAATTGTCTTTATCTAAAAAAAATCGAAATGAATTTATAGAAGAGTACCATAAATTATTGAATACTTCTTTAAAAAATATAGCAGCAGAGATAGTTCAAACTAAAGATAAGGAACTAGCTGCTGATTTAGAAATAGATGACATTGAAAAGGTGAAAGCCTTCAAAAAGTCATTAACAGAAGTAATAAGTGATAAAACTTATGAATTTATGAGTTATGAAGATGTAAGGGATTATTTAAATGAAGAAAAGATATTTAATTTTACAAGTCAAATATATATAAATACTAGATTATATTCTAATCCCCAAATGTTGCTTCTATATAAAAATATAAGAAAATATAAAGATGGAAAATTAACAGAACTAGCTCTGTATGAAGAAATTAGAAAAGCGCTAAACATGAGTTCAAGTAGGGCTAAATTAGAGTTAGAAAGTTTGAAAAAAGTTAATAATAAGTCATTATCTGTATTAGCTAACTTGGTTTTTGCTAAAGATGTAAAGGAAAATAGAGTAGATAATTTCCAAAAAATGTATAATGCGATAGCATAAATTTATAGCATCTCATACTCAATGTGTGAGGTGTTTTTTTAAATTCTATTTCATTTGTATAACATGTTATACTTATATAAATAAGTGAGGAAGGTATATGCAGTGGAAACAGTTAAATGATGATTTTTTAACTAGGCAGGTGAAAACAATGTTCGAAGATAAGTATAGCTTTACTCAAGATCAAAATAGAAGGTTTGCTAAGATGAATCTAACGAGACTAGTATTTACTAACTCAAGATTTGAAGGGGTGAACACTACACTACCTCAGACGCAAACAATCATTGATGGTTTAGGAGTTGATGGTGTGCCTATTGATGATATTAATGTAATTGTCCAATTAAAAAGAGCATGGCAATACATAATTAATGAAGATAGGCCAGTGTCATTAAGAGTAATGAAAAATATCAATAGTGTAGTTGCTAAAATGGATTCTTTGGCTCCAGGAGAACTCAGAAATGGTAGTGGCTTTGTTGCAACGTTAAGAGGAGACTTTGTACCACCTGATGTGGACGAACAGGCAGAAGAAAAGTACTTGCAGGAATTACTAGAAAATAAGGATAAATCTGCTACGGAAAAATCAATTGAGTTAATGTATCATTTAATGAGAAATCAAATCTTTTGGGACGGAAACAAAAGAACTGCAACATTAATTGCCAATAAATATATGATTGATAATGGAGCTGGATTAATTAATATTCCTTTAGACTACTGGGACGAATGGAATAAGTTAATTTCTGACTATTACTACGACAATGATATGAGTAAAATTAAAGAATGGACTTATAAGATTGGGATTCAAGGAATAGATAGCTATAGAAATATTTCTCAAGATAGAGAAAATTTTGTGAATTTAACTAAGCGTAAATCTAAAGAAAGATAAAGGATAAGATTTTAATCTTAATGTTAATTACTCACTTATAATTGGAAGGAAGAAAAGTATGATACACAGCACAACACAACACAACACAACACAACACAACACAACACAACACAACACAACACAACCTGATTATGTAAATAGTCAAGGTTTATTTGTCAAGCTTTTTTTGCATAGTTTACTATCTTTTTTAGGTAGTAGACTATTTTTTGTGTCATCACGAAAGGTGGTGGCATAATGCAACGTGTCAATATGATTAATACTATCGGTAGAGAGTACTTACGGTCTAATCTAGAGTCAGCTGATGAATGGAGCTATGCAAGATATGTGGGAGGAAAGAATCAATTACTAAAGATATTAGGTAAAGAAAAAATGCCTGAACCTTTTAACTTTAAATTAGATATAAGATTTACTGATAGTGACGAACCAAGCAAAAGCAACTATTCTGTTTTAATAGAAACCAAGCATATAGCAACAGAAAGTGATGTTAAGCAACTGAAAGCTTATGTAGATGAGGAACATGCCATATTTCCAAAGCATAAAGTAATTGCAATATTAGCTAATATTGATAACAATGAAATACGTGTTTGGAAAGACACTGTAGATGATGTAGGTTTTCTCAAAGATGAAAAAAAACTTGAAAATTTTGAATATTATAAAAATCTATTTGCATTAAAAAAGCAAAATGACAGAGAAACTGTTATGAGAAATACCTATGCTCTTAATGAAATGTTGTTAAAGCTTAATATAGAGGAAAAAAATAGAAGTCAATTTGTAGGGACGTGTTTGCTCTTTATAAAAGATAAAATTTCTGATTTCTCTAAGGATAATTATATAAACCAAGATGTTGTTAATGAATTTAAAAAATATATTGAAAAACTAAAACCCATAGAAATTCGTGCTGGTATCGAAGGTACTTTAGATGGATTACTTAATAATTCAAAAAACAAAGAAAAAAAGGTTGAACTACTAAAAAAGAAAGTACTAGAAGAACAACATGTAAAAGAATTAACATCAGTTCAATGGAGTAGCATTTTAGGTACTATTTCTGGGGATATATATCGTTATATCGATATAAACTCGTCAGAAGGTCAAGATATTCTTAATCTTTTTTTTATAACTTTTAATAAATATGCTGGTAAAAGCGACAAAAACCAAGCCTTTACTCCAGACCATATAACTGATTTTATGGTAAAACTAACAGAGGTTAATAAAGATTCAGTAGTATTAGATGCAACTTGTGGTTCAGGTTCTTTTTTAGTGCAAGCTATGGTTAAGGAATTCACTGATGCCAAAAGATTAAACTCTAGTGAAGAAATTAAGAAGAGTATCAAAGAAATTAAAGATAATCATATATATGGGATTGAAAAGGAAGAAATTGCATATGGACTCGCCACAACAAATATGTTGATTCATGGAGATGGAAATTCTAATATTGAATTAGGTAACTGCTTTGATGAAGATATGCGACAATTCATCAAAGACGCTAAGCCATCTGTGATATTGATGAATCCACCGTATAATGCTATACCTAATACAATTCCTGACATATATAAAGATAAGTGGAGTGAGACTTCAAAAAAAGGTAAAACTGACCCAACAAAAGTGTTAGTGTTTGTAAAATATATTTCAGATATTGCTAAAAGTGAAAAATGGACTAATACTAAATTGGCTGTGCTTCTTCCTTTACAAACTGCAATAGGGACAAAGAACTCACCAATTCCTACTTTAAAGAATGATATTCTTAAAGATTCCACTTTGGAAGCCGTATTCACTTTGCATAAAGATACGTTTTATCCTGGAGCAAATGTTCAACCGTGTTGCATGGTTTTTACCTTAAATAAACCTCACTTTATTAATGAAAAACCTAGAAAAAAAACTTTTTTTGGATATTGTAGAGAAGATGGATTTAGAAAAAAAAGAAACGCTGGGCGAATAGAACAATTTGAAAATGGTACAAGTTTATGGGAAAAATATGAAGAAGAGTGGCTTAAACTCTACAATAATAAAGAAACTGTGACAGGTAAATCTGTTCTAGAATATGTAGATGGTGATAAAGAATGGCTAGCCGAAGCTTATATGGATACAAGTTATGCTGATTTAGAGCCATCTTCTTTTGAAAAAAATATAAAAGAACTTCTATCTTTCAATGTTAAATATAATACTTTTGATTTTTCAAAAAAAACGAAAAAAATTGAGACTCCTGTTTTAAATCCTAGTACTTGGAAAAAATTTAAAATATGTAATCTTTTTGATCTTGAATCAGCCAATGGTACCACAACTGACTCTCTTGTAGAAGGAGGAGATACCGTATATATAGCTGCAAAGAAAGAAAATAATGGGGTTAAAATGCTTGTAGAAAGAGATGAAGAATTTATTACAAAAGGTAATTGCATTGTATTCATTACTCTAGGGGAAGGTAGTGCAGGATATTCTTTATATCAGCCTACCGATTTTATAGGAATGAGTGGTAAAATCCTAGTAGGACGCTTAAAAAACTTTGAGCTTAATAAGTATATCGGAGTATTTCTTGTTACTGTTCTGGATAAAGAACGTTTTAGATATTCGTTTGGTAGAAGTTGGGCGGGGGATAGACTTAGAAATACCGAAATCATGCTTCCTATCTTAACAGACAAGGATGGGAAACCTATTATTGATTCGTTGAATGGAGATTCTAATAATGGGTATGTTCCTGATTGGCAATTTATGGAAGATTATATTAAATCACTACCAAATGGTGACTTGATATAATGAATTAGTATATTTTAGATGAAAAAGGAACTTAGTCAATTTAGATTAAGTTCCTTTTTTGATGCATAAAATTAATATTTGTTTGCAAAATATCCATCCAAATATCCCCAGAATCTTTCACGATCTTTACTTGAGATGGGAATATCATGATAAGTTGTTGCTAGCATGATCATTCTAGCTAAATCTGTTTCTATTGGAGTAGTGTATTTACGTTGTTCAGTAATTTTTGAAACACCAATCAAATCGGTGATAGGTACTTTAAAGAAGTCAGAGAGCTTTATTAGCTCATTAATTGATAGTCTACGTGTGCCATTTTCCAACTTTATGATAGCATCACGACCAATTCCAAGCTCATGTGCTAATGTAATTTGGTTGACTTTGTACTTTTTTCGGAGAGAGATAATGTTGTCTTTTAGCACTTTATCAGTTTTAGTTAATTCCATCTGTCTTTCAACTCCTTTATATATCAGGCTTTATTTTAATTCTACTAACTTGTTACAGAAAAATCAAATTTTGCGCTAAAAGTCAACATATTGGTTAAAAGTAAAATTCTTCTAACACGTTAAAGAAAAAATAAAAAATGTTGAAAAAGTCAACATAATAACAGTTGACAAAAGATAAAAACAGTTGTACACTAAGCTTGTAAAGTTAAGAAATTTTTAAAGTATGTTTTATGTTTGTTTTGATAAGGGTTTTATTAAAAGGAGGAAATCTCTTATGAAAAAGAAAGTTTTAACTACAACAATTGCAACTGGATTAATGGCAGCAGGTGTTCTAACAACACAGAATCCTGCAAGCGCAAAGGCGGACACAGTTCCAACAGGGGATAATGCCACTTCTACTAATGAAGTAGCTACTCAAAAAAGTGATGCTAAAACTATTGCTAAAGATAATGTAAACACAGCTCAAACTAATTTAGATAAAGCTAAAGCGGATACACAAAATGCAAGCGATAGTTTACAACAAGCTAAAGTAAATGAAACAACAGCTCAAAAAGCAGTAGACGAACAAACAGGTAAAGTCTCTGATGCTCAAAATAACGTTGATAAAGCACAAGCTGATGTAACAACAGCTCAAAATGAATTAATAGCAGCGCAAGAAAATGCCAAAAACGCAACAGAAGCAAATATTCAAGCTGCTAAGGATAATGTAGCAACTCAAGAACAAAATGTAGCAACAGCTCAAGATCAAGCAAAGCAAGCTAATGATGGCGTTGCTGAACAAACAAATAAAGTTACTGATGCTCAAAAAGCAGTAAATGATGCACAGAAAGATACTTCTGCAGCTCAAAACAATGTAAATGCAGCTCAAAAGACAGTTGATGATGCAAAAGCAGCTATGGATCCAGCTAATGTACAAGCTACTGTTGATGCAGCTAATAAAGCTGAAGCTCAAGTAAATCAAGATAAGCAGAATGTAGCAACAGCACAAAATAATTTAGATAATGCAAAAGCGGCTGATGCAACACGTCAAACAAATATTGATAATGCTCAAAAAGCGGTAAATACAGCACAAGCTAATGTTGATTTCTCTACAAAACAAGCTCAAGAGATGAAAGATCAATTCAACAAGTATCAAGGAATCAAAGATGCAGCCCAAAAAGAAGTTGATGGTCTAAATGATAAGTTATCTAATGTAAATACTATTACAATTAGTGACGTTGAAGCTTATAAAAAAGCTTTTAACGATTGGTATACAGGTAGTAAACGTGGAGAAAATTGGACTGAAGAAGATAAGAATTTCTTAAATAATTTTATGAATTCAAATACATATAAAGGCAATGCAGCTGATAAAAATATAACAGTAGATATAAATCACTTAACAGCTGATCAAATAAAAGAATTGTCTTTATTCTCAGCTGATTTGTTAAATCAAGTAAGAAATCAGTTAGGACTTCCAAAAGTTATTGTTACAGAAGGATCCTTGAAATTAGCTAAAGATGTTACAGACAACTATGTCAGTGATAATTGGGATAAATTCGATCACGATGTAGATGGAATATCTCGTGCTGCTGCAGAAAATGGATTATTATCTGGCGGAAACTTCTATGAAGATGCTATATTCTCTTCAGATTTTTCTGAAGCATCAACAATGGACGATCTAAAGAGTATCCTTTACACAGGAATTGTTACTATGATTGGTGGTTCTGGCGACGAAATGTTACATGCTGCAGGATTATTAGGTGTTGATTTTGGTGACGATATTAGTACTGGTAAAGAACAATATTTCTCAGCTGGCACAAGTATGTTCCCAATTAAAGAAGAGCAAATGTGGATTACGAAAATGGGACATTTCTTCAACGTTAGCAAGGATTATATTAGAGATTCTGCTAAATTCTCAACAACTGAAGTTCCTGGTACTTCAACCGAAGATTTAGTAACTCAATTAAATACAGCAAAGGCTAAATTAGCTAGTGCAACTGATGCTTTGAATAAAGCTAAAGATGCTGATACACAAGCACAACAAATTTTAGCTAAGAATAAAGTGGAATTAACAACTGCTCAAGATAATTTAACAAAAACTCAAAATGTGCCAGTTCAAACAGAAATAGCACAAAAGGCTTTAACGGATGTACAAAATAAATTAGCTGCAGATACTAAGATTAATGAAGATGCACAAGCTAAAAAAGAAGCTGCATTAGGTGATGAAGCTGCTAAACAAAAAGTTTTAGATCAAGCAAATGCAAACTTAGCAACAGCTCAAAAAGCTCTAACAGATGCTCAAGCTAAACAAAAAGCAGCTGAAAATAATCTCTCAGCTGAAAAAGCTAAATTAGCAAGTTTGCAACAAGTATCTAATGAAAAGACACAAGATGTTAAGGCAGCACAAGTAGCATTAGAAGATGCTAAGAATAAACTAGCAGCATTAGAGAATGCACCATTGCTCGTAAAGGCAGCTGAAGATAAGTTAGCAGCAGCTCAAAAAGCATTAGATCCAGTAGAAAATGTATTAGTTTCTGAGAAAGCTAAGTTATCAGCATTGAAACAAGATTTAGCAGATGCACAAGCTGATGTAACAACAGCTCAAAAGAATTATGATGAAAAGCTAGCAATTCAAACTAAAGCACAAACAGATCTAGATAATGCCAAGAAAGTTCTACAAGCAATTTATGATCGTGAAGCTCTAGAAGCACAAATTGCAGCTCAAGAAAAAGCAAGAGAAGAAGCTGAGAAGAAAGCTGCAGAAGAAAAAGCACAAGCTGAAAAGAATGGTTATCATGTAGATGGTAACAAAGTAGTTGATGAAAATGGTAACCAAGTATCAAATTGGACTGTTAAAAATGGTCAAATTATTGATAACAAGGGTAAAGTAGTATCTGGACTAACTATTAATAAAGCTGGTGCTGTAGTAAACAAGACTGGTCAACAAATTAATTCTAAGAACGTAGTAGATAACCTACAAGCTAATAAACGTACTCAAGCTCCAGTTGTTCAATCTAAGGTAGCAGGTAAGACATATGTAAGCACAGTAGTGGCTCCTGAAAAAGCTAAGGCAAATGCATTACCACAAACTGGTGAAAAGCAAAGTAAGACAACTCTTGTAGGCGCAATTCTAGTTGGATTGGGTAGCTTAGTTGGATTATTCGGATTAGGTCGTAAAAAAGAATATTAATAAATAGGAGGGGACAATATGGAAAAAGCATGGAATATCGTAAAGATGATTTTTGTTAGTGTAGATCGTGGATACTTAATTAGAAGTTATATTCTAGGCTTTCTGTACATGGCAATTGTAGTTGCTCCACATACTTTTATGTATTGGCATAGAGATACAACTTGGATTACGCTATTGCTTTTTCCATTTGCCAAATTAGTTTGGGACAGAGTAATGAATACATTAATTGGAAATAACGTATTTATTTTTCCAATATGGATTATATACCTATGGAAATTTACAAAATACTATATCTTGATTAAGTGTATTTGGTTTATTTGCCCTCTTGGTATAGCTTATATTCTATTTATTAATCGTGAGTATATTAAACAAATGTAAATAAAGCCCTGGACTTTTATAGGTCTGGGGTTTTGTTATATAATTCA
>ERZ1643251.5344-NODE-5344-length-10539-cov-4.904712_pt1 | contig 10539 bp, 8 predicted proteins | sample MGYA00579261_ERZ1643251 | MGnify/ENA primary metagenome ERZ1643251 (study PRJEB29033, sample SAMEA4952267) | chicken gut metagenome | biome: Broiler Chicken; feature: Gastrointestinal Tract; material: Caecum | place: Ireland | collected 2018 | study: Broiler...
TCCATAATGGATTTTGGCAAATGATATTGTGAATTTCGGGAGATAATTCAAAAAAATCATATTGAAATATCTCCCGAATTATTGTATAATATATATAAGTTTGAAAATAAATTTTTCAAACTCACGAGTTTTGCGAAACCGCCACAAAACATCGACATATAAAGGAAGACTTCGCTGACGCAGACTTTACTGACGCGAAGTCATGGTCATAATAATGTCCGAGCAACTCGATTTAACGCTCAAAAAACTCACCGGCAAAATAAAACAAAGAAAAACATTAAACTAAAAACCGAAAACCAAATCTAAATACCAAAAATCACTAACTAAACTAACAACTAACAACTAACAACTAACATGAATTTACTCTACCTGAAATACGCCGTTGAAGTCGCCGCCTGCGGCTCGATCAATAAGGCGGCGGAAAAATTGTATATCGGTCAGCCGAATCTGAGCCGCGCGATAAAGGAGCTTGAATCGTCGCTCGGAGTCAATATCTTCGACCGCTCGTCAAAGGGGATGGAAATCACGCCCGACGGCGAGGTCTTTCTCGGCTATGCGAAATCGATACTCAAGCAGGTGGACTCGCTTGAAACGATGTTCCGCGCCGGCACCTCGAATAAGGTTCGCTTCAGCGCGATTGTGCCGGCGTCCGCTTATATCTGCGAAGCCTTCGCGACCTTTTCTCGGATGATTCGACCGGACGCCGAGGCCAAGCTCTACTACCGTGAAGCCGGAGACTCGGACGCGCTGCGCAGTATATCGGCGGAGGAATACAAGCTCGGGATTATCAGATACGCGTCTGATTATGACAAATATTATAAGGCGACGCTCGATGAAAAGGGGCTTAATTACGAGCTGATTGTCGAGTTCAATAAGTTGCTGCTCGTGAACCGCTCGTCGCCGATAGCCGATAAAGATACTGTCGACGTCGAATCACTGCGCGACCTTGTCGAGCTTGTCGCCGCCGACACAGCGTCTCTGCCCGCGCTGTTTGGTGAAAATAAGAAGGAAGAATACGACGAGAGCCGGCGCCGCATCTGCGTATTTGAGCGGGCGGGGCAGTATGAACTGCTCCGTCAGAACCCCGACTGCTTTCTGTGGTCGGCTCCGGTATCGCAGGAGCTGCTTTGCGAATACGGGCTGAAAATGGTCAAGTGCTCGGGTCACAACCGTGTATTCAAGGATATGTTGATTTGGAGCGGCGATTACCGGCTTTCGGAGCTTGACAAGCTGTTCATATCCGAGCTTTGTCGTGTTAAACGAAAGTTTTTCGACTGAATTCACGGCGTTATGTATTTTTCAATATAACGCTATGCAAAATAAACAATTCCAAAAATCCGGACGATATGTTATACTTTTAACAATACCGCGTTAGTCTGAAGTACCAGAGATGCGCTATACAAAATGTGGAAGGATGAGCTTGATTTTCGCGATATCCGCCGATATTTTGTACTGCTCGGCGTTTACATTAGCTTCGGCTGACGAGACCTTGTCAAAGTATATATTGGCTCCGGCAGGACGGGGTTATGCAAAAGAACGCATATGCTCCGACAGAAACGGAGGTATGCCAATTTGAAGCTCGATCGAATCATCGCTGTCCGAAATGATAAAACCGTGTACCGCGACGGCGAATTCTGCGTCAAGGTTTTCGATTCATCCCACACCAAATCAGACATATTGAGTGAAGCGCTTTATCAGACAATGGCGCGCGAGGCGGGGCTGAATGTGCCCGACGTCAAGCGAATCACCGAGATCGACGGGCGGCTTTCGATAATTTCGGACTATATCAAGGGTCAGACGCTCGATAGCCTGATACGCGACAACCCGCAGCGGCGCAAGGAATATCTGCGCATATTCACGAACACGCAGCTTGAGCTTCAATCGAAGAGGTGTCCGCTCCCCGGTCGAATGCACGATATTATCGGTCAGGCTATAATGCGCACCGAGTTCAACGCGACCCTGCGTTATGACCTTGGAGTCAGGCTGAGCGCTCTGCCGAAGCTGCAAAAGCTCTGCCACGGCGACTTCATACCCGAAAATCTCATCCTCGACGAGTCGGGAAATGTGTATATACTCGATTGGTCGCGCGCGTCGCTCGGAAATCCGGCGGCAGACGCGGCAATCAGCTATCTTTTGATGCGCTATTCGGGCGACCGTGAGAGCGCCGACCTCTATCTCGATCTGTATACGCAGGGCAGCGGAATCGATATTGGTCGAATCCGCGCGTGGATACCGCTCGCCGCCGCGGCGCGCACTGCTTTCGCTCGCAGAACCGAGCGTGAATTTCTCCGTCCGTGGGTGCTCGGCAGCGAAAGTATATGACCTTTGCCGACTATATGCCCCGCCGCGCACAACGCAATGTTTCTCCTTATAATATATCAATGTAAGCATACCGGAATCTCCGGATAATTTATAACTTTTTTGTAATGAAAGGGTACCTATCATGAAAATCACTGTATGTATTGGAAGCTCCTGCCATATTAAAGGCTCTCGTCAGGTAGTAGAAGGACTCCAGCGGCTGATTGCCGACAACAAGCTCACCGACAAGGTCGAGCTCGCCGGAACCTTCTGCATGGGCAAATGTCAGCAGGGAGTCTGCGTCACGGTCGACGACGAGTTCTTTTCGGTAAACGCAGAGGACGTCGACGGATTCTTCAAAAACAGTGTCCTTCCGCGTGTCAGGTGACTATGTATTATTATGACATATGACCATACCGCAGCTCATAATGCGATATAGTCGTCTGTCACGCCGCCAAATACGCCGTATGGAGCAGAATTGCTATAGCTGCGTATAACGGTACATAGCAATTAACAATCGTCAGAAACCAATCTGTCGGCGACAATAAGTAAAGCCTGTGGTTTCTGCCGCGGTCATGCGAATTATTGTGAAAGGAATCATGCTAAATGGCGAATTATCTCACTCTGAAAAAATCCAACTGCAAGAACTGCTACAAATGTATCAGGCATTGCCCGGTCAAGTCGATACGCTTTTCGGCGAATCAGGCTCATATAATCGGCGATGAATGTATAATGTGCGGTCAGTGCTTTGTCGTGTGCCCTCAGAATGCGAAGGAAATCGTCAACGAAACAGAGAGGGCGAAGGTATTGCTGCAATCAGGCGCGCCGGTATACATCAGCCTCGCGCCGTCGTTCATTGCCAATTACGACGGCATCGGCATCGAATCGATGCGCAAGGCGATAAAGCAGCTCGGCTTCTATGATGTCGAGGAGACCGCGATCGGAGCTACGATTGTCAAGACCGAATACGAGAAGCTGCTCGCAGACGAACATCGCGACATTGTAATTTCGTCCTGCTGTCATTCGGTAAACCTGCTTATCCAAAAATATTTCCCGAATATACTCGGCTATCTTGCCGACGTTGTGACGCCGATGCACGCTCACTGCGCCGATATCAAGCGTCGATGTCCCGAGGCAAAGACCGTGTTCATCGGACCGTGCGTATCGAAGAAGGACGAAGCCGACTTCACCGGCGGCATGGTCGACGCGGTTTTGACATTCGAGGAGCTGACCGAATGGCTTAAGGAGGAGAACATCGAGCTCGAGCCAGGTGTCGACAAGACCCCGGAGAGTCTCGCGCGCTTCTTCCCGACGACCGGCGGAATTCTGAAAACACTCGTGAACCGTACACCGGGCTATACATACATGGCAATCGACGGCGTCGAAAACTGCATCGAGGCGCTTAAGGACATCGAGAGCGGCAAGATCCACAACTGCTTCATCGAGATGTCGGCCTGCGCGGGAAGCTGCATCGGCGGTCCAGTCATGGAAAAATACCACCGTTCGCCGGTCAAGGACTATATGTCGGTCGCGTCTTATGCCGGCGACCGCGACTTCGATTTCGAGCCGCTCGACCCGTTCGTCGTGCGCAAGAATTACCTGCCTATCGACCGCCACGCAACCCAGCCCACCGAAGCCGAAATAAACGAGGTGCTGCGCAAGATGGGCAAGTTCAAGCCGTCCGACGAATTGAACTGCGGCTCGTGCGGCTACAACACCTGTCGTGAAAAGGCCGCGGCAGTAATCGCCGGAAAGGCGGAGATATCGATGTGCCTGCCGTTTTTAAAGGACAAGGCCGAGAGCTTCTCCGACTGCATTGTCAACAACACGCCGAACGGTCTGATCGTACTTAACGAAAACTTAGAGGTTCAGCAAATAAACGACGCGGCGCGCAAGATAATGAACATCCGCTCGGCGTCCGACGTCCTCGGAGATCAGGTCATACGCATACTCGACCCGGGAATATTCGTTCAGGTGCTGAACACAAAGCGCAGCGTCCGCGACGAGCGGGTCTACCTCGCCGAATACAAGAAGTATGTAGAGCAAACCGTTGTCTATGACGCGGCGTATAATCTGCTGGTCTGCATAATCCGCGACGTCACCGACGAGGAGAACGAGCGCGAGAAAAAGGAGAACATCAGCCGCCAGACGGTTGAGATCGCCGACAAGGTCGTCGACAAGCAGATGCGAATCGTGCAGGAGATAGCGTCGCTGCTCGGTGAGACGGCAGCCGAGACGAAAATCGCGCTGACTAAGCTGAAGGAGTCGATATCCGATGAATGATCTGTGCGCCGATATCGGCTATAAAAGTGTGAATCACTTCGGCGAACAGCTCTGCGGCGACCATGTCGACATAGTCGAGCAGGGCGAGAACTCGACCGTAGTCGTGCTCGCCGACGGACTCGGTAGCGGCGTCAAGGCGAGTATACTGTCTACGCTGACGTCGAAAATCATCTCGACAATGATGTCCGAGGGCTTGTCGCTCGAGGACTGCGTCGAGACTATCGCCGCGACTCTGCCGATATGTTCGGTGCGCGGTGTGGCATACTCGACGTTTACAATTGTCCACCTTATCAATAACACCGATGCCGAAATCATCGAATACGACAACCCGCAGGTAATACTGCTGCGCGGCGGCAGCAACTACGACTATCCGCGCACTGAAATGAACATCGGCGGCAAAAAGATATACAAGTCGGTGATACGTCTGAATGAGGACGATATATTCGTACTAATGAGCGACGGCTGCCCGCACGCCGGAATGGGCAATGTATACGATTTCGGATGGAAGCGCGAGGAAATCATCACGTTTATGGAGACTTTCGCCGAGGTCGGCTACACGGCAAAAACCTTGTCGACGATACTTGTCGACGAATGCGATCGTTTGTACGGCAACGAGCCGGGCGACGACGCGACCGCCTGCGTGATACGCATTCGCCGCCGCGAGCCGATGAATATACTGTTCGGTCCGCCCGCGAGCCGCGACGACTGCAACCGCATGATGTCGCTGTTCTTTTCAAAGGAGGGCAAGCACATCGTCTGCGGCGGTACGACGTCGACGATTGCCGCGAAATATCTCGGCAAGCCGATTCGTGCCAGTCTCAATTTCGACGACCCCGAGGTTCCGCCGACCGCCGAGATCGAGGGCGTAGACCTTGTCACCGAGGGTGTCATCACGATAAACAAAGTGCTGACTTACGCGCGCGACTACCTGTCGGAGAACAAGAGCTACGAGCACTGGAGCGTCAAGCGTGACGGAGCGTCGCTCATCTGCCGGATGTTATTTGAGGAGGCGACCGACATCAACTTCTTCGTCGGTCGTGCGATCAACCCCGCGCACCAGAACCCCGACCTACCGATCAATTTCTCGATCAAGATGAACTTGGTCGAGGAGCTGTCGAAGTGTCTGCGTCAAATGGGCAAGAAGGTCAAGGTCGTATACTTCTAAGATAATAAGGTTTCCCAAAACTTTTCCAAACATCAGTAACTAACTAACAACTAATAACTAAAAACTAACAACTAACAAAGGATCCATTATGGCCACAATCAGAAAATTCGATACAAAAGTGCAGCATCTTAAGTACAAGGTTTTGCGCGAAGTTGCGCGCGAAGCCTGGAACGATACGCTGCTCGAAAATATACTCGACATACCCTACCGCATTGTCCCGGGAAATACTCCGACAATGCGCTGCTGCGTCTACAAGGAGAGAGCTATACTCGCCGACCGCGTCAAGCTCGCGATGGGCGGCAATGCCGACAACCCGAATGTCATCGAGGTCATCGAAATCGCCTGCGACGAATGTCCGATGGGCGGATACGAAGTTACAAACGCCTGCCGAGGCTGTCTTGCGCACCGCTGCGAGGACGTCTGCCGCAAGGGCGCTATCACATTTGACGCGCAGCACGTCGCGCACATCGACAAGACGAAGTGCGTAGACTGCGGACAGTGCGCGAAGGTCTGCCCGTATACCGCGATAATCAAGCGCACCCGCCCCTGCGAAAACGCCTGCAAGGTCAAGGCGATATCGATGAACGAGAATAAAGCTGCGAAAATAAACAACGAGAAATGCACCGCCTGCGGAGCCTGCGTATATCAGTGCCCGTTCGGAGCTATAACCGACAAGTCGTATATCCTCGACGTGATCGACCTGCTAAAGAAGAGCCAAAATGGCAAGAGCTACAAGCTCTACGCGATAGTAGCACCGTCGATTTCGAGCCAGTTCACCTACGCGAAGCTCGGTCAGGTCATAACCGGACTGAAGCAGCTCGGATTCCATACAGTCGTCGAAGCCGCGCTCGGAGCGGATATGGTCGCGCAGGCTGAATCGAAGGAACTCGCCGAGAAGGGCTTCCTGACAAGCTCCTGCTGCCCGGCGTTCGTTTCGTATATCGAGAAGAATTTCCCCGACCTCGTGCCGTTTATTTCGCACAATCTGTCACCAATGGCGACAATCGCGAAATATATCAAGGAGCATGAAGCTCCCTGTAAGATTGTATTCATCGGTCCGTGTACGGCGAAGAAAATGGAGGTCAAAAAGCCGACGGTCAGCCCGTATATCGACGCGGCTATGACTTTCGAGGAGCTACAGGCGCTGTTCGACAGCCGTGATATGGATATCACACAGCTCAGCGAGGGAGTGCTCGACAACGCGTCCTACTTCGGTCGAATCTTCGCGCGCTGCGGCGGACTCGCCGACGCGGTCGCCGAAGGACTCAAGGAGCAGGGAATCGACTTCGCGCTCAAGGCGGTATCCTGCGACGGCATTGAGGAATGCCGCGCGGCTTTACTCAAGAAGTCGAAAAATGTGCTCGACGCGAACTTCATCGAGGGTATGGCTTGCATCGGCGGCTGTATCGGCGGCGCCGGCTGCCTGACTCACGGTGAAAAGAACAAAGCCGAAGTCGACAAATACGGTCGTCAGGCGTTCGAAAAGAGCATTGCCGACGCGATTTCGATGCTCAAATAATCAACAAATAAACAAAATAATCAGCGGTATACAGCGCCTCTCGGTCTGTATGCCGCTTACATTTGAAGATTTACGAGCTTTGTGACTTCACCGTCTAAGACTAAGATTTTGTTTGGCAAAAACGTCATAAAACGACGTCAGCGAAAGGTAATCATGGAAACAAATTCAATATCAGAGCAGAATCCGCTCGGCAGCGAAAAGATATCGAAGCTGGTATACAAAATCGCTCTGCCGAGTATGCTTGCTCAATTTGTCAGCGTGCTTTACAGCATTGTCGACCGGATGTATGTCGGAAATATACCGGAGGTGGGGAATCTCTCGCTCGCCGGCGTGGGCGTATGCGGACCCATAGTCACGATGATTGGCGCGTTCGCTTCATGGATCGGTATCGGCGGTACGCCGCTCATGGGTATCGCACTCGGAGAGGGCAGACACAAACGTGCGCAGAAGATTTTGGCGAACAGCTTTGTCATGCTCTGCACGATATCTGTCGTAGTCGGAGCTATCGCGGCGCTCGTCCGCGAGCCGATGCTCTACCTGTTCGGCGCGAGCGACGCCACCTTTCCGTATGCTGAAAAATATTTTCTGATATATATAAGCGGCACACTGTTCGCGCTGGTTTCGACCGGTATGAATCAGTTCATAATCGCGCAGGGATATGCGAAAACCGGTATGCTGTCCATTGTGATCGGCGCGGTCATGAATATCATTCTCGACCCGGTTTTCATATACATCTTCGATATGGGCGTTTCGGGAGCGGCTTTAGCGACGATCATAAGTCAGGCAGCGAGCGCGTCGTTTGTCGTAGCGTTTTTGCTGAAAAAATCGAATGTACGAATCACTTTCGGCGGCTATGACCTCTCTGTCATGGGGCAGATATTGAAGCTCGGGCTGACGCCGTTTCTTATCATAGCCGTTGACAATGTTATGATTATAACCATGAACGCGCTGCTGCAAAAATACGGCGGCGCGAACGGCGACGCGCTGATAAACTGCAACACGATTGTACAGAGCTTCATGCTTGTATTGACAATGCCGCTCGGAGGTATAAGTGGCGGCACGCAGGGGATAATCAGCTATAACTACGGAGCCTGCAATACCGAACGCGTTCTCAAGGCACAGAAATACATTTTCGGTCTTTGTATAGGATATACGGCTCTGCTGCTTATTGCCGCGCAGATCGCGGGCGGTCTGTTCGCGTCGCTGTTCACGCAAGACAGCGAGCTTATTGCCGACGCGTGGCGGGCAATTAAAATCTGCACGCTCGCTGTGATTCCGCTCGGCGCGCAGTACACTATAGTCGACGGTTTCACCGCAATGGGGCAGGTGCAGCTCGCGCTGCCGCTTTCGTTCTGGCGCAAGCTCGTATACTTTGCGACGATAATAGTGATTCCGCTGATCTTCGAAGCGGATATGATATTTTATGCCGAGACGATGTCTGACATATTCGGACCGCTCGTGTCCATACCGGTTTATATTCTCGTAATCAAAAAGCTGCTCGCAAAACGCACCGACAGTCAAAAGCTCAAGGCATGACGGCGGCACAGTTACCTTAATTTGAGGATGTGATATTATGGCTATCGATTCCCGTATTGCCAAATTACGGAAATTCAAGCATCCCGGTGCTAAAATTTCGCAATTGTCTTATGAAAGCTCGGGAGAACTGCGTATTTCTGACGATAATATAATAAAGGAGCTTCCGCCCTTTTGCCGCCTGCTGACTGTGACACACACCGGAGATGACGGGCTTGTGTTCTGTGAAATCTGGCTGCCGGACGACTGGAACGGCTGTCTTGTCGGCACCGGAAACGGCGGCATGGCGGGCGCGATAGCCTATTGGGGAATGGCTGACCCGCTGCGCCGCGGCTACGCGGTCGCGAACACCGATATGGGCACGTCGCGCGGACGCAAGGGCGGAATCGCGAACCCCGATGTCTGGAAGGATTTCGGCTGGCGCGCGACGCATATCATGACCGAGCAGGCAAAGGCGGCGATCTTGCTGCACTACGGACGCCCAGCTGAACACTCGTATTTTATCGGCGGCTCGACCGGCGGACAGCAGGCGCTCGCCGAAGCTCAGCGCTTCCCCGAGGATTACGACGGCATAATCGCAGGCGTTCCGGCGAACAACCGAACGATGCTTCACACCTATTTTCTGTGGAATCACGTGCATCTGCGCACGCGCGACGGGCGCAGGATGTTCACGCGCGACGAAATTACGGCAATTACCGACGCAGTGACGGAATTTTTCGTCGGGCGGGACGACGCGGAGAGTAGACTATGCAATCAGATCGGCGGGGAAACGAGCGGCGGCAAACTATCCAATCAGGCAAGCGGCATCCCGAACGACCGCGGTCTGTACAATCAAATCAACGGCGGCGAGCCGGACGACAATTTCATCTCGCTGCCGAATAATTCGGACGAGAATATCGACGCGTTTTTAGCTTATCTTAAGCAGGTACACCCCGAATACACCTCCGAGCAGCTTTCGGCACTGCGCGCGGTATACGCGGGTCCGACAAATCCACGCACGGGTGAGCGGATTTACAACGGAATGCCGTTCGGCGCGGAGATTTACGGCTGCGGAATATACGACTGTCAGATGCAGGAGAGCCCGTTTTATTTCCCGTTTGTCTGGGCGTTCGGTGCCGACTGCGACGCGTATGATTTCGATTTCGACAAAGGAGTCGATCGTTTGAATGATGCGCTCGCCGGCGACGTCGACGCGAACAACCCCGACCTGTCCGGCTTTGCCGGTCATGGCGGCAAGCTGATCATATATTCGGGCAGCGCCGACCCCTGCGTGCCGTTCCCCGACGCGATGAATTACTGCGACCGAGTATTCGCGAAAATGGGCGGTTATGACAAGGTCAGCGAATTCATGCGCTATTTCCTCGTCCCGGGACAGGATCACGGAAGCGGCGGCCGCGGCTCGAACTCACTGTCGGGCAGAGACGGCAGTCTGCTCGACACGATTCGCTTATGGCGCGAGCGCGGAATCGCGCCGGACGCGCTGAAGGCGTCACGCTGCGTGCAGAACGACGGGCAGACGAAGCTCAAATTTGAGCGGTACATCTATCCCTACGGCAGCGACCGCTTCAAGCCGGAGCAAAAATCCCCCGCCTGCTGCGAGCGATACCTGCGGTGAATTGAATATGTAAAACTATGCCTGCGCGGTGATATACATCCGCGCAGGCATTTTATATGTAAAGTATTGACTGCATGACGAAAAATCACAGCAGATATTCAGCCGCGTTGCGAATCGGCTCATATC
>ERZ1643251.5345-NODE-5345-length-10538-cov-5.474387_pt1 | contig 10538 bp, 12 predicted proteins | sample MGYA00579261_ERZ1643251 | MGnify/ENA primary metagenome ERZ1643251 (study PRJEB29033, sample SAMEA4952267) | chicken gut metagenome | biome: Broiler Chicken; feature: Gastrointestinal Tract; material: Caecum | place: Ireland | collected 2018 | study: Broiler...
TAATTAATTCTGTAGGATTAAAATTAAATGTTTTTTCACTAAGTATTTCTGCAATTCTTACTGAGACTTTATCCGCTTCTTCACTACTTTCTTTTTCTTCTCTTACTCTGTCATTTAGTATTTGATAATATTGATTAATTTTATGTTCAGCTTCTTTTAAATCAATCTTTCCTTCAATATTTTCTTTTGCTGTTTCAATTAAATATTGCGATGGTTTTAACCCATCAACATCTTGTAAACCAATAGCAGTTCCCCAAACTTTTGCCTTCTCAACTCGACTAGGTTCTCCCTGCTTAATATATTCACTCAATTCTATACTCCAGTTTTCTTTTCTATTCATGCAAAGTTCTCCTCTCAACTATATAATATATCATTTTTTAGAAAAAAAATCAATTTCAAAGTGCAAATTTTGCACTTTGAAATTATATTTTTGCACTTTGAAATTATTTTTGTTTTTCTAATACATTTTTATTTCATACACTAAAGATTTATTCTGATCGATGGATTTTTCCAAATCACATTCTTCTTGTTGTAGTAACATGATTTCTTTCTGTATTTTTTCTAATTTAATATTATTTTTAAATAGTTCTCTAGAATGATCCAATACATAAGTCGAAAAGTCTTTCTTTCCTATTTCCTTCATAACGATCTCCATATTAATTCACAATTTGGTTTTTTCCCTCAAAAGATAAACATTATTTCATTCCTACTTTACCATCATAAATATCAGACATACGAAAAAAGGAATAAAATCTTTTTTCAAAACGAGGTAAATATTCTTGAAAAAATTGAAGTTGTTTTTCTGGAGTACTATTTTTTAAAGCACTATAAAGTTCATCATCAGAAAATGACTCCATATTTATTTTTTCAAGAGTGAATTCTGGAAGATATTTAAAATCTCTAATTTCGTAAATATCGTCAGTGCGAAGGAACTCAACAAGATCACCAAACCCAACATTTTCAATTATTTGTTCACTATTTCGTTTTGTAGTTTTAGGCATAATTCACCTCCAAAGAATGAGACTATTATACCACACATTTATATACAAAAAAAGAAAGTTTTCACTTCCACCATCTTTCGCTTTTTTTCAGAAGTTTTACTTTCTTTTTATAATCTTTATCATCTGTTTTTTGACTTTCAAGAAACTTTTGATTTTCTTTTTTATGACGAAGTAAAAGTTCATCATATTCTTTTACTTGTTTTTCCTTAAAACGTTCTAATTCTTCTTCTTGTTTTTTTAGAAGCTCTAATTTTTCATTTCTATGTCTTGATAAGAGCTGATCGATATCTTCTGTTTCTGTTTTCTCTTCTTCTTTTATGATCTTTTTTTTACCAAAATTTTCTTCCTCGTAGCGTTGAAGCGCTATTCTAAGTGAAGATGGTATTTTATATTCCTCTTTACTAACAGAAACTTTTCTTCCCTCTTCATAAATATAAAATCCACTTATTGTTCTTAGTTGTTCTTTTCGCATTATGCTTTTTCGATCTCCGCAATTCCAAGTTCAACCGTTGTTTCTTGACCAAATAAATCAATAATAACTTCTACTTGTTGATGTTCCATATCCATTCCTTTAACAACACCAAACATTCCTGAGAATGGTCCAGAAATTACTTTTACTTTGTCGTTTTCTTTTAATTCGTTTCCTAATTCTAGACGGCTCATTCCCATACTTCCTAAGATGTGATCCACTTCTTCTGGTGTTAATGGGAAAGGTTTTGCTCCTTTACCACTAGAACCAATGAATCCCGTTACTCCTGGGGTATTACGAACAATAAACCAAGCTTCATCAGTCATAACCATTTCTACTAAAATATATCCAGGGAACATTTTTACAACTTTTTCTTTTTCTTTTCCGTCTTTTACTTCTACTTGTTTTTGTTCTGGAACAACTACACGGAAAATATAATCTTCCATTCCCATGGAACTAGCACGCATCTCTAACTTTTCTTTTACTTTATTCTCGTGACCAGAATAAGTATTTACTACATACCATTCTTTTTGCATTATCTCACCAACGTTTTCGCTGCGGCAATAATAAAGTCACCTAGTGCGAAGAATACACTAAAGAATATTATAAAAGATAGAGTTGCGATAGAATACGTAGCCATCTCTTTTTTATGTGGCCATCTTACTTTTTTCATTTCTTTTTTTACACTTACAAAGAAACGTGCGATTTTTTTCATACTTTCACCTACTTTAATGTTATGTACATTTTTCTAAAATAAAAACACCATTTCGTGTTCATCTGTAATATAACATAAAATAGTGTTTGTGTCAATTGTTTTTACTATTTAAACAACATTTTGATTTTATTTTTTCAAATGTAGGTTAGATCTTTCAAGATAAGCTTTTTGATATTTTTTCATCGTTTGATATTCCATTGGTGTATTATATTCTTTTAAATCTGTGATTAAATCTTCTCCAACTAAACGAATGTGGTTTGATTTCTTTGGTAATTCAGGTCGTTTACTATAAAGATCAAATACGTATTTTTCTTTACCATCCATACATTCTATACACATATATTCACACTCGTGCTTCATTAGTTGAAGAACTGCTTTTTCATCTTGAATGGCGCGTAATAAGTCTCTTACTTTCATATCAGGACATTTTTCTTTAAAGTCAATAATTTGATCTGTCATTTGGTCAAGCGCATCTGACTTAATCACCATTGCTTGTACAGGATCATAATGATACTTCAAAGTACCCTTTTTAAATCCAGCAAAATAAGGTTGATATTCTTTTGGAATATTCATTTTTACTTGTGGACAATTTAATAAGATACGTATACTTGTTGGTTCTTTTAAAAATTGACGAACATCGATATTATATTTTTTTGCATTTTTTGATAATTCTTCTTCTATTTCTTTCATATGATTTTGAACGATTTGATTAGCATGATCCATCGTAAGTAACGCATCTAATTTTATTAAGATATCATTATAAAATTCAATTTGTGTCATTTTCATATCTATTCCCCCTTTGAGACGTCGTTTAGAATACTACTTTTCTTCTTTTTTGTCAAATTTAAAAAGATGACTAAAAGTCATCTAGAGACAAATTACCTAAATTAATACTTATTAGTTCACAGTTAAACTACCTCGGTACTAGCTGTAGTCTGCACTCACTTATAGGGTAATCAGCTATAAGCTATTTTTACTATGTTCGAATATCGATTATTTATTCATGGCATTTTCTTCCAATTGGTGATAATTATTACGATTAATCGCAATTCCAATGACTAAGACATAAGACAAAATATATACCCAAATCATCATGACAATAATACTAGATAAGCCGCCATAAAATAAATCATAACTTCCAAAATGACTAATGTAGAAAGAAAAAATAGAAGTTACAATTAACCACATAATCGTAGTAAATAACGCTCCTTTGGTTACGGATTTACTAGGTATTTTTTTAGAAGGAGCCATTGTATAAAGCATTTTAATTATCCAATAAATTAAAATAAAGGCAAATGGATACTTGATAAATAAGAAAGCCCAATATAATTGAGTATGAATATGAGATAAAAAATCCATTTGTAAAATCATATTCAAAATACTATTACCAAAAGCAAGGACTACTAAACAGAAGAAAAACAGTAACATCAATAAAATGGTAAGTACAAAGGCTTTCACTCTAGTATGTAAATAATTTTTATCTTTTTCATCGTATAACGTATCACAAGCAACAATAATCGCATGAGGTCCATTAGAAGCTAATACAAATCCAATAACCATAAATAAACCGATGTTCATATCCATCCCTTTACCGGTTACAAAAGGCATCAATAAATCCATGATTTCTTCGGGAACAATATTGGTTGCGACTTGTATTAAAGACTCAATGGAAATGGAAAAAAAAGAAGCGATGAAACCAATTAATGTAATAATCGGAATAATGGATAAAACTAAAAAGAAAGCAATATGTCCTGGTAAAATTTTCATTTCAGGTACTTGAATAATTTGAAATAGTGAATGTAACCACTTTTTTACTTGTTCCATGTTTAACACCTTACTCCTATTATCTCCATTTTAGTATAAATTAATTAAAAATTCAAGAAAAAAGAATCAATTATTCTTGACTCTTTATTTCTTCTTTATTTGATTTCATATCGGATGTTGCTTCATTAATCGCATCATCAATCGTTTTAATTGCATTCATGATCATACTATATCCACTAGCAACACCAAAACCATGTTCTAGTTCTTTAAACTCTTTATGAAGTTTACGAATATAAGTAATAATTTGTTTTTCTGTATATCCAACTAAGTAAATTAAGAACTCATTTCCATTCGTACGAATAATCTCACTATTATTCATTTGCGTTTTAATTAGAATACTAGCTGCTTGTTTAATTACTTCGTCACCTGCTTGATGACCATAATTATCATTAATATAATTGATATTATTTAAATCGACAATCACAATGGTTTGTGGATAAACATCACTTTCATCCCAAGCTTCCATATGATCATTTAAATAATTACGATTTTTTAATGATGTTAACATATCGATATACTTAATCTTATCACCTTTTACAACAATCGTTTTTTGTTTTTTCTCTTTTCTCGTTAATTGATAAATACCAAATATAGAGAAGAATAAAACAATCAACGCACTAATCGTTAGAATAATAATTTTAGCAAGAGATGGTGTTGATAAAACTTTATCTAATTCTTCATGTGCATCATTAATGACTTCTGTTTGGTTCGCATAACTTAGATAAAAATCAAAGAAACGATTAAATACTTTATTTTCTTTACTGTCATTCGCAATGAATTTATATGGTTCTCCTAAAGTAAATTGATAATCGATCTTAAATCCTTTTAATTTAGATTGATAATAAGTATAATTTTCTAAATCCATAACGAGAATATCATCTTTATCTTTTTCTTTAATAAGATCTGCAATGGTGTCAGACTCTTCTACTTTTGTACCATTTTTAGTTAAGATTTCAGAAATTAAACTTGATTTTACAACTCTAACTGTCTTTCCACTTAATGACGCTAACGTATTTACTGTTACATCGTTTTCATTACTTGATAATACAACAATTTGTTCATTAATATGAGAAGTTGTGGTATAAGTATCTACATCATACTTTGCGGTTTTCCCATTATCAAAGAAAAAGTCAATTTTCTTATTATTAATTGCGTTTACTAATTCATCGATATTTTGGTACTCTTCAAAACTAATTTCAATACCTGCAAGTCCTGCGAATGATTTTAAGAAAGAAGTATTAATTCCTACAAATTCTTGATTAACAATGGTATCAAATGGTAAGTTGTCAACAAATCCATATGCATATCGTTTACCATGAAAATTTGCTTTATCTTTTTCTGTTACACCACTAAATTCAAAATAATCTTCTGAGAAATTTTCTTTGAAAGAAGTATCAAAGCTTTCACTTTCCCATTTTTGATAATATTTTGTTAAAATAGAATTTAATATTTTATTTTCTCCTAAATGAATAACGTAATCTTCTGTCATTTCTGTAATACTATAGGCAATATTTAATTTATCATCACCCGCTAATTGTTCCATATAAATTGTTTTTGGTAAAACAATCGCATCGAGATTTGAAAATGTTAATAAGTCATTTTCATTTTCAACTGGTATATAAGTAACGTTCGTAGAACCAGTTAAATATTTTTCTACATCTTCCAAATGATCATCTAACACACCAATACGTATATTCGTAATATCAGCAGTGGTGTTATAACTCATTTTATCTTTCGTTACTAATACAAAGTTATCACGATAAAGTAAAATATCATTCTTTCCTTTTTTATTTACAATTTGAAATGCATACTCACTCGTTGGATTATTCCCATAAGAATAAGATAATTCATTAAAATCTAGTTCTGTATTCTCTTCTAAAGAAGCCAAGAAATCAAATACAACACCAGTTCCAGAATCACTAAAAATAGGAACATTATCAACAATCGAAAAATCTTGTAATAGATTTTTATTCTGTTGTATCCATTCTTTTTCTTGTATGGTTAATTTGTTTTCATCTTGTCCACGAAGAATATAAGCAGTTCCACCTACAATTCCCGTAAACAACAATATACAAATAACCCCTAAAAAAATTGCTCTTTTTTTCATGCTAAACCACCTTAACCATTCACATTGTTAGACCAAACAAATTCTTGATCTCCTTTGTGAAGATATCCAATTACAGGATAGGTCTCTCCACTACCAAAGAAGAATATTTGAATATCATAAAATTCTCGTTGATCTTTATCCAATTGTTCTGGTACTTTTTTACTTGCTTCTTTTAATTGATTAAAATCTGTTGTTTCATCTACATCGATTAAAACATTAATAATTTTTCCGTTTTCACGGGCATCTGTTTTTGTTACTCCAGCTACATCTTTAAAGACACTACCCAGATCGGTTAATTCATCCTCCGATACTTGAACTTCTTTGATTCCATCTAAACGATCTCCATAAACACGATCTTGTTTTACAAAGAATAATGACTTCACAAATAAGGCCACTAAAATAACAAGAACAACAATCACACCAATTAAAATCATTCTTTTTTGTTTTTTATTCAACTTTTTCATCTAACACTCACCCCAATGTATTCAATTATACTATACATTTTTAATTAATTCAAATTCGTACGTTTTAAAGTGTCAAGTAATAGTCTATTGACACTTACTGGATTTGCCTGACCTTTAGAAGCTTTCATAATCTGTCCCATCAAATATTTAACCGCACGATCTTTTCCATTTTTAAAATCTTCTACACTACTTGGATTTTCTTGAATCACTTGATCCACTAATTGTTGTAGAACATGATCATCACTAATTTGAACCATACCTAGTTCATTCATTAAGGTACTAACATCGCCACCTTTTTCCATTAATATTGGAAGAAGTTGTTTTACTTGTTTACTAGAAAGTTCTTGTTTCTGTACTTTGGCAACAATGTCTTTCATGTTCTCCTTAGTTAATTTTATGTCTTTAAAACTTAAATTATTTTTATTTAAGTACATAAGTACATCTCCTGTTAATAAATTAGAAGTCATCACAGGATCATACTCTTTCACTTCTTCAAAGAAAGAACATAAATCACGATGTTGAATTAATGTTTTAATATTATTTTCATTTACTTGTAAAGAACGATACTCTTCACGTAATTCATCTGGCATTTTAGGAATGGTTAATCTTACTTCTTCAATTTCTTCATCCGTTAAAGTAAATTCTGGAATATTAGGTTCTGGAAAATAACGATAATCATTTCCAGTTTCCTTTACACGCATTAAAATCGTTCTTTCATCTTTTTCATCAAAGCGACGAGTTTCTTCCACAATCTTTCCACCATTCTCTAAAACCTCAATCTGACGAATAGATTCCGCTTTAATCGCTTTTCCAACACTAGAAATCGAACCAATATTTTTTGTTTCCGTACGAACCCCTAAAGAATCATTTTTAGAAACAGAAACATTAACATCACATCGCATACTTCCTTCTTCCATCTTACAATCAGAAATATCGGCATATACAAATAATTCACGTAATTTATTTAGATAAGCCATAGCTTCTTCTTCGGTATGCATATCAGGTTCTGTAACAATTTCAATTAAAGGAACACCACTACGATTAAAATCTAAATAACTTTTATCCACTTGGTGAATACTTTTAGCAGTATCCTCTTCCATATGAATATCGTGAATACGAATCTTTTTTAAAGTACCCTCTACTTCAATCATTACATATCCATTGACACCAATTGGTGTACGAGCTTGAGTAATTTGATAACCTTTAGGTAAATCAGGATAAAAATAATTCTTACGATCAAAACTCATCGTTTTATTGATTGTACAATGAAGGAGTAAAGCCGCTTTACAAGCAAGTTTAACTGCACCTAAATTCACTAAAGGTAAGGAACCAGGATAAGCAAGATCAATCCCATTAATATGACTATTTTCGCTTCCTTCATAACTATTTAAGGTATCGGAAAACATTTTTGTTTTCGTTTTTAATTCACAATGAACTTCAATTCCAATCGTCTTTTGATAATTATTCATGGCTTACCTCCTCTACCTTTAAATTTAAATCTAACATTTTTTCAATATAAGCGGCAAATTGATACATTTTTGCTTCTTCGAATCGGGAACCAATAATGTGTAAACCAATGGGCATGTGTTCCTGATTAAATCCAATCGGTACATTCATTCCAGGAAGACCTGCCATATTTACTGGAATAACTAAGACATCATCTAAGAACGTCTTTCTTGGATCATCGACACCTTCACCCAATGAATAAGCACAAGTAGTGGTCGTTGGACCTATTATTAAATCATATTTTTCAAAGGCTTCATCAAAACTCTTTTTCATTTGAGCACGAATTTGTAGGGCTTTTGAATAATATTCTTTCGCATAATCTCCACTTAGTAAGTAACTACCAACCATAATACGACGTTTTACTTCAGCTCCAAAACCTTCCGCACGACTACGTTCATATAAATCATCTACAGAAGTTGGATTTTCACAAGAATAACCAAAGCGAACACCATCAAAACGCGCTAAATTACTACTCGCTTCTCCCATCGCAATAATTTGATAAAGAGTAACCGCATGTTCCAAATGTTCAATGTCAATATAGTCCACTGTAACACCTTGTTCTTTTAAACGATTAATAACTTCCATTACTTTTTCTTTAATCTCAGAATCGACAATATCACTCATAAAATAACGAGGCACAGCCACTTTTAATTCTTTAATATCTTTCCCAATCAAACGTGTAAAATCTTCTTTTTCTCTTTTAGAAGAAGTTAAATCCAACTCATCATGACCAACTAAAGCATTTAATAACAATGCATTTTCATATACATTTCTCGTCATAGGACCAATTTGATCTAAACTAGACGCAAAGGCAATTAAACCACGTCTAGAAATTCGTCCATAAGTTGGTTTCATTCCCACTAAACCACAATAACTAGATGGTTGACGAATCGATCCTCCGGTGTCACTACCAAGGGCAAAAGGAACTAAACCACCAGCTACACTAGACGCACTTCCACCACTAGAACCACCCGCAATACGAGTCACATTCCATGGATTTTTAGGTGCCCCAAAATAACTCGTTTGACTAGTAGATCCCATTGCAAATTCATCCATATTGGCTTTTCCAACCATAATCATTCCTGCTTGATTTACTTTGTTCATAACAAACGCATCTTCAATTGGAACAAAGTTTTCTAACATATGAGACGCACAAGTTGTACGAACTCCTTTGGTGTTAATATTATCCTTAATCGCAATTGGAATACCATATAATAAAGATTCATTCATCAACGCTTTATTCTTTTCTAACTCTTCCGCACGACGATAAGCCCCTTCTTTATCAAGCGTAACAAACGCATTCAGTTCACTCTTCTCAATTTTATCAAAAGCTTCATCCAATAAATCTTTTGGCGTAATTTCTCCATTAACGAGTAATTGGTGTAACTGGACAATACTTAAATCTAAATAATTATTCATTAATCATCACCGGCACTTCTATAAAATTCCCCACACTATGTGGCACATTTCCTTTAAATTCAGAAAAAGGAATCATCTCACCTACTTCATCTTCACGAAGACTACTTTCTTCTGATACTGGAGTTACAAGTTCCTTTGTATCTAAAGAATCCATCTCTTTTATTTTATCAACATCATCTAATAATTGTTTTAATGTAATTTGATACTTTTCTATTTCTTCATCACTCACTTGAATACGAGCCAAACGAGCAACATGTAATACTTCTTCTCTAGTTAGTTTATCCATTCTGTTCATCTCCTTATCAATTTCATTATAACACGAGTTTACAAAATTCGTAAACAGTACCACCCCAAATAAAAAGAAAAAAATCAGAATACAAGAAGTATTCCGATTTAGTATAAATTTATAAATTAGATTTTAATATCTTTACGACTGGGCGAACACCGCTACTATACGGATAAGACACAGTATATTTCACACCAATAATATTCATAAACCAAGCGGACATCGAATTCGAAGAGCGAGCAGTATCTGTCCAATAAAATAAATGCTCATAGAAGTCAACATCTGATACATCACTCATATCTTCACTAATTGCCATATTACTGCGAACCCATGTTGGTAATCCTAAAAAGTAATTTCCATTTGGGGTCCACTCTTTATCTCCAGCAATATCAACTAATTCTTGTCCACTAATTAGTCTTGCTTTATACCCTTCATAGTTGATTGTGTAAGTACTTCCGCTTGCGTTATCTCTTGTTACACTATCCGCACTTGTTAAGATAACAACTCCATTCCAACTATCTGTTGCTTGTTTTAAGTGCTTAAGGGCAGTAATAGGTCCATACTTATTATTCCCATAAGAACCGTATTCTTCAGTAGTTCCTCCAGCCGATACATAATCTTCTAAACTGATCCATGCAGTATTTCCAAGTAAATCATGATCTAATAGTAATTCTACCGTTTCACTACTCGAATCACTTGCTTTAATGACATTCCATTTATAACAAGTTCTTGATTTATCATCTAATG
>ERZ1643251.5346-NODE-5346-length-10536-cov-5.758897_pt1 | contig 10536 bp, 12 predicted proteins | sample MGYA00579261_ERZ1643251 | MGnify/ENA primary metagenome ERZ1643251 (study PRJEB29033, sample SAMEA4952267) | chicken gut metagenome | biome: Broiler Chicken; feature: Gastrointestinal Tract; material: Caecum | place: Ireland | collected 2018 | study: Broiler...
TTGTCAGCAGCCCGTTTCACGGTCTGCGTGTAGTTCCTTGTAAACTGACCTAAATGGAATTGCAAGTACCATATAGTGTTTGCGCCGAAATATAGGAGAAAAGTATTCTATGAAGGAAAGAGAATAGAGATCAAAGAAATCGGCAACTTTGCCAATGGAAAGGAGTAGAAATCATTGAAGGCGAAGTGTGCCCAGATCACATATGCTGGTTAGTATCCCTCCCAAAATGAGCGTTTCGGGATTTATGGGATATCTGAAAGGCAAAAGTTCTCTGCTTATATTAGAAATTCGGAAATGTGAAATTTGCATACCGAAACCGCGAATTTTGGTGCAAGGGATAATACGTGGATACTGTGGGGAAGAACACGAAGGCAAAAAAGAATATATAGCAGATCAATTAAAGAGGGATCAAGAAAGTGATCAGTTAAGTATGTTCGACCCACGGGACCCATTTATGGGTAGTAAGTAACAGATGTGTTGCTGGCAGGCCAATCTACAACGTACTTGTGCGTAGCCAGTAGTGGTTAGAGCTATGCCCGAAACTGTAATACCCCCCGTTTTTACAGACCTCCGTTTTTACGGGGGGATATTTATTTTATGTTGAAGAAAAGAAAGGTCTAAATAAACCTTTTCATGAATACTTGGTTTTTGTTCCTGAATTTGAATATCATAATCTCGCTTTATTTTAAGTGGTAACATTGGAGGGGCAGGGGATTGTGAACCAGATTCTTCTTAGAACCTGACAACTAAATATCACATTATAATTAAGGGCATGTATTATAAAGTGTACGATGGATTACTTCTGCCACGTTGTTTTTTGTTACAGTAAATGTATAATCGGCGCGATAATACACTCCGGATTCAGCATTGAAAATACAACTAACGCCAGATACCATTTTGTTTTTTGTGTCGTGTAATTCCGTTACATAGATCCAATCTCCGTTAATCTGTTTATATACATAAATATCTGTTGTTATCGAAGATGCGCCGAATTGGGCTTTGGTGACAGAATCGGCATAACCTATACCATCATGAAAATTAAATGTGCAGTCAATATTCGCCGTATTGTTCCATAATGGCTGAATGGTATCGTCTACGGCGCTTGCAAAGGCATGCACAGAAACTGCAGAAACCATTAAAATTACACACAAGATTGCAATAAGTGTACGTTTCATTTCTTTCTCCACTTTCTATTTCGTTATATATAATTTCTAAAAAATGTTAGAAATAAATGTCCAGCGTCCTTCAAATCAGTTTACACAAGAAAGAAGGTAATTATATTAATTAAATATTTGCCACTGACCAAAATATCTGTCAGCAGATACATTCGGGTCTACGGATAAAGAGCTTCCATTGTAAGATATTGTTGTCGGTAGTGATTGTTTAATATCCCAATCCGTAAATGTTCCAGTAGTAGCCCAAGCATTTGCGAGAAATGTATAGCAATTGGGGTAATCTTCTTTCGCCCCAGCACAGAGCGCAGGAGAACCATACAATCCCATTTGATAACCCTTTGGATTATTTGCCGAAGAATCTAACCAAGAATTAATGGCTCTTACGTAGTTTGCCACGTACGATTGATAATCTCCAGAGTCTACCCAACAATCTACACAAAAATAAATTGGCGTATTACTAGGTTGTCCTAATGCTGTGGCCAATGTTACCGCATTAGATACATCTGTTGTACCCTTGCTTGCGGTAAAATGTGATGCATTTGCCGTTAATGGTTGATCCTCATACAAAGATACCATATACATTCCTGCATTTGATATTGCTTTTGCTTCTGAAACTGTCAGCCCATCTCTGGCCCCAATCGCTTCATTCAAGTATCTTGCAACAAAGGCCTTGTCATTGTTTGTAAGAACCGGAATTTTATTAACATCTCCGCCAAACTTATACACACCGGATACAGTATCGCAACCACTGATTCCGAGCGGAACAAGTTCCCACAGTTGATTCTCGCCTTTATCGTACAATGACCATTTAATATTTGTTCCATATATATGTTCCGAGCGCTGTGAGATAATAGTCCGGATAATTGGCCAATTTGATGCGGTACAAATTTTTGTTATTTACTGGGACAAAAAGAACAGCTGCGTCTTTTTCGTTTCCGGCAACCTTCAGTACGTCACAATTATAATAATAATCACCCTGATTTCTATTAACGTTAAAACCAAAACTCGTATCAACGGCAGAAAGAACGTTTGTAGATACTGTTGGAGAAAAAACCTTAATACCCCATTTTTGTTCATTGCTTCCGCTTATTGTGTACAATGTAACATTTTGGTGAGGCTCCAAATAAGTCAAATTAGAACCCTTGATATTTACGCACTTCGTAGATATCTGTTGATCAACAATTCGATAAAAGTTCATAACAATACCTCCAAATTTTTATTTTCCACAAAGAATAAATTCTTCGTATACAATTAATAACGGCGAAAAATAACAAATATTTGAGATATTAAAAAAAAGTAAAAAAATTTTAGCAGTGTCGAATACTTTTTTTCGTCAAATCAATTGAAGACCTCTTTGTTGAATGAAACTCATGGTTTCTCTTATTATAATAGTACACAGTCTGACTATTGGATCTGAAGTGAATCTTAAGACCCCATTGCTAAACTGTGTGCTTTCAACTTTTTATGGACATCTATTTAGTTATTTATATATTTCCAATCGATACCGTCGGTGGAGGTATAAGTCAGATATTTCACGCTACTATCGTAGCCAGTACTGTAACGCACTTCCACCAATAATAAATATAGTCCATTTTCCTTGGCGATGGAAACGATCTGTGATCCCGTCCCGTCGGGAGGGAAATCTTCAAGAGGAATTTCAACCAGCATTTCCTGCCAACTGTTTCCGCCGTCAATCGTTACCCATGCAGTAGGATTGGTACTGTAGTATATCCGCGAGCAAAAGTATCCCACCTTATCATCTGCGAAACCGGCGCTGACAGTATATAATTTACGGTTTTGAAGTACGGGTTCTCCCGGGCACTTCGTCCACGTCAGACCGCCGTCGTGTGTCAGATAAACTTCGGTCGCCAATGCAAATCCGTCATAATAAGGGTCGTCTTTCACTATATAATATTTTCCGTCCGGTCCGTATTTGACGGTGACACCACTGTCAAGCGCTATCATTCCGTCCGTTTCGGACCAGAAATTACCCGCTACATGTTTGTCCGGCGTTCCGACCAACTCCGGATGAAATGAAAGAACCTGATAATACTCTCCTTTTCCGCCAAAACGGTAAATGAATACCGATTCTGTTTCCTCATCCCAAGTGTATGAAGTAATCGTACTTCCGAATATTGAGGTGTTATCATATTCGTATCCGAAAATATTTCCGATTTCGGTTGACAGCATCAAATCGAGTGAATAGTTACCCGCATCATCTGTCAGACACATTTTTCCATCTTCTGTCCGAAACGGTTGCGGTTGATTGATAACGCCGGTAAAGCAATCTTTTCCGATAAAACGGATTTTATCGTGTAAGATGACCTCTTGAACCACGCTCCCCACAAAAGCCTCAGCCGCAAGGAACAGAACACTTTCCGGGATCGTATAAATTTTCTTATCTCCGAAGTACTTGACGATCAGTCTGCGGTCGGAGGACATAACAGTATCATTTTCTTTGATAAAATCGGTATTTCCCTCGGATATAATGATATCAGACAATTTCGTGCACCCGTAGAACGCACAAGAGCCAATGGAGCTTACGTTTTCGGTCAGCGTAACTGTTGTTAATTGCGGGTTATTTGAAAAAGCATAATCCGCAACAGAGGTCACCTCGCGAGGAATTACTACGTCCTCTTTATTTCCGTTATAAGAGAGTAAAACCCCATCCTCCACTGTAAATTCCGCGTTTGCTTTGAACGGAGGGAAAATACTAATCATGACTGCAATGCAAAGACAAGCTGCCACAGGGAAAGAGCCCCATTTGAATAGTTTTCGCATTCGAATCCTTTTTTTTTCGGTCTCGGATTTTTCAAGAATTTTTGGATCTATTTCACCGATTGCCAAAAAAATATCTGTATTTTTCATATGTAAACTCCTTCTTTTATTAAATAATCTTTCAGACCTTGCCTCACTCGGAATAAAATTCCGGCTATGTATTGTTCCGACAGTTTATAATCTTTTGCAATTTTCTGAATAGACTCTCCATACCAGTATCTGCGTGCAAATAATATTTGCTTTTGATCTTCCAATGTTGAAAGATATTGATTGATCTGCTTTACAAGAATTCGATAGTTTAAATCTTCTTGTAGATTATCGTTACGGCTCGGTATACATTCTTCCAATTCAGAAAGAAGCGTTGTCATTGCTTGTCCGCGCTTTTGAGCACTGTTTTTTTGCCAGCGGTTAAGCGCGGTATTTCTTGCTACTTTTCCGGCAAATGCCTTTAGATTTTGAGGCTTTTTCGGAGGAATCAATCTCCACAACTTCAGATAAACGTCATTTTGACATTCCTCGCTGTCCTGCGTGTTTTCAAGTATGTTCTGTGTAATTGTAAATATCAGTTTCCCATGTTTTTTTGATAATTCCTCAATTGCTTTTTCGGATCTTTGCCAAAACAATTCTACAATTTCACTGTCTTTCATAATCCATCCTTTCTTCTATTTTAAACTTTGACGTCTGGGTTCATATATATAGTTTGTTTTTCAATGACCATATTTCAGTTTTAAAAAACAATTTTTCTCTTTTTATTTGGGTTTTACGGTTTGCCATCCCCAAAAAACTGCTGCCCAAATATAAGTTTTTTCTATTATAACGAAAATTGATTGATTTGTCTTATGGTATATGTATTTTTTTGTTTAGGAAACACTAAAGGAGAAGACAATTTTTGTGTTGAGACCTTTTGAAAAAAAGCCGAAGCACTCTTTTTAAGATCAATCGCTTCGGCTTTTTTATCTAATTATTATGTTATGTATCCTTAAAATACTATCGACAAACACCAACGCGGTTCAATTTTATGTGCGTGTTTGTAAACGATTACAAAGATAGGTGTTTCTTTGAATAGCTGCATTATTTGATACTGCATGGGCAATAGCTTTTCTCTCTCCTATGATAATTAACATACGTTTTGCTCGCGTAATTCCTGTATACAAGAGATTTCTCTGTAACATTCTTTTATGGCTTTGTAATAAGGGTATAATCACAAATGGAAACTCACCGCCTTGTGATTTATGGACAGTGATCGCATAGGATAGAGTCAACTCATCTAATTCATCTTTGGTATATTGAACTATCCTTCCATCAAAATTCACTGATATGGAATCATTATCAGTATCTATATTGATAATGAACCCGACATCCCCATTGTATATATCCTTATCATAGTTATTACGTAGTTGCATAACTTTATCATGCAACTTAAATTCCGTTCCACAATGACTAATACTAAAAGTGTTTTTATTCAGAACTTTTTGCAAAAGCATATTTAAGTTAATAGTGCCGGCAGTGCCTTTTTGCATCGGAGATAAAACCTGAATTTCTTTTACAGGATCAATATGATATCTTTTTGGAAGTCTTTCCCCACATAAATTTTGATTCATTTCCGCTGCTTTTTCTGGGTTGGATTCTTCTATGAAAAAGAAGTCGGATTCCTTTGATATAGATAAATCAGGTAACAAACCTTTATTGATACGGTGGGCGTTTGTAATAATTTTACTCGATTCCGCTTGTCTGAATATACGCTCCAATTTTACTACTGGAACAGCATTGGAATTTATGATGTCCTTAAATACATTTCCTGCCCCCACACTTGGAAGCTGATCTGCATCCCCGACCAAGATTACATTCATTGTATCAGGGATAGCTTTCAATAGATTATACATCAATAGTATATCTATCATGGAGCACTCGTCAATAATAATCACATCTCCCTTTAGTAGATGATTTTCATTTTTCTTATACCCGTCGGTTGGGCTGTATTCGAGTAATCTATGGATTGTTTTTGCGGACATACCGGTTACATCGGACAGCCGTTTTGCGGCTTTACCGGTAGGAGCCGCAAGCTGTATATTGCAACCGCATTCTTTGAATGCTTTGATAATCCCAAGAACAGTAGTTGTTTTCCCCGTGCCAGGGCCTCCGGTTAAAACCATAACTTTATTTGTTAAAGCGCATCGAATAGCATTGATTTGAATTTCATCATATTCAATTTGATTGTTATTTTGAATATTCATTAAGATGTTGTCAATGCTGCATACTTTTATTTGGCAAGGAGAGTGTAAGATTGTTTTCAATCGTTCGGCAGTACCTCTTTCGCTAAAGAAAAAGGGAGGGAGGTAAATAGCGTCGTCTTCTTTAATTAACTCTTGCGAGAATATCATGTGGTCGAGTGTCATACTGACGTTATAATCTTCAGTACCTAAAATGGAGGATGCTGTTTCGAGAATTTGTTCTCTGTTTGCAAAACAATGTCCTTCCTCAGAAATCCGGTTGAGTGCATACATAATTCCGCTTCTCAGACGGAAAAAACGGTCTTTTCCGAAGCCCAGGTGATCAGCTATGATATCTGATGTTCGAAATCCGATTCCCCAGATTTCATCGGCAAGCCTGTAAGGATTCTCTTGTATTATTTTGATACTGTCATTTCCATATTCCTGATAAATTCTTGCCGCAAGAGATGTATTGACAGAGCAGTTTTGCAAAAACAAGACAATATTTCTGATTTCCTTTTGTGAGGCAAAACTTTCAGATATGGTACGGATTTTTTGATCGTTGAACCCTGGGACTTCTTTCAATCTTTCAGGACTATTTTCAATAATGGAAATTGTATCTTGTCCAAAGTGATCAACCAATCTTTTAGCCAGCTTGCGACCCACTCCTTTTATTAATCCGGAACCGATATATTTTTCAATTCCGCTGATGGTAGCGGGAACGGTTTCACTCCACTCCGTCGCGACAAATTGCCTGCCATATTTTTTGTCTGTTTTCCACTCTCCTTTGATTTCGAGAACTGAGCCGATATGAACACCCGAAAAAATACCGGTAACAGTAATCAAATCACGGGAACCTTTTTGAAAAACTTTAAGAACAGAAAATCCATTTTCTTCATTTTTATATGTTATTCTTTCAATGGTACAATTTAATAATTCCATAAATAACCTTCATGTATTTTGTTGATTGCGTTTTTTGTGGATAAACCGCATGTTCCGTGTATGGTATATATTTATTTGAGAAAATTGTTTTTATAGTTCTGCTCCCGAAAAGAAAAGCCACGACGGTTAAGCTCTGCAATTTTGAGTGCTACCAAATTTATATCGGAGTGCATAGCTTTAGCAATTTGAGCTACATCATATCCCAAATGAATCATATCTAAAATATCATCATCAGAAAGCATGAGCTCGGCTGCAAAAAGATTTGCTTCATATTCAAGTCGGCTTTCTCGCATTTCAAACAAATTGAATTCTTGAAATCCACCTTGAGATATAGCTTCGGCGCGGTGCAATATGTGATGTCCGATTTCATGGCCTAATACTATAGATCGCATAGCTGGATGTAGGTTTTCCTTAATAAAAATAATAGGATTTCTTTCTATTATTTTATATACGCCTTTTTGACTTTTGAAATTGCATGGAACAATCATAATTTCAAGGTTTTTAGCAATTCGTTCAGTATTGCGGGTATGAAAAGAATTAAAAATTCGGTGGGCAGCTTTTACAGAATTAGCTGTATACATAGTTGTCCTCCATTATTTCTCATCATGATATTTCTTGGGCGTGAATTTCTCGTGATTCTTTCTTTTTACCTCCCAATATGTTTCTTGAATTTTCAACATAAGTTCATCCATATCTTCGGGAGCCATTTCTCCGCCGGAGAACAATGCTCTAACATCCTCCAGAATTTTGTTAGCACCATGAGCGGCTCTGTATCCATATTGAGACCCTACTTGCATAATAAATTCATCATTATCTGTAAGCAGATAATTTACATTCAAATTCAAAGTATTTGCTATTCTTGTATAATCATTTCGCGTTCGGGGAAAAGACTTGCCGTTTTCATAAGCAGATAAAATTCTTGTAGAAATGCCTATTAATTTAGCAAAATCTTTCTGATTCATTTTGCGGTTTTCTCTTTCTGCTTTAATTTTTTCCCCAAAGGTCATAAAGTTTCTCTCCTCATAAAAATAATTGTAAGAATTTTGAAAAAAAGAAAAAAATTTCTAAAAATCTATTGACAAATGAAGTTAAACTTCGTATAATATAGTCAGGATATGAACTTCAACTTCATATAGTATAATCCTTTTGTGTAAATTTGTCAAGAGATTTTCAATAAAATTCACTGTAGAACAGGAGGTTAAAATGATCCAGTTAGAAATAAGCAATGCTGAAATTGAGGAGTTTTGCGAAGAAATCGTCAAAGATTACATCAATAGATATACCCCCGGAATGGAGAAAGTAAATATTCACGGACTGATAACAGAATATCTTGGTTTGAAAATAGAAGCTGCATTTATAGCTGAAGATGATGAAACGATTATTGCATATTTATCAAATGGTAAACGTCCACTTCAAATTCGTTCAAATGGAAAAACTGTACGAGTATTGTATCCTAAAAATACTATTGTAATTGATCAATCATTACTTGTTAATGATAAGGTAATAAGACGTAGATTTTGTATGGCGCATGAAGCAGGGCATTATCTTATAGACAAGCTGTGTCGAACGAATATCAATGTGACTCAATCTATTACGGCAGATCAATTACACTATGCTTATCATGTAGAGGAATCGCGAGCAAATAAGTTTGCTGCGGCATTGCTTCTTCCTAAATTCATAGTTGAAGATGCGCTGAAGAAATATAACAACGGAAATCCAATTCATGTTTTCGGTGAAAACGTTTTTGCCCCACGGGAAAGAATGACATTGAATCAAATGACCAATTTGCTTGGAGTCAGCTTTCAAACACTGTATATACGTTTCAAACAGTTTGGAATGCTGGATTACCGTCCGTTTGGAGAGCTATTGGAGAATCATATATTTGAATCAGGAGGAAGTGTATGATACCTAACGTAGCTCCCAAATTTCAAACCCGTGAGTTGACGGAAGAAACTCGGCAGAAAATAATATCATCATTTGAAGAATGTACTTCTTTACCGGAAAGAAAGCTGATATGCCCTTATTGCGATCACTTCATTCAGAGTGTTTTTTCAGATACAGTTGGACATGTGAGAGTGAAGTGCAATAAATGCAAGGCTGAAATGATTTTGAATGTCGCATACTTTTTTAGGAAATATCGAACTAAGAGCCGATACAATTATGACGAGTCTTTTTACAGCCGCAAAATTATTAAAAATTGAATAAATAACACTTTATAGCGTATAGGCAGCTCACCTCAAAAAGGTGTAGATCTCGAGCATCGTATGAAGGCAAGATACAGAGGAAACTCTGTCTTGTTCTCATGCGATGCTTTTTTTGCATCTGCCTTCATACGAACCATTGAGCTTCTCTTTGCCATGCGCAGAGGGAGGCTTTTTTGTTTCACTTGATTTGGCAGCCATATATAGCGAAGTATCCGTAATCTCCGAGTTTTGATTTCAGAGAAAATTAAAAAGTCAAAATTTAAGGAGATTAAAAATGAAAACACTAAAGGAATTTGATTACGATTTATGGGCAGAAGAAAAAGACGGACAGAAAAGATATTATGTTCGAGTAAAATCCACCAGAGAAGTAACGGAAGTCAGTATTGAGGTAATGAGAATCCTTGCTAATGACGAAAAGAAGATGAGAAGGAACATAAAAAAAGAGCTCAGCCTTGGTAAACATTTTTCACTTGATTACATGTGGGAAAATAATGCAAACGAGATCTGTATAGGAGGAATCTATGATGTAGTAGATGAGGTACACACAGAAATCATGAAGCAAGAATTTTTGAAATTACTTACGAACTTTCAGAAAGAAGTATATTTACGTTGTATGCTTGGGAACATGCGCTGTACAGAGTTTGCAAGAGAAAAGGGAATTGACTCATCAACAGTCTATGAGTCCAGGGATACCGTCAGGAAAAAAATAAAAAAATTTCTCGGATGATACTTACCCCCGATATAATAAAAAAAATATTCATTGATAAGTACAGAGACAATCAAAAGATCATTGAAAATTGAATAACATTCATTAGGCACATTACCTGTGTCAGGTCTGTGATGAGCGGACAAGCCAAGTTTGCAAGGCGCGCCATGATCTTTCCAAAGAGGGAGCGATTCAGCGATACTGCAATTGAATCCGGACTGCAACCGGAGGAGGGCGATGACAGGCGCAGGAAATAATGATACTTCCGTAGCAGAAATGCGCGGCTGGCGGAGTACCCGGCGGTGGTGAAATTCCAATGGAGTCGGTCAGCAGCCGACCGCCTGATGACTTCCCGATTACACCCGGGCGTCGAGGACAAATAGGGTGTGAAGGAGTTTACGGCAAACTTGACATTCAAGTGTTGCCGTGAGCGCCTACATATCTCGGAAGGAGAAAAAGGAAATGAACCGCAAATTGCAATAGCAAGTTGCAATAGTTTTCAAAATAGTAACAAATTCAGA
>ERZ1643251.5347-NODE-5347-length-10534-cov-6.472946_pt1 | contig 10534 bp, 10 predicted proteins | sample MGYA00579261_ERZ1643251 | MGnify/ENA primary metagenome ERZ1643251 (study PRJEB29033, sample SAMEA4952267) | chicken gut metagenome | biome: Broiler Chicken; feature: Gastrointestinal Tract; material: Caecum | place: Ireland | collected 2018 | study: Broiler...
TCATCAGGCACTTGACCACCTCGGCGCCGGTCTTCTTCATCCGGCTGGCCAGCTCACCCACGGAGATCTCCGGGGGAATCTTCACCGTGAGAGGCGTCTTTTTGGCAATCTCCAGCTGAAGCCGACGCAGCTTCTCCGCCTCTTCCTGCTTGCGCTTGTTGGAAAACGCCTGCTGGTTGCCCTTCTTCTTTCCGGCGTTGCGGAACTTCTCCTTGCTCTGGTCGGTATCCCGCATACCGCCACGGCTGCGGTCTGCCAGATCCTGGAGCTTCTCGTCATACTTATCCAGGTTGACATTGGTAGCCTTCCGGGTATCCACCACCTTGGTCTTGGGAATCCGGGACACAGGCTGAGACTGAACCTGGGGCTGCGTCTGCTGCTGGGGCTGCTGGCTCTGCTGAGGCCGCTGAGGCTGCTGCCGGGCGCCGGTATGGCCGCCCTGCTGCTGGGGCCGCTGCTGGCCATTCTGCTGAGGACGCTGTTCCTGGCCGCCCTGGCGCTGCTGAGCGGGCGCCTGGGCCGCCGGCGCGGCCGGTGCCGGCTTCTCCGCCGGAGCGGTGTCGGCAAAAATCGCCTGAAGGCCGGAAACCTGGTTATGCTGGGTCAGGTATTCAAATACCACTGCCAGCTCCCGCTCGTCCAGGTTCTGCCCGGACTTTTTGGGAGCGTCAAAATACTGGCCCAGGATGTCAATGATCTCCCGGGTCTGCAGGCCAAAATCCTTTGCCAGCTCATTCACTTTATACTTGTTTACAATACTGCCCAATAAGGCCACCTCCCATAGTGATAGGGTTGCTGCACCATAACACACGTCCGGGCACCCAGGCCGGGATGCCCAGGCGTGCGTTATGGTGGGATATACATAAGTTATGATTTTCCGCCATGTTTTTTTCCGCCCCGGCGGACATTGCGTTCGTGGGCCTGCTGTTTCTTCCGGCGCTGGGCGGCCCGTTCTGCCTTCACATGGAGCTTTTCCGCCGTTATAGCGTACTTCTCCGGATCCAGGGCCGCTAATTTCTGGCCGATGGCTTCGGCAAAGCCGATATCCGTCACCGCCGCCATAGCGCAGGCGGTACGGCCCACGGCCTGGCCCAGCTCCTCCTTGGTGTAGGGCACAGACACCCACAGGCATTGCCCCGCGTCGGCAAAGTGCCGCACCCGGCGGAAGCTGTTGTCAGCGGCGTCCCGGGCCACCAGGATCAGCCGGCAGTCCCGGGCCCGGCAGGCAGCGCCTACCGGCTCCTCCCCCACTTCCAGCCGGCCAGCCCGCAGGGCCAGGCCCACCATATGCAGGATATTATCCATTGGCTTCTCCCATCTGCTGCTCCAGCTGGTCATAGACCTCCGGGGGAATGGCGGTCTCAAAGGCCCGCTCCAGGGCACGGCTTTTCCGCGCCTTGGCAAGGCAGGCGCTGTCAGGGCAGACATAGGCCCCCCGGCCCGGCTTTTTCCCCTTGAAATCCAGGCTGATCTCTCCCTCCGGGGAGCGGACCACCCGGATGAGGTCCTTCTTGTTTTTCATCTCCCGGCAGCCAAGGCACTGGCGCTGGGGGATCTTCTTTGGCTTCTGCATGGCTGTCGTTCCTTTCCTTCTTATGCCCCTGCCGGTCCTACCGGCCAGGCGGGCATTCCGGTCCCTTCCCACAGGGCCAGGGCCCTGCGGGAGCCCTTCCTGTGATTTCACTTCCTCGGGCGGAGTGAATCCGCCCTGGGGCAAGAGGTTTGCTCCGCAAACCCCTTGGACGCGCCAAAGGCGCGGGCAGGGCCAGAATCACTCCTCCTGGAAGGAGGCGGGCTTGATGTCGATCTTATACCCTGTCAGCCGGGCAGCCAGGCGGGCATTCTGGCCCTCCTTGCCGATGGCCAGGGACAGCTGGTCGTCGGGAACGATGACCCGGCAGGCCTTTCCCTCCTCGGCCATCCGCACGTCGATAACGTCGGCGGGAGCCAGGGCGGCGGCAATGAACTGGGCGGGATCCTCGCTGTACTTGACGATGTCGATCTTCTCTCCCCGCAGCTCGTTGACGATGCTGCTGACACGCTGGCCGCTGGGGCCCACGCAGGCGCCGATGGGGTCCACAGCCTCATCGTGGCTCCACACCGCCATCTTGGTGCGGCTGCCGGCCTCCCGGGCGATGGACTTGACTTCCACGATGCCGTCGTAAATCTCCGGCACCTCCAGCTCAAACAGCCGCTTGACAAGACCCGGATGGGTCCGGGAAATCAGGACCTGAGGACCCCGGGTGCTGCGGCGGACTTCCACCACATACACCTTCACATGCTGGCCCTCAGTGAGCTCCTCGCTCTTGATCTGCTCGCCGGCGGCCAGCAGAGCCTCGGTAGACTCCGCCCCGTTGCCGATCCGCAGGGACACGCCGCCGTTCCGGGGATCAATCCGGGTCACTACGCCGGTGAGGATCTCATGCTGCTTGGAGTTGAACTCATCGTACACCATGCCCCGCTCGGCCTCCCGGAGGCCCTGGATGATCACCTGCTTGCCGTTGCCGGCGGCGATGCGGCCGAACTCCACGTTGTCCACGGGGATGTTCACCAGCCCGCCTACGTCGGAGCGGCCGTACTTGGCCCGGGCCTCCTCCACGGACATCTGGGTGCCGGGGAACTCCACTTCCTCCACGATCTCCTTCTGGACGAACATCTTCAGCTCCTTCTTGGCCTCGTTGACGTCCACGATCACATTCTCCACGCCCTCGTGGTCCCGCTTGTAGGCGGTGGTCAGGGCCTGGATGATTTTATCCATCATAAAGCTGGGAGAGATCCCCCGCTCCTTTTCCAGCATATCCAGCGCGGCAAAGATTTCATCACACTTCATAGCAATACTCCTACCTATTATAATCAGTCGATCCTGTTAAAATTCGATCCGCAGGCGGCACAGCGCCGCCCCACTGAATGTCCCATTCAGCGGGGGCCCCGTGATTTGACTTCCCCCGCCCGGAGTGAATCCGGGCGGCGGCAAGGTTTTGCCCCCGGCAAAACCCTTGTACGCCGGACTCCCGGCGCACCTTCAGACTACCATTAAAACTCGATCCGCAGGCGGCACAGCGCTACCTCCGCCTTGGGGAAGGTCTCCTGCTTCCCACCCACGGTAATGGTGATGTCGCCGTCAGCATAGCCCTCCAGGTAGCCGGGGAACTCCTTGCGGCCATTCCTGGCCTTATAGAGCTTTACCAGCACAGGGCTGCCCAAAAACTTTTCAAAATCCCCGGGGCGCTTGAGGACACGCTCGGCCCCGGCGGAAGAAACCTCAAAGGTATAGCTGCCTTCAATGGGATCCGCCTCGTCCAGCAGATCGCTGACCACCCGGCTTACCGCCTCGCAGTCCTGAATATCCACGCCGCCCTCCTTATCGAGGTACAGCCGGAGGAACCACTCCCCCGCCTCCCGGACATACTCCACATCCCACAGCTCACAGCCTGCCGCTTCCACGGCGGGAGCGGCCAGCTGGGCCACGATCTCTGTTACCTTTGCCATAGTATACTCCTCGCTTTTCCCCGCTGCCGGGACCTTCCCAAATTTTGCCCGGCTAATTTAGGTCAAGAAAAAGAGCGGACATAACGTCCACTCTGGTTTACTACTCTAACACTATGATACTATCACACAATTGGCGGGAACGCAAGAGCTTTTTTGTGATTTTCGGCACTTTTCCTTCGCTTTTTTCGTCAAAAGGCCCAAAATCTGATCTCAACAGCCCGTACCTAGCCGCTCCGACGGGGAAAGGGCCCCGCCCCTGCCGGGACAGTCCCCGGCGGGAGGAACAAAAGCAGAGCCCCTGCCCCTGCCGCCGGGTACTTACCGGACGCCTTCAGGACCGCTGGAGGCTGTCCAGGGTAAGGCCGAAGGCCCCGCCAAAGCGCTCCAGGAACCAGCCCACCTCCGGCATCTCCATGGCTTTCAGGGCCGCCAGGGTTTCCTTTTCCGCGTCGGCAAACTCGCTGTTGCCCGCCGCCAGCTCCTCCCGGCACTTGATGTAGGCCGCCAGCTTGTCCGCCGCCTTCACGATTTTCCGGATCTCCGGGTCCTCCTCCCGGAGGAGAGGCTCATAGGCCCCCCGCAGCTCCTCCGGCAGCAAACCCAGCAGCTTCTCCGCCGCCGCGTCCTCCACCCGGTGGTAGGCCGAGCGGATCTCCGGATCAAAATACTTGATGGGGGTAGGCAGATCCCCGGTGAAGATCTCCGTGGCGTCGTGGAACAGCGCCGCACAGGCGCAGGCCTCCACGTCGCAGGGTTTACCGAATACCTCCCGGCGAATCACCCCCAGGCCGTGGGCCAGTACCGCCACCATGTGGCTGTGCTCCTGGATATTCTCCGTGACGCTGTTGCGCATAAGGGACCACCGGGCGATATACTTCATCCGGGCCATATAGGCAAAAAAGCTGTACATTCCCTTCTCCTTCCCGGGGCCGCCGCCCCGTCTCTCTCCGCCGCCTTATTCCTCCAGCAGCGGCTCCCCGGTGAGCAGCCCCTCCGCCGCGCCGGTGATCCGGGTGGAGATGACCCGGTTGTGGAGATCCTCCGCCGCCGTGGCCGTCACCGTCATGTAGTTGGGGGCGTGGCCGTGCCAGATTCCCTCATAGGGCTGCTCGTAGAGTACCGGGTACACCTGCCCCACGCAGCCGGAGAGATAGCGCTGGTGGAGCTCCTCCGCCACCGCTGCCGCCCGGGCCGCCCGCTCCTCCTTCACCGCCTTGGGTACCTGCTCCATTTCCGCCGCCGGGGTGCCGGTGCGGATGGAGTAGGGGAAAATGTGCATCTCCGCAAAGCCGCAGGAGCGGACAAAATCCAGGGTGGCGGAAAACTCCTCCTCCGTCTCCCCAGGGAAGCCCACAATGAGATCCGTGGTGATAGCGGGGCGATCGAAGTATACATTCAGTAAATCAACGCTTTCTTTATACCGTTTGCTATCATATTTCCGGTTCATCCGCCGCAAAGTGGCGTCGCAGCCGGACTGCATGGACAGGTGGAAATGGGGGCAGAGGCCCGGCAGGGCGGAGGCCCGGCGGCAGAATTCCTCGGTGATGGTCCGGGGCTCCAGGGAGCCCAGCCGCAGCCGCATATCTCCCGCCTCCCGGCTCACCGTCTCCAGCAGGTCGATAAGGCTGGTGCCGTCCCGGAGGTCCTGGCCCCAGGAGGAGATCTCGATGCCGGTGAGGACAATCTCCCGATAGCCCTCCTGCCGCAGCTGCCGGGTCTGCTCCGCCGCCGCCTTCAGAGGCAGGGAGCGCACCGGTCCCCGGGCATAGGGGATAATGCAGTAGGAGCAGAAATTGACGCAGCCGTCCTCCACCTTCAGCATGGCCCGGGTGCGCTGGGCCATGCCTCCGGCGGGCAGCACCTCAAACTGCCGCCGACGGAGGGCCTCGTCCATGCTGACCACCGGCTCCTTCTCCCGCACCGCCTGCTCCAGCAGGTCCAGGAACTTCATCCGGTCCCCGGTGCCGGAGATCAGGTCCACATCCAGCTCCCGGATATTCTCCGGCTTGGTCTGGGCGTAGCAGCCGCATACCGCCACCACGGCGTCCGGATTCTGCTTCCTGGCCCGGCGGATCATCTGCCGGGATTTCTTGTCGCTGACGGCGGTAACGGTACAGGTGTTAATAATGTAAGCGTCCGCCTCGCCCTCAAAGGGGACCAGAGTATGGCCCCGGCCTGTCAGCTCCTGCTCCATGGCCTGGGTCTCATATTGATTTACCTTGCACCCCAGGGTGCAGATCCCGATTTTCATGCCCGTCCCCCTTGCCTTTTCTCTTTCCTGTCGATATAATAATAAGTTACTGAGCTTTTGGCCCTCTTTGGGCCTTCAGCCGGTTTATTTATTATAGTATACATTCCCCGCCGTGACAAGCCGCAGTTTGGCCGGCGGATAAGGAGGCCCCTATGCACTATCTGGATTATGCCGCCACCACCCCGGTACCCGCTCCGGTGGCGGAGGTCATGGTAAAGGTTTTGACGGAGGACTTCGGCAACCCCTCCGCCCAGTACCCCCTGGGCCGGGCGGCCCGGGATCTGGTGGAGGAGAGCCGTGCCGCTGTGGCGGAGGCCCTGGGGTGCAAATCTCAGCAGCTTCTCTTCACCTCCTGCGGCACGGAGAGCGACAACTGGGCCATCCGCGCCGCCCTCTGGCAGAACCGCCGGGTGGGCAAGCACATCGTGGCCACCGCCGTGGAGCACAGCGCCGTCCTCCAGTGCCTCAAGGCCCTGGAGCAGGAGGGCTATGAAGTCACCCTGGTGAAGCCCGACAGCACCGGCTGCATCACGGCGGAGCAGATGGCCGCCGCCCTTCGGGAGGACACCGCCCTGGTGTCCATGATGCTGGTAAACAACGAAACCGGCGTACGCTTCCCGGTGGAGGAGGTGGCCGCCCTGCTGAAGGACCGTCCCACCCTTCTCCACACCGACGCCATTCAGGGCTTTTTGAAGGTACCCTTCACCGCCGCCGCCCTGGGGGCGGACCTCATCGCCCTCTCCGGCCACAAGGTGGGCGCCCCCAAGGGCATTGGCGCCCTGTACGTAGGAGGGAAGATGAAGAACCCCCGGCCTCTCCTCTACGGCGGCGGCCAGGAGAGCGGCCTGCGGCCGGGTACGGAGCCGGTGGCCCAGATGGCCGGCTTTGCCGAGGCGGTCCGCCGCCAGAAGGCCACCATGGCGGAGGATACCGCCCACATGGCCGCCTGCCGGGACTATGTGCTGGCCCAGACCGCCGATATTCCCGGCCTGGTGCGGATCGGCGAGGGCAGCGCCCCCCACATTCTCTCCCTGTCCCTTACCGGCTACCCCAGCCAGAACATCGTTTCCGACCTGGGGGAAAAGGGGATTTTGATCTCCGCCGGCTCCGCCTGCCACAAGGGCAAGGCCAGTCATGTCCTTACCGCCATGGGTCTGCCCAAAAAGGCAGCGGCGGGCACCATCCGGGTAAGCTTTGGCCCGGAAACCACCCGTGAAGATCTGGACGCCTTTGTCTCCGCCCTCCGGGAGCACCAGCGCGCCCGCTTCCCCATGCTGTAATGAACCCCGAGAGGTACGATAACGAACCCCGCTGTGATAACGCCCCCTTGCCATACTATTATAAATAAGGAGTCCGCTTTTCTATGGTCATCCGCAGTCTTCGCCGGGAGCCCGGCTTTTACCATCGTCTGTGGCGGCTGAGCCTGCCCATTATCCTCCAGAACCTTATCACCACCTCCCTGGGCTTTGCCGACACCTTTATGGTGGGCCTGCTGGGCAACGCGGAGATGGCGGCGGTCACCGCCGCCAACGTGCCCATCTTCATTATCCAGGTGGTGATCTTCGGCTTCCAGAGCGGCATGGCCGTGCTGGTAAGCCAGTACTGGGGCCGGGGGGACACCGACAACATCAACCGCTGTATCGGCGTGGCTCTCTACGCCGTCACCGGCTTTTCCACGGTGCTGGCCCTCATCACCTTCTTCTTCCCCGCCCAGGTGCTGGGCCTTATCACCCCCAACCAGGCCCTCATCGACCTGGCCACGTCCTACATCCAGATCGTGGGCTTTTCCTACATCTTCAACGGCATCAGCAGTATCTACGCCGGCGTCCAGCGCAGCACCGAGTATCCCGCCTTCGGTATGTTCCTCTTCGGCATCTCCATGTGCGTGAACACCTTCCTCAACTATGTGCTGATCTTCGGCAAGTTCGGCGCTCCTGCCCTGGGGGTCACCGGCGCCGCCATCGCCACTTTTACCTCCCGGGTAGTGGAATTTCTGGTGGCTCTGGGCTTTGCCCTGTGCAACCGCCGCCTGCCCCTGCGGCCCCGGTACATCTTCCATCCCGGCAGCTTCATCTTCCGCAGCTTTGTGAAATATTCCACCCCTGTGGTGGCCAACGAGGCCATGTGGAGCCTGGGTACCTCCATGCTCACCGTCATCATGGGCCACATGGAAAACAGCCAGGATATGCTGGCTGCTTACGCCCTTATCGGCAGCATCGACAAGCTCTCCACGGTGGTGTGCTTTGGTATCGCCGCCTCCGCCGCCGTCATCGTCGGCAAGGAGATCGGCGCAGGCACCGACCACAAAAAGGTCTATGAGATCAGCTGGACGCTGCTGCTGGTGTCCCTGATGATTGGCGCAGGGGTGATGCTCCTGCTGCTGGGCCTGCTGCCTATCTTCTTCCAGCCGGTGCTGTTCCCCCTCTTCAAGCTCTCCTCCGGCGCTACCCTGGCGGCTACCTCCATGGCCATCGTCTACGCGGTATTCATGCCCATGCGGGCCTTTGACATCACCAACATTACCGGCGTTCTCCGGGCCGGCGGCGACGCCCGGATCGCCTCCGTCATCGATATTACGCCCTTGTGGCTGGTGGCCATCCCTCTGATGGCGGTGACCGCCCTGGTGCTCAACGCCCCGGCGCCTCTGGTTTGCATCGCCATGCAGGCCGAGAACCTGTGCAAGTGCCCCCTGGGCCTGATCCGCTTCCACAGCCGCAAGTGGATCCATGACATTACCCGGATCGGGCAGTGAGAAAGGAGCCGCTTCTATGACCATTTTCCGCTGCCCCCTCTGCGGCGGTCCCCTGTGGGAGATCCCCCAGGGCCTGCGCTGCCCCAAGGGCCACAGCTTTGACCGGGCCAAAGAGGGCTATGTCCATCTCCTTCCGGTGAGCCAGAAGCACTCCCTCTCCCCCGGGGACGACAAGGCCATGGTGGCCGCCCGCCGGGCTTTTCTGGACAAGGGCTGGTATGCCCCTCTGCGGGAAGCGTTGGCGGCTCTGGCTGTGGCGTACACCGGCAGCGAACCGGTGGTGCTGGACGCAGGCTGCGGCGAGGGCTATTACACCGTCGGCATCCGCGAAGCCCTGGCCTCCGCCGGAAAGGCCCCCCATGTGGCCGGCTTCGACATCTCCAAGTTTGCCGTCCAGAAGGCGGCCAAGCGGTGCCCGGAGCTGGATCTGGCGGTGGCCTCCGCTTATCACTTGCCGGTAGCGGACGGGGCCGTGGACCTGCTGCTGAATGTGTTCTCCCCCCTGGCCATCGAGGAGTTCCGCCGGGTACTGAAACCGGGAGGATATTACCTCTATGTGGTCCCCGCCGCCCACCACCTGTGGGAGCTCAAGGAAGTGCTCTACGACGCGCCCTACCTCAACGAGGAGAAGGAGACGCCCTACGAAGGATTTTCCTATGAAAAGATCGTCCCTGTGTCCTATACCGTCCACCTTCCTAACCAGGAGGACATCCAGGCCCTGTTTCAGATGACCCCCTACGCCTGGAAAACCCCCGGCTCAGGCAAAGCCCGGCTGGCGGCCCTGACGGAGCTGGACTGCCAGGTGGACTTCCGCGTCCACGTATTCAAAAAGGAGGACTGAGCCGTATCGGCTCAGTCCTCCTTGCTGTTTACCGCTGGTCCCCGCAAATAAAACCTCCACCAACGGGCTCTCTTGGGGCTGTCCGTCGGCGGAGGGTATGGTCTGCCAGGGGATTATCTGCTGTGGGGCGTCCCCGGCCTTACCGCTGGTCCTCCTCCAGGCTCCAGCCGTAGAGGGGATAGCGCTGGATAGCGCCGAAGATCTTCTTGCGGAGGTTGGGATAGCGCTCCTCCAGCTGCCGCAGGAGCACCTTCATCTCCTCCCGGCGGGTGGAGCCGTTGGCAGGGCAGGGATTTTCCACCACCGGCAGATTCAGCCGCCGCACCGCTCCCCGTACCTCCCGCTCCTGTACATAGAGCATGGGCCGGATCTGGGTGACGCCGGTGCGGTCCAGGTACGTCACCGGCTGGAAGCAGCTTACCCGTCCCTCCAGGAAGAGGGACATGACCATGGTCTCCACCGCGTCATCCTGATGGTGTCCCAGGGCGATCTTGGAGATCCCCAGGCGGTTCATGGTGGTGCTCAGGGCGCCCCGCCGGAACTTGGCGCACAGGGAGCAGGGATTTTTCTCCTTGCGGTGCTCAAAAACGATCTCGTAGATGGGCACCTCTTCCCGGTGATAGGGCACCTTCAGCTCCCGGCAGAGGTCGGCAATGGGGGTAAAGTCCATGCCTGGGGTGCCGCTGTCAATGGTGATGGCTACCACATCAAAGGGCTGGGGGTAAAACTCCCGGAGCCGGGCCAGAGCGCACAGTGTCAGTACGGAATCCTTGCCGCCGCTGACGCCTACCGCCACCGTGTCCCCCCGGTCAATCATATGATAATCCTCCACACACCGGCGGACCAGAGATAAGATGTGCTGCATGGCGGGGCCTCCTTCCGGGCCGTCGTAATGGCCCTTTTGAAAATTGAAAATCAGAAATCAAGAGATATCGAGAGATATTAGGAGCATCCAAGAGCATTATATAAGCTAAATTAAAATGTAGTTGACAAATGCCGTGGCAAATGCTATAAATATAACTGCTCGCGATATGGCATTGTACCTGATTGCGGGCAAAAATACAAGACTTCCTTCGATGACGAGGGTGCAGGAGCCGCATTTTCCTGTATTTTCGTAATCGAAGGAACGACTAAGAAGGAGAATGGAACCATGTCCACTTTTATGGCAAATAAGAGCAACATTGTCCGCAAGTGGTACGTC
>ERZ1643251.5351-NODE-5351-length-10529-cov-6.949017_pt1 | contig 10529 bp, 7 predicted proteins | sample MGYA00579261_ERZ1643251 | MGnify/ENA primary metagenome ERZ1643251 (study PRJEB29033, sample SAMEA4952267) | chicken gut metagenome | biome: Broiler Chicken; feature: Gastrointestinal Tract; material: Caecum | place: Ireland | collected 2018 | study: Broiler...
TCTCCGCGCCGATTTTTAATAGATCTTTTTTCTGAAATTTCTCCACTCTTAAAACCTGATAGCTCATTTTCTCTCCATTCGGTTTGATTGCCCGTCTGCAATGGCAGATACAGTCGTATCTATATCTCACTTCGTCGCGACAAACTTTTGCCTTATGGCGTTTGGTCAAACGCCAATTTTGCAACGTTGTCGCTCCTCTTCCCCAAAAGTTCTTCGATACTTTTTGGGAGCCCTGTTTTTATCTTAGTTCGAACGGCTACATCGCCTTTGGCAGTGTAGCCATATCTCACTAAGATACAACGCTTCGCTTTTGTATCCCGTTCGCCCTTGCAGGGGGCTTTTTTTGTTTGTCGATTGATTCAAAACAATAAAAAAAGACAGAGAATAACCGTAATTTCCTTACGGGACTCCCTGCCTTCTTCTAAGATAACTAATCCGAGCCTATGGCGCGCGGATCATAGTATCCATATGGCAAAACTCCTAAATTGTATTTTTGAATATAAAAAGACAATCCTCCTTTCTGACTGTCTTCCTGATCTCTGTGTTCAGTTGTAGAAAAATTGTACGCTTATAAAAGCCTGTCACGGCACGTCTTAAACCAGACGATTACAACGGCCTTCCTCTTAAAAAACGGTACTCTTATAAAGCCTGTCATCGCGCGTCTTTTTCGGGCAATGGATATAACGGCTTTTTCGGAAAAATTGTATCACAAAAAAGCCCCTCATCGCCCGACGAAAAAACGATAACCAAACAAGGGCTTCCCGCGTTCAAAAAATTGTACGCTTAAAAAGCCCTGTCTTGGCTCGTCTTTCAGACGGCTCGGGTACGCCGCAAAATCACGCGGCTGCGGGCAAATATTGCCCGTTCATGCCTTTGGCATGAAACTTGCGGAATTAAAAAATACTGCTCCGCACGAAAAAGGAGATACTCCTTTAAGCACTATTATACCACAGTTTTTCTGTTTGTCAATACTTTTGCAAACATTTGTTCGTTTTTTTATGGCAAGCACGACAAGAATCAGGAGAAAGGGAGGCGCATCATATGATTGCACCTCCCTGCTTAACTTTGATTTAATCTTTCCGCAATGTCCGATACAGTTCTTTCGCCATTGTTTCCATTACTTTTTGGTAAAAGTCAGGGTCGTTAAAAAGTTTTGTGAAAGCATCGGAATTGTTCAGCCAGCACTGCGTGGCTATTTCTTTGAACTTATCGGGGAACAGGCTCTGTACGAACATTTCGGGCGTCGTGTCCTTCGCATAATGTTTGAACTTTTTTACCTCGGAATCGTGCATAAACATCTGATAGATGCTTTCAATGATAACCTTATCGCCCTCGGTAAACGGGCCGTCAAACCGTTCATTTACCTTGTCGATGATGTTTTGCAACGTGTCCTTTTTGGGGACTTTCGGCTTTGCCTTATCCGCAGAGGGAACGAGATCGGTATCCTTTTTATCGAGTACGATTGCGCCTTTGAATGTTTCGGTAAGCGACGCATATTCAAGTTTTATCTTACTTTCCACGTCCTCGAACGGGTGTTTTGCTTTGGGTAAAAGTTTCAGAAGATTTGACGCAAACACATACTCTTTGAACAATTCCTCGTCATGCAGGCGTACAAGCTGCGTGATATAGGCATATGCTTTGACGAACTTGCGTACCGCCATGCGCGCGTTAAATTTTGTTTCCTCGGTGTCGAGATCGATGTATCGCTCTACAATCGGTTTCAAAATGCTGGAAAGCCTGCCGAGCGATGCGGCATCCTGCTTTTTATCGGCATGGGCAGCCATGAACGCATAATACCGCTCCACATCGTTGCCGTTATAGAGTAAAAACGGCTTTATTTTTGCGCGGAGGTCATATACGCGGTTCAGATCCGTTCTGCCTTCCAAAAGCGTCGTTTCGTAGAAAGGCTGAAAACTCTCGCGGATCGTCTTTTCCGTATTGGCAAAATCCAAAACAAAGGTCGAGGTTTTATCCTTTGCCGTGCGATTGAGGCGGGAAAGCGTTTGCACGGCGTTCACGTCTTTAAGCCGTTTATCGACGTACATAGAATGCAAAAGCGGCTCGTCGAACCCCGTCTGATACTTATTGGCAACGACCAGAACATTATACCGTTCGGAGCGGAATTCCCTTCGGAATTTTTTATCTGTCGTGATTTGCTTGCCGGTACTATCGGTATTTAATTCCGCTTCCGTGTATTCGACGCCATCTACTTTCACGGAACCGGAAAAAGCAACCATCACGCCGCAGCCGCGGCTCTGTTCGGGGTGCGATTTGAAGTAGTCTTTGATGGCAAAATAGTAGCGTACAGCGTTGGCGCGGCTATCGGCAATTACCATCGCTTTGCCCTTGCCGCCGATCTGGAAACGGCCGTTTTCAAGGAAATTCGATAGGATCATGTCCGTCTTTTGCGCGATGGTATAGCCGTTTTCCTTATAATAGCGCACCAGTGCTTTGAGCGCAGGGCCTTCGATCAGCTCGGGGTTGTCCTCCGAAACGCGCACCAAACGGAAGGCTTCTTTGATGGTCGTGTAATTGGCGAGCACGTCTAAAATAAAATTCTCTTCGATTGCCTGCCGCATGGAATAAACGTGGAACGGCCGCATTTTTCCCGTAGCGGGGTCGGGCGTGCCGAATAATTCGATGGTCTTATTTTTCGGCGTTGCGGTAAAGGCGAAAAAGGACTGATTTTTGTGCATTCCCTGCGCCATAATGGTATCGACGAGTTCGTCTTCCGTGTCAACTTCGTCCTCGGCCACGCCTTCCTCGTCAGCATACTCTTTAACGGCGAGATTTTTGTCTATGAGCGCTTTGCGCAGCGTTTTGGCACTTTCGCCGCTCTGCCCCTGATGTGCTTCGTCGATGATGATGGCGAAATTTCTGCCTTGCAGGTCGTCAAAATCCTTATACGCATACAAAAATTTTTGTATGGTACAGATGATAATGCGCTTTTTGTCATTGATGGCGGCGGTAAGCCCGCGCGCGTGCTTTTTTTCGTCGATCGCCTCCACGAGCCCCGGCGTGTGGTCAAAACTCGTGATCGTGTCTTGCAGCTGGCTGTCGAGGACGACGCGGTTTGTAACGACGATCACCGAATCGAACACCGCTTCGCTGTTTTCGTTGTGCAGCGAGGCAAGCCGATAGGCGATCCACGCGATAGAGTTTGACTTGCCGCTGCCCGCTGAATGTTCGATGAGGTAGCTTTTGCCCGCGTCGTATTCCTTAACGTCGGCAACGACTTTGTTTACGACGTCATACTGATGATAGCGCGGGAAGATCAGCTTTTGTTTTTCGACATATCTGATTTGCCCGTTCCGCTCAACTTCTTCCTTTTCGGTAACAAAACAGATAAATTTATTGATAAGGTCAAGCAAGCTGTCGCGCTGCAAAACCTTTTCCCATAGGTAGGAAGTCGCATAGCCATTGGGGTTGACGGGGTTTCCTTTGCCGCCTTTTACGCCCGCGCCGTTGCTGCCCTGATTGAACGGAAAAAAGCGTGTTGCCCCGCCCGCAAGCTGCGTCGTCATATACACTTCGTATAAATCGACGGCAAAATAGACCAAAAAGCGATGGTTCAGCCGAAAGCAAAACTCCTTTGCGTCGCGGTCGGTCTTGTACTGTTCGATGGCGCACTCTACATCCTGCCCCATGAATTGATTTTTCAGTTCCAACGCCGCCACGGGGATGCCGTTGAGGGAAAGCACCATATCAATGGTGTTGTGGTTGGCAGGGGAGTAGGCAAACTGCCGTGTGCAGCCGAGCACGTTTAGCTTATACAGCTCGTTCTGTTCCTCGTTGAGCGACGATTCAGGCTTGAAATAACAGACTTTGAGCTTAATGCCCATATCTTCAATGCCGTATTTGAGAACGTGAACGAGTCCGTTTTCGTTGATGGAATTTTCGAGGCGGCGGTACAGCTTTTCCGGCGCGTCTTCGCCGTAATACTTTTGGTAACGCGCCCATGCCTTCGGCTGCGATTTGGCGATAAAGTGTATCAGCACTTCGGGATAGAGTGCCTTTTCCTTATCGTAAACGTATTTATGTATCCTGTGCCCGTTCGGGTTGAGGTAAGAAAACTGCTCGTATCCGCCCGCGTCGCTTATCAAAAAACTTTCGATATCGCTTTCAAACCGTTTTTCGCTGGTGTCCATTGTTGCCCCCTTATAAATCGTATTTGAACAAATTTTCTTTTAAGCCGAAACTTCTGGCTATGTCGTCGGGTACACTCATAATACGAAAGTTCAGAAAGCTAAATTTTTCTGTATTCTCTCGATAATACCGTAAAGCGGCATTGGCTATTTGGCGGCAAAGTTCAATAAGATTCACATTGTAAATATTAAAAATTTTGATGCCGTCAGAATCTGTATAATATTCCGACGATTCTAATGGAATATTCGCGCCGTTTTCTCGTATTATCAAAGCAAATTGATTTACTCTGCATTTAGTATTATTAACCGAGGGATTCCCTTCGTGCAAAAGGTTACAACGCAGAGAATATGCTATATCTTCCGGCATATGTATTCCGAAAGGGTTTTCGCTATAAACGTATTGCTTGTACCATTGCTTATAACGTTTTCCTGCTGCTTTTTCGTTTGGATATTCGGCTTTGCCGCATATATCTGGCAACATAATAGCGGTAGTCAAAGCAGCAATATAACATTTGTTTTGAATACAGATATTGATTTCTTTTACCAATCTTTCAATCATTATTAGTTATCTTATCTTTACGTTTAATTTCTTCAAATTCATTTTCACTGATTTCTGTGAAATTTATAATTTTCATAATTTTTTCGGAAATATTGGGGACGCATTCATCTACAATACCAAGTTTATAATAAAACAATCTGCTAAAAGTATCTTGTAATATTATAATAAAATCAATTTGAGTATTCCATAGACAAGATTGCATTACAAGTAAAAATTTTTGATTTTTTATAATAGCATTTTGCGAATATGGTCTAACTGTTTTACCCCTGCCTATATAAATTTCTTCTATGGTAAAATTAGAGCAATCTGAATTAAGGAATGCTCCCCAAAAAATAACTTTCGGGTAGTTAATTTCCGTCACATTATTTAATTTTACGTCTATTTCAGTGAAATCTTTTTTTACTTCAAATTTTTGAGCCGTATCAAAATCAATAGCGGATAATAAAGAAAATAGCGGTTTTGCTTTTTGTAATTCTTCCTCGCGCTTATCTTTATCAGATTTTTTAATCGTCCAAGCAACGCCGACGAGGGTAAGAGCGCCACCGAGGACCGCTGCAACAATTGTCGTAATAATTGTTTGTAAATTTTCAAATTGGGTTGGAATTTTATAAATCAAGTATATCATTAAGGTTAAAAAACTTAAAGTATCGAGTATAAAGCCAATCAAATTGATAATGTTTTTCTTTGCGGACAAGCCATTGCTGAGTGACAGTAAAATTGAAACAGCCAAAAACAACAAAGCAATCCCGCCAAATATAAACAACAATAACTGCGATACGAAATGCCCCATCACAAAAAATGTAATCGAACAGACATAAAGTCCGCCAAGCACAAATCCATGAATCATTTTAGGATGGTATTCTACATATTTTTGTTTTTCACAAAACCGAACTGTTTTGGTAAGTGCAACGGTAACGATAAATTCCAACAAACCAATAATAATGCTGCCACAAACAACTACGGATAACGGGATAATCCTCCAATAGTTGTGTAAATAAATCAATGTTAAAATTGCATATAATGAGGCAATAGGATAAAATAATTTTTCTTTTTTTGCATTCTTATATTCAGTAAAAGTGTCTAAATTTAGCAAAGCACAACCAAGCCACGCCCATTTGCTAACTTGCGAAATATTTTCGGAAAAATTGCAAAAGGGCAAAACAAAGAAACCGATTAGAATTAAATAAGCAATAATTTTTATAATTAGGCGTAATGCCTTTGTGAATTTATGATGCGGCTTCCAATTTCTTAATAAAGTCCCCATTTATATCACCTGTTTTTTGCCGGTAACGTATTCATATATGAGAGATTTTTTATATTCGGTCAATGTTTCGATTTTCTGCTGTTTTATGGAAATCAATTTGTCAATTTCCGCACACTTCTTGTCGAGGTAGCTGACAATCATTTTTTGCTCCTCAAAATCCATAACAACAATTTCTAAATTAGAATATTTATTTGCTCCAATATTTTGTATTGTTGCTTGAATAAAAATCATGTTTTTCCAAAGTGAATATAGAGAACTTTGCGTATAGTACATTAAATATTCGGGCAGTAATTTAATGGGATTACATTTTGCTTGAATTAAATATCCTGCATACGCGCATTCTCCGTAAACATTTCTGTATAGAAATGTTTTTCCAACAGTACCTCCGCTTCTTGCGAAAAGAATATCCTTATCCGCTAAAATATACTCTTTTGCCTTCTCTTTTAATAAATACTGATTATCCTCATCATTTTTAAGTTTTCCATCTGCTGTAATATCTGTAATGCGAATATATCTAACTGAATCAGTAAAATTTTTATCACCTGATTCATTAGCCCCATATGCCATATTTTGAGATAAAAGAAATTTAAGGCGAACAATTTTGCGCGATTCAGCAATATCTCCTATCCATTCGATACCGCTATCTTTCATAGGGGCGGAAGGGTCAAGCCCGCGAGTTACCGCCTCAGTAATAACGGACTGCTTGTACTCTTTCAACTTTTCAATCTGCGCTCGCTGGTTTTCAATCAGCCTATCCACCGCCGCACATTTTTTATCCAAATAATCGGCAATTTTTTGTTGTATATCAATAGATGGAATAGGCAGAACTATGCTTTTCATTTCCTGCCAACGAGTAGTCCATAAATCAGCAACTATGCCATGTCCCCACCGATAAAACTCTTCCGCGAAACCGTAATTTTTCATTAAATAATCGGTGTATTGCGGCAATTGAATCTTATTGTTGGTTGTATAGAGTACGGTATTTATTAAGGATACGGAGCCTTTCAAAGTAGAATAACCGCATGATTGTTTTCTGTCAGAGCGTGAATTTATTACAAAATCATTTTGCAAAACTAATTTGCGATTGTCGTTCGCATCCGATTTGGCTACCGAATCCATTTGTGGAACAACGCCACCCTTTGAAACAGATAAAGGAGGATAATCGGTATCATTTACTTTTTCATTTCTACATTGAAAAATCGAACCGACCTTTATTAAGTTCCAATCATCGGGAATTTCCCCGATCCATTCAATCCCGCTATTTTTCATTTTGATGTTATTCATTGTTATTTCTTTGTTGTTCTTTTTCGTCAGACAGTTGTTCGATTTCATTGTATAATTTTTCTTCTTCATGCCTTGCAATATACCATTGCTGAATCAACAATTCAATTAGTTTTTGTAGTTTATTAGCCTCATTTGGATCGATTTCAACAATACAATTTATGTCGTGTTCCATATGAGCACCAATATTGCCTACTTTTCGTACGGCATCGATTGCTTTCCATTGCATTGAGGGAACGTGATTCTTTAATTCAGAAATTTCTGCATTCAAATTCTTTTCGTGTATATTCCAAAAATCATGAATCATCCCCTGTAAACACCTTCTAAACAATGTTGCCGCCGCTTTCGGAGAATATTCCAATATAGCGCTTGCTTCTTCATAATCGCTCCGAATTTGTTGAGGAATATATTCAGGGTATTGTTTATGGACATTGGTTGGAATTAAATCCCATTGTTTTTTTAAGACATTATTTACTCCAACCATAGTCATTTTTTCACAATTACTATTAGTGCATATTATACTTACAATTTCAATATTGTTAAGTTTGAAAAACGGTTCTTGTTTTGCATAACCACTATGATACCCTACGGTATGCCAATCTGCATTGTTTGCAAACGCCTGTTTACAACCACAATAGGGGCAAACATATATTTTTTTGTTAAAATCAATCTCTATCATTATTTTCTCCCGTAAAATTTTATGTAATCTTGCATCATCAGTAGTTCGGAAATTCCGAACTACTGAATTTTTATCCAACTCGCCCTCTGTACGAACCTGTCGGAATTTCCGACAGGTTCTACTTTTATTCTCCCAAAATCTCCTTCATCAAATCGGCTTCTTCGGCGGTCAACGCCTTAAACTCGGCAAAAATTTCGTCGGACTTCCTCGGCGGCGTAAACTTATAAAAAAGGCGGGTAAACGGTATTTCGTAGCCGATTTTGTCCTTGCTCCTGTCCATATAGGCAATGGAATTATAGGGGAGGACATTTTTCGCAAAATACTCGTCAATATTTTCGGAAAGCGGAATAATTTCGGTATCGCTCTTTGCTTTATCGGGTTGCGGCTTTCCCTTTTTCAGAACGGGGTTGCCCGCTTCGTCGGTCACGGGCGTTTCCACCGTAACTTTGGTGTAACCGAAAAAGTCGTTTTCAAATACCTTGCTTTCGACGGAGAGTGCCCCTTCGGTATATGCTTTATTGTCAAATTCGTTATAGGCGGCAATAATAAGGCGAATACAGTCGTCGCTCAAATCGACGCGCTTGTTGCCGATATTTTTGCGGCGCTTTACAAAGCACTTGCTCGCGTCGATCAGCTGCACCTTGCCTATGCGGTTTGCCGCCTTCCCTTTGGAGATGAGCCAAATATACGTTGCGATGCCCGTATTGTAGAACAGGTCTGTCGGCAGCTGCACGATTGCCTCAACGAGGTCGCTCGTGATAAGATAGCGGCGGATTTCCGAAGGCCCGCTGCCCGCGTCGCCCGTGAAAAGCGAAGAACCATTCTGAATGATTGCCATTCTGCCCGAGCCTTCTTTCAGCTTTTTCACGCCGTTGAGCATAAACAGCATCTGCCCGTCGGAAATGCTCGGAAGGCCCGGCCCGAATCTGCCGTCATAGCCAAGTTTTGCCTCCTTTTCCACGGCGTCCTTTTCGCGCTTCCAATCAATGCCGAAGGGCGGGTTTGAAATGATATAGTCGAACTCATATCCCGCAAAAGCGTCGTCGGAGAGGGTGTCGCCGTATTTCATGCCGCTCGCGTTGCCGCCCTTAATGAGCATATCCGATTTTGCGATGGCGTATGTTTCGGGGTTGAACTCCTGCCCGAAACAAGTAAGTTCGGCTTGCGGGTTGATTTCTTGCAGGCGTTCGGTAAGGCAGCCGAGCATCTGGCTCGTGCCCATCGCCATATCGTATGCCGTTTTATAACAGCCGCTGCGCACAATTTCGTCCTTTTCGGGAGAAACAAGTAATTCGGTCATCAGATAGATAATATCGCGGCTTGTAAAGTGCGCCCCGGCTTCTTCGTTGTAACTTTCAGAAAATTTGCGGATAAGCTCTTCAAAAATATAGCCCATATCCGCCGACGTGATTTTATCGGGCGACATTTCGCCCTTTTTGGAGTTGAACTCCTGTATCACGACGTAAAGGACTTTGCCTTTGACCATATTCTTTACTTCATCGGCAAACTTGAAATTTTCTAATATGTCTTTGACATTATCGGAATAGCCTTTCAGATAGTCGTCAAAATTGACCTCGATATTATCGGGATCGGCAAGCAGGCGGGCAAAATCAAATTTACTCGTGTTGTAAAAGGAAAAACCGGATGCGCGGCAAAGCGCGCCGTCGCGGATTGCAGTTTCCGCTTTTGACAGGTGCAATTTTTCGTTGGTATCGAGTACTGCTTGTTTGGTAGGAGCGAGGGCATCGTCAAAGCGTTTTAATACCGTCATCGGCAGAATAACTTTTCCATATTCGTGCGGTTTATACAGCCCCACGAGGTGTGTGGCGATTTCCCAAATCAAATTTGCTTTTTCTTGTATATTGATGTTCGTCTGTTTCTGCAATTCGTTGATCGGCATAGCGTTCCTCTTTATCTGACGATTGATTTCTTTTTTTGTAAAGTTTTTATTTATTATAGCATATAACGGCATTTTTTTCAATCGAAAACAAATTTTTGGGGCATAAATGTACTGTTATTCCCTTTGTGCTATGAAGAATAAAGCGACGGCGCACCAAATTCAGGCGAGCCGTCACTTTACGTCTTATTATTTATTGTTTTGAGCGACAATTTTATTGTGGGGCAAATTGTGGGGAAGATAGCCAAAATCCAGCGATTTTATAGGGTTTTTCGGCTGTTTTAAGCCATTTTTTGAGTTTTCAGAGTGCCTCTGACTCCGTCATTCGTTGGTTCGAATCCAGCTACCCCAGCCATTTTGAGAGTTGCTATCATTATTTGATAGCAACTCTCATTTTTTCTATGTTTTTGTTATAACATGAATGTTAATTTTGTTCTAAAAACGGGGCAAAAACACCCCATTTGGGACTAATTTGGGACTAAATCGGAGTATGTAAGAGGCTTTTTATAGGTCATAATTGAACTTTTCCGCCTCGGCAAGAGCATACTTTTCCGAGTAGTCTGTGTAGCCTCTGTCTATGACGGAAGTCTTCACATCTTTGTCGAAAGAATGTCCGTCCCAGAGCATGACAAGTTCGTGATTTATGCCGCATTCCTTATATTGCGTACAAAAAGGAATGTATGATTAATTCTCGCTTGGTTTTG